>JAAUYH010046084.1_pt1 | contig 10642 bp, 5 predicted proteins | sample 7278061 | NCBI WGS metagenome assembly JAAUYH01 (sample SAMN14350203, study PRJNA611818) | marine sediment metagenome | isolation source: surface marine sediment (0.6m) | place: French Polynesia: Moorea | collected 2018-08 | reverse complement strand
GACGCAGATTACGCTTCTACCTCGACTTCGGCGAGGTAAAACAGGTAGCCAATACCGGACAAGTGCCCGCACAATGACTACAGGTCCGGAAAGGATCGCTTCCCAGTCGAAGTCTTGAAAGCGACGTTTGCACACCACTTTTCAACAAGCACCTGCGCTGGTGTTTGCGCGGATGAGGAACCCGAAACGCGACGCTGGGCGCACGCAGACGTGGCAGAAACGTGACGGTGGCTTGGCCTTACTTGCTTGCTGGCCGGAATCGCTTACGTGCAGCGTGACATGACGGCCGAAATCTGCCGCCAGTGGCAACTGAAGTAGTGCGGCTCGGTCCGGCCTCGGTTGCGTGGGTCGTGTAGCTGGCGTCACTATCGGTGATGACACCGCTCGAAACGGAAATCCCGATGTCAAGGGCGCAATTGCGGGCGCTAGTTGTTGAGCGAACGGAGAAGCGTTATTTACCGGAAAGGTTGAGTTTCTTGCAGTAGGGTTGAGAATAAGCGGTAGCGCCGCCGCTACTCTTCGATAACAACGTACATAATCCGCTACCGTAGCAGATTTTGCGCGTTGTTGTCGAAGAGTATCGGTTGCTGGTAGTGCAGAGCTGCGTCGACGAATAGTGCTTCTGGGATATGGGGATGTGCGCTTTCAAGGCGAGGAAGCATATCATTGTCGGGTCGAGGCGCCGAGTGGTAGTGTGACAAGGTCAAAATGGACGTTTTCCACGGCATTTGTGGCATTAGGTTGCGAGTTGGTGAGTGGCGGCATTGATTCAACAATTAGGCCTATTTTTTGAAGGCATTGATCGATAACAGAGGGCGATGGCGGTATGTCCGAATCCTCGTCTTCGAGTTGGGGTTCGACATTAGATATCAGCGTTTCCTGAAATTCAATCCGTTCTACCAGCATAGCATCAACGGTTTCATCTTGGATCGGCACGGGATCTGTCGGTGATAGCTCGATTGATGGGGAATGTTGGGATTCATAGACATAAATTGGTTGATTTCTTTGGATGGAACGAGTGTATTCGTGTTCCATCGTTTGCGCGAAAGGACTCGAGATTTGTCCTATAGATGAGATATTGAAGACCCTCGGGAACGCGCTCGATAGCATGGCGAATCTTCGAGGCACTAACCTGGTCGCGCCATGCATCGCCCGTCGGTGCACCTCGGTCGCTCAATCTCGAGCCCGGACCGGCGTGTAGCATTCGGGCGTTCCTATGATGGGTCTGCACACGAATGAGCCTGATGGTGAATTGGGTCGTGCGCCATAATTAGCAAGTGAACATAGATCTACACGAAACGTGTTATCGGAATAATGAATCAAGAGAAGACACTTGCCAGTCAATCAAGCGCTCTTCGTAATAGCAATGGTCTTCCCTCCATGTGGTTGCCTGCTACTACCAATGTCAACAAGACGAATTGACTGAAGCTTGGAATTCGCCGTAATCGACCTCAATAAAGTCACTGTAGAGTAGAATTCGATAATGGAATTCATGGCACTCTGCGGATGTCAAATGCGGATTTCCTTTGTTCACATACATTCAAAATTGCTCTTAGAAGTAGGAGGTCGAGATCATGAAAAACGATTCTGAAGCGAGGAAGTTCGGATTGCGCATGGTGAATAGAAATGAAACGAAAACAAAGCTGAGTGTTGACTATTGATTTCAAAGTCGATGGAACAGAGTACGCAATGATGAACGCATTTTCTGATACTGAGTCACCGCGCCTGCTTTCCACTTCCTAATCGCAATTGTCTTGTTCTAAATGTTAGCTTATTCGAAACGCTCGATGCTCCAAACGTTCCTGCTTAATTATGCAATAAAGCTCGGTCTCGGGAACTTTCGAGGCAGGAACCATGTTCGAACAATCAATACAGCATGGAGCCATCTCAGAAGAGTTCTGCGGAGCTTAAGTTTCTCTACTTCTCTTGTTCTGTGGCCCCAAAGAGCTTCGCGTCTTACGCTTCTTGTTCGACTTCTTGTACGTGAAACAGGATGCACGCTTCGGACAAATGCCTGCACAATAGCTGCAGGGCCAAGAGGAATCGTTATTCACCGCATGCCAGTCCCAGTTGAATTCTTGGAAACAACGTTTGCACATCACCTTCCGACCTGAATCCGCCCATATGTTCCGCACTTGAGGAACCCGAAGGGCCACACCAGGCGTACGCACACCCACTCGCCTGTGACGGCGGATTTCGGAAGCCATGTCTCGATGCGGTTCGAGGAGGTGGGCCATCAAGCAGGTAAGACCACATCACTGAACGTGCGTACGCCTGGCGTCGCCCTTCGAGTTCCTCCCATGCGTGAACATAAGCGCAGATTCATGTAATAAGGTGATGTGCAAACTTTGCTTCGAAGAGTTCACCTCTTGGCCCGTAGCTTTGCGGGCGCAACTTGTTCAGCGAACAGAGGAGCCTTATTTACCGCACAGGTTTGGTTTCTCGCAGTAAGGCTGAGAATGAGCGGTAGCGGATTATGCGCGTTGTTATCAAAGAGAGGCGATATCCTTTTTTTCCTATGGGAATCCACCATTGACGCCACTCAAAACTCGGGCTTTGAGGATTATCAACCGGTTAGATTTGAAGCGATGGAACGAGCGTATTCGTATTGCTCATGTCGATACCGATAATGGTTTGCCGGAAAAGATTCGGCATTTGTAGAATGGATGCGCCATCAATAACACACGAGGTGTCCAGACGAGCGATGCATGATGCAAGCGAATCGATACCTTTGGGATTCCGTATTCCTGCCGGTTAGAAGGCATGGAGAATCGTTGAAGTAGCCGCTCGCTAGGACCATGCATGTCCCTTCGGGAACCTCGGTCGGTTGAACTCGAATCTGGACCACTCTGCAGTAATTGAGCCTTCTTATAATGCGTCAGCACGCGAATGTGCTTGACAGTAGATTCGGTCGTCTGTCATAATCAACAAGTTACCTTAGACCTCTCCTGTCACTAACAAGGAAAACATAAATTAAGTGTATTCATGATAGTTTCTGAATAAGTCTTAGCTTCGAGACTATAATAGGAAAAAATAAATTGAACATTATCTGAAGAATACTATGACAGCACTTTAAAATTCAATTACAAAATCACTGTTGAATCTGCTGAATACGGTAAAGAAAATTTCACGAGTGAACAATTCATACAAAGCAGATGCTATATAAACAATGGTCTTCTCGACCTCAGCTAAAATGAATTAATATGACCATAATTTGACTATCTATTAAGCAAAATATTTTTGGAGGGTCTCCACGAAAGGTGCGAGTAAATAATCAATCAAGGGAAGACACTTGACGTTAAAGAAAGCACGCGCACTCCTCAAAGCCGCCATGATATTCTCGAACGTCAGTTATTTCAAATTTATCTGATATACCCTCCTGTGAGAAATCCAGACTTTGGAAGCACTATTTATTTCATCTCATGGAAATAAACGAAGCTCGCCTCTGCCTCGTCTTGCAAAATATAGTAAAGAAAATTTCATGAATGAATAATTCATACAAACAATGCGGTATTAATAATTGTCTTCTCGACCTCAGCTAAAATGAATAAACATGAATATTATTTGAATATATATTAAGCAAAATATTTTTTAAATTGTATGCACGAAACGTATTGACATTAAACAGGGCATTCGCACTTATCAGAATCGCCATGATATTCTAGGACCTCAGTAATTTCAACTGTTTCTGATATAGCCTGTCCTGCGAGAAATGCAGACTTGAAAGCACTGTTAATTTCATCTCAAGAAAATAAACGAAGCTCGACTCAGCTTCTTCTTGCTTTTTGAATACTGAATGATCTCTTCTGCAAAGTTAGGAGGCTTCTAGTTGTTTGAATTAATGCGAAATCATAACATCGAAACAATGCATCGAGAACTTCTGGTTTAAAGAGAATTTTTAGGTGAATTTAAGAAAGTGCAGTGCAATTTTGCATTGATCAAATTCGATACAAATCTACTGATTTTAGCAGGGTCACAATTTTTAAGTTCACTATTGTGCGTAACGGAAGTGTAAACCCCGCATGGAATCTGGTTTCGAAATCACCCGCAGTAGTTCTCGTGTTATAGCATTGAAGCACTTCAGAAAGAAGTCATTTTTTTGGCTCGATTTCTTTCTCTATGTTTTTGGCTTGGCAACTATCCTAACTTTTATATTTGATCTGAATACATCTCATTTGCTAGGCAGGAGAGAAATTAGACAAGGGATAGCCTTTTAATATAAAACGCACCTGATGCTGCCTAAGCAGACTGATACTGGAGACAAAATCGCGCTCTTGTTGATATTTGAATTTTGAATGTGCACAGAAAACGTGCTCTGAACGGAAGAGCCTGTGTACCAAGCTAATTATTCTAAAAATTCGAAGAAGTAGAGAATGTTCGGTGTGCATTTAAGTGTATCAAATCAGCTCAAACAAAACCTTAAAAACCCAAAATTATTAAAATCCGAAATTTACGGACAGGCAATGAACAATCTGAGACTGTAGATAGCGATTAGGAATTACAGTTAAATGATGGTTGCCTGTTGAAAAGGAAGAATTAAATTGGTATTTATGCATTCAGTAAAATTGATGAAGATTTTAGAGTATTTTGATGTACTTTAGTGCTCGACCGACAATTTTAAATTTGTACAAGGTTGCCTTTATCGTACTTTCATTCATTTCTATGTAAATTTTACAGTACAGCCACCAAAAACTAGCCCATCTAGCGTAATTGCAGCTGCTGTAGCGATTCAGAAATACAAGGGACTGCCTTTTGGCTTCTAGTAAAGTTTAAAGTTGTCAGTCGGTTCGCTTATCTGTGTTTATTCGAATGAAAGTCTTCTGTAAATTTAGAAAAATGGCAATTAACACGCCAATTAGTTCAGATTTCGATATTGCGATATCTTCTTTTGAATAAAAAAATTTTTGTCATGGCATCATTCCGAAGATGCGATTGGATCTGTCATATTTTTGTGCACTATTGCTGATGTCTCGATAAAAATAGATTATTACTGTTTCATTGTGTGATTCGTATTAAACTTAGTGAGATTATACATTGTTTCGATTTCATTTGATCGATTTAAGAAGGATATAAGTGGCATGAAATTGTAAGAATAATAATGTGAGCAGTATACAAGAAAGTTTCATCTCTACAAGCTAATGACGTTGGAATCATACGAAGTATAATTCGTTTTGGTTAGCTGCCTGATTTAACAATTATTCTCGTTGTGGATTTCTTCTACACTCTATTTTTTGTATCGCCTCATATTTTCGTAGATATATATAATAAATCTATCTTATTCGATAGCCAAACGGAAATTGGAAATGAGGAGATTTTCTATTGTCCTCCGAAGCGGTTTTGTTTCTGCAAAGCGGTCGACTATTCTCTAAAAACAACAGCGTGCCGAGATTCGACGATCCCGATAACCATTGTAAGCATAGAGAAATATTCCGTTGCAGAAAAATTTTTATGCAATATCCTTTCCAAATTGGAATGAAATTTCTGAAACCTTTCCTCAAAAATGTTGGAATCTCAATTAAACTGTCTTGCGCTAGACTATTCTAAATCTAAACCTGGACTGTCATTCATCTCTTAAATCAGCCAGTTCAAATTGTGATCTGAAGTAACTTGCTACAGTAATTTGCATGATGACTCCTGCGCTATCTCCACTACTACAATTCATCCTATGACTCAGGTATCATCATATTATCTTACACATTATTTTAGGTATTATTGGTATTATTTCCGTTGTTCCTCTCTGCATATAATTCATGGGTTTCTATCTACTTTCGTGAAGCTATCAAACCCACCATCTCATTATTCGACCCAAACATTACGGTAGTAAAGTAAAGGAGGGCGCTTGCCGATGTTAGCTCGCCCAAAGGCCAATGGGTATGGCGCCTGTCGCACTCACGCCCACTAGATCCCTCATCGGACACTCGGGTGCATGACTTTGTTTGCAGTCATAGGGCTAGCTATTTTTGTTGCATTACATAGTTGTCAACGCAGCATTCTAGCGATTTCTACCTACGATTTTGGGGAATACTAAAGAGTCAGGAAATCCGCAAGTACTGCTATTGAAAATTGTTAGCTACTGGTACCCTTTATACTGACTATTTTCGCATCATTTACTTCTCAATATTCCTTTGCTTTATTACCTTCATGTTGCCTTTCTATTAATTTCAAATTTATTGCTTTATTCTAATAAATTCGCAGGAGTAGTAAAGAAACTCTGTTCTCAGCATAAGTATCCGATAGTGTCAAGCTATGTATACATTAAACAGTTTCTCCGAGGCACGCTATTGATTTATGAAGTTTGTGCCCTTCCAGTTGAGTGTGCCTAGATTACGCTGTAGTTACCCAGAAGCAAGTCTAGAGAAGGGTCCAAGATTTCCTCGGTATATCACGACATCCATTCAGCCATAGCAACACAGCCGGATAGTAATACGTCTTTAGTACATATATAGCTACTTGACCACCGTTTTACCGTTTGCTGATTCAACTTTTAGCTTCATCATTCCAAAAGACAATCTGAAGTCAAAATCAACATCATATCTTCGTTCTTTGTTCTAGCTATGTGTATATTGGACATGTGAGCATTTGTCTGTTGATTCCATTGTTAAAAAATCGTTTACAAAGGTAGAGAAAAACTTGCGAGCTATATCTAATCGTTAATGCGTCGCAATCGCGGTTATCTCACTCTTTGCTGCACTGCTCTACATTTACAACATGGCAAATAGAAAATTCATGAGAAGTAATCTTGCACATAAATGCAATGTGATTGCTCTGTAGACCGAAGCTGCGTAGCTCAATATGAAGTTAGTCAAAACTCGTTGGTTGAATGAAATTCCGCAAGCTTTCCGAATTGGATTTTCAATGCGCTTCACCACGGCACGTTTTTTTGCATGAGTTAAAAGTTAAGAAAGGCTGCCAACATTCGTGTTTAAGCGATCAAGTAGAATAAAATATATACATATGTGTGGTATTCGAGAAAGAACCTTAAACATGCAGAATCCGCTACACTACTTCAAATGTAAACAGATTCTTTAAACTATCTTCAGAATTACGGCCAAATCATATTAATAAGGTTAGACTTTGACAACTTGAAGCGTAACGAGATTTAAGTTGTATAATTTAACAAGTTCAACAAAGCTTCTGTATGAATCGAGTCCGACCGGATTCAGCTGATTTTTTATGTCACAAGATCCTGAAGTGTACTAAAATCGATATTGTACGACTGCTGAAGTAATTGACCCAGTAATCTACGTGTGATCGTGATGCAAGAGCTCTGTTATCCCAAAACTATCAGTGAAAAGGTAGGCCATTTTTCAGGCACTTGAGCTGATAACTATTTCCCTTACTCAATATCTATTCTAATGTTTCGACTATCGAAGTTACAGAATCATTTAAAGCTGCATAATGTGTCCACTACCATTAATAGATGCACGGCAAATAAGTGAAAGGGTAGCTTGCAACTATCTATGGTATTTGATGCAACGAAATCAGGATACTGTAGGCGAGACAATTTCGCCTTGTCTAGCTGTTAATATTTTGCTGGTAAACTCGTAACATACCTTGATCGGATTTGTCCAATAGCCAGTATAATTATGAAAACGAGGTCAAAATGTTAATATAGTTTCATGACTAATTTCCCATACCAAGTTAGTGATATTTTTGGAATCCGACGCGAAAAATTTTGGATATCGAAATTGGTTCTGCAGATAATGCTTACTATATTGCATCAGCTTTGTGTTAATTCGAACAAATTCAAATTTTAAATGTAAAAAGATCGGCAAGAAGAATTCAGGATAGTAGTTGAAGAACTTGGCATCATGTTGTTTGCTTTTGGTTAGCTCTGAGAGTAATGAGTGGTAAACTGTTATTCTAATCATAAAATTTTGACATGACTGTAGTGCATGTACCGAAATATTTTGTTGAATTGACTAGAATTTACAAGATTTATCAGTTTCGATGAATAATGATGACAACGAGGCTACCAAGAAAATTGGGATAGTTACAGAAACAAGTAAGCAACTTGTAAACAATTTTAATTCTGCTGCATGCTTTACTTCTGGTATCGGAACATTCCAGCTGGAGGTAATAGAAAGACCACGTGTCTCTTCCGTACATGTTCGTAAAGTATTTTTCGCTGATAATTATAGATTTTGAAAACAAAATTAATTACGGCATTGTGTTTTTCTAAACATTTTCAAAAAAAGCGATACCAATTGCGTGCATTTGAAATCTTGAAAGGTAAGAGTATTGAAAAACTACCTGAGTACTCAGTATTGAAGAAATGGATTACCTCTGTACTCAGTTTTGCAATATTTGTGAGTATTCATATATAATTGAGACCAAAATTCATATTTTGATAAGCAAATTTTATTTTATGCACGTATATAGTACTTCTTCGTGTGATTTGTTCTGCTGAAATAATTGCGACTTCTATTGCCATTAACTCAGTAAGAACTAGCTCATTACAGCGGTAATATTTGTATCAATCCACAGTATTACCTCCTGGGAAGGTGTGTACGGTACTACGCATTTTTATTCAGCTCCAATAACATCTTCTCTATCCGCTAACTAGACCAAAAACTTGGAGTTGTTATACATACTACAGCAGTACCATTTGGTCTCTGCTTTTATTCCGTTTTTTATTTCTCAAGAAATTACATGGTTGTGTTGACATAAACCATCAATAGAGCACACGGTCCGCTTGTAATGCATATTGAAATAAGGCTGCTAATTCATATGACAAAATAGCTTAATACAAGTTTGGAACCACAAATTATTTCTTTGATGGTTTGATCGAGGAGTTATGATTGTGATATTTCTGTTTCGTACAGTATCGATGATGAATTTTCGCGACAAGATTCTACTATAACGAGGCTTTGCATATTACTACTGTTCATAAGCAAAATTAAAATTAAACTTAGTAAGACTAAATCTCGTTTCAATAATTTTTTATAAAAAAGGAAAGGTAGATTACAGGCAAGTGCACAGCTAAATGAAGCCGTCAATCTGCATAAAATCTTGAATCCCGGCAATCTCGAGGTATACTACTTATTGAAAACAGATCTTCTGATAAAAGCTGTGTGAGCTGACATTTGTTCTTGTTAGTCGATTTGTATCCCTAATTCAGGTGAAACCTTTTCAGCCGGCAAATGAGGCCCGATTTATCGAAGTTCGGACGCGGCACTACTCAGGAGAATTTCATAACTATTCAAAGCAATTGATTCCGCTTCAGCGAAATTGAGTTCGTTTCTGATCAGAACTACAACACTTGAATAAATGTGTGACAGACTAGGGGTAGTTCTGATAGCTAGCTGTCATAAAACCTACTTTCCTATGTTTGGATTAAACCTTAACGGGAATCAGGTAGGTAATATGATTAACCTAGCTTTTTAATTATACTACTTTAAACCTAACTAACTCTAGCCTTGACAGCACTGCTGCACGACATCTGTGGCAAGTTAACCGCCACGAATTCGAACAGCAGGACTGGATGCGGTAATTTTATGCAGCAAACTTTTATCTTTAAACCAGATGAGGTTGGCTGTAAAGGCGAGTTGAACACCGATCAAGAAACTTATAAAACAATCAAAGTCGTTAATACAAAAGCGAAACTTTTCTTGGATGTACAGTATGCTCTATAATAAAAAGACACTACATCCTTAATTAATAACCTAAGGTTATTCAGTGACTTTTAGCTATTCAAATCAGTGATCGCAGTGTGATCATTCAAGCTTTATTTAGAATTGATGATTTGTAGTTAACTTAGGTAGTTAGCAACTAGTATAAAGGTTCATGGACTCCTTCGCCTTGCTCCTTCGGCAGGAACAACCGGAGTAAACCCCTCAAGCCTTAATAAACACTGCAGCGTCTAAAAGCTTTTAAGCCAAGTACCTCAGAGTTGTCCTACTATCCATCCTCCAACCATCAACAGTAAGTCCTCGCGTCCTTGTCCATACTCAGTCCCATCTTAGACTGTCCACAGTCGTTTTAAAATGTCAGAAGCATTTTGTGAGGAAGTAAAATTAGTAAGTTATAAATTGTGAAGACAAGGCAACTTATTGGTTGATATTTGGTACTACCCTGGATGCTGCAAAAAGTGGAGTCCAGAATTTTGTCCCCCTACTGTACATAAGGTGGTTCTTTCTGGTATGAAAGACCGATCCAGTTCTTTTCTGAATGTGACTGTCAGCATTTCGATGTGCCACACATTCAATGCTAATCAATGGAGAAAATGAAGCTAGAATCTTGCCTCTCAAACAAGGGGCTAGTAAGAACTCGCGAATTCTACTGGTAGAACCAATAACCACTTGAGGCTTTGCTAGCAAGGAAAAACCTTTCTCCGCCCCTACTCGAACTTTATAGCAAACGGCCGGCGATTAATGGTGAATGGAAATGAGAAAAGAACAGAACTGAGCGTTAACTATATATTTCAAGGTTGATGGATGTTGTTGCACGCCGCGCCGTCGGGAGAATAAGAAATCGTCGGCCGTCCTCGTCGAGGAACGAGGGGCCCGCAACCACCCGAAGGTCGTCCTTCCCGAAGAGAAAGGAGGTAGGTAGATAGAAAATGAACGGGCACAACTGCCGCTGGTGCCCGGCGAACCCGGGCTGCTGGCATATTTATTCTGTTGGCCCGAGCCACTGTCAG
>JAAUYH010185393.1_pt1 | contig 10643 bp, 9 predicted proteins | sample 7278061 | NCBI WGS metagenome assembly JAAUYH01 (sample SAMN14350203, study PRJNA611818) | marine sediment metagenome | isolation source: surface marine sediment (0.6m) | place: French Polynesia: Moorea | collected 2018-08 | reverse complement strand
GCTTTTAAACGGCGCGCGAGTTCCAGCATGACAGCAAGCCCGCTCGCATTGTCGATTGCGCCGTTGCAGATCAGGTCTCCGCTCGCTTCATCGCCGCATTGACCAAGATGGTCCCAGTGGCTCATCAAGAACACCGCGCCCGATCCTGGCACCGAACCGGGAAGCATGCCGATCACGTTGGAGCTGATGAATTCACGCCGCGCTGTGCGCAGGTCGATGGCGATTGTCGCTTCGAGCGGTCGCGGCTCGAAGCCTTCGCCGTTCGCTTGTTCGACAAGGCTTGACCACGCGCCGCCAGGCCATGCCTGCGCCATCATCTCATTGGTCACAAAGGCGCTGATCTGAGTGTTGATTTCGCTCGTGAGTTCAAGCCGCTCTCGGCCAAATGTGAGCCGGACATTGGCGATGTTTTCCTGGTCCTCGACCACGGTGACAATCGCCGCCGGGTCGGCCTCGAACAAGGTGGCGCGGCGGCGCGGACTGACGCCGGGTTCGCCGAGCATGACAACCACATTGCCCGCAATCATCGCCGGATCGACGCTCTCGGATTCCTTGCCAACGAAAACGACGCCGGTGCCGTCGATCAAAGCACGGCGGCTGTCGGAGAATGCAGCGGCGCTTTCATCGGGCAGAGTGAATTCCCCCGCAGCAGTGCGCAGTATGATCCGGCTGTCCAGGGCCTGACTGCTCACCAATGGCACAGGCGCGCGCCATGCGCTGCCGGGATCATTGGTGCCAGAGACAAGGCCGGCGGCCTGCATCTCTTCGATCAGGTAGGTGACAGTGCGTTCTTCCCCCGGAGTGCCGGGTCTGCGCCCTCCGTATTCATCGCTCGCAAGGACGGCGATGTCGCGCATCAGGCTGATCGCGATGAGATCGCGTTCGGGCTCGGATACGGTCGCGAGCGGCGGCTTGGCGCAGGCCGCCACCGCGAAAATCGCAAGACCAGCAAAGAATGTGCGCCCCCAGCGGATCATTCGCCCCTCGATCATTCGGCGGTCCAGCCTCCATCGATGCTCCAGTTGGCACCCGTAACATTGCCCGCCGCCTCGCTGCACAGGAAGACGGCGAGCGCGCCGATTTCATCGGGCTGGACGAATTTCTTGGTCGGCTGCTTGGCGAGAAGCACGTCGTTGATGACTTGCTCGCGCGAAAGCCCGCGCGCTTTCATCGTATCAGGGATTTGCCCCTCGATCAGCGGGGTCCAGACATAGCCGGGGCTGATGCAATTGGCCGTTACGCCCGTCTGCGCCAGCTCAAGCGCGATCGTCTTCGTAAAGCCATCGACGCCATGCTTGCTGGCATTATAGGCGCTCTTGAAAGGCGAGGCGGTCTTTGAATGCGCACTCGCGGTGTTGATGATGCGCCCCCAGCCCTTTTCCTTCATCGCCGGAACCGCAAGCCGCGTCGTGTGGAATGTCGCAGTGAGGTTGAGCCCGATGATCGCTTCCCACTTTTCAGTCGGGAAGTCCTCTACGGGCGAAACGAACTGCATTCCGGCATTGTTGACGAGGATATCGACCGGGCCGATGTCGGCCATCATGCTTTCAATGGCGGCAGGGTCGAGCAGGTTGGCGCCGTTGTAGGTCGCGCTCATTTCCTCAGTCAGCTTGGCGATTTCGTCTTCATCGCCAAAGCCGTTGAGCACCACCTCGGCGCCCTCTGCATGGAGCGCGCGGGCGATCGCGAGGCCAATCCCCGAGGTCGAACCCGTGACCAGTGCACGCTTTCCACCAAGACCTTGCCCCTTGAGCATTCGCGACAACTCCTTCAAACCTTGTAAGTGATGATGCTTTTGCCGCGCTGATCGCCTGTGTCCAGTGATTTGCGTGAACCAAGGCTAACGGGAATGCGCGCCATGCCGGTGCGAAAGGGGATAATACGTGCGTCTCAATCCATTCGACACTTCCAAGATCAAGGTGCGTTCAAGCAGAGGCGGCGGGCGCGGGATGCGCCGTGCTGGCGGTGTCGGATGCGGAACGCTGGTGATCGCGCTGATCGCGGCAGTGGCCTTCGGTGTTGACCCGGCCCAGACGATTGCCGTGCTGGATGGCGCAGGCCAATCGCAGAGCGCGCCAACCTCGCAAGGCAGCGATCTCACCGAAGAGCAGGTCTGCAACAGGGGACCCTATGCAAACGAGGCCTGCGCAGCACTCACCAGCTTGAACGAGACGTGGGAGCCAGTCTTCCGTCAGGCCCGCGTGCCGTTTGAACAGCCGGTGCTTGACCTTTACCGCGATGGACGCGTCTCGACCCAGGGATGCGGCAGCGCGACCTCGGCTGCGGGACCATTCTACTGCCCGGCTGATATGGGCATCTACATCGATACCCGCATCTACGATCAGCTGGCGCAGATGGCGGGCACGGGCGGCGATTTCGCCCGGCTTTACGTGATTGCGCATGAATATGGGCATCACATCCAGAATCTCACCGGCCTTGCCGCTCAGGTTCGCAGTGCGCAGCAGCAAAACCCGCGACGCGCGAACGAATTGCAGGTCCGAATGGAATTGCAGGCCGATTGTTACGCCGGGGTATGGGCGGGGTTGAACCGCAACCGCATCGAACGAGGCGATATGGAAGAAGGCCTGCGCGCGGCGGCTTCAATCGGAGACGACACGCTGCAGCGCCGCGCCGGACAGCGTATCAATCCCGAAAATTTCACCCACGGAACAAGCGAGCAGCGCATGCAAGCACTGCGGCTAGGTTTGGAGAGTGCCGATGACACTGCGTGCGACACCTATTTCGACTTCCGCTAAGGCGGTCCTGATTGCGGCGGCATTTTCGCTTGCGGTGCCTGCATCGGCGCAGATGACGCCCGACGATCCCGATGCCGAAGACATTGCCCGGCAACCCTTGCGGGACCTCAATATCGACCGCGAAGGCATTCCGGTTGCTCTGCAGAATGCCATGAGCGATTCCTATGCATCGGAAGGGCTGAACAGCTGCAATGACATCGTTGGCGAAGTCGCCGCGCTCGATCAGGTTCTTGGCGCCGATTTCGACATTGCCGACAACGAAGATGGCGGCGGCATCAATCCAAATCGGGTGGCGCGCAGCCTTGTCGGATCGCTCATCCCGTTTCGCAGTATCGTCCGCGAGATCACGGGAGCAAGAGATCGCGAGCGCGAAGTCGAATTGGCTGTGATTGCAGGAGTGGTGCGGCGCGGCTTCCTGAAAGGCCTCGGTCAGCAGCGCGGTTGTTCCTACCCTGCCCGTCCACGTGAGAACCGCGGAACGCTGACCGCCAGCGAATAGCCGAACCCAAAAAGGAAGCCGGAGCGGGGACTGAACCACTCCGGCTTCTTGTGGTGCAAGGGGGTCAGTCCCTCGCACACCTCAGGAGGTGAGTATCACCGCGCGTCGCGTTCCCAGCTCTCGATCTTTTCATCGAGCGTCTTGAGGATACGTTCACGCAGTTCGGGGTCCATTTCGCTGTCCTCGGCGATCTCTTCGCGTGCTTCGCGCAGGCCTTCGACAGCTTCAGCCATGATCCGCGTCTGGCAAATCATCACGGTGCGGGTGCCATCAGCGCTTTCCCACGTGCTGGCGGGTTCATCGCTGTTGTTGTCGCATTCCATCTTGATGACGGTCTGACCATCGGCCATCTGGCTCATCGAAATCGATTGCTCGATGATGCGCGGCAGATCACCCATGACCTTGTCGGCTTCCGCAAGACCTTCGCGCAATTCGAGGATGATCTTCTCGCGCTCTTCCTCGCTCATGCCCTCGGTGCTTCTCAAGACGATGCGATTGACTTCGCGGCGTTCCTCACGGACTTCGCGGTCGCCTTCATTGCGGCGAATGACAAAGACGTTTTCTTCGCGCACGACATCGCTTGCGCCTTCGCTGTCGGGGTCAATCTCGATGATGCGCTCGATCACACGCGGAGCGTCAGGCGCTGGTGGAGCAGGCGGTGCATCGGGAGCAGGCGGTGCGGGAGGCGCAGGCGGTGCTTCCGAGGCTTGCGGTGCGACCGGCGCTGCGGGGACTTCTTCCGCGGCGTAGCTGATCGATGCGGTGAGCGGCAGCGCGATCACAGCCGCGCCCAGCATCAGGCGGCCAGCGATCCGGCGCGAATTGCTTGTTTCGTTCATTTTCAGGCTCCTCAAACGGTGAATTATCGATTTTTCTCCAAGCACCGGGCACGCCATTGGCGCAGCCAGTGCGATGTTCGGTCCGGCGGCAAAGCTGACAATCAGGCTCGCATAGGCTTCCTTCGCTTCGTCCGGTTCTGCGGCGATGACACGCGCATCGCAGGCGGCTTCCTGATCACGCCTCAGCGCGAGCCAGCCATACCGTCCAAGCGGATTGAACCAGTGCATCGCAAAGAGCGGCTGCACGAGCACATTGATCAGCAGATCTTGGCCCTTGTGGTGCGCCATTTCATGCGCGAGCGCGAGGTCGCGTGCGGTGCGGTCGGGCTGCGCCAGAAAGCCTTCGGGCAGCGCAATCACCTTGTCGATGACCCCAAAGGCCAGTGGCGCTTCGGTGCCAGCGGTTTCGATCAGGCGGACCTTGCCGTTTCGCCCGACTTCGCTCGATCCTTCAAGCAGTTCGTCGCGCAGACGGAAATAGGCTGCAAAGCGTAGGTAGAGAAAGATGGCGGCGCCGATCAGCCATGCCGCAAAGCCGAGCTCGAGAAAGGTTCCAAGTTCGATGCCCGGCACAGGGGTGATTGAGCTTGGCGCAACAGACGCCGCCGCCTCGGAAACCGCAGCTCCATCTTGGGTCGCAACTGGAATGGCGGGGTCGAGGATCAGGAATTCAAAGTCTCCGCCAGGCGCGGCGCTCACCGGATCAGGGTTCATCCAGGCGGGCAGTTCGATCGGGGGCAAGAACAGCCTCAGGACAGGCAGCGCCCACAAGGCATAGGCAACCTGCGGACCGAACCAGCGCGCGACCGGGCGGCGAACAAGCAGGACAAGCGCGATAAGAGCCGCAGTCCAAAGCAGCGTTTCAAGGAGCCAGCTGGTCATTGCTTCAACTCCTTCAACAACGCCTCGATTTCGGTGAGGTCGTCCTCGGTCAACGCCTCGGTCTCAGCGAGATGGGCAACCAGCGAAGCTGCGCGGCCGCCGAACAGGCGATCGACAAGCCGCCGCGATTCGCCGCCGACATAGTCAGCGCGCGCAATCAGCGGGGAATAAAGGTAGCGTCGACCATCGGGACGCGTCTCAATCGCGTTCTTCTGCACCAGTCGCGACAGCAGGGTCTTGACCGTCGCAAGGCTCCAGTCACGGGTCTCGCAGACTTTCTCACACACTTCGGCAGCGGTGGCGGTGCCGCGATCCCAAAGGACCTCCATCACCGCATGTTCGGCCTCGCTGATGCGTTCGGGTCTTTCTTCCGACTTGGTCAAGCTCGCCTCCTTCAGGCTTGATTACGTCTGTAGTCATCAACGATTACGAATGTAAACATTGCTGCTTGATGAACACATTTCCTACCCGCTTGCTCTTCTGCGAGCGGTCGATAACAAGGGACGAATGACATGGAAGACCGCATTTCTGGCCGCACTTGGCCTCGCCTGTTCGTCTCCCCTCGCCGCTCAGGAGGAAATCTTCCCGCTCACACAGCCGGTCGCGCTCGACCCCGCGGTTGCAGAAAATGAGGCCGTCGGCGAGCTGATTTATCGCGGCGGCGTCGAGATCGAGCCGGGCGAAGAAGAGATCGGGGGCATTTCCGGGCTCGAGTGGCATGAGGACCGGCTTTATGCGGTCAGCGATGATGGCCGCTGGCTCACGCTCACTCCCGACGAATTCGATGGCCGCCTGATAGACTTGCTCTCCATCACCGTTGCCCCGCTACGCGATGAACGCGGTCGACGGCTGCGAGACAAGGAAGAGGCCGATGCGGAAGCCATCACCCGAGCATCGGATGGGGCATGGCTCGTTGCGTTTGAACAGGAACACAGGATCTGGCGCTATGAGGATCTCAGCGGCCGAGCAGAGGCTACGCTGGAGCGCGACGACATGCGCCGTTTCATCGGTTTGGTGGAGGGCGCGGAGCCAAATGCCGGTATGGAAGCACTCGCGATCGGTGGGCAAACCGGTATGGCCTGCGGAGAATGGGTCGATCCTGAGCGCGCCAATTGCGTTCATGCCTCGATGGGAGGCATCGTTAGATTCGAAGTCCCACCTCCCTCAGCTCTTGCGGAGCATGGTGGAAGTCCGGTTGACGCTGCATGCACGGCCCAGGACGAGTGTTTTGTTCTCTTCCGAAGCTATCGCGAGGGCGAAGGAAACCGCATTGCCATTGTCGCCCTGCCCCGCGACAGCGATGAGCCCAGAACGCTCGCAGTTCTCACACCGCCCATGACGCTCGACAATTTCGAAGGGCTGGCGGTGCGCGAACAGTTCGGGAAGACCTATCTCTACATCGTTTCGGACAACAATTTCTCCGACGATCAGCGCACCCTGCTGATGAAGTTTGAAATCGTGCCCGACGAGCCATTGGTCGCAGCGACACCTGAGCCTGTGGTCGAATACGAGACCGTCGATGTGGTGCTCGTGACCGAACTGGGCGACATAACCATACGGCTTGAAACCGAGCGCGCGCCGATCACCGCTGCCAATTTCCTGCGCTATGTGGATGAAGACCGCTTTGACGGAACGGGATTCTACCGCGCGATGAAGCTCGACCGGGAGCCGCAACCCAACGGCCTTATCCAGGCAGGCACAAGGTTTGATCCGAACCGCATCCTTCCCGGTATCCCGCACGAACCCACTACCGAGACCGGACTGAGCCACACCAATGGAGCGCTTTCTATGGCAATGGGCGAACCGGGCACAGCGAATGGCGACTTCTCGATCATGCTGCAGGACCAGATCGGGCTTGATGCCCGTCCCGACGCCGCCGAACCCGTCTGGCAAAACGGGTATGCCGTCTTCGGATATGTGATCGAGGGAATGGATGTGGTCTCAGCGATCCATGCGAGCGAGACCGATCCCAATCTGGGCGAAGGCGTAATGCGCGGGCAAATGCTCGCCGAACCGGTGACGATTATCGAGGCGCGCCGCGCCGAACCCGTCGAATAGCTCTATTCACCCACTGCTGAACGCCCCACGGGCGCGCTCGCAATTCTGGGCATCCGCGCCTCCAGAGCAGGGAGCCATGTGCTGACATTTGCCCCAAAGGCGCTTTGCGGAAGCGAAGCCAGCAGCCGCTGTCGCGCTTCCCACCCGGCGACCGTCAGACTGGCTTGCTGCGCGGCATCCTCAAGGCTTTGAGGTTGACGCAGTGCGCGGTTAACCAGGGCATCACCGTAAAACGTCCAGTCATTCTCCGGCGCGCAGCCAAAGGAACTGCGTTCTGATGCGGCAGCGGTCAGGATCGCGGTGTCGGCGCTCGCCAGTTCGGGTACGAACACCCCGGCAAAACACGCGCTCAGGATCAGGATCCGCCGCTCGATCCCCAGTTCCTCCAGCGCCTCTTTCAGACGCGTGGGAGAGAGAATGCCGTAGCCGGTGTCGCCATAATGATAGGCCAGCCCCAGCTTCAGCCCGTGACTGGTCGTGTAGAGCACCAGCACGTCTTCATCCGGGTCCATAATCTCGGCAACATGCGCGAGGCTCACAAGCAGGCTTTCAATCGAGCCACGCGGCAGATCGTCCCGCTCGCCGTCCGGACCAGCCAGCGTCAACGTGCGCCCGTCAGCATCGTAGCGCGAGGACAGCACCCTCCCCGCTTCGCGTGCCTCGCGAGCAAAGACCGGGTCGCTGTCGAGCGCGATACTGATGACATAGGCATCGACCACCCCGGCGCGCTGCGGTTGGAGCGAACGCAGCGCACCATCAAGCCGGCGGCGCTGCTCGAGCAAAACCCGCGCAGGCTCTCCACGCTTCAACTGCGGCGACAATTCGAGGCTTGCCGCAATTTCGTCGCGCGTCTGGCCGCTGCCAAGATTGGGGAATGGTGCGGTGTGTTCGGGCGGCTCGTTTGGATTCGCAGGCGCGCTTTGCGAATGGGCCGGAGCCACCAGGAGCGCGGCAAATGCGAGACCAAGGCAAGCAGCTTTTTTCATCGCCCGCATCTTCGCGAGCCTGCGCGCAAGGTCAAGAGCGCAAGGGTTTTCGCGACTTGGCCTCGCCATTGTATCGATCCGACAATGTTGCGTCGTGGCAGAAAAATACAATTCGCGCGGGGGACGCAGGGGGTATTTCTGTGCTCACGAAACGAAGCATCCATTCCTTCGCAAAGGATCGAAGGGAAAAGGGGGAAACCATGACCCGCTCAACCGAGCACGACGCCAAGAAGACCAAGCCAGATGCAGGGCCTTCGATCCCTGCAATGGGCCTGTTCGGACGCCCCGGCGCCGCATCGGTGGCGAGCGCCGATCTGGCCCGACCTAAGCCTTCGAAAGGTAGATGGCGTCTCGGCCCCAACGGCCAGCGCGCGGCCTAGTCGTCCCAGACTACCCGGTAGACAGGCGTATCGCCGATACCTTTGAGCGTCAGCAATTCTGGCTGTGCAAAGTCGATCTGAGAACACGCAGCAAAGTAGGTGCTTTCCGAGACCGCAATCCCGCCGGGCTGTGCGACGCCTTCCAGACGTGCGGCGGTGTTCATCGTATCGCCCCAATAATCGTAGGCCATACGCTGTTCGCCAATAACTCCACCGACGACAGGTCCGGTGTGAATGCCGACCCGCACAGCAACCTCGATGCGCGAATCTCCTGCGTATTCGCGCACGCCTTCGATCATCGCCTTGGCAAAGTTGATCGCCGATACCGCATCATTCTCGCTTGAAGTCGTTCCGCCGGCGACCGCGAGATAGGCGTCGCCTATAGTCTTCACCTTCTCGACGCCATGCTTCTCGGCGCACTCATCAGCGATGCTGAAGATCGCATTTAGCAATTTGACCAAGTGACCGGGGGACAGTTTTCGCGCCAGTTTCGAAAAGCCGACAATGTCGACAAACACGACCGACACATCGGAGAAACTGTCCGCTACGACTTCGCCCCGGCGCAATCGGTTGGCGACGTCTTCGGGCAGGACGTTGAACAGCATCTGCTCGGTCTTCGCGCGCTCTTCCTCAAGGTCCTGTTTGGCCTTGAAAGCGCGGCGCGCGCGGCGATCAATGTCCCAGTTCGCAAAGCAGGCGAAGGTGAAGAAGGTCGTGAAATTGGTGAAGGTGTAGACCTTGTTTACAAGGCTCCTGTCGGCTTGCAGCAGGAAGGCGACGTAGAGCACCAGGACCAATAACGCCCAGGCAAAGAAGTAGCGCGTGGTCGCGACGAAGCCGACGCTCGCGAACACCATCAGGATGCCCATATTGATGATGGCCATGCCGAAACGGCTGATCTCGGTGATTTCGGACTGGGCGCCCAGTGCCTCGATCAAGAGGACCATCACCACCGTCATCGCGCTGAAGATGACGATGTCGATCCACGCATTCTCGAAATAGAACCGCGTAAAGGTGAGCGCGACGATGCACACCAGCACGAGTATGAACGGCCCCGCCGCCATATTGTAGGCGAGCACGCCCTCGGTCGGGAAATGCATCGGGTTGAATACGATGTAGGAGATCAGCGTGACGATGCCGATCCCCGCAAGGAACCGGGTCGCCGGAACGCGCGCCTCGCGTTCGCTGGTCACATAGGCTTTTTCAACCGCAGGATCGTCGAATTTGAAGAGCAACCCACCACCCCCTTGCTTGCACCATCGGTGCCCTGCGCCCGGCCGAAGATCAAGCGCACTCGAATATCAAATCCGGGGACTTTTCCCGGCGCCAAGAACCTGAGTTAGAATCAACAGTACAAATATTGAGTTGATCAACGCTCAATCCTAGAACAGAAAACAAGGGGGTAATGAGGGGGCAAAAAGTGAAATCCAACATCATTTGGCATTCTGTAAGTGCCTTAATCGCAATTGGAAGCGCTACTGCTGCTTACTTCTCTTATGTTGCAGCTCAGGAACAACGAGAAGTCGCGCGCGAAGCGCAAGAAGCGCTGCAGGCTTCGATAAAAGACGGTGAGATTGATCCGATATCCATCAATATTGCGATCACAAACCTCAGCGAAGTGACCGGCATTCAAGCCGTAACTCTTCCAGAGCCCGCAACAGTCCAAACATCGACACAAAATGTGGAAGAACCCGCGATCGTTTCCGGTTCGGACACCGGTATCAGGACAAGCGCGGGGCCATTGGAGGTACGTTTGCGCAACATCCGCAGCCGCTTTGGAGAGCGCAGGATCACACTCACCACGGATTTTGTGAATACCAGCGGCGAGGCGATCTATCTCGGAGCATTACGCCCATCGAGAGATGGATTTGCCTCGATTGATACAGGTCAGAGCCTGACGCTGACCAATTTGGAGGGCGTCGATCGCTTCGACACTGATCCTGAGCAAAATACACTCCTGATGCCGCAAGAGCCGGTGACGATCGAATGGATCGTCTACGCCGACAGCAGCACGATTGAGCGGGGCCAACTGACGGTCAGGCAAAACTTCATGGTGATGTCATCCAATGGAGAAGCCCGGCAAGTCACCGTACAGCTGCGCGATATCCCGCTGGTCCAGTCTTCGAACTGAAAGTGGCTGACGATCCGGTCAGCCACTCTACCTATCAATACACCCGCTTCTTCGGCTTGATGTATTCGGCGTCCTCGGTGAGCGTGTATTCGTGGACCGGGCGGTAGTCGAG
>JAAUYH010217996.1_pt1 | contig 10646 bp, 7 predicted proteins | sample 7278061 | NCBI WGS metagenome assembly JAAUYH01 (sample SAMN14350203, study PRJNA611818) | marine sediment metagenome | isolation source: surface marine sediment (0.6m) | place: French Polynesia: Moorea | collected 2018-08 | reverse complement strand
AGGCTTGCTCATTTTTTGTCTGCTGGTCTCTAGAATTTGAGATTACTTGTTCTCCAAGAAACAGAAATAATTTGTGAGCATGAAAATTCTTCTAAAATTCATTGTTTCACAAAAAAGTACGGCATATACTTTACATTGAATTTTTCAACTATGGGCTTTCCTTCAGCAATTTTGGTTGTCTAAATCATTCGTTGATGCAAGAAAGACTTTTCGATAGACGGTGAATTGTAAATTCCTTGTATTTCTTCCGTCAAAGGGAAATACATATTTCATATAAACACTACAAACGAGTCCTTGGTTAAAATAGGTGACAGAATATATGACCGAAATATAATACAGTTCGCACCCAAACGGATTATGAGTTGTATCCTATGATGAACCAAATAAAAGCGAGGTAGGATTAGAGCAGGCCATGAGAAGGCCTCATCCGCAAGAAATAGAGTTTCTTGTTTTTCTGTTACTTCTACTATCTTAACGGGTCTTAGTATTTGTCTTAAGACACTGCAGCCTGGCGCACTTTACTCTATTTCAATTCAGTTTCTGGCGCTGCTTCTTTCTTATTTCTGTATGTAATGCATGAAAGAAGGGACTTTAGACCAACAAAAACTTGTTCTCTAATTGAGATCGCACCGATATGAATGATTAATCGAGCCTTTGAATTTTGACATAGTAGCTTTCGGTACTATATCCTGGATTTTCCAAAGGAATACTGTAAAGGTAATCAATCTTGAAAAAATGTCTGTATGGTGTCTTTGACATACACTTGTATCCGAAAATGTGAATCCAGTACAGGGAGTATTGAACGTTTTAATAGAATAAATGTTCTTCATAGTCTGCACAGCTAACACTCATTGTTATGATTTAAAATATTAAATAAGCCTTATTCTCGGATATATTGTACCCTAACGCATTAGTATAGAATGAAATCAGCAGTTGAGCATGTTTATACCGGAACAAAAGACATGAGTAAGGCACAGAATTATCTTTTCTTTGAGCTAGACTTGAAAAATATTCTATTGAATATGCATATGGACAGATAAACTTGATGAAAATTTCAGGGAATTTTTAAGGTTGGAATAGCAGAGTAATAGAGCAGGTACTCCTGTGAATTATCTGTCTTGTGCATGAAATTTCGCCCTATCTGAGCTTAACATCTAGTAGCATTATGATTAATCTAAGGACGTCGAAGAATAAATTTTCAGATGAATTTCGTTAAGGGGTGCATCAAATATATGATAATTGTTCTCAATTAAACACCCATCATACTATTCGTTAAGTATGGTATATGTTTATTCGAACAAATTGGTTGAAATCTTATTTTGAGGCATTGATTCCTCTTCAAAGAAATTTCGACAGGGATGAATAACTAAATATGATATCTTCGACTACAGCTAATTTTCGCCTGAGTTGAGTCAAATTGGCTCATCTCATAAATAAAAATTTGAGCAACTAAACATTCTATATGAATGACATCGCATTCATTTATTTGAAGCAGGATTATGAACATTCGGAGTATCTATTTATATATTTTTGGTCATCTTCCGAAAGGGAAAATTTTCGGATAAAAATTCAAATTCAATGAACTGAAATTTCTGAGAATCGGTAGAGTTCTCTATGAAATCTTATATTCTTCAATTGGGCCGCTTTTTAAAATTGCATGCTCCCAACAGTTGAAGTATTATTTGAAAAGTTTCAATTTTTTGAATCGTCAATAACATAATGTATGACATTCTAAACGACAGAACAGTCAAGTCCATTTATTAGACAGACAAAGTTTCCCGAAAAAAATCGAATCATTTGGTGCGTGATAAAGCATAAATGAACATATTTTCATCTTGTCTGAACGCTTTGGCTTAAGTTGTTAACTTACTTATATGGCAGAGAACTCCACTGACTAGGCGTGTAAGCAATACAACCAACGTTTTCTGGCAGCTCTGGATACTGCGAAAGAAGTTTGCCTTCCACTAAATAACCCTCTAAATTTTGAGTACTAGAACGGTTCGATACTTCATCCGTCCGCTTTAGAAGCCATGTTACACTGTTTGATGTCTAGAGTGTTCATATTAAGAGATTGTTTTCAAATACAGTCATCGATCTATCAAATCTACTTCCTCAAATTATTAACGCATTTATGAGTTCTTGTCCCGTCAGGCTTCTAATTTGTATTGAGTGCTATTCCGGATCACATATTAAGGCAAAATTTTAGTTCATTCGTCAAGTTTTCAGACTAGTTTTTCTTCGTCTTACAGCTTCATTATAGGTTGATCGGACTTTTCATTTCCGAATCCCTTCCACATACATTTAGTTGGGACGACTAAGCCTTTGTAAGTGGTCAAGTAAGTTGGGAATGGCCTGACACTGCTTGATCTAGTGAATTCTAATGAGAAATTTCGATTTATTTTTAAATACTGGTCATGGTTTAAAGACTAACTCGTTTATACAAAATGCCTAGTTCTTGCAAAAGCATTGATCCTCATTTGCAGGAAGAACCCCACTATTTTATTGAAATTATTCATTTAGACTTAAATTTGAACTATCGAGTTCTATTCCACTACATATTTGTCATTTTTCGGAGGCTTCTCAGGGATGAGGCTAAGAAGGGTTTAATGAACGTGTTTCAATTGCTATTTGTTGCATAATGAGTACAAAGATTATGCATAAATGTATCTCGCTAGCTGCTTTCTTGGGAGTGATATGGAGTCATCTGGCAAGATTCATCGAGAAAACTCTGAAAGTAAACTAGTGGGCGTCTACTATCCTGAATCCGTAGCTTTTATGCCCGTAACTGGATCAAGAAAGTGTTAGCTGTCATTAATACCCTGACTCAGTCGTCAATAATAGCTTACAACAATCATTCGTAAACAACAAGGGAAATGATCACGCAAGATTGATACGGGGACTTCATATAAATTTAAACTATCTGTGAGGTCGACTTGCATTTTCTTGCATTTGAAATATGTAATAATTCCTAGTAGAAATTTAGGGGGGAGTCCAATGGTCGAGCATGTATTGGTGCAGTATCGAGCTATCACGCCCGTTACTGAATTAGTGAACTAAAAAAGAAGTACGGAGTAGATGGATACAGCATTCGTTGTCCGTACACGTCCTACCAACTTTGATCAAATACAGAACGAAGTCACGTCCGTTCCCTATTCCTACATCCACTCAGTGTATATCAGGTAGATTGAGAACAAATGTTTAGGTTTTCGTGTTTATCGGATTTACTTTCCAATTTTCAGTTTTGCTGCCTTTTCTAGTTTCCACTATAATATCGAAAGCATTGTCGCAATAATCACTGACCAATCCATTAATGGAGGGACTAGTCACAATTCGTAGCGTCGAGATTTTCGGTAAACATCTGTTCGAACAAAGTGGCACCTTATGTTTCTTCGGCGTCAACTAGAATGTCCACTTCAGCACTATCTCACAACGAAAAATGCATCATGTCATGTTTTTAGGATAGGCGCGGCCGGCGGGACGAATACTAATCAAGCAATACCCGACTTCAATTCGCATATGTTCCATAGAAGCTCGTTCTTTATCCTCACGAAGTCCTCCCCAACCTATGCAGGAAGTGTTATAAAATCCCACCTTTCACGAGATTGAATGAGCTTCACCAATCATTTTGGGCTAGAAATCGCATGCGAGGGGAAAGACGCAGAAAAGTCTGCATAGTCGCATATTCCGAAGAGATTTCGAACCGCGGAAACATCTTTGTCTGCTATGATTTGATTAGAACTGCAATAGCTATCATATATTTATCTCACTAGCAAGGACGAAGAATTCCACCGCTCAACGTCGCTTCTGTGAAATAGTGATCAACATCCAGGGACGAATGATTAAAAAGGCTACAGAGATCTTCTTTGACATTCAAAAGATTTTCGAAGATGTTTGAGAAAGTGAGCTAGTATACAGCGCAGACGATACCTTCATTCGCTATTAACGTGCATAGCAGAATCGAACCGATTGAAGGTCGAGTCTGTACGAGCACGAATTGTGGAAGGTGTATGAGTTTGACTACAGTGGTAAACTCCTTCAATTGACAGACCAAGAAATACATGTAGGAATTCGCAACAGTCGCCGAAGACTGTGTCATGAGCGTGAAGAATCTATCATTGCCATCGGATACCAACAAACTGTGACGACTAATTTGATAAATCTCTACCAAAGAGTCAAAACGGTCACTGGCGGAAGGAGCGGTACCAGAGGCCGATGTTGTATCATTACAGTGGTCAACGAAAATGCAGGTGTTAATGACTATAACTGGATTAAGAAGGGCGGGGCGACATACCAGGGAATTCTTATGCAATGTTCTGTGAAACATTATGCGGAAGAATCAAGAAAACTGTACCACTAGAACGTTTCGTTAAAGGCTAACGCAAAACCAGGATTGGTCAACTGGACTCTCAAATAGGAAAGTATGTCATGCTAGGAGAAACGAGTCAGATATGCTGTAATGGGAAATTGACTTTCATAACTATTGGAATTTGTGTTACTCATCCTCCGGTAATGTGAGGTAGAAGTGATAGAACTTCAGTTGATGCAACAGGGGAATCATTGAATCCCCTAAAAAATCGATCATCCTCGTTGATTTGGCTACATACAGCCACATAAAAAGGAACTGCTAGTTCTTCAGGCACGGCGCACGATTTCCTGAAGGCGTACAGGGGAGAGGACGGATGTTTTCAACGAACCTATTGATTTATCAGTTTGCCGTTTCGGATGGTCGACTCCAGCACGTGAAGATGACGGAAGCAGTTCGAATTCGAGTCGATGTAGAGCGACATAGTCAAATGGACTTCAAAGAAGGGTGGAAATCAAGCGTCACCTTTAATGCCGTGGAAAACCTGCACTAAACATACTTTTGTCCGATTAATAGGGAACACATGAATATCAGTCACAACTGGGTACCGAACAAAATGGTGGACCATATAGTGGAGCATTCACTGAAATACGACTTGTATTTCATTTATTAGAACTCGCAACAGGGAACTGTTCGACCAGTAAGTAGCATATTGCATCTTCGACGCTGAAGAGACTCAGTGTCTCACATATAATCTTGCTTTCGGATTCGTCACTCTACTAGTGCAACGACTCCGATTCTCGCGCAGCTTCTTCCGAAACTTAATTCCACACGTGCGTGCAGAGCTACGTGTCCGCTAGAGACTACTATAAGGATGTGAAGGAGAATACGATTTTCTGCGGAGTATTGCCAACAAGCTATTTGACGAGGTGCTGGTTGTTCCGCTGAATCTTCTATCCAAGCTTTACTACGTTTAGAACTAGAATAAACAGGATGAGAACCTGGTATGTGCTCGGTGCGGCATAGTTTCTCAGGTATTATCCTCGATTCCATTTATTACCATACTCAACAAGGCATTGCAATATAGGAAAAAATTATGAAAATATTGGGAAATGATACAGATGTAAGTTCATTAATAACTGGAATAGAGAATAGTAGAAGCATTGACAAACAACTTCGAACGAATCGCATCGAGACGTAAAACAAATTAACTGTTTGTCTGCAGTGCCTGACGGTGGGAACATTGAATGCCGTTAGTACTGCATGATTTCAGTCGTTCTGTACTTCAGAAATTAAATGAGAACTGGTTCTAAACATAAGTCAACCAGAAATTTCGAATAATGAACGTGATTCTTCGTGTTCTCCAGGTCATCAATAAGCTTCGCCTCCAATTTTTCATTCGCTGTCTGTTAAATTAACTGGTCGTCGTTCCAAGGCATTCTTGTTCTGTAGATCATTCTACCGCTTCCGACTGAAGACAATATTTCTTTTTCTTGGTCGCAGGCGAGTAACGTATACCCCACTCAATTTCATGCTATGTCTTACCCGTGCCTTCATCAAAGCAACTGACGTTGACGTGTTACGTGTCTTGCTCGTTATTAAGTGACAGACATACAGCTGCAAGTCGGTCTACTGACGGAAGATTCAGACTGCGTCATTCCTCTATCTCTAATCCGAGCAAAAATTGGGAGTTTACGCTGTTTTCTCTGGAATGCACTTCGTAATCTTACTGTATCCCAAATCATCTGTAGTGCTCCAAAATACTCACGCAACGAACAAGTAACTAACACTGTACCAGTGATAGTTGGGAATATGTCCATAATTCTGTTTTTTAGAACAGTTTCTCTGTCGAACCTTAAATATTGAGGTCATGAGTGCGAAAAAACTGTATTCAGGATTCGTTACTTCTTACAGTAGTTTATTTTCATTTGCAAAGCTGAATAGATTGCTCGCTTCCATCGCGACTTTCCTTTCTATGCTTGTTCTCGCTTTCTCTATCATTAACTGTAAATCAGCGCGGAAGAAATCTAGCAAAGCTTTCGGATTCTCCAAACTGCTGTAAGAACCTTTACATCAGCGAATTACGGTCTCATATCAAAGTTCTATTTCCTTTTCAGGGGAGCGCAATGGCTTCCCAGCAGTGCATGATTAAATTCACGAGGTAAATTTTGCATTGCTTTTGAGGTCGACAAGCTCATCCTAAGCACGCTTACAACTCACCGACGATACAACTATGCGAACCCGCAGGATTTTCGCTATTCTCCGTTTCCCAAATACTATTTAAGCCGAGACGGAACAGTTTCTTGACCAGTCCATCCATCCCTTCAACATGGTAACCCCTGCAGTGCTCATTCTGGCAGCCGCCCTCATCTCGATTGCATTAGCTGACGAAGCTCAGCTCAACCACGCCGAACGTATCAAGCTATGCGAAGAAGCCTCTGTATTCATTTCCGATCCGGATTGTGCCAACATTTGCCCACACCCGTGTGACCCAGGCTACGTCTGTCAACACGGGGCCTGTGTGGATCGTTGCCTCGCTACGAAATGTAAATCTGGCTACCAATGCCTTGACGGGCAGTGCCGAAAGCTTATGGGATGCGGGCAAGAGTGTGACCCTCCCAAGTGGATCTGTGCTGCTGGGTTGTCGTGTATCAATGGGAAATGCACTGGTCGCACAGTTGGTGAGAATGGCACGTGCGGTGGTTCATCCTGCAACAAGTGTGAATTAGGCACTCGATGCTATCAAGGTAAATGCCGCGAGGTGATGGGATGTGGAGAGTCCTGCGATTATCCGAAATGGATTTGTGGTTTAGGGGCGACATGCAAACACGGACGTTGCCAGTGCCCGAATTATGACCTTCCAGGACCTTGTGGAAATGACAGAAACGACTGCAAGATTCCCTAAGCTGGATGGGAGCCGAGTTTCCAATAGTGCAAGCACTGCAACAGTGGTCAAGTAGCTTGAAGTTGAGAGCAACGAACTGAAATATCATACTTGCTGTAAATGATAATGCTCTCAAAAATAAACTTTCGTTCCTCATCCAAGTGCACAAATTGTTTCTATATGAGTTGTCATGCTGAACTTGAATAAACTCGATTCGATGAAGCTAAGCAGGTAATAATTCAGATGAACATGTATTCCATTATCAATGTCGTTCTTCCACTAGAGAATGTAGTCTCTACGACTGAGGTAGAAACATGGCGGGAACCATCACAACCTTGTGCTACACATCTTCATCATCAAGCATATTCTTCGGTTTCTACCTTGCTATGTTGCGGAAGGTTGTGATGGCTCTCGCCATGTTTCTGCCTCAGTCGTAGGAACCTCAAAGAAGTGCGGCAGTGCAAACATTAAGATAAAAAATTGATCGATTAGGAGCAACTCACGCATCTCCGCAGCGCTACTCTAGTTTTATTGAATAACAGCACTGATGGCTACCGACGGTGTTCAATGCTGACCCTGTAAGACTACTAGAGAAAACATGTCTATTCACCAACAGATTGTATTGCTAATTTCATTGGAAGGGAGAGACAAAGACGATAACGACAGATGATGTGATTCATCGAGAGGTTCGTATTCTCATCGTGAACTATCTGTAAATGTTCGATAGTGTTGTATAGGCAACGATAAATGATTCTGTTACGATATTTTCTAACTTCATCACATTTTTGGCTAGTCTAATGGAAGTTGGGACTAATCTATTCCTTTAAAATATTGTTTTGGAGTTCCTCTCTGAATGAATTACTCAACTATGAGAGAGATAGAGAATAAATGGTTTCTCCTGATGTACGCAACATAATTAATTTGAGTTATTTAAAACACGAGCCACAAATGAAATTTTCAGAAATCAGATAGCGTTTATCGCAACAGCTTGTTGACACGTTATGTTAATTTCGATTTTTAAATTTTTGACCTGATTTACATCCAGGATAGCAGTGATGATGAGCAAGTAGCTTGTAGTACAACGTATCCACATAACATTCCTCTACAAGTTTCAAAATTTAAAGCTGAAACTAATTATTTACTGCTTTACTACCTCTTTGCTTGAATAGAATAATCTGGCTTAAGTATTCGACAAGAATAAGTTATTCCCTCGAGCAAGCTTCTATGAGTAAATAACTTAGTTTTACAATTCTCATGTATTTAAGTTTAACTTATTTTTCAGCCTCTGTCTTTCAGCGATTACGTCCATTAAAGGAAAAATTCACAGATATGTTAATCTTGACATAATAGTAGCGTTGTGCTGAGGTGCAAAGTCAACAAGTAAGGCATGAATATGAAATGCTCCTCGATTATAACCCTAAAGCTTTGCATAACGGACTTCTTATAGTCCGAGACGGTGAGTACTGCGTTTCTCTTCACTTTTGATATCGCTACAGCGATATTTCTAGTTCTGCGCTCTATTTTTGCTAAAACACAATCAGGACTTTGGCTGTAACTTTCGATTACGGCTGAGATAAATGTAATTGTAAAGCGTATATTAAGTGAACAGGAACACAAAATCAATCGAAGTTGTTACAAAAACCTGTATAGCAGCACGATAAAGAGTTACATGAGGCGCCCGTTACAGTGCGATAACCTCTTTAACGAAAAATTCATCTAGATGCAACAAAATTCGCTCAACACTACACATCGAAAAAGATTAATCATTACAGAAGTAGTTCATGTTTATAGATCTGTCTTCTAAAAATTGGCGAGGGTGGTTTGGTAAGATCTCCTTCCTAAAAATATTACGAAGAGAAAGCGAAACAAATTATATGTGTGCTCGTTACATTCTTTATCATTTGAGACGATGCAGGTCGGACTGACTGTCAATCGTCGTACGTTCAACGCCATAAAAATAAGTCTAATTTTTTGCTCAACCAGAAACATGATTCATGCGTACATAGACATTATCACAGAAACCTTTATTTACTGCAAGTGGTATACTTAATTCTCATCTTTCATTACTTTTCCGCTACAATGATTTCTAATTTAAAGCGAATGAAATACATCAGTAAGCTAACTAAATCCTATAAACGCTGAGAAGAATCCATAGAAAGGAAAAGACATTCGAACTTTGCATTAAAATACTCAAGAACGCTAGCAGAATACATGAAATTTATATAAGACTTACATGAATACGCTGAGTATGAAGATGTAAACTATAATTCATTGATATCGTAATGGGATTGCAGCAGAAGCTCGAAATAGCAGATGATATGCTCAACTCCGAACGATAAAAAAGTCATGATAACTATTAATCTGCTATTCTACCCATGAGTTCAATTCCACGTCCATGCATGCATTTTTAGGAGCGAGCAGTAGTAAAATAGAAATCAAACTTCGATAACTCGAAAGACCGTGATAGGAAAAGTGAGTCTTGGTTCAAATATAGCAGGGATCAGCTATAGGCCGTCTACCAGAAGTTGATCAGCCAAATCAGAAGATTTTTCGTACTACGAACGTCACATTAGATCCTTGGAGTTGCCAATCTTTTTAAACCGTCCCATGCTTCCTATTCCGCTGGGCCAATGAGTGCTCAAGCAGCAAAAATTACACCTCATTTTTTGATCGGCTAATGACGCAGGAGAATCCAGTTACCATCTACTCATTATGTCCCGCAACAATGTAATTGCACAGACTTCTGATATTCCCAAACGCCCCTTTTTGGTTGTTTAGTTGGATTATAAACTTTAGAAAAACAAGTTTTACAGTAGAAGTATTTTCTTACCGCATAATTTGGAACCGTCTTCCGCCTGAAGAAACGTATAGTAACTGCTAAAGCAAGTCGTTATTGAGTAGTCAGTAGTAGCACTGTCTGACGTTTCATAGATTCAATAGTCGATGAAGGTAATTTTTCTATCAGTTCTATCTTTTGGGTCTAGACTTGACTCTTATAGAACTCTTTTGCAAATAAGAAGCAGTAATTATAGAAGAGTGCATGAAATTTGAGTTTCTTCTGAATACATAAATCGATCATGGCGCTCGATAATTGTTTTTGGCGAGATTCTCTTACCTGATGCTTTAGAGGAAATGAGAGACTCTTATGCAGTAGAGGTAAATTTTTTGTAGGTCAAGTAATGAATATTGCTTGTTGCCGAAGTATGGTGGTGTTAGAGAAAAATATGAGATCTGCCTTCTAATTTTTTCTGAACGATACGCATTCTACCACAATTTCATGATGAAATTGGTACAGAAATTTGAGATGACTTTGACATTATGAACTTTTAATAGATTCATGATTTTATCCCTGCAAAGACTGGCCTTGGTGTGGATGTCTGCTCATCAATATTATTTTCAGTTTGTCAATTCCATGAAAACCAGGAAGGTGAAGTCAAATTCGTGTTCGAATGATTGTCT
>JAAUYH010158344.1_pt1 | contig 10646 bp, 3 predicted proteins | sample 7278061 | NCBI WGS metagenome assembly JAAUYH01 (sample SAMN14350203, study PRJNA611818) | marine sediment metagenome | isolation source: surface marine sediment (0.6m) | place: French Polynesia: Moorea | collected 2018-08 | reverse complement strand
TTTTTTTATTATCAAAGCTGATATTAAAGAATCTTTAGCAATACAAAAACTTATCTTTTAAATAAGTTGATTCTCGTGAATTTTAGAGGTTACTTTTTCAGCAAACCCTAAGTAAATTCAAATTATATCAACTATTTTTATCTGATAATCTATCAGCGATATTTTCCAATTCAAGCAATAATAATCTTTCTGCTTCTTGTTCTGAAATATGATCAATTAATTCATTTTCTATAGGATTTTTTACTATTAGTCGATCATCTTCTTTATTAAAATTATTAATATTTAATTCCCCTAAAAGATAATCGACTAAGAAGTTGATTGTAGGAAAATCGTAGGTAAGAGTAGAAGGTAATTTGCAGTCAAAAACACTTTGAATTCTATTCCGTAATTCCAGTGAAGAGAGGGAATCTAAACCCATATCTGTGAATCCCATATCTAAATCTATTTTCTTGTGGTCGTTTAAGCCTAGTATTTTAGCGACTTCTTTAATAAGATATTCTGTTAATTCATCACGATTCGAGGGAAGCTTATCAATGCTTTTCTGTAAGTCTCTAGCTATTGGAACTTGTTGAAAATATTCATAAAAAGCAGTTTTGTTTTTCCATTTTTGCCAATTAATAGGTAAAACTCCTATTTGAGGGGAAGCAGAAGACAGCAAGTAGTCTAAGATTTCGATCCCTTTTTCAGGAGAAATAGATTTTATTCCTGAATTTTGAGGAAGATTAGTTGCTGCTAAACCAATTTCACTCCAAGCACCCCAATTGATAGTAAAGCTCCGAAGTCCTAAACTATTACGATAGTAAGCAAAGTTATCTAGAAAAGCATTAGCAGCAGAGTAGTTTATTTGTCCTGGTGAGCCGAGGATAGATGCAGCCGAAGAAAACATGATAAAGAAGTCTAGGGGAATATCTTTGGTTGCTTGATGGAGATTCCACACTCCTTGTATTTTGGGATTGATTACTGCTTGGAAGTCTTCGGGGGTTTGGTTTAATATTGCTTTGTCTTGAATGATTCCTGCTGCGTGGATGATTCCCTTTATTTGAGATGAGGGAGTTTGGGGCGACTGGGGAGATTGGGGGGAGATTATATTTTTTACTGTTTCAATATTGGATATATCGCCCTGGATAATTTGTATTGTTGCACCACTAGTTTCTAATTGCTTGATTGTTTTTCTTGCTTTATCTAATGGTTGGCTTCTTCCTATGAGTAAAAGATGTTTTGCACCTTTACTTACTAACCATTTGGCTACTTCTAATCCCAATGCGCCTAATCCACCAGTGATGAGATAGCTGCCTTCACTGCTAATTGTGATGTCGCGATTAATAGCATCCTTGAGAATCACTATCTTCCCAATATGTTTAGCTTGCTGCATATAACGGAAAGCAGCTATTACTTCCGAGTCTGGGAAGGTTTTGTAGTTTAGAGGTTGGAATGTTTTATTTTCAAACAGTGGGATAAGTTGAGAGAGAAGATTTTTAATTAATTGGGGTTGTTGTTGGGTAATGGCAAATAAATCTGTTGCATGATAGATAATATGGGGTTTAATTTCCCCTACCTTGTTTTTATCCCAAACATCATTTTTCCCAATCTCGATAAAACAACCTTGGGTTTTTAAAACAGAGAGACTTTTGGGGATATATTCACCAGTGAAAGAATTTAAAACAATATCAATTCCTTCTCCTTGAGTAATAGATAATATCTCTTCTGCAAAATCTAGGTTGCGGGAATTCATTATATGATTGATTCCCAAAGACTTAAGATATTCCCACTTATTAGGAGATGCAGTAGCAAATATTTCCGCACCCACTTGTTGACAGATTTGTACTGCTGCTAATCCTACCCCTCCCGCTGCGGAATGGATTAAAACTTTATCTCCTGGTTGAATAGCTGCGAGATGATGGAGACAGTAGTAAGCAGTCAAGAAAGCTGTAGGAATAGTTGCTGCTTCGGCAAAAGATAGAGATGAAGGGAAGGGAATTACTAAATTAGCATCTACTGTAACATAACTGCTAAAACTACCAGGAGCAATAGCAATTACTCTATCTCCTACTTTGAAGTTTGGGCGCAAGCCTTGCGCCCCTAGGGCGGTAATTACTCCACTGCATTCTAAGCCTAACTCTCCTGCTTCCCCTGGATACATATTCAGCACATTCAAAACATCGCGGAAGTTTAAGCCTGTAACCATAACTTGAATAGTTACTTCTCCTGGTTTGGGAGTTTGAGGAGTTATAGTTTCCCATTGGAGTTTTTCTAAAGTACCGCGCTCTTTTATAATAAGTTTCTGTGGTAGGTTGGCTTCTCTTTTTCTTGCTAATCTAGCTACTTGTCTTTTTCCGTCACGATAAATAATTTGATTTTCATCGCTAGGGTTAGAGATATCTGTAAGCAAGAGTGGGATGCTTGTTTCTAAAACATCGTAATCAATACAAGTGCAATTGAATTCGGGATATTCTAAAGCGATAGTTTTTCCCATTCCCCATAGGGGTGATAGGGTATTGGGGTATTGGGGTATTGGAGTATTGGGGTGGTTGCGGGTAACTATATATATATGTGGGGTTTTTGCTGTTTGGTTTTGAATCAGTGTTTGAATTAGAAACAGTAATTCACTGCATTGTTTAGTAACAACTTCAGACAATAAGCAATTTTGCGCTAATTCATCACCGTCAAGACTATTATTATTTGATTCAGCAAGATAGATTACTTTATCGGGAGAGAAGATATTAATTATTTCTTGATAGACGATATTGTATTCTTCTGCAAAATCCCTATTAATAGTGTAATTATAATCATCTATTGTTTGATACCCTTCACCAAGACATACTAAGGCACATTTTTGATTTTGATGCTGAAACTCCGATACTATCTTATTCCCCAAATCACTGTTAGAAGTTACTACTAGATAACACTCATTACTTACTACCGACTTATCTTGAATATCTACTAACTTTTCTTGCCAGACTATTTCATATAACCAATCATGCCAAGCTGGTAAACTAGATTTAATTTTACTGTTTACTTTTTGAACAGTGACACCAAAAACTGTAACAATAATATTGCCATCACTATCATAGATATCAACATCAGCAATAATAATAAAAGGAGAGTCTTCCGAAAACTCCCTTAACTTAACCCTACTCCACAAATCAGAATTCTGATGTTTCTCATAAAAACATAAACTCTCTATTCCCACAGGAATATAAGTAATATCAGCGATACTTTCAGGTAAAGCAGCAAATATTACTTGAAAACAAGCATCAAAAAGCGCGGGATGAAAACAATATTTAGATGTTTCCAACTTAAGCATCTCTGGAACAACAACCTTACCCCAGAAAGTATTATTATTTATCCCAACATCAGACAAACCCCGAAAACTATCACCATAACAAATACCCCTCCTCTTACACCCTTGATAAAAAATCTCAGAAAAATTAGAAAAGACATCAAAACCAACACTTAACTTCTTCGCGCCCTCCTTTGCGACTTCGCGACTTTGCGTGAAACCACAACAAAGTAAACTCCACTCCTCCCCAGACAAACTATAAATTTCCCAATAGTTATCAGGATTAACAATAACCTGCAAAACAATATCCTCTTTAGGAGTAACAACTAAAGACTTCTGGAACTCCACATTTTCTAAAATAACAGAAGTAGTATTAAAAATACTTTTTCCTACAAACAGCATCATTTCTAGATAAGCAGTCGCAGGAAAAACAATCTCATTGTTTACTTTATGATCTTCTAGAAACCGAAGACTATCAGTATTAATCACAGACTGGAAAATAATCTGTTTAATAGGAGAATTCAACCTTTCCCCCACCAGAGGATGTAATTGATTTACCCTATATTTTTGTCTCCCTTGTCTCTTTTTCTCTCTTGTCGCTTTGTCGCCTTGCTTACTTTCTATCCAATATTTCTTGCGCTGGAAAGGATAAGAAGGAAGACTTACTTTACAATAGTTGCAATCTTGATAGAAGTTATACCAGTTAATATTTATCCCATTAATATATAACTGACCAAGACTCTCCAATATTTGTTTATTATCATCTTGTTTAGGATTGAGACTAGGAAGTAAGAGATAATCACTGTTACTGTTTTCTGCAATATCGCCAACAAGATTTACTAGAGTTGGTTTAGCACCACATTCAAGAAAGATATTAGTATCAAGATCAACTAAAGTTTTAACACTATCAAGAAACTGTACGGGTTGTAGAATATGATTGCACCAATAGTTGGCATTAGCAATTTCTGATGTAACAATACTCCCCGTAGTGTTAGAGATAATAGCTATTTCTGGAAGATTATAAGTGATACTTTCCGCAACTTCTTTAAACTCTTCAATTATTGGAGTCATTAAAGGAGAATGAAAAGCATGAGATACGGAAAGCTGTTTATGATTAATTCCTGCTGTTGTTAGTTGCTCTATTATTTTACTTATTGTTTCTGTTTCTCCAGATAAGACAATATTATTATCACTATTCACTACAGCAATTTTTACAGTCTCCTGGCGACTTTCGATATAACTTGTTACAGTTTCTAAGGAAGCAAAAACAACATACATTACCCCATTATTGGTTAACTTTGCCATCAACTTACTTCTGCTAGCAACTAACTTTAAAGCAGATTCTAAATTAAAGATGTTAGCGATAGTAGCAGCAACATATTCACCTAAACTATGACCTAAAACTATATCTGGTGTAATTCCCCAAGACATCCACAGTTTTGCTAAAGCATATTCCAGAGAGAATAATATAGGTTGAGTATACTTAGTGCTATTAATTTTGTTAAGTCTAGTTTCTTGATTACTGTTTTTAGCATCAGCAAAAATAATGTCTAAAATATTTTCATCTAGATAGTCTTGTAAAATTTCGGCACATTTATCTAAGTTGTTACGGAAAACTGCATAATTTTTATACAGTGATTTACCCATTTCTAAATATTGGGAACCTTGTCCAGTAAATAAAAATGCTATCTTATGATTACTATCACTGTTTCGATTTAAAACATCGGGAGATGTTTCCCGTAACTTATTTGGTAAATTATCAATGCTATCAGCAACAACAGCAAAACGATATTTAAAATGACTTCTTCCTAAATTACTAGTAAAACAAACATCTTCTAGAATTATATTTTCTTGTTGTTTCTGAAAAAAACTTAAATAGTTTTGTTTTAACTCTTCTAAAGCTTGCTGATTTTTTGCCGAGATAGTAAATAAATGATTTCTTAATGTTTTATTTTGCTGCTTCTGTAAACTATCTGGGGGATTTTCTTCTAAAATTACATGAACATTAGTCCCTCCAATACCTAAAGAGTTGACACCAGCACGAAGAGGATAATCTTCTACTTTCCATTCTTTTAAACTGGTGTTTACATAAAAAGGGCTGTTACTAAAATCTATCTGAGGATTAGGATTATTAAAATGAAGACTAGCAGGAAGCTGTTTATTATACAAACATAAAACTGTCTTGATAAAGCCTACTATGCCCGAAGCTATCTGTAAATGTCCTACATTAGTTTTAACTGAACCAAGGGCGCAATATTGTTTTTTCTTGGGTGCAATCCCCATTGTAGGGGGGATTTCCATTGTAGTAGGGGTTATTCGCGAATAACCCCTACAGATATTAAATGCTTGGGTTAATCCTGCAATTTCTATCGGGTCGCCTAGAATAGTACCAGTACCATGGGCTTCAATGTAACTAATGCTTTCTGATGTAACTCCTGAAACTGTAATAGCTTCTGCTACAGCTTTTGCTTGTCCTTCACTATTAGGTGCAAGATAACCTACTTTTGAGCCACCATCGTTGTTTATAGCACTTCCTTTTATTATGGCATAAACGCGATCGCGATCTTTAATAGCAGCTTCTAAAGGCTTTAATAAGACTACTCCCCCACCACTACCAAATATCGTACCTCCAGCATTCGCATCAAAAGCCCGACAATGTCCATCAGGAGATAAAATCATCCCTTCTTGATAGAGATAGCCTACCTTTTGGGGTACGGTGATAGACACTCCTCCAGCTAATGCCATATCACATTCCCCACTAATTAGACTCTGACAAGCTAGATGAATAGTAGTAAGGGAAGTAGAGCAAGCAGTTTGCACATTAACTGATGCTCCTGTAAGATTCAGTTTATAAGATACCCTTGTTGTAAGATAGTCTTTGTCATTGGCAATAGTTGTCTGAAAACCTCCCATAGAAGTTAGGGTAAAAGTTTCCAAACTATCTTTACTATCTAAATGATTGCGATTGGGGTAAATATTATTGAGTAAGTAAGTGTTAGTAGCTGTCCCTGCATACAAAGCAATTTTACCAGGATAGGTATAGGGGTCATAACCACCATCTTCTAGACATTCCCAAGCACATTCTAATAATAGTCTTTGTTGAGGATCGATTAATTCTGCTTCTTTAGGAGAGTAACCGAAAAACTCTGCATCAAAATCTTGTATGTTTTCTAAAATCGGACTGGCTTTAACATAATCGGGATGATTAGTTAACTCCTTATCTATTCCTGATGCTACAATTTCTTCATCGGTAAAGAAACTAATAGATTCTATTCCTTGGGTCAGATTGTACCAAAACTGATCAATATTTTTTGCCCCAGGAAAGCGACAAGCCATTCCAATTACTGCAATATCTTGATTTTTGATTTTTCGTTTTACCGTAGGGTTCATTCGCGAATGAACCTTACCTAAGTTTTCTGATAAACTTGCAATAGTAGGATATTGAAACAAAATTACAGGAGATAGATTTTTATTCAGGTAAGCTTGTAATTTTCCCAACACTTCCATCAATAAGATAGAGTTTCCACCTAGTTCAAAAAAATTGCTATTAATTCCCACACTGTTTAGTTTCAAAACATCTTTCCAGATAGCAACTAAATTATTTTCCAATTCATTACGAGGAAGTTTATTATGTATGCTTCTTTCTTGCTCTATTACGCTGTTAAGACGAATTATAATATTGTCAAATTCTCCTGCTTCAAATCTTTGCTTAAGTTGCTGACGTTGTATCTTACCAATAGCTGTTTTAGGAATTTCTGGTTTATCTAAAGGAATAATATATTCTGGATTAACTCCACTCTTATCAACTACTGTTTTGCGAATATCATTGATTATCTTAAAGAGAAACTTGTCATCAAAACTTTCTGGACAGAAAAAGATCGCAATTTTATCTGTATTATCTTCCTGTTTTCTAACACCACAAGCAGCAGTATAAGAAACGATAACTCCCAAAACTTCTTCGACAACAGACTCAATTTCTTGATTATAGTAGTTAACGCTATTAATAATAATGACATCTTTCTTGCGACCAGTAATAGTAAGCTTTCCAGCTTCAATAAAACCTAAATCACCAGTATTAAACCAGCCATCTTTAGTAAATGCTTCTTGATTGATTTCTGGTTTTCCATAATAACCACAAGTTATAGTTTCACCTTTAACCTGTAATAAACCAATTTTTCCTACTTCTAATAAATTATTTTTCTCATCTACAATACGAATTTTCACACCAGGAATAGGACTTCCCAAAGTAATAAATTGCTCTTCATCGCTAGTACTTTCTAAACTAAACTCTTGGGAATGAACAATACCAGAACAAGTTTCTGACATTCCATAACCAGGACTAACTACATTAGAAGTTAACCCAAAAGATGATAATAGTTTTAAAAACTTTCTAGTAGTCTTTCCGACAACTGCTTCTGCGCCATTCCCCATCCATTTAAGGCAAGATAAATCCCAATTATACTCAGAATTTTCTGCAATTTTGTCACATACTAAACCATAACCAAAATTAGGTGACCAAGTAACACTAGCACGATACTTATCTATCAAATCCAACCACTTTATAGGTTGCCGTAAAATAATACTGTTATCTACTTGTATCTGTTGACAGCATAAATAAACTTCTGTCAGATGAAACATGACCAAACTAGCAACGTGTTCGGTTGGCATCCAATTCAGAGTAATATCATCAGCAGATAAATTATTAACCTGGCTCATTCCATAAACACTAGCCAACAAATTATTAGCTGTTAACATTACCCCTTTTGGATTACCAGTACTGCCAGAAGTAAGTAATATTAAAGCCAACTCATCTGACTTTGGTACATAATATTCTTTGCATCTTTCTGCTACTAATAAATCTTCTACTGTAACTACTACAAAATCTTCTAACTGCTTCCTCTTACCAAAATCAACAATAGCTTTTTCTAAACTTCTATCTGTAACAACAATACATTCTCTTCCCTGTCTTCCCAATAACTCCCAACCATGTCGCAAAATATTTGCTTTACTATTATCTGTACTGTAATCAGGAGGAACTGTGATAGGAATAGGAATAAACCCACCTAAAATACAGCCCCAAAAAACCGCAAGAAAATCCTCACTTCTGGGTAACTGTAAGAAAACTTTACTTTGAGGTTTTAGTCCCAATTTGAGCAAATTAGATAAAATATTCTCAGCTTCAGCTAATAACTCTTGATAAGACTGAAAAAATTCTGTTTCATCCTGCTTAATATGGATAATACCTTTATCGGTATTAGCTGCTTGTTCAAGGAGTTTAGCTAAGGTAAGAGATGTAATATTCTTCGGTAAAGACTCACCCTGAGAAATTGCAAATCTTTTTCTGATGATATCGCTCATGCTAAATTTCCTGATTAAGTAACTCTAATTATGTGGCTAGTTGGACTAATAGCGTTCACCTATACTGTCTTTGTAATGAATTGCACATCCAAGTTAACTGATTAATCATATGACAGAATCTTTCCTAAATCCTCCATATATTCAAGACTATCAACATTTTGAGCAGCATATTGCCAAAATCTTTAGTAAAGCAGGATGGAAAGTTGAAACTGCCAAGAATAATCAACCAGGATACGATCTTTCCGCAGGAATGTACAATCTTATAGTAAAAAATGACCAATATATGATCGCGATACAGGTAAAATGGCTCAAGGGAAAAGTCTCTACTCCCCAGATTCTCAAGTTTAGCGATTTTTTAGATAGTGAAGCTGGAAAACAATTTGATTACGGTTTTTTTATCACAACCAAAGGCTTTAGCAACCCCGTTTTATCTTTGATCAAGTCTTGGGATAAAAGAACAAAAATTTACTGTGGGATTGCTTCAGAAAGTAAAATTGATTGGATTAAACCTTTTGTAAATACCTCGATTAGCCGAAAGATAACTCCAGCTAAAAATAAAACCTACTTTGGTATTTTTACTTGTAAAGGAGGAGTGGGAAAAACTACAGTCTCAGCTCATCTTGCTGGAGCATTTTTATTACAAGAATTAAATGTGGCTTTAATAGATTTAGACCCAGAACAAAACCTATCAAAACTAGTAGGGGATGGGGTCTATGTCCCCAATCCTCAAGGGGGAATTGGTCATAGTATTGAAGTATTCAAACCTGAAGAATGGGACGAAAATGCAGCTCCCGATGCCCAATTGGTTATCTGTGATTGTTCTCCCGCTTTTGAAAGGAACCCTAAAGAATTAATTGCTAAATTTGATTATTGTTTGATTCCCACTACCCTAAATCCTTTAGGAATAAATAAGCATGGAAAAGTTATTGAAGACACGGTACAATCTATTAGAAAATATAATCAAAAATCCCATTTATTTGTAGTAGTAAATAATTATAAAAAAACTTCCAAAAAGAAATTAAGTGTTCTCCGTAAAACTTACCTTAATGCCTATTACGATATCGAACAACAAGATGATAGATTTCACTGTATTGATCCAGAACAAGCAGCCATTCGTTCTAGTGATCAACTATATTATTGGGGAATTCATCTGTTAGAAAATCCTGATGAATCTCGTAGTGAATTAGCCTTTACCCTAGTAGGAGGAAGATGTCATCCTAGAGAAGACTTTATTAATTTAGCAGACTATATCGAAACCGCGATCGGTGGTGATATTTTTCGCTCTGACTAGTAAAAACAATCTACTAAATTAAGCAACAACTACCCCAATAGTTATGGCAACTATGGCACCAATGGCAGTATTAATAAAATTCACCATTTCATTAGTTAGCCAATCAAAACGAGATTGCACAGTTGCCCCGATAACGCTTTCAATATTAGTAGCCATAAAGGCAGCGATAATACAGATGATAATACCATAAAGATTGATTAAACCTACAGCCCAGCCGACAAATGCGATCGCAATAGAACCGACAATTCCCGCCAGAGTTCCTTCCAAGCTTACTGCTCCTTCTGTGCCTCTGGGTACAGGCTGAAAATTGGTAATTAAGAAAGTAGTTTTACCGTAGGCTTTTCCCACCTCACTAGCAGTAGTATCAGATAGTTTGGTAGCGAAACTTGCCACATAACCCAAAATTAATAATTCTTGCCAGGGGGAATCTACAAATAAAGTTACTACAGCGCAAATAGTAGCAGTGAGAGCCGAACCCCAGACATTTTCAGGTCCGCGCATTCCCGAACGCTTTTCTGCTATCCCTTCTGCTTCTTTTTGTTCCATGCCGATCTTAGTTACGGCTGAACCTACTAAGAAATAGAACATTACAACTAAATATCCCTGCCACTGGAGAGTCCCCCAAACTAACACCCCCAAAATCCAGGCGTGAAGATAACCCATCGGAGTTAGAAGTTTTTTGGGGAGTAGCCAAGCTACTGCCAGAAGTGCCGAGTT
>JAAUYH010119025.1_pt1 | contig 10646 bp, 13 predicted proteins | sample 7278061 | NCBI WGS metagenome assembly JAAUYH01 (sample SAMN14350203, study PRJNA611818) | marine sediment metagenome | isolation source: surface marine sediment (0.6m) | place: French Polynesia: Moorea | collected 2018-08 | reverse complement strand
GTAGGTAGTAAGTTTTTCTTTTACTTAACTTGTTTATCTCGACTAATAACTTAAATACTCACGACATTACCTACTACTTACTACTTACTACCTACTACCTGTTTCTTACGAGTTACGAGTTAATTAACAGTTTATAGTTTCCATAGGATCGGAATAGTTTAATTTTTTTGCTCTTGTTTCTAAATTCTTTTTTGTTGGCAACGAAAGTTTCTCATAGGCTGATCGACACAATTCTTGATATTTAAGAGAATATAATTCTTTATCTTCTCCGCACAAAACATCCAGATAACAATGTATTTTAGTCCTCAAAAGATTTTTGTGATTTTCTATGTCTTGAAGATTTAAAAGAGGACTGTTATCAGCCGCGATGGTGACGTACAAGCCAAAAAAAGTTTCTTCTATAATTTTTAAAATTTCTGCCTCTGTCCGCATTTTTTATTTTTCGATTGGTTCAAAATTATTTTCAAAATAGCGAATCGTATTAAGAAGTTCTAAAGGTTCAAATTCAAAAAACCCTGCATATTCGTTATCAAGAGTCACAAGAAAAACACAATATTTAGTTGCCTCTTTTGGTCTATCTTGAGCAAAGCAATTGCAAAAATGAAAGCCAGACAACCCAATATTTAGTTGACAGACTTTATTCATCTTATGTTTGTGAGATAAAATTTCGTTGCCAATGAAACACAAAAAATTCCTATAGTGTAAATGAAAATGAAGTGAAGCTTCAGCTAATTTTTGAGTATCTATATAAGGGTAGGTATGTTTTAAGACGGCATTCCTCCAGCGAGAAAAATCTTGATTTGGGTCAATAAAGACAGGGAGATTGCATTGTTTATTTTTTGTGTTTGCCATGTCATCAAGTAGGAAAATAACTAATACCTAAAACCGTTTCTGCTCCTGTAATGGGGATAAATATTCCTTGTTCTGGAGCTTCTTGAATTACCGTAAAACCAATACTATAAACCTCAGTATTTTGTTCTGAAGCGATCTTATTATTTTCTACTGATTTGGCAAAGAACAAGAAATCATTTATCAAATTGCAATATATTTTATTCTCTTCAGATAGCAAAATATCTCGCAACAATACAGAGCAATTATCTTGAGGAACAATTACTATTTCCCCTGGCTCGGCACACCCAACTGGATAAAATTCTACTTCTTCTAAATCTAGAGTGATACTCAGTACCGATCGCACTATCTCTATCGATATTTGCTCGCCTGGTTCATCCTCATAACTATAAGACAGCAAGACTCCGCGATATCTCTTGTCCCCACTGAAAGCATAGATAGGACGAAATTCTATGGTGTCCCACCAAGGAACGGGGATTAATTGGGTGTCAAAATAATCAATGGTTTCAGAAACTTTGTTTTCTTCTTTTCTGTATGCGATCGCTTTATTGATCTTTGCTTGGAGGAAGGGAGTATCATCGTCATTTTTTAGAGTAAGGCTTCCTAGGTTTAAATTCTCAGTTGTATTAACCTTAAAAACCCAAGCATCATCGGTATTGATTGTTGAGATTACCCCGTTGTTATAGAGAGAGAAAGTATGGGTTTCGGTTCTATCTACAATGGTTGTTTCCGTGTGGCTGGTAGTGTCGGGAAATTCGGTGCTATTGTCGCGTAAAAACTTAGGAATAGAGCGATCGCGGTTGCTGGTAAACTGTGTATCTAAGGTTGATTGAGTTTCTAGGAATAAAGCTGTGTTGCCGTCTCCTGATAAAAGTAAAGGAGTAACAGTGGTTTTCGATTCTGTAATAGTAGTGGAAATAGTTTGGGTTTCGGTCGCTGGAACTTCAAACAAAAAGAAGCTTCCCACAGGGATGCTCCAAGTTTCTGAAGGAATCGAATAGGATATTGTTTCCGTTGTCTGACTATTATAGCTGTGATGTTGAGGACGAGAATAAGAAGGAGTGATCGGGCGTTGCCATTCTGGTTCTGAGATATTTTTCTCATAGGTGCGATTAAGTGTAGTTGTTTCGCCTGACCAATTGGCACTAGTATTGCTTATTTCCTCCCAGAGATAAAATCCAAAGATCGGATCTCCACCAATAAGACTACAACGGAAAGAAGTTGAGGAACTAAAAATGGCTGGAGTTAGTTGATAGTCGTAAGTTTCGGTATAGGTTTCAGTTCTATTGCCTTGATAAAGTGTTCCGTTAAACCAGACTTCAATGGGTTTTTCTAAAGCCTCAGAAATTGTCTTGAGATAGCTAAGAGATGTTTCTCGACTATAGGTCTGAGTCTCAATTACGCCTGAAGTGGCAAAATTGCAGACTACATTCAGAGAAAAAATTGAAGGAGTCGGGTCTAAGGCGTTGCCCCCTTTTATGTGACGGTAATTGTAAGTCTCAATCTGGCTGTAACTGTATCCTTCTTCTTCCTGTTCTGTCGTCGTAATGCCTTCCCTATCTTGATAAGAGCGTTCGTAAAAGATCGGGTATAAAGGAACGTCAAAATCAAAAGGTAAATTTTCGCCTTCTGTGCTGGTAGTGCGGTTTACTTCGGGAATTTGAGGATAGACAACAGCCCCAAAAATTCCAAACCCCAACCAAGAATAATCTAGATTGGGAATAGGGATAATAGCTTGAGAACCGTTGGCATCTCTAATTATCTGTCCTGGTTCTTGCCAAGCTGCTATATATTGTTGCTGCCCGACATTATTAATTCCGCCTCTAATTACGTTTTCTGAGCTATAAATAACAAGTTGGTTTCTATCGCCTCCTAACTGAACATTAGGAGAGAACAAAACCTGGAAGGGCAATATTTGTTCTTCCTCTGTGACGGCTAACTTTTTCGGTATGATTTGAATTCCCTCTGATTTTTGTAGCACAACTTGAGGAGGGGTTTCGCTCCAAGCGAAATATTGTTGGTCTAGCTGTAACACAAAAACTTTGCTGCTATTGATTTCGTTTGAAGCGATCGCATTAACTACTTTGCCATTGGGAAGTTGAATGGTTATGCGATCGTTAGTATTGCCATAATTAAGAGCCGTCCCAATTTGCATCAGTTATATTTCTTTTCTAATTTTTCAACTCTTTCTTTTAATTGCTCTAATTGATCCAGAATAATGCTTTTTTCCAATATTTCGACTCTTTCATTTAATTGCTCTAGTTGAAAGGACATAGTTTCGTGCCTTGAAGTCTTTTGATTACTTTTATATTTTTCAGATTCTAATCCCCTAACAATTAACTCAACAAGAAAAGCAGAATAACTAACGTAAGGAGGCTTAAACTTTTTTACTTCAATTTCAAGTTCTTTGGGGATTCTAATAGAAATGGGTTTAGTTTTAGTAGCCATTTAACTTTTCTCGTGTTTTATTATTAGTTTAGACTTTTTTCGGAAATATTATGAGCGATCGCCTTTTAATTGAAGAATTGCTTAATGAATTCACAAGGAACACCATTACCAATAATTTTGCCATCCAAACCATTTTTGCCACTGAACTGATACCAATCAGGAACGGTCTGTAATCGAGATAAAGCTTTAATTGTAATGGAATAAACAGCTTTGTTGGTATCAATTACATTGACAAAATTTTGACGATTGCCGTTTTTTCCGTCCCCACATAACCCAGCAGTTATCGTAAATGCTGGAGCGGTTTCAATAGGGGTTTCGAGGTTGTCTCTAATTTGATTTCGCTTGACTAAAATTCTGCTATGATTTGAAATCTTTTTTTTTGCCAATCTACTTAATTGAGTCTTGGTTAAATTTGTAGGTTTAAAAGTCGGGAATAAATCAGAAATGGCATTCCACCAGCCTTTTTGAGATTTCTTTGAAGGAAGATATAATAAATGTCCAGAATCCTTGAAAGCTCTTACAAACAGACGGCGACGAGTTTGAGGAATTCCATATTCGGCAAAATTAATAATTTCAAATGTTACTAAATATTGTTGATTAAATAGAGCCTTAAGAATATATCTAAAAGAATCCGATTTCAAATAGCTCGAAACATTCTCTAAAGTAATTATTTTGGGCTTTAAAAATGTGATGGCTTTTACGGAGGCGATCGCATATTCAAAGTCGGTTTTCTTTTCACCTTTACTGGGGTTAGCTTTTGAGAAATTAGTACATGGAGGTGAGAGATGAAAAATGTCTGGAACGGGCAAAGAAGCGAAATTTACTCGACAGACATCCTCGATAATCAAGTTAGTTTTAGGAAAATTAAGAGCGTGTACAGACGCGATTTCTGGATCGGATTCCACTCCCCAAATAGGAATTAAGTTAGCTTCTGTTGCCCCGCTCTCTACCAATCCTCCTCCACTAAAAATCGTGGCAATAGTTCTACAACAACCCATCAATCAAATCCCCTATTTTGGTTTCTTTTTTCAAAAAGGTTGGTAAATCGGTAATTTTAGCAATGTCTGTATCAGTCTCAAACAAAGCTAAAAGAGCAGAAAAATAAATAACGAATTGATTCCCTTCATGAGTAATATCAGCTTTCTTTCCAAAGCCTTTTTTACAATCAGAAACTTTTACAGAATTATACCCTCGACAACTTAAAGGACGAATATCGTAAATAGTACATTTTTTATCTTTTAAGAAAGGACAAGGAAGCTTTAGTTCTACTCGGTTTAATTCGGGATTTTTCTCAATTTTGGAGCGATTTGTGGCAGCCACTCTTTTAATTCTTTTCTTCTCTATCTGAGGCAAAGATTGAACATGATCGAGAATTAATTTTAATTCTAATCGACTTAAGTGAACTTGCAAATAACAACAATAGCTACAGCCCATCTTACAATGAGGAATGTTTTCTCTCTCTGCTTTAGCTGCTTCAAAAATATAATTGCTATAACCAAATATTTCAGTTAAGATTCCTTGCCAAGATTTCTTTTCTTTAATTCCTTCTTGAATTGTGCGAATATAAGTTTTTTTTAACTCCCCAACTTCTCCAGAATTGAAAACTTTGAGAATGTCTGGAGAATCAAAAATAGAGAGTGGGTCTTGATTAATCATTTTCTTTGCAAAATAGTTTTAAAAGCTTCAAATTGTGTCTTGTCAAAAGATGCGATCGCGTCTTTGATGTTATTCTTGCTTATTCCAAAACGGGATTGCATAACATTAAATAATTCTTCAGAATTCCACCCATAATCGTAATAGAGAGCCTTAATATCTTGGATGTCCTGCGGACTTGGTTTCCACGAGTCTAATAAAGGAACACTATCAATTAATTCTGTTCCATGAATTTGAGCCAGAAGCTTTTTAGGAATTGCATAACCTAAACTTTTTATCTCTTTGGCATGGAGAAAAGAATTATATTCTTTAAGCCATATAGGGTGCAACTCTAAATGCAAGGGGTAATTAATCTTTTTGTAGGAATTGACCTTGCTAATTCTGGTCAGCCGATGAACTATGAAACGCTGCGTATTAGCGCTATAAAAAGGAGAAAGTCTAATAGCTCCTATTTCTTTTTTGACCTTATCTAGATATTCGGAAATATTAATAATATCTTTGATGCTCGATAGCTGTAAACGACATATTCTGGTAAAGTCTAGCGATCTTAGTTCAAGAATTTCAAAATAGAATGAGCCAAATTGCTTACATTTTTTGGGACAGTCAGCATAAATAGACTCGGCGAAACAAGGTTCGTGAACTTTAACTGGTCTGCCTTTTTCTCCTATAAAACGAGTATGAATGTTTTTCTTGTCACAAAACCACTGCGGACGATTTCGCGAATAGATAGCTAGAGCAGAGAAAAAAGTTCTTTCTGGATCATCAGAATAGAGAACAAGGTTTAGATTGTCTAGAAATAAAGATCCATTTTTATCTTCTTCTATTTGATAAGAATTGCTCAAAATATTTTTGATAATCTGAAAGTCTTTAGGCTTTTTGCCATTAGTCCCTAATTCAAGTCTAAATTTATACTCTAAATCCTCTCCAAATTGATTGTTAATCTTTTTTGTTCCCTTAAAAAGTTGGAATTGATAATAAGGGAATCTTCGTTCTTCCAAAGTTTTTTTGTCGTTTAGACCGTAAATCCTAGTCATTTTTTATCAGGAATAGTATCTGCAAAAGTTTGATATTGCTCTCCAGCTAATTCTATTAGATGAGCATTCTCGCAAGTCATTAAATGCATTCTTAATCTAATATTGCTGGCTTTACTGCCAATTTGATTGTGAATCCAGCCAATGCAATGAGTCTCTTCATCGTACTTATGGCAACTCATTATTCTTAAAGGCTTATTGTTTTGTAAGTCTTCTAATTGTTGTTCTATTGGCACACCATCAGCAATTGTTTGCTTTAACTTTTTGTGTTTCTCTAAAGAATAGCCATTAGGAATATTAAAGGGATTGTTGCCTTTTAACCACGGACAAGAGTCGCATTGACGCACTGATTTTAACCGCCATTGTTTCATCTTTTTTCTTCTGTTAACAATTAATTATTAAATCAATTGTAGCTTTTTGGAATTATGCTAGATTGAATATGACTACTTTTTTGTGTATTGTAGTTGTCTAGGTTTAAAAGCCTATATTTTTTTGCAATAGAGCAATCTGAAGCAGGATATTTAGCAAGATTGCTCTTTAACAGAATTCAGACTTTTTAAGGCGCGCTATTGCTCACACAATTGCTTTATTCGAGCTTTTTCTTCTACTGGCAGAGCCATCCAAACAAACTTTAAAAAGTCTTCTGCAAGCTGATTGCTATTTTTTACAATCTCTAGTTCTTTTTTGCTGTTACAAGCCTTAATCGCTTGATAGGTAAAGTCGGCTTCTCGAAAAAAGTCCTCCGCAAGATGCCAATCGTCGAGATGAATTTCAAATTGATTGCCAAATTGATCTTTGGCTATTCCTGTTCCAAAACTATCAACCTTGACAAGGTGGCAATTGCAAGGGAATAAATTGTTTACAATGGTTGCTCCAGGTATCGCCAGCCAGTTATGTTCTGTCAGTTTTAGTTCTGAGGGAATTTCGAGTTTTTGAATGATACAGGCAAACTGAGGATAGAATGTCTGAGAAAAGTCAAACTGGGTCAACCAGCCAATGCCCTCATCATCCAATCCAGTTATCTTTAATTCATAGTCGAATTCCGTTAATCTAGTGGCTTTGCGAATCTCAAAACTAATTTTAAATAGATTTTGCAAATTCGCTCCTACTGATTTGAGATTCTGCTTATTATTCGCTCCGATATAGGTAGCGCCCCGAATTCCTTTTGAAACGTTGAAGTAACTAGCCAGAGCGGAGTTGGAGGTTGTCTGCCAACTGAAAAATTCGTTACTGTCGTTTCTTTGAGGAACAAATTCAACAAGAGTCTCTGGCGTGTTTTTCTCGACAAGGTAAACATCTCTAAAGGTAAAATCTTGATCCTCTAAATCTGGAAAGTCTTTATGGCGCAAACATTTAACTTGAGCCATCAACTGTCCATTAATTTCTGTTACTTCTTTAACTTCATACAGATCTTCAGGTTTCCCTTTGTGAACCAGATCGCCAACAGAAATTTCTGAAAGAGGAGTCGGTTTCGGAGTTGGTTGACAAGCAGGAGGTAAAACTATCTTGCGATCGCTCCAATGAGCCAACAATTCTTTGTGAGTTTCCGCATCGATTTCCTTCAAAAAATTGAACTTAGCCAGATGAAGGGCATCGACTTCTGAAATACCTTTAATTTCTAATTGGTATTTCGTGTCTAATAATTTGAGTTCTTGTTTTTCTGTCAGGACAACCTGATAATTATCAGCGATCGCATATTGTTTGGTCAGGCAATAACCGTAGAGATCAGCTCTTGCTTTGCTCCGAGCCTCACAATATGCTGTTTGATTGTTCGGATCATAAACAAGTCCATCTAAGAAAATTAATTCCTTAGCCCCCTCTAAAGACTTCAAATCACAGTCGCTTTGCTCTAGGTTTTGTGCTATGAGTGGTAATTTGGAGTTGAATTCTTGTTTCTTTTCTTCTTTGGAGAAATATTCCCCAATTAGAAAGAGCGTATATTCGCGAAGGGAATCAGCAAAGCTATCGGCTTTTAATTCGGTTGAGTACACGTCGTTTGGGGTTTCTCCAAACGCGCTTATTGTTCGTGCTGATTCTCCTAGCTGCTCAAAAGTATCGAAAATTTCATACAAAGCCGATTCAAATTTAGAGATAACTTTAATCGCTGTTCTCTTTAAAAGTTTCTTTTTTGCGATCGCCTCTTGGAGTTGCTTTAATTCGAGATCTAAGGTATTTATTTGGGAGTCAAAGAGAGAAAATGCTAAATTTGAACTAGACATGGTTTGATATTTTTATCCTCGGGTGGGTAACTTTATCTTTCTTTTGTTGATTAGCTGAACCGATAAATAAGTTCATTTAATAATTTCCTGAAGTCGTAACCTTCTAGGAAGCAATTCACAAAAGCAGTTGAGAGAGGTCGAATTCTGGCAACTGCTTTTGTTTTTGCTTCTACTTAATTGTAACACAAAAATAGAATATTACACAAAAATGAAATAAAGTCAGACAAAAAATCAGCTAAGATAAAAATAGATTAAAACTTTTAAATAAAATGGTTTCAGCAATCAAGAAAAAAACAGTTAAATTAAGTTTCGCCCAATGGCTCAGATTAAAGAGAGATATTCTAAATTTGACTCAAGCTCAATTAGCGAAAAAAATTGGAGTCAAGCCTAGCACTATCTCAAGTTGGGAGAAAAAAGTTAACGATCCTGGTTTAGATCCTGAGCAAACAAGACAAATGTGCATAGCGCTTGACGTTTCTTTAGCCGATTTAGCTAAAGCTTTTCGAGGAGAAGTTGAAACTTATCTATGAACGAAATTACTCACGAAGGAGAATGCAAAAACAAATTAGCTCGATATTGATGCAAATTTCTGATGATTGGGATGATTTTCTAGAAAAATTTGAAAAACTTCAAAATAGAAGGAGTAGTCAGTTAGAGTTAGAGTAAGGAAAAAAGCAGATTAGATTAGTTCATCTGCTTTTTTTAGGATTATTGAAGTTTTAGAAAAAGCTTTAATGGATGAAAAATGATAAACTAAGTTGACTAAATTTCTTGTAATTTAGTTCATTTAGTTAATTTTGGCGGTCTATTTCTAGACCGTCTTCTTTGCTTTTTACGGCACGTTAACCTTTACGAATTACAAATTTCTAATTAATTTTGGCAGTTTTTATTTTTTTGTTTTTAAAGTTGCCTCAAAAATTTTTAAGGGAATTAATCTTTTTTCTCTACGAGTTTTTGCTTTTTCTCTTTGAGCTAAATAATTAGGATTTTTTATCCAGCTTAGAATAAATATTCCCTCTTCAAATTCAATTTCAACCTCATCAAATAATTGAAACCAAGCTAAATGACGTTTGACTTGATCTAATTCTTCAATTGAAGCCAATCCCTTAGTTTGGAAACCAATTCCGTTCCCTGGATGAGTTGAAGATACGGAAATAATATAATTGTTATATGAAAGTTGTTCTAATTCATCGATGGGATGATTTTCTCGAAATTCCTTCTGTTCTACTCGATAAGCTTTTAAAGGAAGAGGGCTAATCTGCTGCATTTTTGCATCGCGAGGATAACGCAATATTTTTTGTTTTTTTTTCGAGTTGGACATAATAAAGATAGATGATTTTGAGAGAAATAGAGTAGAATTAATTAGCTTAACTAATTTTCTTCGGTCAAAATTTGCCGATTCTAGACGGTCTAGAAATAGACCGTCTTCCTGACCGCCTTAGCTTTTCCACCGAATTCCTTTACCATACAAGACGGTTGTAAAAGTATTTTGGCTTTTTTCTTCCTTATGTTTAATGGCGGCAGAAAGTGCCAGAGTTAATGATTTTTTTGCATATTTTCCAGTCCAAAAGCTAACGGGATAACTATTGAGAGTTTTTCTTTTTTCTTGAATTATTTTATTCAGAAGTTTTTTAATTACTTTGTATTTTTCAACTTCGTTGTTGAATAGTGTTAAATTAGACATTGGTTTTATTCGATAAGTTAACAATTAGGATCTTGGGTTCTATCAAGATCCTTTTTTCGTATTCAGTATTAAGCGAGTAAACAAGGCGCGATCGCTTTCTCTTGGTTTTCGACACGCTTCAAGATATTTTGTCAATTTGACGGAAGCGGTGAAGCTATAGGATTTGGCTTGAGGATTCTTTGCACCTACTGAGGGTCTGCCTATTTTGTTTCCAGTAAAACTTCTGCCACAAACACGGCATTTGTATTGCGGTTGTCCTGCTTTGTTTGAGCCATTTTTGACTATGCGATCGCTTTGGCAGTTTTTCTCTGGGCAAATAAGTTTAAGCATTCTTTTTTGAATTTTCTAAATTTTCTAAAGTCATAAATTTGCTTGAACTCGACAAATTTAATCTAAATTATCATCACGTACTTTGTCAAGTATTTTATCAAGCACTTTTTTTTGTGGCACTCAGTAGCAAGGTTTTTTGTAGTTCATTGGCGGTTGCCTTCGACAAAGCCAAACGCTTACTATTCGTGCGGTTAACTTTTTTTACTTTTTAGAAGTCGGTTTCTTCCAACCTATTTATTAGACTTCTTTCATTCTCAGGTAGTAGGTAATGAGAAGGTAGTAGGTAGTAGGTACGAGGTAGTAGGTAATGAGAAGCGATCGTCAAATGATGATGACTCAATAAATAAAGAAAATATGAGCAACCTACTACCTACTACTTCCTACTTACTACTTACTACGTCAAATGATGATGACTCAACAGATAACGAAAAT
>JAAUYH010067203.1_pt1 | contig 10647 bp, 7 predicted proteins | sample 7278061 | NCBI WGS metagenome assembly JAAUYH01 (sample SAMN14350203, study PRJNA611818) | marine sediment metagenome | isolation source: surface marine sediment (0.6m) | place: French Polynesia: Moorea | collected 2018-08 | reverse complement strand
TTTCACTGCTTCGACTATTCATTCCCTCTCAATTTCTTGTTAACTCTTTTGGTGTAATAACTTTTCTCCGAAAGATGTACCAGACTTCCGAATTCAAGCGCATGGTTGCAAATTTTCCAGACAGCAGCATGCATCTGACAATGACCATAGACATGTGTACCCTTCCAGTAATTTAAGTCAGGATTTTACTTTAGACACTCCAAAATGAGGTTTAGATTGTCAGAGGACCTAGAATAATGCTTTCAGTGCAGCTTTTGTCGAGTGTCAAAAATGATCTTGATAGACAGTTTAACGATAGTTTCGCAGTTCGATTGCTAAATTTTATATCAATTGGATCATTCCAATGTTTATTAACACCTTATTGCAGGTTAAGATTAAGCTTAATAAGACCTAAAGTGGAACTTATTGAAGGCGCATTGCGATCAAAGAGAAATACGTCACTTTTTGAAAAATCACTAGCTGAGAATTACGATTTCTGGAAGTAAGGTCGTTACTTGAGCTATTTAAGATAAACGTCGATCCACAATGAAATTTGATGTCGCTTCAGTATTACTAATCACACGATTGATATTGGCGGATCACTCGAAACTTGTTTCGAAGAACGCTACTCAATGAAAATTATCTCGCACTATATCCTACGATTTCTGGACTTGAATTGATTACACCTCACTTATTGTCTTCATTGCCGATCTCGATCACAATCTTGTTCAATAGAATTTCCTGATGGATGCTCGATAAATTTAACGGCTAGAAATCAGCATGAAAAATTTACTTTTGGTTTAGTTCAATATGCAGTGTAAGGCATATGTTGAGCGCTTTCATCGCTCTGAATTTCTTCATGTCTACATGTTTTAGGAGTGAAACCCCTAAAGCAAATCAAATAGGGCGAAACGTTCACCGTCAATATCGGTATTTTTCTCACTCCATCCAATAGTAAAAATCGAATACTAATCGTTCTGAATATACTGACTGCTTGATTTCGCTATGCTAGAGAAGGGTCCTAGAAATATTTTATGCCAAGTACTTAAATCAAGACACTCCACATTCTCATTATGAGCATCTTTGAAATTACTAAAACAGTCAGAATTGCATGAATTATAGCAAATTTTTCATGAAAGATCAATTCTACTCTACCTCTTCCTTACGGAAACGAATTGCTTACGCATATTGGAGAATGTCACTACAAGTTCCATTTAGATAATAATTCTTTAATATTTGGTCCAATATAAAAATATGTGGATTTAAAATATGAACCTGAATAGTCTTACATATCTGTGGTACATGGTATAATGAGTAGTCTTCTTATCGTTTTCTTTCTAGTATGGAATACATGCAAGAGACGATAAATCACATCAAAAAATTCATCGGCCAAGAGACAAATTCAAATACTCAGCATATAGAGAGAACATGCAAAGAAGGCCAGTTATGGAAAGAGGATTTCGTTTTCTAAGTTATTTGATAAAGTGTCATGTACATCAACTCGCTTAGCGAATGAACAACTCTACTAATCCACGGGAATTATTGGTGGTGTTTCTACGTGCAGTCAATACTCATAACTCCTGTATTATTCAGTAGATGTCTGAAAAGTTAGTTTCCGAATATTACATCTTAGGCCAGCAATTCAACCTTTTAAATTTTAGGACACCAACAATATGATAATTAATAGTACGAACTATACGCGCAGTCATCGATTTGACATAACTTCGCTAGTATTGCTTGCTGTTGATGTCGATACAGTTCTAAGACGTATGTCTAGTGTACCAAGCGTGAACTTTTGTTTTTATTTCAATTATATCTCAATTCAGAGATGTTGAGAGCTATATATGCTATTAACAACCGTCTGTTACTCCTTAACAACTCATAGCTTGTCCCTGAATTCTAGATCCTAAACTTAAGTTTATGAAAGGCCTGAGCGAATGTAGACAAACATTACATTGAGCATGTCTTTGAAAATAATAATTATGTACTCTTTGGTATGAGGATGCATGCTGTTGAGTATTACCAAAGGATTACAGATTTTTCTGATTTTCGCGTAGCTGCTCTTACTTCCATGCAACATGAAGTAGAGATTTAAACTTTAATTTGAAATTTTTACAGTAGTTATTCGACTGATTTCGCGTGTGATTGTTTGAAGTATTTCTGACAAGAGCGATATATTTGTCAAGTTTCTGTTGACTAGAGATTTGGTGTTGTATTTGGTTCAGCCCTATCGTCGCGAAACACTTGTACCAAATTATTATTTGGAAATGTTATTGAGCCACTTGGCCTCGTGACGTAAATAGTTCAGGTATTTTAACTGTAATTGTTAAATAAAGAAAATATGATTGGTGAAGGAGTATTTACTTTTGTTAGCTTTTGTCCAGTTAACGATATCATAACTAAATACAGTACCAAGCTGGTCCTCCCTAAAATTTGTAAAAGGAACGTGCTTTAACAAGTTCAGCTCTCCCGCCAATGTTTTGTTTATTTTCTAAAGGATGATACCGAAACCGCGTCGGAAAATGGATATGGATGAAGATTGTGTTGACGAAGCGGTGCAACTTGCTACTCGGGTGATCAATCAATGCAATCGTTTACCTGCGGGTCGCTCCCGTCGCCGCCTAATCCAAGATGCCACCGACGAACTTTGCAATGTCGTTGAACGCACCATCCTAACCGCGCGTGCCGCTGCTCGAGAGCGTGCCATAAATGCAACCCACGGTGGGACTCGAGTCAGAAAACGGCTGAGACGTACAATTGAGTCGGATTCTAGTGAAAGTGAAGGGCCCAGAGAGGACCATATGCGTTCTTCACGAACTCATAATAGAGGACCGAGACGCGAAAATCCGAATAGCACACCAATGTCGTTGGTTGATTCATCTTCAGGAGATGAAAGTGTTGAATCTGAACCTCGGAGACGTCGAACCAGTACTCGGAACCGACGCCAATTATCACCATCTTCGACCCCGTCACCATCGAATATGGTGCGTACTCGTTCACGCGCGGCATCGATGCCTGAGGTCAAGTATATGAGCGAACCCGAAGAACCGCGACGAAATACTCGACGTTCATCTCGTCTCGCGAGCGTTGCCGCAGCAAAAATTGAACAACGTAGTGAAGCCGAGGAAGAGGACAATCAAGAGGAGGAAGCTGATGATGAGGCACAATCGGATGCGAGCGACGATGAGAATTCGCAAATCGAAAGTGACTCGGATTCGGATGTCGATAGCCCTGCCGAACTTGTTATGCCCGTTGTGCGCCCACGCCCGTTTGTGAAACCGAATCCCCTAAGCACGGATTGGGCCTCGAATACACCGCGGTATTCCACAGATGATGAAGACACCGATGAAGAGGCAAACTTGAAGCGAAGGCGAGAACGGAATTATCAAATTTTGGCGAACAATCAATCTGAGCGTCTTCGTCCGCTTTTTGAAGAAATTGAGAACGCGCCTGTTGAACTCAGCGAACCAGAAACTGTGAGCGACAAAAATGATTCAGATTGGCATCCTACGAGTTGGACAATGCCCCCGCGGTCTACTGCGCCATATAATCAACACGTGAATCCTGTCCCCAATGCGCAAGCTGGGTATCATGCATCTGCACCTGGTTCGTATTCGCAGTCGTATCCTGTTGCATATCATCCACCTCAACAAGGTATACAACAGGCACCAGTGCCACTACATCCGCCTACTGTGAATAACACTTCCGTGCGGTACATGTTCCACAATGTCAGTCAAAACGGCGTAGTACAAGGAAATAATCAACTGGGTCAACCTGGAGTTACGCAACGTGGTGAACCTAATTTATCAGGTGTGACCCCTTACCAAGCTGTGCGTCAGTTTCAGCAAAGTAGTGGAATAACACCAAATCGAACCCCAGTACCTGCGAATGGAGCGGTAGCGGCTTCCGTTGACCCTGGTACTCAGAATAGTAATCAGAATCGACCGGCTAGCAACTTGAACATTACACCACAAGTTGGGTCGCTGGGTCACATCCAAGCGCAACAGCATCGAACTGTAACTCAAAATCTACCTGCATCAACATCTGCTACCTATGGGCTACCACAAACCGGTACTCCTTCAGCTGGTGTTGCACAATCCATGTCGACGCCTCAAAATCAATATAGTCCACTGGCGTACGTGCAGGCACAACAAACAGTGCAGTACCAAGCAGAGTTGAACCGACTTCACGTGAAGATTGAGGCTCTAAGACATTCTCAATTGCAAGCGCGGCAGAGGGCAGAAAGCCATGCAGCACAAGCGATGCAAGCAAATTCGAAAGCCGACGAAGAAGCGCGAAAGTTATTGGAGGTTGAAACAGAATTAAGGCGACGGGCAGAAATGCATCGACAAGAAGTAACACGAGCGAAATCGTTGGCGAATGCACATTTGGTGGCGAACAAGAAAGCGGTGATTGAAGCGAATCACTTTACACAAATCCATAACACAGTTGTTCATAAGTATATAGAGCTTCGACGGAAGTATAGGGAGAACCAAAATCGAATGAACCAGATGATGTTGGATCAGCAGAAACATGCGCAAACCGAATCTGCGCTAGAGCAAATCGAAAGGCAGTTTCAATTGCAAATCTCCAAGGCTAGCGAACCAACATCGGCGGCCATGTCGAATCCAGATACAACAGCATTAGAAAATGTTCTCAATGCGAACACAGTTGTTGTACCGGATTCTACGACGCAGATGCACAATAATTTAGGAAAGCCGATTGGAGCTGCAAACAACAGAATTCAACCTGACTTGTCGGAACCAATATTACTTCGCTATAAAAAAGCGGCAGAGGAGGTGGGCATTAGGTTTGTTGCAGCTGAATCGATGAATTTGCCATTCACAGATTTGGCGACTAGTTTCAAACAAGACCACATGCGTTACATGAGCTCAATCAACGTGCGCCTACCGACCCGACTGCTGAATAACACGCCGCTTGACATGTACAAGTTATACAAATCTGTTCTTGTACTGGGAGGTATTCAAAACGTGATATGGCGAAGTTTGTTCGACCGAGTATCGGCAACCCTGCAAGTTCCTCCGTCACCAACTGTATCCACGTTTCTACTTGATGTATACATGAATGATATCTATCCGTACGAACAGAAGCATGTTTGGGGACGCGGCGCTAATGAATTACCACGACTTTGTGTTCCAGCAGGTGTTCAACGAAATAATATAACGCCTGGGGTCGTGAATGGCTCAACAATTGTGCAAAATCAGGCAAAGGTTATGCAGCAAAATAATGTGAATCTGAACGGAGGAGGACCGCTGAAAAATAATGCGAACAAGGTATCATCCGCAGTGATCGATACAGCGATGCCAGACAAGCAAGTAATGAATCCTTCAGCGACAGGTAATGTTGTGGTACATGAGGGTAGCAATAGGAAAAACGAATCTGTGGGTACGACGTAGCCTGATTCGTTGTGGTTGCTGGTAGAGTAAACGGTTCCTTACGAGTGATTGAGAACTAACACAAATGCAGCAGTTTCTTTATGAGGTGGCGAAAGCCATTCACATTAACAAATCACATTGCGAAGCGAACTGCAGAGGCCTCATTCTGCATCTTGGATTGGGTGTTTGAAATTTGTGGTAGGGCAGCACTCGACCCAAGAGCCGTACTCGACTCCCTCTGCCGTGATTTGAGCGGCTCGCACACGAACAAGAAAATGGTCGGTACAATGTAGCGACGTCTCGGGCCTGAGGAAATAAACAAAAAACAAAAAATGCGTCACCAAGTTATTGATCAGATACTCGGCACTAGCACAGTTACTGTACACTGCGAATCCTACAGTATTTCATTTCATCTACCTTGGAATTTTTGTATTGCTTGGCAATATAAAGTCGGTACTTATCCTCCCACTCTTTGCCCTAACCTCTCTTGTCGTCTTCACACTCGCTAAGCCCTTCTCCTCACCTCCACCTCCTCCGACCCCTACTCCCCCGACACACCGCTCTTCACTTAAACCTCGGGATCGACACCTGTTCATTTCAAATAGCTTCAGTGTCATTACACGGTTTGCTGTTGAAGCACTTGCACCTCTACTCGATCTTCTCTACGAATCCCTGTATCAGGTATCCGGCCCTCATCCACAACCTCGTTCTACGATGGCTGCTGATGAACAAACTGTACTTGTGACTGGTGGTGCGGGTTACATCGGCTCCCACACCGTGCTGGAATTGGTGGAAGTTGGATACAAGGTTGTGGTTGTGGACAATCTCGACAATTCATCAGAAGAGTCGTTGCGTCGTGTTGGTGAGCTGACGGGGAAGCCCGAACGAATCATCTTTCGTAAGATTGACTTGCTTGATGAACCGGCACTCAAGGAATTATTTGACGAATTCACGTTTTTCGCCTGCGTTCATTTCGCTGGCCTCAAGGCTGTGGGAGAGAGTGTTCGCGAACCTCTTCGTTATTATCACAACAATCTCACCGGCACCTTGCTCTTGTTGAATCTACTCGCCGAGAATAATTGCAAGAATTTTGTCTTCTCTTCAAGCGCTACCGTGTATGGCACTGTAAAAACCATGCCCGTGACTGAGGATGTCGAAATCGGAGCGACGAATCCTTATGGACGCACGAAACTATTCATCGAGGAGTTCCTACGTGACCTACACACTTCGGATCCCACTTGGAATATTCTCATTCTCCGATATTTCAACCCTGTTGGCGCCCATCCGTCGGGTCGTATTGGTGAAGATCCGTCTGGTATTCCGAACAATCTAATGCCCTACATCGCGCAAGTGGCTGTCAAGCGTCGTGACTTTTTATCGGTTTATGGCACTGATTATCCGACTCCTGACGGCACTGGAGTTCGTGATTACATTCATGTCGTTGATCTTGCAAAGGGTCATGTTGCAGCGCTCAAGAAACTCAGCGCAGATCCGGGTTGTGTAGCTGTGAACCTCGGCACTGGCAACGGATACTCGGTGCTGGAAATGCTGAACGGTATGTCGAAGGCTTGTGGTCGCGAGCTACCCTACAAGGTTGCGGCGCGCAGAGAAGGAGACGTCGCGGAATTGTACGCAAACCCCAAGTTTGCTGAGGTGTTTTTGGAATGGACCGCTGAACTAGGCCTGGAGGAAATGTGCGCGGACACATGGCGTTGGCAGTCGCAAAATCCGAATGGATACGCGCCCCCTACTCCGAAAGCGAAGGAAGCCAATGGTGAGACTGGTTCTAGTCCGGCTGCTGTTGTTGAGTCGTAACATAGTCACCTTTCGATACCAGCCATACTGAATTCGGTTTAGATTTTAAGCTTAGCGTGGCTGCGATAATGACAAGGTAGGAAGGGTGAGTTCCAGAAACTAATAAAATGTGTCTGTGTCTAACCCATCGCAGCGGCTATGGCCTCGTCTGTATCAAAAGAAAGGGTCTTCTCGTGCAGGCCAAGCTGTTTGTACTCCTCGTAAGCTTCCCGAATGCTAGCAAGAAGTTGTTCACTCGTTCCGGAATACTCGGGCACCCAACCAAGCTCCTTAATTGCGGACGAAGGATCAGCAAAGAAATGCCTCACTCTAAAACTGAAGTATTTCTTCAACTTAAACCCTGGGATATTTTCTTCTGCTACCGCGGGGTCGAAATGTTGAATGGTTAGATCTTTGCCGACAACAGCCGCGCACATTTTTGCGACTCCATCAAACGTAACGGCCCTCGGCGACACGGCGTTGAAAATTTGGCGTCCATTGAATTGCTTCCCTTGTGCCGCGGCTAACATGGAAACAACATCGCGAACGTCGGTAAGTGACGTAAGTTCGGAACCTGTCCCTGGCACGAAAACTGGTTTGTCGCGAACAATTCGATCGAAGAAGTAGTCGAGGTATGCGCGTTTCGCGCTTCCCTTCCCGTAAATGTAAATTGGCCTGAAGCTCGCTCCACGCGCCCCAGCTGCGCTCAATGCAGACTCGACGTCAATTGTTGCGCCGGCCGCAGTGTCGCCTGTGCGTGATGGAGCAATGCCATTCGGCGGTTCTTTGTACGCACCGGCACTGGAGACGTAATGCACCTCAGCGCCAGCTGCGGCTTGTTCGAGCGCCAGTCTCGCATCATCGGTTGATTTCGAATAGTTATCGTACACCACGTCGAATTTCTCATCGACCGCCGATGGAATTTCGCCATACGACATCTCGAACTTGCCATCACCCTTTTCTAAGTCAGTGTACATTTCGGCAATAGAAGCTGGCACGCTTTCTCCGGAATGCAAGAGACGAACACTGTGCCCATTCTTAAGTAGTAAGCTCGAGAGATGTGCGCCCAAAAATCCGTGCCCACCAGAGGGACAGTTAATGATCAATACGCGTGAGCATCGAACAATACTGCGCTGCCGTGATGTGATAATTGCTTTTCGACCAGGAAATCGAGCATCAGGATTAGAACCAGGGATTTTTGATCCCAGCCAGCTTGAAGGTGCAAAGCCTGGAACACCCATATTCTTCGCTAGAATTGACGAAGCTACCACCTCCAGTAACAGTCTCGAAATCTGGGTATCACCCACGTCATAGCTCGGGAGGTGAATCCGATTTGTGGTTGAGCTTAGGTTACAGTATAAGAGAAAGTGCACTAAAAACAGTCCGTTCCATCACCCACTTAACTTTAACAACAAACTCTTTGGGTATTTCAAAATTATAGTATAAGCTGGTGTAATACAAACATTTGAGGTATTGGCAAAATAAAATGAGGAGTTAAAATTTTGAACTGCATATGTTCTCTAAATAACCTAATTAGCCAACTTAAATTTCTCTTGCGAAACAGTTACAGGGTAGTCTTGTACGCTACAGGAGATCCCTCTATAGGTGTCTCCCCCTTAAATTGCAAACATCATGCATCCTTACAATGATGAACCAAATGTACCGCACCATCTTGATTTTTATGCGCTTAATTTGCAGACCGCACATATACCACAGGCTTTACAGAAGAAAACTTTAGAGGGCTAACTGTAAATAATTTTATACCTGCATGATATTTTATAATAATAATAATAATATTTAGAATGACATATAAATCGAATTTCAGAATTGATTCGTCATTGCATTCGATTCATCTATACCATGGCTATGTACGTTCGGTTGAATGTTTTATCTCTTTACACTATAGCAGAAATCAGAATCTCAATAACTGTAAAAATGGTGGTGCAATAAGTGGTCCTGCACAATTCCATCAGTTCAATTAAAGTCGACAGCAATCGTAATTTAAGATAATTCAAAATTCAATATCATTCCTTGAACGGCGATAGTCAGGGGTTGTAAAAAGAGGATCGAATTGAAAATTTCATTTGATTTATCATTGCGTAGCGTGTCAAATTGAATTTTGATTACTTTTTCAAATTCCAATTCGTTATTTTTCGCATTGATTTTGAGACATTCGATATAACTAGACGATTTCGAAAGGGCCATCTATATCTGTTAGATTCTTACATAAATATATTTACTTTTTGTGTTCTCTGCAGAACAATATTGGTGAACCATCTGGCATATTTGTTAATTTCCCGAAAATTCTAAAGAACAGACTCTTTTGATACATCACTAAAAATTTTGGATGGTTGGCAAGAATACTAGATTAAAATTTCGGCGGCAAATGGAATCAGAAAATAAGTTATCTTTTAAAGCAGCCCAATCAGCTAAGTCGATGACAAAAGTGAAAGATTTTGTTTGCCAGATGCACGGCTGCGGCAGGTTATTCAACAAAAAGTGGAATCTAACTGCTCATCAAAGAGTGCATACGGGAATTAAGCCGTTTTCTTGTAGACTAGGGTGCGGGAAGACGTTTATTTGGACTAGTTCTCGGGGCCATCATGAAATTAAAAGCTGTTTGCTACGAAATCCTTCCTCAAGAAATATCAAAGCACGATCTGAATTTCCTATCGGGATCCAGTTTAAAGGAGATTCTCATGAGGATTATGATGCTGATACGAAGAAAGAGATCAAAGCTACATATTCAAAGGAAAATTGTGTAGCCGATTACATAAAGTCTATAAAGTCTACAAAGCCAACAAAGGAATTTGATTTCGAATCGAACATACTTCAAAATCAACTGTATACAGTGATCGTAGAGGATAGTCATCGTGAGTTGCAAACAAGCAAGGAAGATGCGCTCAATTATTGGATTATAGGCTCAATATATGAAGGAGAACTGGGTTACAAAAATTTAGAAATGTTAATTGCATTACCTTGACATTAATAAATTTTGACCGTGATTGTTTCCAAACTTTATTTTTCATTATTGTGAATTTTGGTGAAATAAATGTTAAAAATGACTAAGTTAACATTCACGTATACTCTTTTTGAAATGCAATCAGGTTATGTTCTCAAATAGACCTACCATGTTAAATTGTATTTGTAATGCAAAAAATGACACTGAGATCATTTTGATAAACAAAATCACTTTTATATTTATTTACAGTAATCAGAATCATTATTTTGAAATCATTTCATCACTTCTTTACCTTCGATTTTTGAAAGTCCAACAACGGCTTTTCTTTTCGAGACGGTAATTCTTTTTATCAGTCAGTACGCAATATGGCACGACTTGAACAATCTATACTAGACCTGTCGATTTAGATTTTCTAATACTAGAATCATTGGGAAGTAATGGAAGTGGGAATCAATTATAAAATTTTGGGAATACAGTCAGCCTACTTCCAAGACTTGTACTTGGACCATGGAGTGA
>JAAUYH010178391.1_pt1 | contig 10648 bp, 8 predicted proteins | sample 7278061 | NCBI WGS metagenome assembly JAAUYH01 (sample SAMN14350203, study PRJNA611818) | marine sediment metagenome | isolation source: surface marine sediment (0.6m) | place: French Polynesia: Moorea | collected 2018-08 | reverse complement strand
GACTGAGAACAATAGTGACAGTCTTCAGGACATAAACCACTTTGAGCATTAAGTAAAAAATGCAGTCGGACTCGATTTTGCCAATAGTGATAACGGACTTTATAGGCTGCTGCCAATTGCGCCAAAAGCTCTGTATCATCCGCTTGTAATATGGCTTTGGCAGTGCTGCGAGAAATTAATTCTCCTGCAAGAGAATTCTGTGCTACTAAATTCCAGTCCAATAATTGGGTCATAAAATTCTTATAACTGAGTGACAGTCTAACTCAAACAAGATTTTATTGTACTTGTTGCTTGAACTCTAGTTTTTTATTACTGTTTATTAACATTACTACTTGCTTAAACTTGGTAAATCACCAAATAACTCGATCATAAAAATCCCTAATTTCACCGTCTTTGGTAATAATTGAACAACCATTACTTATCGCCAAAGCTACCATAATGCGATCTACTGGGTCACGATGTGACCACTGTAAATTTACACTGTTGACTAAAATAGCTTCATCCACTGGCATAATTTGCAGCACATCAGATTGTTGCAGTTTAGTCAGATAAGTATCTAAAGGAAAACCCAGAACAAGTTTTTTATTCTTAACTTTAATAGCAATTTCCCAAATAGCCATTGAGGGAGTAATACCATTTTTGTCTCGCTCCATTTCTTCAATAGCAATTTTAGCTGTCTCTGATAACTCATTGGGGTCCAGACTCCACCATAACAAAGCACAGGTATCTAAAACAACGCTCAAATCTCATCTCCCCATTCTTCAATAGTAGGAGTAGTGGGGTCTTCTAAATATTTAATGCGTCCTCTTAAATCTTGAAATAACTCCTCAGTTGTAGGTGTTTGGTGATATTTAGAGATTTTAGCTACTGGTTTGCCTCTATCTGTCACAATTACTTCCTTATCTTCCGATTCTACTTCTCTAAGTATTTCGAGAAGTTTACTTTTGAGTTTACTTTTAGATATTTTCATAACTTATAACTATAGTCATGACCATAGTTATATTATAAAACAAGATAATCGCAAGGTTTTTAGTATTACCTGTTACAAAAATAAAATCACATCCTAAAGCCGATCTTAAGCTTGATGTCTTCTCTCAAAATCCCTTCCTAAGATAGATGATTAGAAGAGAAGAATGACGCATAATTTTTTAATTATCAATTCTCTATCTTCACTTTTCTTCGGTTACAGTCTCTTTTCAAGAGGGATTACACTTATGCAGCATCTAGAACAACCAGTTATCCCAGAACATAGTTTGGATCGAGACTGCACTACCTTATCCCGTCATGTCTTGCAACAGTTTTCTAGTTTTACTCCCGAAGCACAGGATATTAGCGCGATTATGAATCGTATTGCTCTAGCAGCAAAGTTAATATCTCGCCGTCTTTCCCGCGCTGGATTAATGGCTGGAGCATTAGGATTTACGGGAGAAACTAATGTTCAAGGGGAATCCGTCAAAAAGATGGATATTTATGCTAACGAAGTTTTCATTTCTGTTTTTAAGCAAAGTGGCTTGGTTTGTCGCTTGGCTTCAGAAGAGATGGAAAAACCTTATTATATCCCTGAAAATTGTCCTATTGGACGCTACACACTACTTTATGATCCAATAGATGGCTCTTCCAACGTGGATATCAATCTCAATGTGGGGTCGATTTTTTCTTTGCGTCAACAGCAAGGAGAAGATTTGGATGCAGAAGCCAAAGACTTGTTACAAGCAGGAGATCAACAAATTGCAGCAGGTTATGTTCTTTATGGTCCTTCTACTGTTCTAGTTTATTCCCTAGGAAAAGGAGTTCATTCCTTTATTCTTGACCCTAGTTTAGGAGAATTTATTTTAGCCGAAGAAAATATTACAATTCCCGCTCATGGTCCAGTTTATAGCGTCAATGAAGGTAATTATTGGCAATGGGATGAGTCAATTCGGGAATACACCCGTTATGTTCACCGTCATGAAGGTTATACGGCTCGTTATAGTGGGGCGTTAGTGGGAGATATTCACCGTATTTTGTTACAAGGTGGGGTATTTCTCTATCCTGGTACAACCAGTAAACCCGATGGGAAAATACGCTTACTTTATGAGTCCGCACCTTTGGCGATGCTTATTGAAGAAGCTGGAGGGAAAGCCAGCACTGGCACACAAAGGTTATTAGATTTTGTCCCAGATAAGCTACACGCTCGTACACCTCTAGTCATTGGTAGTAAAGAAGATGTGGAGTTAGTAGAATCTTTTATCCAAGATTGGACAAGAAGACAGTCGGAAGTAGAATCAGCGAAGGTTTAGGAATGAGTAACGAGTAACAAGTAACGAGGAATGATGAAGTTTGAAAATTATCGATCTCTTATTTCCAATCGACATTAACAAATTTATGAATACATACAGGAGCAAATAAACATGACAGTGGCTAAACCTATTTTTGAAATTGAAAATACTTATGGTCAAAGTATCTGGATGGATAATCTGAGTCGAGATATTATCGAATCTGGAGAACTGAAAGAATTAATCGCAAGTCGGGGAATTGTCGGAATTACTTCTAACCCTGCAATCTTTGAAAAAGCGATCGCTGGAAATAAGATTTACGATGCAGATATCGAAGCAGGAATTAAAGTTGGTGAGACTGTGGGACAAATATACGAAAGTTTGGTATTTACGGATATTCGTAATGCTTGTGATATTTTCTTACCCGTCTATGAAAAAACTCAGGGGTTAGATGGTTATGTAAGTATCGAAGTTCCCCCCAATATTGCCAAAGATACGGAGACTACTATTTCTGAAGCTCGTCGTTATTATGAGGCAATAGATCGCGGTAATGTCATGATTAAAATTCCTGGTACTGCTGAAGGATTACCCGCAGTAGAAGCAACTATTGCAGCAGGAATTAATGTTAATGTTACTTTGCTCTTCTCCGTAGCAAGCTATGTCGAAACTGCTTGGGCTTACATTCGGGGGTTAGAAAAACTCGCAGCAGCAGGAGGAGATGTCAGTAAAATTGCTTCTGTTGCTAGTTTCTTCCTCAGTCGCATTGATACCAATGTGGATAAACGTCTGGATAGCAAGATAGCAGCAGGAGGAAACATTAAGAAACTAAAAGAAATTAAAGGAAAAATTGCGATCGCAAATGCCAAAATTGCCTACCAGAAATACAAAGACATCTTTGGTAGTGATCGCTGGAAAGCTTTAGCAGAAAAAGGCGCAAGAGTACAACGCTTGTTATGGGCATCTACTAGCACGAAAAACCCTGAATACAGCGATGTGATGTATGTAGATCAGCTAGTAGGGGCAAATACAGTTAACACCTTACCTCCCAATACTATCGAAGCCTGTGCGGATCACTGTGATCCTGCTAACCGTATTGAAAGCAACGTTGATGCAGCTTATCAAATTATTGATAGTCTCAAAGATGATGAGGTTGCCATTGATATTGATCAAGTAATGAACGAATTACTTGAAGAAGGAATCGACAAATTCATCAAACCTTTTGAGTCATTAATGGCATCCCTCGAAACAAAAGTTAAACAACTAGCCACAGTTTAAACATTTAACATTGAGCATTTATCAGTTAACATTGAGCATTTAATGATAACTGATAACTGATAACTGATAACTGATAACTGATAACTGATAACTGATAACTGATAACTGATAACTGAAATATGCCTGCAATATTAGAAAATCCCCTAAGAGTCGGCTTACAACAAGAAAGAACTGCTGATCCCTCCATTCTAGTGATCTTTGGGGCATCGGGAGATTTGACCCAAAGAAAATTAATTCCTGCTATTTATCAACTCAAAAAAGAACGCCGACTTCCTCCTGAAATAACTATAGTAGGGGTAGCGCGTCGTGATTGGAGCCATGAATATTTCCGCCAACATCTTAAAGATGGTATTGAAGAATTTAGCGATGGTATTGGTTCAGAAGAACTATGGAAAGACTTTCAAGAAGGTTTGTTCTATCATTCTGGAAACATGGATCAACCAAAAAGTTATGAGAAATTAAAAGCATTTTTAGCAGAATTAGATGGAAGAAGAGGAACAAGAGGGAATAGAGTCTTTTATCTCTCTGTATCGCCCCGTTTCTTCAAACCAGCCCTAAAACAACTGGGTGCAGCAGGGATGTTAGCCGATCCCATCAAGCACCGCATTGTAATTGAAAAACCTTTTGGAAAAGATTTAAGTTCTGCTAAATCTCTTAACCGTGTTGTGCAAAAAGTTTGCCAAGAACAGCAAGTATATCGCATCGATCATTATCTTGGTAAAGAGACCGTCCAAAATATTTTAGTGTTTCGCTTTGGTAATGCTATTTTTGAACCTCTATGGAATCGACAATTTGTCGATCATGTCCAAATTACAGTCGCTGAAACTGTGGGAGTAGAAGAAAGAGCAGGTTATTATGAAACCTCTGGCGCATTACGAGATATGCTGCAAAATCACTTAATGCAGCTATTTGCTATTACCGCTATGGAAGCCCCCAATGCTCTGGATGCAGATAGTATTCGCAGTGAAAAAACTAAAGTATTACAAGCGACTCATATTGCAGATGCTAATAACTTAGAAAAATCTGCTATCAGAGGACAATATAGTGCAGGTTGGATGAAAGGTAAGCCCGTGAAAGGTTATCGGGAAGAAGAGGGAGTAAATCCCGAATCTACTACCCCGACTTTTGTAGCCATGAAATTAATGATCGATAATTGGCGATGGAAGGGGGTGCCTTTTTATCTCCGCACTGGCAAGCGAATGCCCAAAAAGGTTACTGAAATTTCCATTCATTTTAAAGAAGTCCCCTTACTAATCTTTAAATCCGCAGCCCAACAAACTAACCCCAATATCCTAACCATGCGGATTCAACCCAATGAGGGTATATCTCTCAATTTTGAAGCAAAAATGCCTGGTCCTGATTTACGTACCCGCACCGTAAACATGGACTTTAGTTATGGTTCTTCTTTTGGTATGGCAACTGCCGACGCTTACCATCGTTTATTACTAGATTGTATGTTGGGGGATCAAACTCTATTCACTCGCGCTGATGAAGTAGAAGCAGCTTGGCAAGTTGTCACTCCCGTACTGAATGCTTGGGAATCTCCCAGCGATCCCAACTCAATTCCTCAATACGAAGCAGGTACTTGGCAGCCTACAGAAGCAGAATTTTTACTTGAGAGAGAAGGCAGACGTTGGCGACGACTTTAATCATTCAACATTTGTCATTTATTTAGTTAAGGGCAATTGAGTAACAACTAACCACTAACAACTAACCACTAAACATCATGGTAACAACAAAATCATCCCCTATTGTTTCCCTCCAAACTCCAAAAGACGTATCTATAGAAGAAATTGAGGCGGAATTGCGATCTCTCTGGCACTCCGTCAGTGGTGATGAAGAGGGGTCAGCAGCTTCTCGTGCCACAACTTTTAGCCTCATTGTGTATGAACCTGATGGGACACAACAACTTCTAGCAGCATTAGGATTTTATACTGGCCCCATTGATGGGATCGCTGGCCCCAGAAACGAAGCAGCTATTTCCGCAGCACAAAAAGCTTATGGCATGGAAGTCACAGGTAAAGTTAGTGGGGAATTAATTACTAAACTTCAAGAGAAATTTGCTGAAGCTAAAGAAGCCGATAGTATTAATACAGAAAATAAAACCCCTGCAATTCAATACTCTCCTGACTCCCAAGGAGCAGTAGCAGACGCGATTGCATCTGCTAATCCCTGTCGTGTCATTGCCTTAGTACCGAGTCTGGGACAAGATGAAGGGGTTAAAGCCCAAGTATCTGCCTATTGTCCTGTTAATAAAAAAGACAAAGGTAATTTGATTTGTTGCGAATATATTACCCTTAGTGGTACCGCAGAAGCTCTAGAAAGAATCGGTGGCATTATTGCCGAACTCACCATAGGGGATTTACCTAAATTCGTTTGGTGGAAAGCAACTCCTGTTCCAGACAATCCCTTATTTAAACGTTTAGTCAGCTATTGCGACAGCATCATTTTTGACTCCAGTAGTTTTACTAATCCTGAATCTGACTTGGTTTGTGTAGGTCAAATGATTCAGCAAGGAGTGATTCTAGCCGATCTAAATTGGCGCAGACTTGCACCCTGGCAAGAATTATCCGCCGAAGCTTTTGATCCCCCCGAAAGACGTTCTTGTATTTATGAAGTAGATAAAGTAACCATCGACTATGAAAAAGGGAATCAATCTCAAGCTTTAATGTTCCTAGGATGGCTCGCTTCCCGTTTAAACTGGACTCCCACCGCTTACGAAAAAGAAGGAGGGGATTATGATATTTGTCGGGTTAAATTCACTGACTCTAACAATCAAGATATTAGTGCTGAATTAGCAGCCATTCCTACAGCGGACTGGGGAGAAATTCCAGGAGATTTAATCAGTTTGCGCTTAACTTCTACTAATCTTGATGCAGATTGCTGTACTGTTTTGTGTTCTAGCACCACTGGTTGTATGCGGATGGAAGCAGGAGGAGGAGCTCAGTCTTGTTATATTCAGCAGGTAGCACCTTTGTTTGACCAAAAAACTGAAGATTTACTAGCACAGCAGCTACAGCGTTGGGGTAGAGAGGTATTGTACGAAGAAAGTATAGCTGTAACCACAAAAATACTAGAATTAGCATTCTATCATAATGAATAAATAGTTGGCGGTAGCTAATACTATAAGAATGTAATATACAAGGTGACATTTTGTTATTTCTTGTGGACAATGTTAATTAATTTGGTAGCATTTTTTACCAAATATCTTGCTTTATTCCACAACAATTGTAAGATAAATAACAAAATGTTAATTCAATTGCAACATGGACAATGTAGCCATTAAACCCCTTGGCAAAATTTTGGAGGAGGCTGGATTAATCTCAGAAGCTCAAGTTAACACAGCTTTAGAGATTCAATCTAAATACGGTCAATTTAAGTTCGGAACAATTTTGGTGACTCTAGGAATTCTCAAACATAAAACTGTAGATTTTTTTGTTGACCAATTCCCCAAAATTTTAGAACAACCCAAAATACATCCCATAGGTTACTATCTTCAAAAGGCTGCTTTGTTAGATTCAGTGCAAACTGAAACCATACTTCAAGAACAAAAGCAAACAGAAACACTTTTTGGAGAATTAGCTGTAGAAAAAGGATGGCTACAACCCAAAACTTTGAATTTTTTCCTCCAAAACTTCAGTAGAATTCCAGAAAAGCTCGAATTAACCTCAACCCGATCTGAAGAAGTAGTTCAAACTTTTGAATCACAGACTAGTACTTCTCACAGTGCTTCTTATTATTCTTTACTCAAAGAAGTTTTTTTCTGGACTGGAGGACATCCCTTACTAACCCAACATATCTGTCAAATCATATCTGATTCCGACGACTTCATTGCTACTGGAGTAGAAGTAGTATGGGTTGAAAACTTGGTACATAATCGTGTAATTGACAATTGGGAATCTCAGCCACTGGGAGAGTTTTTACAGACAATTCAACAGTATGTCTTAAATAACAAATTATGCCAGCCTAAAGATTTACTAAGACTGTATTTACGAGTATTAGAACAAGAACCATTAAGAGTCAATAATAGTCTAGAGAAACAAGAATTAATCAAAGTAGGATTAGTAACTGAACAAGAAGGTAACTTAACAGTATCTAATCGCATTTATCAGTCAGTATTTAATTCTGATTGGGTAGAAAAAAAATTATTAGCCCTAGAGAAAAAATCAAACATTATTCCTAATATCGCTAACAGAGGCATTAAGTTTTTACCTACAAATACACTGGCTTCAGCAGCAATTAAACTTAAAAATGAACCTTTTACTCAAATCGCTGCCCTGGTTATAGTTTTGGGTTTATTATTAACGTCGCCTATAATAATTTTCTTCAATAATACTTACCATAAAAACGCTAATACAAAGAATACGCAGAATACCGAAGGCAATATTAATTCTGAATCACCATTGGGATCACAGCTACAAGCAAAATCACCATTATGTATAGATTCTATTCCTGTTGAATCTGGGATCAGAGAAGATTGGCGCAGACAGCTTGAGCAACAACAACAAAAATTACAGGAAGAGTTTCCTGATAATTGTCAAAATAACCTAGACAAATTAATAATCTTAAATGCCATAAAATTAGGTAAGGAAAACCGTGTTCTGGATGGCATTAATCATCTTTGTCAAATTAGTGCTACTTCTGAAAGTTTCAACCAAGCTAAATTTTGGCTGACTCGCTGGTACAATTCCTCTAGTTGGGGGACACAAACCAAATCTTATTTGAATTCTCTCGAAGATTGCCCTATAGCTAAGAACTTATGATCCGCAAGATTTTAATAATCACAAGATTTTATTATCTAACTATTAACAGGGCTAAAGGTACCATCACTACCTCTTTTTTCATTCTCTATCGATACTCTTAGAGCCTCTTTAGAAATTTTTATATACTTCATAATCCATTCGAGAGGAGATTCAACAATTATATTTTCGGCTCGATATTTTTCCCTATCAGACTGAATTTTATGCTCTGGGGACTCTAGAGATTGTGATGATACTCGTAATTGCTCGTTCAATAGCTCTACAAAATAGATCATCAGACCAACTCCTAACCAAAATATTAGGCAAAGGATTGTGGTCATTGATAATACGGAAAAAATACCAACTAGTTGACCTAAAATTTGCTCTACTCGATTTACATCTTGTTCGATATAGGGTGGTAGCTGATGCACAAATAGTCCTACGGCTACAGTTCCCCAAACCCCACAACCCAAATGAACTGGAACAGCTCCTACTGGATCGTCAATTCGATAGAATTCTAATACAGCCTCGAATATAATCACACATAAACCACTAACTGCACCAATAAACATGGCAACTGCGAGAGAGACATAAGCAGAAGATGCGGTAATTCCTACTAAACCTCCCAAAATACCGTTAATAACCAGGGGAAGAGGTGGTTTATTACGGCGTAAACCCCGCAATAATAAGACAAATATACCTCCAGAAGCAGCAGAAATCATGGTGGTCATAATTACATGAGGAATATGAGCCAAAGCTTTAACTGAACCACCATTAAATCCCAGCCAACCAAGCCAGAGGATTAAACAGCCCAAGGTGGAAAAAGTCAGATTATAAGTACCCAATTGTCTAGATCTTACTTTGCTAAATCGGTTGTCGCCAGTTTTACTGGGATCATATCCCTGCCAACCTGTTCTCGGACCCAGTAAAATTGCGCCCAATAAACCTGCCATTCCACCAACTGAATGAACTACGGTAGAACCAGCAAAATCAAGAAAATTGAAACTACTAGCTAAAAAACCATCAGGACCCCAAGCCCAGCGACCAGTTATGGGATAGGCAATGCCTACTAAGAAAAAGCTAAACCAAAAAAATGCCCAAAACTTAATACGTTCCGCGACTGCACCAGAAACTATAGTAGCAGCTGTTCCTGCAAATACTGCTTGGAAGAAAAATACACTTAAAAAAGATTGACCTTGGGCAAGGTTAGCTAGATCCTGAAATTGAGCAGGGAAATTATTGTTAAAAGGAGGACTGAATGTTTGAAAAAAGAACCCTTCTTGTCCATAAAATGAATTACCATCACCAAACATAAACCCAAAACCCAACCACCAAAATGCCAAAATGGAGACACAAAAAACAATAAGATTTTTCGCTAAAACATTTACTGCGTTTCGAGTCTGGCAAAGCCCCGCCTCCAACATAGCAAAACCAGCATTCATGAAAAATACCAGGGAAGCAGATACTAAGACCCAGATATTTTTTAAATAATCAAAATCAGTTTTATTGTTGACTTGAGCTATGGCTACTGGATGATGAAATAAGACTAAAATTAGAGCAGCTAAAAATAATCCAATATACTTGAGAGGAAGCAATTTCCTGCCTTTGGCTAGATAGTTCACTAGTTCCTGGCTATCATGAAGCTGCATGATTGTAGAATTTTGCCCTATCTGTTTTGATAGATCTCCTACATGACGAAGTCGAAGCAGGATCTGTCGTCCTAAAGGATACCGCTTCGCATATTTTAAGGCGGAATACCTTCGACTAGCTAAGAAAGACAATAAGTGATTTAGCAATTAATAAGAGTTAACTATAGAATTACATTACTAAGTTATTTACATTACTATTCACTAAAAATCAAGGTGCTTTTTAAAGCTGTTATTAATTTAAGCAGATGATATTTATCTACTCAAGTTAATCTTTTGAATAATCCCATAAATAAATATTACTCTGAAGCTCCACGTAATACCATTTCTCGAAACTAGCTAAATAGATAGAAATTTATTTTTTAATAAAAGAAATCTCTCAAAGCCTTGCTCAATCTGTTCCCTCTTCCCTGTTCCCTAACCCCCTACTAAGTCTCTTGTTACTTTTGAGAATTGGTATCAGATGCCGAGAGACACTGCATCAATTCTTAACTGAAGCTACTTGGTCTGTCGATCAGATTTGGTCTGTCGATCAGATAAATGAGCGTCGCTGCTAATTGAATCCCCAATGTCTTTGTTTCAGTTCAACGATAGTTGTGGTTCATTTGCTTTGATAAAGTTAGCTCAGTGCCTTCTTTATTCCAATTAACTTGATCAAATACTTCTTGGAGGATACATAACCCTCTCCCACTTTCAGATTCTTCGGGAGGAAGATAAGATTCAGCACCGGAAG
>JAAUYH010058364.1_pt1 | contig 10648 bp, 8 predicted proteins | sample 7278061 | NCBI WGS metagenome assembly JAAUYH01 (sample SAMN14350203, study PRJNA611818) | marine sediment metagenome | isolation source: surface marine sediment (0.6m) | place: French Polynesia: Moorea | collected 2018-08 | reverse complement strand
TCATCGAGAATGAGAATCGGGGGATTTTTTAATACGGCTCTGGCGATCGCAATTCTTTGTCTTTGTCCCCCCGATAGTTTTTGTCCCCTTTCTCCCACAATGGTGTCATAACCCTGGGGTAATTGTTGGATAAAATCGTGAGCTTCGGCAATCTTGGCAGCGGCGACAATATCTTCTAGTTGGGCATCAGGCAAACCGTAACTGATATTCTCTTTCACTGTACCGTGAAATAAAAACACATCCTGACTCACTAACCCAATACCCCTCCGTAAATCCCACAGGACGATATCTTTAATATCTATGCCATCGAGAGTAATTGTGCCTGAACTTACTTCATACAACCGCAGTAATAGCTTAACTAGGGTACTTTTACCCGAACCCGTTGCCCCGACAATGGCAATGGTTTGACCAGCAGGAATATCTAAATTGAGGTTTTTAATTACAGGTTGTCTTTGATGGTAGGCAAAGGTCATATTGGTGATTTTAATTGCACCCTTGATGGCATCGGTGGTTAAGGCTATCTTGCCTGAATCGATGGCAATCGGGGTAGCTAATAAATCCATCACGCGGTTAATCGAAGCCATTGCTCTTTGATAGAGATCGAATGTCTGTCCCAGACGGGTGAGGGGCCAAAGTAATCTTTGGGTGAGAAATACCAAAACACTATAAGTGCCCACTGCCAGAGTTCCTGCTGCTGCTTTCATGCCACCATAAAGTAAGATCGCCGTAAATCCAACCAAGATGATAATGCGAATTAGGGGAATAAAGGCTGCCGATAGGGCGATCGCCTTTTGATTGCTATGGCGATAGGCTTGACTGTCTTGTCTTAATCTTTCTAGTTCGTAGGTTTCAGTCGTAAAGCTTTTGATGGTGGTAATACCACTGAGATTATTTGCCAAACGAGAATTAAGCAGACTTACTTTCTCGCGGATATCAACATATTTTGGGGCTAGTTTTTTTTGAAAGGCGATCGAACTCCAAATAATAACTGGTATCGGCAAAATAGCCATCCAAGCAACATCGGGAACGAGAACAAAAAATGCTCCACCGATAATTATGGCAGTAGTGATAACCTGCAAAATTTCATTAGCACCAACATCTAAAAATCTTTCTAGTTGATTGATATCATCATTGAGAATTGACAATAATGTACCCGTACTACGATCTTCAAAATATGCCAATTCTAAATTTTGGACATGACCATAGGCATCTAAACGCAAATCGTGTTGTATATCTTGGGCTAAATTACGCCACAATCGTTTATAGGCATATTCAAACACTGATTCCAAAGCCCAAACTATAGCTGAGAGCAACGACAAAACTACTAGTTGCGCGAAAATATCGGTAATTCCCCAACGACCAATAATCGAATTTTCTTTTTGTACTACTACATCTACTGCCGTACCAATAATTGCTGGTGGTGCGAGATCGAAGAGTTTATTGAGTACAGAACAAATGGTAGCTTGCCAAATTACTGGGCGATAATGACTACCATATTGCCATAAACGAGATAGAGGATGCTTGAGTGGTTTGGTCTTAGTAGTTGTCATTCAACTTCCAACTTTGATTGTTTCTACATCCTACCTGTTTAAAGCGACCATACTTGAAAATTCACCAACGGCGGAGTAATCTCTGACTTTATACCCTAATCGAGCTATTTTTTATTTCAATTTATGCTCTAGATTTTGTAATTTAACTATCATCTAAACCCAGTTCATAACTAATAGCTGAACAAGATATTGAAAACTTATCTTATTTTTCAAATAAATTAAACATATATATTATTATGCCAATATAACAACTAATTTAAAGGGTTAATTGGCTGTAATCTTTGATTGTGAAAATGTACTTAGGTAAAATTAGTTACCAAAACAATTAAAGAAACTGTAAACTAGCCGTGCAGATTTTTGTTTTTTTAGTAAATATACTTAAAATCTTTCTAACTTTAGTGTAGTCTTAAGGAAAGTTACTTAATATTTAGCTAAGTGTTTGTACTTACCCTCTAGATAAAAATCCAGAGATGTAAGAATAATAACCTTTTTCTAAATGTATGTAGAAAGCAATATTTAAGGAGTTCACTCAAAAAATGTCGAGTATTTTAGCAGATGGCTCTTACGACGTATATTCAATGCCCAACTTACTGGGCGGAATGGATATTTATGGAGCCCAAGAGCAAGAAAATGATTTAAATGGGACAGAGGAATCTGACTCCATCAAAGGTAGTAATCTTAACGATATCATTAACGGCGGCAATGGTTTTAACTATTTAAATGGACTAGATGGCGACGACAACATTACTGGTGGCAACGACATCGACTTTATTTTAGGCGGTGATGGCGATGATGTAATTGACGGCAAAGGCGGCAGAGATAATATTTTTTCTGGCAGCGGAAAAGATACTATTGTACTGGAATTCTTTGGTGGTGTTGATACTATCTCTGACTTCAACGTAGATGAAGACAAGATTCGTATCAAAGGCGTGAGTGCTGATGCTGACGTGAAATACGATGAAGTTACTGGCAAATTATCTGTTAACGGTCAAGATATAGCCGATTTAGGTGCTGGACTTGAATTCGATGATGATAATTACGAAATCTTTTAAAAACTGCCCGATCTATTACAATTTTTCAGATAACAATTAAAACTTACACTTACATACACACACAAATTAAAAATTAAAGAATGAGGCGGGTCGATCCCGCTTTTATTTTACCTAATCGAGGGTAAAGCCTCGCTCTTAGAGTAGTAAGGCTGTTTCATTCTTTGAGATAGAATAAGATTAAGCGATTTAAATAATTAGTAATTAAGATAATAGGTAAGAGAGATTCAAAGGAGAAATAGCTATGTTGAAATCATGGAAGAAAAGAGCTTTGCAGTTAATTTTTCTAACTTTACTTATTACTCAAATTAGTTTCAATAGTGTTTTAGCACAAGAAGTTCCATCTACCAATACTAATAATTCTTCATCTCCTAACATAGAAAATATCAAGCCGATAGAAAAAACTGGCACTGAGAGTTCAACTGAGGATAACAGGAAAGTTGCACCTAGTGATGAACAACAAGTAACCCCTAAAGCTGAGTCTTCTCGTGCCAATTCATCTCGCCCTAGCGATCCTTACGAAAAGTATTATGATGCTATCAAAAAATTTAATGAAGAACTGTACGGAGAAAAAGGATAGTATCAAAAACCCCAGCCTCCCCCAGCATCAAAATTCTTTTCCTTAGTCTATAGAGGTTTGATTGACGAAATTGGTAAAGGTGGAGCAGAACAAGGTGAAGGTCCATTTTGTCCAACTTCAAACTGAGTCATCATGGAATGGTCTTCGTGAACTAGGTTATGACAGTGCATCATAAACTTACCTTGGAGATAAGTGCCATCTCTTCGACCAAACTCGGCAATAACTCTGACTGTCTCGAAATGATCGACTCGGAAGACATCTTTCCAACCTCGCTCGTAAGCACGGGGTTTTCTCCCATTGCGGTCGAGAATTTGCCAATCAACAAAGTGAATATGTACTGGGTGCATCCAACCACCATTATTGGTTAGTTCCCAAATTTCGATGGCACCCGGTTGGGGATTGGCATCGACACGGTTTTTATCCCAAGGTTTATTATTGATTAGCCATTGGGTTGAACTGCGCTCGAAACGGAATTTCCTAGTAATGGCTTGAGAGGGATCGAGTCTTTTAATTTCACGCAACTCATCAGGAAGGGAACTATTATCAGGTTCATCGCGATCGATGTAAAAGCGCATAATTGTTTGTACACGAGCATCGGAATCGATATTGCTACTGCTGCTAAATCCTGGATTACGTAAGTATAGATTAGTTTCTAAGTCATACTCGGAAAAATCGATAACAAATTCGTAACGCTCTGCTGGGGCAATGGCTAAGGTTTGTAATGGTGATGTTAGTTCTACTGGCGCATCTAGTAATCCGCAATCGCTACCGATAACATACATTCTTTCCCCTGAGGTTAAGCCATCTTCTTGTTTACTCAGAACTAAATCATAGGTTCGAGAAGTTGAAGCATTGAGTACTCGGAAGCGATACTTGCGTCTGGCTACTTTCATGCAAGGCCAAGGAACACCATTAACTAAACTTACATCGCCGTAAAGACTTCTTTGTCCTCGGTCATTGAAAATCAGTGAACCATCATCGCCTATTCTCACGTCTTGGAGAATTAGCGGTACATCATATTCTCCCTGGGGTAAATTGAATTGACGTTCCTCCTCGTCTTCGACAATATACATCCCTGCTAGTCCCATATAAACGTTACGAGAGGTGCGGTCAATAGTATGATCGTGATACCAAATTGTAGCAGCGCGATCGTTGGGATAGAAATAATCTTTGAACTGGTTAGGGCAAATTAAATCTTCGGCGTAGCCGTCGTATTGAGGTAGTGAAGCCATCCCGTGTAAATGGACAGTAGTATTGATGGGGATTTCTGTTCCATCTTCTGTACTAGTTCCTAATTTATTGATAAAACGAACTAGAGAGGCTCGCCCTTGGTCTTCGTCCCGAGAACCTCCTCTTTGTCTAATTACTGGTCCTGGTAATTTTCCATTGTAACTCCAGATTTCTGTTTTGAGTCCTGGAATAATTTCCACTTGAGCCTTTTTCATGGTGATTTCGTAGCAGTCTATTGGGCGTTTCCCATCTTCATAACTATGTACAGGCTTCAGCAGAGGTGGTCTTTTAAAAGGCAATTGAAACCGAGGAATTTGATGACTCAATTCTTCTGGATTAAAAGTGGGAGGAGCAATTTCACCTCTGGGACAATCAGAACAATCAGAGATGGTTTCTGCTAAGGCTGAGTTTGATGAATCGAAAGGCAGCATTAATCCTCCGACTCCAGTCAATCCTAATTTAATAGCTTCTCTTCTATTTAGTTTCATTATCGTTTTTCCTAATTCATCAAGAATTTTTGTGAGATGAAAAGCTTGGAAAAAGCGAGTTTAATATTTAATTATTGGATTAATTGTCAGCTTGGCTTTTTTTAGACTCAACATCTCCTATGTATTACTTAAGTTTAGCTCTCTTGCTCCCGTCTTTTTCTGTAAAAATAATTTACATGTAGATAAATTAAGTACAATCACTTGACAATCGCTCCAAAATCAGCCAGTACCCTAGCATGATTGCGTAATAGCCCTAAAAGATTTAGGCGATTACGTTTAACTTCGGCATCTTCTGCCATAATTAAAACGCTATCTTCCCCATCAAAAAAGCTACTTACAGTGGGAACGATTTGAGTTAAACTATCAACTAGCGATTCATAATTACGCTGTTCTAGAGCAGCCTGAGTTTGAGGCACTAGTTGCACCAAAGCATCATAAAAAGACTGTTCCGATCGCTTCTCGAATAGTTCGGTATCGATCGATGGTTGAGGATCTAAGACTTGGGTATCTAAATCTCCTTTTACCGCCAAACGAGCCGAACGATTTACTGTTTCATAAATAAGCTCTAGCTTGCCATTATCCCTAATGGATTGTAGAAACAGAGCGCGATCGCGAACATCTAATAAATCTTCTAAAGCTCTAGTATTGTATTCCTCATCGTCTTCACCTAAAACAGCATTAACTAAATCGTAATCAATATTTTTCTCATCTTGCAGCAGGGTGCGAATACGCTGCACAAAAAACTGTTGTAAGAATTCAACTGGCGATTCTAGCTCTTCATGAGCGGCTAAGAAATCCTTGGCTCCCTGTTGAATTAAATCATTTAAATTAATACCTAAGTTGGCATACCAAGTAATACTAATTATCCCATTGGCAGCGCGACGCAAAGCAAAGGGATCGCTAGAACCTTTGGGTAACATTCCCAAGCCAATAATACCAACTAAAGTGTCCAGGCGATCGGCTAGTCCCACTACTTGCCCGTTTAAGGTTTCGGGCATCATATCATCAGCCTTTCTCGGTAAATAATGCTCAAAAATACCCTTGGCGACAGTTGCTGATTCGCCACTAACTAGGGCATATTTTTCGCCCATAATTCCCTGTAATTCGGGAAATTCATAGACCATTTGCGTGACTAAATCGGCTTTACACAGTAGGGCGGTGCTTTCGATTTCACTACGCTGTTGGGAGTTTAAATCTAACTGTTCGGCAATAGTGCCAGTAATATCAATAATGCGGTCTACTTTATCCCGCATTGTGCCTAAATCTTTCTGAAAGGTTACAGTTTCTAATTGCGGTAAATAGGTTTCTAAATGTTCGTCGCAGTCGGCTTGGTAAAAGAATTGAGCATCAGCTAATCTAGCTCTAATTACCCTGCCATTACCTTCGGCAATAACTTCTTTTTTACCAGGATCGCCGTTGGCAATGGTGATAAAATGAGGAAGCAAGGTATGATTGCCCCTTGCTTGATTTTTGACAGGAAAATAGCGTTGATGAGTTACCATCACCGTGGTAATTACTTCCGCAGGAAGATTGAGAAATTCTGACTCAAATTTCCCTGCCACTGCCGTGGGATATTCGACTAAATTAACAACTTCTTGGAGTAAATCTGGCTCTATTGCGGCAACTCCACCTAGTTTACTGGCTTCAGCTTCAACTCCTGCTATAATTTTTTCTTTTCTGACGGCTGGGTCAACTTCAATATAAGCCGAGCGCATTGATTCTACATAAGCTGTTGCCTGGGAAATGCTAACAGGTTCGGGATGTAATACCCGATGTCCCGCCGAAAGGCGATCGCTGTTAATAGTTTCTGAACCATTGACTAGCTCTAGGGGTAAAACTTCCTTATCTAACAAGGCTACTAGCCAGCGAATTGGACGGGGAAACCTTAACTCCCCATCCCCCCAACGCATAAATCTTCTACCTTCTAAGCCTGTAATCCACTGCCAACAGAGTTCGGGCAAAATCTCAACCGCTTTACGCCCTGGAATCTGTTTTTGGATAAAGACAAATTCCCCTTTAGGAGTATCGCGAATTTCTAAGTCTGTCACTTCTACTCCCTGTTTACGAGCAAATCCTTCAGCAGCTTTAGTTGGTTGTCCGTCTTTAAAAGCAGCTTTAACAGGAGGTCCTTTTATTTCTTCAGAGCGATCGCTTTGTTGGCTGGGAATACCTTTAATCAACACCGCTAAACGACGAGGAGTTCCAAATACTTCAACAGCAGCAGGAGTCAAAAATTCTGCATCTAGAGTTGTAGGGATATTAGCTTGCCATTGAGCGATCGCACTATCAACAAAATCAGCGGGTAATTCTTCTGTACCAACTTCTAATAAAAAATTAGACATGCAAATTATTTATAACTGTATAAAACAGTTTAAATTATTGAGTATTTGATTGGATTTAATGGGCAGATTTTTTCAACTTTATTTAATATTTAAAGGTGGTAACTGAGGTAAATATTGTTATAATTTAATGATATAAGTAAAAGCGTTGGCAGGGCGTTTCACCGTAGTGTACCTTTGTTACACATTGAAGGAGAGCGATGACAAATGTGTGGACGACGCTTAATTTAACTAAAACGTAAGTAGAGTTTCTATCGCTTCCTCTACTTTATTATTACTTTCAAGAGACTAAACTCTCTAGCAGAACGGTTGAAAGTAATAAACGTTATCAAGCTAATTGTACCGAATAACTATCGTTCGTTATTTGGCAAATATCTAAAATAATACTCTGACTTTCGCTTAGGTCAGAGTATTTTAATCGCTGTATAAGTAGTTCAACTGAATTAATTAGTTTAATTACCAATCAAATCTAGAATCTGAGTTGTATATTGTTCCTTCATAAGGTTGTATTCCAATAGCAGGATATTGATCTTCAGCGGGGCTAAAGATACGGACAAACCCTTCTGTTATATACTGAAAAATGTTCTTGATGGTTTTTTCAATAATCATAACTGTAACTCCCACTCAATTTAGAGTTATAAACAAATACTGTCTTATCTCCCAATTATGAGATTTAAGCTGAAAGATTAAGAACTCAAGCTATATTTGTTTGCTCTTATTTATATTCCTCTATATTTGGTTGCAAATCTTTGTGAGCAACATTGTCTTGCACCAGCAAAACTGATTTAATCGATCTTTTAATTACATTTCCCTCTCGATCTACCTTGCCATAGTAAGTATTGCCCCGATAGTAGAGAGAAGCAGAACTACCTCCATCAAGATTCATGGCTTTAGTTACTCCCAAGCTTGCTAAAAAATCCCTCAACTCTGGTAAGGATACACCTGAATCTAGGGGTGAATCTGGATGTTGAGCTGCCATGGCTAAGATTATGTCGCCGTCGTTGGTGATAGCGATCGCACTTCTGGCATTAGGGCGATCGCTACCGATGGCATCGCGAATTTTTTCCCCATCCTGATAAGCAATAAACGCTTCGGCGGTGGAAGTATCGGTGGGTAATAAACCAGGACCTCCTCCTAAAACATCTTTTAAGGTACAATTAGGAGGTATGGGTGTGGAGTTTAACTGAATATCGTATCTTATCTCTGAAGCACAAAGGTAACGACGAAACTCAGCACGATTCAAAATTTTACCTAGATATGGTTTTAAATCGGGATTGTCAATTAGTCTAGCATTCAGACGTGGATCGGCGATTATTCTTGATTCTTTAACGATATAAGAAGTAGTTTTTTCATTTTTAGGGTCGAAATAGCCACCATTAATTGCCGCAATCGCCTGTTGTTTAGTAACAAAATCAGCTAGGGGGGTTAGTTCCCCTTCCAGGGCAGGAATCACAGTATAATTACTATTGTGGGGAACTGTAACCGTATGTATTGTATACCGCGATCGCTCATAGGTATCATAGTAGACTTGGTTTGCTTGGTTAGATTGAGCTGGAGATAAACTATGAACACCAAGAGTTAGTAATGTACTTAAACCGATTAAAGTCAAACATAGCCACCAAGCTTTTTTCACTGTACTATTCCCTAGTTGATATTTGATAATTATCGTTTTGCTAGTTTAAAAATATTAAAAGTGAAAGATTAATTTTTAGCTCGAATTTTACGAGGATAATAAATTAAACCAACGCCAGTTTTGCTTTTACGAGCAAATATATATTTAGCAGAAATTAAATTTTTGAGACAAACTTGAACCATGGATACAGGACGATTTAAGCTATAACAAATCTCTTTAAGTGTTGTTCCCGTAGTGCGCTTACGAATAAATTCTAAAATTAAATCACTGGTGGTTGGTCCAGGAGTAGCATTAATTATTTTAATACCTATCACTTATAATAGTTTCCTTATCTCAAATTGGATTGACTAAAAACTTGTTAAAATTGCCGCTTATTTTGAATTTGCCACGACAAAATAACCAAGCTAGCTATAGCTATCTCTGCCGTTATATCTGAATTTTGTTGGGATAGGTATGTTGAATATACTGAAATTATAGTTTTGCCGATAAAACCTTAGTGTTTATACTTAAATTTTGAATTAATTTTTATTATGGATCGAGTAAATAAGGCATCTGAATTCGATCGCCAAATGATGCAGAGATGTCTAAAATTAGCTAGGCGCGCAGCAGGGAAAACTTCTCCTAATCCCTTAGTTGGTTCGGTAATTGTGAAACAAGGCAAAATTATTGGCGAAGGTTTTCATCCAGGGATAGGACAACCCCATGCTGAAGTTTTTGCCTTAAGAAATGCTCAAGAAGCAGCACAAGGAGCAACAGTATATGTCAATCTTGAACCTTGTAATCATTATGGACGAACTCCTCCCTGTACGGAGGCATTAATATCAGCACAGGTAGCTAAAGTTGTAACAGGAATGGTAGATCCAGATCCTCGCGTTGCTGGTAGTGGCATTAAAAAATTGAGGGATGCAGGTATAGAGGTAATTGTTGGAGTTGAAGAACAAGCCTGTCGTCAACTAAATGAGGCATTTATCCATCGTGTACTGCATCAACAGCCTTTTGGTATCTTAAAATATGCCATGACTTTGGATGGTAAGATTGCTGCCACCACAGGACATAGTGCTTGGGTGACAGGTAAAGATTCTCGTCATTTAGTTCATCAGGTACGTAGTGAGTGCGATGCAGTAATTATTGGCGGCAATACAGTCAGGAAAGATAATCCCAACTTAACTACCCATGGAGTGACAGAACATAATCCCCTCAGAGTTGTGATGAGTCGTAATTTAGATTTACCCACTGAATGTAATCTCTGGTATACAGATATTGCACCGACATTAATTTTTACTGAGACTGATAATAATCCTGGGTTAAAAAAACAATTAACCGACAAAGGAGTAGAAATAATCAAAGTTGACTCTCTTACCCCCAAGGTAATTATGCAACACCTATATCAACAAGAAGTAGCAAAAGTCTTGTGGGAATGTGGCGGAGTCTTAGCCGCAAGAGCGATCGCCGATGGTACAATTCAAAAAGTAATGGCATTTATTGCCCCCAAAATTATCGGTGGACAATCTGCACCATCTCCTGTAGGCAATTTGGGTTTAACTAAAATGACAGAGGCATTAAAGTTAGACAGAATAGAGATTAAAACTATTGATACAGATATTTTAATTGCAGGTTATTTTTGACCTTTTAAAACCTACTTCCTACTTCCCTTCTCCTATATATTAATAATGCCAACAAAAAAGCCCCTTTACATAACTGAAAGGAGCTTTTCTGGTTAGAAGAATGAACCTGGCACTGAGCTATTTTCCCGGGAGGCTACCCTCCGAGTATCTTCGC
>JAAUYH010248346.1_pt1 | contig 10649 bp, 10 predicted proteins | sample 7278061 | NCBI WGS metagenome assembly JAAUYH01 (sample SAMN14350203, study PRJNA611818) | marine sediment metagenome | isolation source: surface marine sediment (0.6m) | place: French Polynesia: Moorea | collected 2018-08 | reverse complement strand
GTCGCGAGATCGCCGCGCCCTTCGGGCTCGCGATGACGGCCGAAAGAACGTGCGTCATTGCGAGGAGCCGCAGGCGACGCGGCAATCTCGTGAAGGCTATCGTAAGGCCCGCAGGGGAACCGCCCTCACGATTTCGTCGCCACCTCTATAGCCCGCGCAACAGCCCGTCGATCAGACCCTTCGCCTGCGCGAGGTACCCACCGCCGAACAGGTTCAGGTGGTTGAGCACGTGGTACAGCTTGTACAGGGCGATGCGCTCCGCCGAGCTGTCTTCCAGCGGCCAGACGGCCCGGTAGGCGTCGTAGAAGCCCCGTCCGAAGCCCCCGAACAGCTCGGTCATGGCGATGTCGGCCTCCCGGTCCCCGTAGAAGACGGCGGGATCGTAGATTACCGGGGCACCGTCGCCGGCCATGCCCCAGTTGCCGCCCCAGAGATCGCCATGCAGCAGCGACGGCGCCGGGTCTTCGTTGCCCACCAGGTCGTCCAGACCCGCCAGCAGGCGCTCGCCCCCCGCTGACAGCGCCGACCCATAGCCATTCCGGGCGGCCAGCGTCAGCTGGTACCCGAGCCGGTTGTCGCCCAGGAACCGCGACCAGCGCTGCGCGCGCTTGTTGATCTGCGGTGTCGATCCGATGGTGTTGTCGCGGTGCCAGCCGTGGCAGTCGGCTGTCAGGGCATGCTGGCGCGCCAGGCCTTCGCCCAGCCGCGTGTGCGCCGCGCCCGTCGCCGGCGAAACGTCGATCCACGTGAGCAGCAGAAAGGAACGACCGCCCCCCACCCCCGTTCCGACGGGTTCGGGCACGCGCAGCGCGCCGGGTTTCGCCAGCTCGGCCAGCCCCTCGGCCTCGGCCTCGAACATCGCCAGCCGATCGGCGCCATTGAGCTTGAGAAACCACGGCCGACCATCGGCTTCCACGCGCCACGCATCGTTGATGCATCCGCCGCCGACCGGTGTCGCGGTCGCCGCTTCGACGTTCAGCCCGCAGGCTGTGCGCACGGCGTCGACGACGGCCGCATCGATACGCTGCGTCATGGTCAGGCAGCCGCCCTGTTCAGCGCGCGGCCTCCCAGGCCGCGGCGATGCGCTTCGCCTGGTCGCGAAGACGGGCGCCGAAGCGCACTTCGTCGAACAGCGATTCCAGGGCCTCGAGGTCGGGCTTGCCGCGCGATGTTGCCTCATCCGACGTATCCACCGGCACGTCCTCCGGAATGACGGTCAGCCGGCGCGCGAGCAGCGCGGTCTCCCGATGCTCCGAGAGCTTCCTGCCCAGGGTCTTCGCCCCGCGCACGGGCACCTGCGCGACGTCGTCCAGCCGATCGTACAGATCGTCGAGGCTCTCGAAATGCGCCAGCAGCGCGGCGGCGGTCTTCTTGCCGACACCGGGCACGCCCGGGATGTTGTCCACCTTGTCACCGGTAAGCGCCAGGAAATCGGCCATGCGCTCCGGCACCACGCCGAACACGTCGGCGGCCTCGTCGTACGGAACCCGCCGATTGCCCGCGTAGTCCCAGTAGACGTCGCCGTCGCGCAGCAACTGGGACAGGTCCTTGTCGCGAGTGACGATCACGCAGCGTCGACCGCGCTGGCGCGCCGCCGCGGCCAGCGTACCGATGATGTCGTCGGCCTCGAAGCTGTCGCTGGCGTAGTCGGCCAGACCATAGGCGCGCACCAGTCGGCGGCACAGCCCGAACTGTTCTTCGAGATCGGGCGGCGGCAACTCGCGATTGGCCTTGTAGTCAGGATAGATGTCGTTGCGAAACGAGGTATTCAGGCTTTCGTCGAAGGCCACGGCAATGTGCGTGGGCTTCGCCGCTTCGAGCAGATCGCCCAGGAATCCCGTGAAGCCGTACAGCGCATTGACCGGTCGACCGGCACCGTCGGTCATCGACCCCGGAATAGAGAAATAGGCGCGAAACACGTACACACTGGCGTCGACGAGGTGGAGCATGGTCTCGTTTGAACTGGCGGCGGGTGTCCGCTACTTTGTTCGTTATTGCACTCAGATTCAACAGGAGCCAGAGACTATGGAACGCAAGGCAAGCCGATGGATCGCCGCAGCCGCCCTTATCGTGCCGGCGGTGGCGCTGGCCGACGCGCGCATCGAGATGACGACGGACAGGACCGAGAAGGGCACGTTCGTCATGCAGGTGAAAGACGGCAAGACCCGGTGGGACCAGCAAGGCGACGCCCGCGGTTCTGTGCTGTTCGATGCCGCCACCGGGACGCTCACGGTGATCAACCACGCCGACAAGAGCTACATGAACCTGGACAAGGCCACGGTCCAGGGCGTCAGCGAGCAGATGAAAGCCGCCATGAAACAGATGGAAGCCCAGATGGCCAACATGCCGCCCGAGCAGCGCGAGATGATCATGAAGCGCATGCCCGGCTTCGCGAAGGAAAAGGCACGGCCGGTGTTCAGCGCCGAAAAAGCCGGTGGCACCGACAAGGTCAACGGCATCAAGTGCCGCAACATGCGCCTTTTGAAAGACGGCAAGCCGCACACCGATGCCTGCGTCGCCGATGCCGACGCGCTGGACATTCCCAAGGCCGACTTCGATGCGCTTTCGGCCATGTTCGAGGCAATGCAGGAAATGGCCAGCCAGTTCTCCGGCGACAACCGGGCCATGCCGCTGCGCGAGATCGGTGGTGTGCCGGTGCGCTCGGTCGATGTGGAAACGGGCGAAGTGTCGGAGGTCGTTTCCGTCAGCGACGATGCGCTCGACGGCACGCTGTTCGAAGTGCCGGCGGACTACCGCCTGCAGGAGATGCCCCGCTTCTGATCATGGTGCCCGGCGGGTCGCCCAAGCGATCCGCCGGGAGCTGTGTCTTGGAGACGACTACCGGTTTGCGCTCAACCGGTCCTTGAGGCGCGCATGCAGCGGACTGCTGCGCGGGAAGTGCGCCAGCAGGTATTCCATCTGGTCGGCCAGCACGCGCCGGCCCTTCAGGTAGATGTATTCGGCGTAGCTGGGCGTGAACGGCACGGCCAGCAGTTCCATGCCCGACTGCTCCGGCGTGTAGCCGGCCTTGTGGTTGTTGCAGCGACGACAGGCGGTGACCACGTTGGTCCACGTGTCTTCGCCGCCCTGCGACAGCGGCGTCACGTGGTCGCGGGACAGGTGCACCGACAGGAAACGCTGGCCGCAATAAAGACACAGGTGACCGTCGCGCTTGAACAGCGTCTGGTTGTTCAGCGGCGGTGTGTACTCGGAGAGCTTGCTGGCAATGTGCGTGTTGCCGACAGTCGCGACGATGGAATTGACGTCGAGCTCGCTGCGCAGACCGGTGGCCGCGCAGTATCCACCGTGCAATGTGTAAAGCAGCGACCCGCAGGCGTAGGCCACCTGGCCGGTGTGGTAGAGCCGGACCGCGTCGCGGTAGTCGATCCACTCGAGCGGCATGCCGGCGATGTCTGTTCGTAAGACTTGCTGGCTCAGGTTCTGCACGTTTGCTTCTCCGCGTCTGCATAGCGCCGTAACGCACTGCAAGACTCGGTGTTCTTATTCCAGAATGCGCGGGAAAAAGCAACCGGCGCGGCGATATGACAAATCGGAGACGCGCGCGCACGGACACCACACAGGTCGGGCGCGCAACGGTGGTCTGGCGCCGCAGTGTTGCCGATTCGGGTGCGGTCAGCGATTGCGTCGCTGGCGCGGTGCCTGGCGCGCGTTGGCCGGATCGCGATTCATTCGCACCTTGGCCGGATCGCGATTCATCAGCACGCGTTTGCGCTGCTCCGGTGTCAGGTTGCGGAAGCGCTCGCGCAGGCGCGAGCGCTGCTCGGGCGTCATACTCTTGTAGCGCTGATAGTTGTTGCGCAGCTGGCGCTGCTGTTCCGGCGTCAGGTTCCGAAAACGCTGATACTGGCTGCGAATGCGTTCCCGTCGTTCCGGCGATAGCTGCTGCCATTGCTCGAAGCGTCGCTTTGCCTGCTGGCGCTGGTTCGCGTCCATCGACTGCCAGCGATCGGCGCCGCGCAACAACCGCTGGCGCTGTTCCTCGGGCAGTGTGTCCCAGCGATCTTCGAAGCGCTTCAGCATCTGCTGACGTTGGGGATCTATCTCGTCCCAGCTGGATTGCGCTTGCGACGTCGTTGCCGCGCCCAGGGCAAGCGCCACCACGGCCGCGGCTGCGGCGGCGCGCACCGACCAGCTGCGGTGTGTCCTCGCCTTGTCAGGTCGCACTGTCGTCTTCCGTTCGTTCATCCGGTGCATCTGCTTCGTCGTCGATCGTATTCGCGGCTTCGCCGACACCGCTCGTCTCCGATGCCAGGCTGTCGTCGTCCGGCACGGGTACATCGTCGTCTGTTTCGGACGCATCCGTGTCGTTGTCTGTGCCTTCCTTCGCCGTGTCCGGTACACGGCGCGCGAATGCTTCCAGTTCTATCGGGTCGAGCCAGTTACCCTGCGCGTCTTCCCAGCTGCCGAGGAACTCGAGAAACGCCTCGTCCGGAAGGTCCGACTCGTCGGCAGCGACGACACCCGCCGCCAGCAGCGCCAACGCGCCGATCAATCGGGCATCGCTGCGTCGGCGATCAGCCGGCATCCTGCTGGTCCGTCAGCCAGGCATAGAATTCCAGCTCCTCGAACATCTCCAGGTTGTCGCCGGCGAGCACGATCTCCATGTCGCCCGGCGCCGCCTCGCCGTTCACCGACGGCAGTCCCGCCGGCGCCGATGTCCAGTCGAGACCGATCACCAGGCTGACGGCAACGGCGGCGACACCGGCCGCCGCGGCGGCCGGCAACCAGGTGCGCCGGCGGCGATCGCCGGCGGCCCGCACCGCCGCCTGGCGCGCCCGGTCGAGCTTCGCGACGATAGCCGGGTCCAGCCGGTCCGAGGCGTCGCGCAGGCACCTTGCCGCGTCCCGGGCAAAGCGGGCGTCGCCGATGTCGCCGAGCGAGTTGTCGTGTCCTGGGCTCATGGCCAGTGGTCTCCCAGTCGGTCGCGCAACGTGTGCACGGCCCGAGAGTAATGTGTCTTCACGCTGCCTTCCGAGCAGCCCATCGCCGCCGCCGTCGAGGCGACGGAGAGTCCTTCCAGCGACCGCAACAGGAACGCTTCCCGCTGCCGCGCCGGCAATTGCGCAATGGCCCCCTCCAGCGCCACCACGGCATCGTCCAGGGCGGCACGCTTCGATGGCCCCGGCGCCTGCCGGTCCTCGGTCTCCTGGAACCGATCGACCGGCCCGCTGCTGCTCTCCTCGGCAGCCGCCGATCCCGGCAGCCAGCCCGTGAAGCGCTGGCGCACCGACTGCCGACGCTGCCAGTCGCGGATCCGGTTGCTCAGAATCCGGTAAAACAGCGCGGGCCATTCGTCGGCCGGTCGGTCGGCATAGCCCCTGGCCAGCCGCAGCATCGCGTCCTGCACGACGTCCAGCGCGTCCTGGTCATTGCGCGTACCGATCCGGGCAATCCTGAACGCCCGGTTCTGCACATCGGCCAGAAATCCGTCCAGTTGTGACCGGTGCTCCAGACAGGCCTCCTGCTCGGTCTGACGGGATCCGCGGCCGGCGGGGCCCGCGGGGCGATTCCATGGCGGCACACCCAGCGTACAATCGGCACCGGCGCCCCGCCAGCAGCGCCAACCGGTCGCCCGCCCATTCGGCACGAGTCACTGACATCGAACAACGCGCGGAGCGGCGCGGGGTTGACAACGCTGGCGCGGCATGTTTGTCAGGAACGAGGGGCAACACGCGTTATTCACACCGCCCGGTGAAGGAATTGTGACGCGTGTCACAGCCCCGTAAAAATAGGGGCAATTTCCGCAATATGTTGTTTTTTATGGACTTTTTTATCGGTTATTTTTTGATCAATCCGGCCCCGACGCTGGAAAAATAGCGGAATAGCCCTCCTTGGTCCCAATTAATCCACAGTTTTATCCACAGTTCCTGTGGAAAAACGAGCCCCCGACATCGATCGGTGGCCACCGGCCGAAATCGTGTCCGACGGGCTGATTTTGCGCGTGGCCGTGGACGCCCCGCTCCACCGCTGCTTCGATTACCTGCCACCGACCGGCTGGCACGGCTCCGTGCCGCCCCCCGGGGTGCGGATACGGGTGCCCTTCGGCCGCAGCCGGACTGTCGGGGTGCTGGTCGGCACGGCGGACCGAACCGACGTGCCGGCCGGGCGTCTGCGCCGGGCAGATGCCGTGCTGGACGACGCGCCGGTGCTGGATGCCGACCTGATGGACCTTCTGGCCTGGGCCGCGGACTACTACCGGCACCCGCCGGGCGCGGTATTCGCTGCCGCCCTGCCGGCGCTGCTGCGCCAGGGCCGAACGGCCCGCCGGGACCAGACCTGCTGGCAGCTCACCGCAGCCGGCGCCGCCGTCGACGCCGACACGGTGGCGCGCCGGGCGCCGCGCCAGGCTGCGGTGCTCGCGAGGCTGGCGGCGGCAGGCGGCCCCGTGGACACGGCCACTATGGAGACCGTCGACTTCGACTGGCGGCGGGCCATGCGCGGCCTGGTCGACAAGGGCCTGGCCGAGCGGATCGTGCGCCCGCGGGAGGCATCCGGCGCCGACCCCGTGTGCGCAAACGCGGGTCCGACGCTGTCACCGGCCCAGGCAGCCGCTGTCGAGGCAGTGACCGCGAGCGACGACCGTTACACCGGATTCCTGCTCCACGGCGTCACCGGCAGCGGCAAGACGGAGGTCTACCTGCGGCTGATCGCCGGCTGCCTGGCCAGGCGTCGCCAGGCGCTGGTACTGGTTCCCGAAATCGGCCTCACTCCGCAGCTCGTGCGACGCTTTCGCGACCGCCTGCCGGTGCCGATGGCCGTACTGCACAGCGGGCTCAGCGCCGGCGAGCGACTGGACGCCTGGTGCCGGGCCAGGGACGGCGAGGCCCGGGTCGTCATCGGCACACGATCGGCCGTCTTCACCCCGCTGCCGCAGCCGGGACTCATCGTCGTCGACGAGGAGCACGACGCCTCGTTCAAACAGCAGGACGGATTCCGTTACTCGGCACGCGACCTGGCCGTGCTTCGCGGCCGCCGCGCCGGTGCACCGGTCGTCCTTGGCACCGCCACGCCCTCGCTCGAGAGCCTCAACAACGCCCGCAGCGGGCGCTACACGCTGCTGGAATTGCCCGAGCGCGCGGGTGCCGCCAGGCCGCCGTCCGTACACGTTATCGACCTGCGCACCCAGGCCTCCCGCGACGGTGTGTCGACAACCCTGGTCGAAGCCATGCATCGCCACCTCGGCGCGGGCGGACAGGTGCTGGTGTTTCTCAACCGGCGCGGCTATGCGCCGGCCTGGTTCTGCGCCGGCTGCGGCCGGGTGGCCGGCTGCGACCGCTGCGACGCGCGGCTCGTATATCACCGCTACGCCAGCGCAGGAAGACTCAAGTGTCACCATTGCGGTCATCAGCGCCCGGCCGAGGCGCAATGCCCCGACTGCGACAGCGAGCTGATGCCCGTGGGCCAGGGCACCGAGCGCATCGAGCAGGTGCTCACCGACCAGTTCGGTCGCTATCCCGTCACCCGCATCGACCGCGACAGCACGCGCCGCAAGGGCAGCCTCGAGGCGTTGCTCGACGAAGTGCGACGCGACGAGCCGCGCATTCTCGTGGGAACGCAGATGCTCACCAAGGGCCACCACTTTCCGCGCGTTACGCTGGTGGCCGTGCTGAATGCCGACCAGGGTCTGTTCGGCACCGAGTTCCGGAGCAACGAGCGCCTCGCCCAGCTCATCGTGCAGGTAGCCGGCCGCGCCGGTCGCGCGGAACGACCCGGCGAAGTGTTCATACAGACCGCCTATCCCGAGCATCCGCTGCTCATGAAACTCATCACCGACGGCTATGGCGGCTTCGCCGAAGCGGCACTGGAAGAACGCCGCGAGGCGCACTGGCCGCCGTTCACCAGTCTGGCGGTGCTGCGCGCCAGCGCGCTCGAGGAAAAGGCACCCATGACCTTCCTGGACAACGCCCGGCGCGCGGGCGAGCGCCTGGCCGACAGCGCCGTGACGCTGCTGGGACCGGCTCCGGCGCCCATGTCCCGCCGCGCCGGTCGCTATCGTGCCCAGCTGCTGGTGCAATCGCCGCACCGTTCCGGACTGCAGCGGTTCCTCGCCGCCTGGCATCCCGAACTCGCCGGGCTGCCGGGCGTGCGCAAGGTTCGCTGGTCGATCGACGTCGATCCCGCCGACCTGTTCTAGAGCATAGTGGGAGCGGCTTCAGCCGCGATTGTCCGAGGAATCGCGGCTGAAGCCGCTCCCACTGTGAAGCTCCGAGGAATCAATGCCCGGGTGATCTCCCAAGGACTTCGAAAGCGGACGATTCGCGCGGTTTCCCGGTCGGGACCGGTGCGTTAGACTTGCGCGTTCCCGACCGCACCGTCCAGACCCACGTGAAAGACCAACTTGCCCAACTCGTCGAGGCCGCCCTCGATACGCTGCGAGGCGATACGCTGCCGGCCGACGGGCCGTCGCATGCGGTGCACATCGAGCGCACGCGCGACGAGCGCCATGGCGACTTCGCCACCAACACGGCGATGATCCTGTGCAAGCAGGCACGCATGAAACCGCGCGACCTGGCGCAGCGCATCTGCGATGCGTTGCCCGCCTCGGCGCTGGTGGAAAAAACCGAGATCGCGGGTCCGGGTTTCATCAACTTCTACGTCACCCGGCAGGCTCTGTCCGACGAGATCGGTCGCATCCTCGAAGCCGGCGACGGGTACGGGCGCAGCAACGCGGGCGCGGGCACGCGCGTGCTGCTCGAGTTCATCTCGGCCAATCCCACCGGCCCGCTGCACGTCGGCCATGGCCGGCACGCCGCCTATGGCGCCTGCCTCGGCGAACTGCTCGCGGCCACCGGGCACGAGGTTCACCGCGAGTACTACGTCAATGACGCCGGCCGGCAGATGGACATCCTCGCCGTCAGCCTGTGGTTGCGTTACCTCGAGGCGGCGGGCGAGAACGTCGTGTTTCCGTCCAACGGCTATCGCGGCGACTACATCGAAAGCCTCGCCGCGCGGCTGCACGCCGACCGCGGCGACGAATTTCGGCACCCGGCGGCGGCACTTGCGAAGGACCTGCCGGCAGACGGGCCGCCTGACGACACGCCCGACGCCAAGGCCGCCAGCGAGGCCCACATCGACGCCCTGATCGGGCGCGCACGCGAACTGCTGGGCGCCGATGGATTCGAAGACGTGCTCGACGTGGCCCTGGGCGCCATACTCGACGACATCCGCGACGATCTTCGCGGCTTCGGCATACGCATCGACGAGTACTTTTCCGAACGCCAGCTCAAGGACGACAAGCTCGTACAGCACGCCATCGACGTACTGCGCGACAACGACGTGCTGTACGAGAAGGACGGCGCCTTGTGGTTTCCCGCGACGCGCTTCGGCGACGAGAAAGACCGCGTCGTGGTGCGCGACAACGGCGTGACCACCTACTTCGCTTCCGACATCGCCTACCACCTGAACAAGCGCGAGCGCGGCTACGACCTGCTGCTCGACGTGCTGGGCGCCGATCACCACGGCTACGTGGCGCGTGTGCGCGCGGGCCTCGAAGCCATGGGCCAGCCGGGTGACAGCCTCGAGGTGCGACTGGTGCAGTTCGTGGCCCTCTATCGCGGCGGCGAGAAGGCGCAGATGTCCACGCGCAAAGGCGATTTCGTTACGCTGCGCGAACTGCGCGAGGACGTGGGCGACGACGCCGCGCGGTTCTTCTACGTCATGCGCGGCAACGAGCAGCACCTCGACTTCGACCTGGCGCTGGCCAAGTCGCAAACGGCGGAGAATCCCGTCTACTACATCCAGTATGCGCACGCCCGCATCTGCAGCGTGTTCCGCCAGCTCGAGGAAAAAGGCCTCACCTGCGACCGGAGCCGCGGACTCGACAACCTGCACCTGCTGGACACGTCCCGGGAGAAGAGCCTGGCGTCGATGCTGTCCCGCTACCCGGAAGTCATCGAAACGGCCGCGGCCAACCGTGCGCCGCAGAACCTCGTGTTCTACCTGCGCGACCTGGCCAACGAGTTTCACTCCAACTACAACAGCCCGAAGATCATCGTCGACTCGGAAGCGCTACGCGATGCCCGGCTGGTGCTGGCCGAGGCCACGCGCCAGGTCGTCCGCAACGGTCTGTCGATCCTCGGTGTCAGCGCGCCACAAACCATGTAACCCGCACACGGCCCGGAGGGCCCGTTGGCCAGAGACTACAAGCACAGCGCCCGAAAACCGCGCAAGCCGCCGCCGACACCGCCGTGGGTATGGATGACGGGCGGCTTCATTGCAGGCCTCGGTGTCGCCCTGGGCGTGCACCTGTATCACCTGTCGACACCGGTCGACTCCACACCGGAACCCAGGGCCGCGGCCGTGCCGGCCTCGGAAACCGCCGACGACGAGCAGTCGCAGCGCGGGGTCGAACCCGAACCGCAGGACGACTACAGCTTCTACGAGACGCTCAAGCGGTCGGTCGTGCAGGTGCCCGATGAGACCGACGATGCCGAGCCGCCCCGCCCGCCGCCGACGGGCGCGCCGAGCCTGCCGACGCCGGGACCGGCGCCTCAGCCTGCGGCCGCGCCCCCGGAAGCACCGAAGCCCGCGCCATCGGCCGGGGCGTCGCCGTCCTATCTTGTCCAGACAGGCTCGTTTCGTGACGCGAAGGAAGCCGAGGCTCGCGCGCATCGCCTCGGCTTCCTTCG
>JAAUYH010158267.1_pt1 | contig 10652 bp, 10 predicted proteins | sample 7278061 | NCBI WGS metagenome assembly JAAUYH01 (sample SAMN14350203, study PRJNA611818) | marine sediment metagenome | isolation source: surface marine sediment (0.6m) | place: French Polynesia: Moorea | collected 2018-08 | reverse complement strand
CCCCCCCCCCCCCCCCCCCCCCCGCCCCCCCCCCCCGCCCCGCGCCCCCCCCCCCGCCCCCGCCCCCCCCCCCCCCCCCCCCCCCCCCCCCCCCCCCCCCCCCCCCCCCCCCCCCCCCCCCCCCCCCCCCCCCCCCCACCCGGTCGGATAGCGCAAGCGATCCGAGGCCTCAGTGCAGGTTGTGCTGCGCACCGGTGCCCTCCTCGTCCATCAGCCCCCTGCCCGTCCGGAACCGGTCGAGCCGGAACCGCGCGGCGGTCTCATGCGGCCGGTCCTGGGCGATGAGATGCGCAAAGGCGAAGCCGCTCGCGGGCACCGCCTTGAAGCCGCCGTAACACCAGCCGCAATCGAGATAGAGCCCGTCGATCCCAGTCTTGTCGATGATCGGCGAGCCGTCGGGGGTCATGTCCATGATCCCGCCCCAGGACCGCAACATCTTCGCCTTGCCGATCACCGGCATCAGCGTCATCGCCGCCTCGACCACGTGCTCGGCCATCGGCAGGTTGCCGCGCTGCGCGTAGGACGCGTAGAAATCCAGGTCGCCGCCGAAGACCAGCCCGCCCTTGTCGGACTGGCTGATATAGAAATGCCCCATGCCGAAGGTCACCACGTGGTCGAGGATCGGCTTCAGCCCCTCGGTGACGAAGGCCTGCAGGATGTGGCTCTCCACCGGCAGCCGCATCCCGGCCATCGCCGCCACCTGACCCGACCGGCCCGCCACGACGATGCCCACCTTCTTGGCCCGGATCGCGCCACGCGTGGTCTGCACGCCGGTCACGCGCCCGTTCTCGATGTCGATGCCCGTCACTTCGCATTGCTGGATCAGGTCGACGCCGCGCTGGTCGGCGCCGCGTGCATAACCCCAGGCCACAGCGTCGTGCCGCGCGGTGCCGCCCCGGGCGTGGTAGAGCCCGCCATAGATCGGGAACCGCACGCCGTCGAAATTCAGAAACGGTACCAGGCGGCGCACGCCCTCGCGGTCGAGAAGCTCGGCGTCGTCGCCCTGGTTGATCATCGAGTTGCCGCGCCGGGCGAAGGCGTCGCGCTGGCCGTCGGAATGAAACAGGTTCAGCACCCCGCGCTGGGACATCATCACGTTGTAATTGAGGTCCTGCTCGAGCCCTTCCCAGAGCTTCAGGGAATGGCTGTAGAATTCCGAATTGCCCGGCAGGTTGTAATTGGCGCGTACGATGGTGGTGTTGCGGCCGACATTGCCGCCACCGAGATATCCTTTCTCGAGCACCGCGACATTGCGCAAACCGTGCTCCTTGGCGAGGTAATAGGCGGTCGAGAGCCCGTGCCCGCCACCGCCGATGATCACGATGTCATATTCAGGCTTGGGGTCGGGCGAACGCCAGGCCTGGGCCCAGCCGGTGTTGCCGGTGAGCCCCTGTTTGAGGATCTGCCACGCGCTGTACCGCATCATCTCTCCGCCCGATCACGGCGAGGTCACCATGGCCGCGCGCGGATCACAAGCGCGTTTGCGACAGGAAAGCGCCTGTTATCAACATGTGCGCTGCCGCGCCCGGTTATTCTGCCAGCAGAGAGGCGACGCGTCAGGCTGGCGGTGCGCCTTTGTAGGCTGCGGCGCGCTCTTCATCGCTCAGAACGACCGGCGGGGCGATGGGGTCGCCCTGGACCGTGAAATAGGGTGAGGTTGTCGGGCCGAGACCGATCCCGCTGATGAACTGGCGCCACATCGCCCGGCGCATGGCGCGGGCGCGGCCGAAATCGGCGGGTGGGTGGCTGTCCTCCGGCGCGTCGGCCGACGCGAGGCTGGCGAGGATCGGGCCCATGGCGGGGCGGTCCTCGGGATCGGGCAAGGCGAAGACCGGCAAGCCGACGAAGCGCATCTTCGGCGTGGGCAGCATGTTGCCCATCGGCGTCCCACAGCAGCGGGTCATCCAGCGCAGGAGGCCTTTCTCGGAGAGGCGTACAGGGACCAGGCAATCGACCCCGGAGGCGAAGACGACGCGGCCCGGCAGGGTCTGGAAGATCTCGGTGCCGCCAGTTTCGTCCATGATGCCCGCCGCGCCGGCGTGACGCGCGAAGGCCTGGCAATCGGCGCAATGACAGACCAGCCGCGTACCGCGCCGGGGCGTGATGGCGCGGACCTGCCCCGTCACGGTGCCGCAGCGGCAGGTGAGGGTCAGATCGCGCATCGCACCACTATAGCCCCTTGGCCTTGTAGCTCAGCGCAACGCGGTCGATGGCCACGAGATAGGACGCGGTGCGCAGATCGGTGACGTCGTCTCGGGCATTCCAGACCTCCGAGCAGGCCTGGTAGGCGATGCGCATCGTGTCGTCGAGGCCGGAACGCACGAGTTCCAGCTCATCGGCGCCGCGCAGGTATTTCTGCTTGAAATCCGGCGACATCGACCAGGCGTCGCCGAGATGTTCGTCGAGCTTGTGGAGTTCGTCCACGATCAACTGGTGGCGCGCCTCTTCCTGGCGCCGGCCCATGCGGCCGAAGCGGATGTGGGAAAGGTTCTTGACCCATTCGAAATAGCTCACCGTCACGCCGCCGGCGTTGGCGTACATGTCGGGGATGATCACGGTGCCCTTTTTGCGCAGGATCTCGTCAGCGCCGGCAGTGACGGGGCCATTGGCGGCCTCGATGATCAGCGGGGCCTGGATGCGGTCGGCGTTGTCGAGGTTGATCACGCCCTCAAGTGCTGCGGGGATCAGGATGTCGCAGTCTTCCTCGAGCGCCTTGATGCCCTCGGCGATGTAGCGCGGACCGGGGAACATGTTGACGCCGCCGCTGCGGTCGATGTGGTTCTTGACCGCCTCGACGTCGAGCCCGTCGGGATCCAGAAGCGCGCCGTCGCGTTCGATGATGCCGACGATCTTGCAGCCGTCCTGTTCTGAGAGGAACTTGGCGGCGTGATAGCCCACATTGCCGAGGCCCTGGACGATCACGCGCTTGCCGTCGAGCGTTCCGGACATGCCGGTCCGCGCGACGTCCTGGGGGTGGCGGAAGAACTCGCGCAGGGCATATTGCACGCCGCGGCCGGTCGCCTCGACCCGACCGGCGATGCCGCCCGCATGAGGCGGCTTTCCGGTGACGCAGGCGCGGGCGTTGATGTCGGTGGTGTTCATCCGTGCGTACTGGTCGGCGATCCAGGCCATCTCGCGCTCTCCGGTGCCCATGTCGGGGGCGGGCACGTTCTGGCTGGGGTGGATCAGGTCGCGCTTGGCCAGTTCGTAGGCGAAGCGGCGGGTGATCAACTCGAGCTCGTGCTCTTCGTATTGCCGCGGGTCGATCTTGAGCCCACCCTTGGAGCCGCCGAAGGGCGCTTCGACCAGGGCGCATTTGTAGGTCATCAGGGCGGCGAGCGCCTCGACCTCGTCCTGGTTGACGCCCATAGCGTAGCGAATGCCACCCTTGACCGGTTCCATGTGTTCGGAGTGCACCGAGCGATAGCCGGTGAAGGTGTGGATCTGTCCGCGCAGGCGAACGCCGAAGCGCACGGTGTAGGTCGCGTTGCAGACGCGAATCTTTTCCTCGAGCCCCGGGGGCAGGTCCATCAGGGCCACGGCCCGGTTGAACATCAGGTCCACGCTTTCGCGGAAACTGGGTTCTTTTTGCGATTGCGCCATCGCTGTTGTCCTCCCTGACACGGACGCGCCGCCGAATCGGCGGGAAAACGCGCCGTTTTCGGGAGAGGCTACGACGGCGGGGCGGATTCGCGATAGTTCTTTTCGGGGGCGGGGCGGACCCGGCGGATTCCTCGAAGCCGTGTCAGAATCCGTAATTTCGGCGGATGGCCGCCTGAAATCCGACACATTCGTAACCGAGAAAAATGGCAGCCAAAACCGTTTTGCGTGCTCTGGGGAGCGCTAAAAGGATGACAAGAACGATGGAAAGCTCGCCTCTCAGCAGAAATGCTGCCACCCGCCCGCAGACCTCATCCCGCCCCGGCACGCCGTGGCGGCCGATCGCGCGCCATCTCGAGGTATTCAAGCGCTCCGAGGAGGGGTCGCTGATCGTCTTCTCGCTGTTCATCTTCGTGCTGATGATGATCATCGTCGGCCTGTCGGTGGACCTGATGCGCTTCGAGACGACCCGCACGAAACTGCAAAACACCGTCGACCGCGCCGCGCTCGCCGGCGCCTCGCTGAACCAGACGCTCGACCCGTCGGACGTGGTCAGCGACTACTTCGCCAAATCCGGCATGTCCGAGTTCCTGTCGGACGTGCAGGTGACCGAGGGGCTGAGCTACCGCCGCGTCGATGTCGAGACCGACGTCAACGTGCCGACGCATTTCTTCAACATGGTGGGGATCGAGGCGCTCGGCTCGCCGGCCGACGGCATCGCCGAGGAAGCCATCGGCAATGTCGAGATCTCGCTGGTCCTCGACGTGTCGGGTTCGATGAACAGCTACAGCCGGCTCGCGAACCTCAAGGTCGCGGCAAAGGATTTCGTCGACTCGGTTTATGACGCCTCGCAGCCCGATTACGTGTCTTTTGCGATCATCCCCTACGCCACGCAAGTGAATGCAGGCGAGACGCTTCTGTCGCATTACAACCGCACCGACAGCCACGAGCGGTCGCACTGCATCAACTTCACCAGTTCGGATTTCGACACGGCGGCATTGTCGACAACGGATCCGCTCGAGCAGACGCTGCATTTCGATCCCTGGACGGACGAGAACGACTATTTCGACCTGGGCGAAACACCGCCCTACCCGGTCTGCCCCGGCGAGTCGCATCGCGAGATCATGCCCTGGTCCACCGACCGGGCCGCGCTGAAGACCTATATCGATGGCCTCACCGCGACCGGCAACACATCGACCGATATCGGCATGAAATGGGGGGCCACCCTGGTCGACCCCGGCACGCGCCCGGTCATGAACTCGATGATCGCCAGCGGCGATGTGGGCTCGGAACTGCTCGGCCGCCCGTACAACTATAATTCCGGCGACTCGATGAAGGTCATCGTGGTGATGACCGACGGCGCCCACACCAGCCAGTACTACATGGGCGACCACCGTGACGGCCTCAGCTTCGTCTGGCGCTGGGTGGACGACAACACCGGCGACATCCACTACTCGATTTGGTGGGACGGCGCGAACTCGACCCCGATCACCAAGCCGACGGGCCAGCATACCTATTGCGATCAGTGGAACCACGGTACGTGCGAAGACTGGGATACCGGTTCCAACCCGGAATTCTGGTTCCACGCGGTCAGCTATGACGGGATCACAAACACCTACGGGTGGCGCAGGGAGCCCTATGACGGTAATGCGGGCCTCGGCAACACGCTGGCCACGCAGATGACCTGGCCCGAGGTCTGGGCCGAGATCCCGCCGGAGTATTTCAGCGACGAGGTGCTCTACGAGATGGAGTCGCTGACCTTCAACGAGCGCAACACGTACGAATGGGCGATCGACAGTATCGGCAGATCGACCAAGGACTCGCGTTTTGACAGCATCTGCTCTGCAGTGAAGAACAATAACGTGATCGTCTTCTCGATCGGACTCGAGGTGAGCAGCTCCAACGCCACCCGGCTGGCCAACTGCGCCACCACGCCGTCGCACTACTACGACGTCGACAACCTGGATATCGGCGCGGCGTTCCAGTCGATCGCCAGCCAGATCAATCAGTTGAGGCTAGTCCATTGAGACGCATCCTGACCCATATCCGCGAGCGCCTGGGGCGCGAGGACGGAAGCGCGACGATCGAATTCGTCCTTCTCTTCCCGCTCTTCATCGGCATTTTCGCCTCGGCCTACGAGGCGGGGCTGCTGAGCACGCGGCACGCGATGCTGATCCGCGCGACCGACCTCGCCGTGCGCGAGCTGCGGCTGGGCGTGGACAACACACCGACCCATGACGAGCTCAAGAACGCGATCTGCAACTATGCCGGCGTGATCCCGGATTGCGACAATGCCCTGCATGTCGAACTCGAGCCGGTCAGCAAGACCGACTGGTCGTTCCGCACCGGCCAGGTGCAATGCGTCGACCGCGACGAGGATATCACGCCCGTGGTGAACGTCGATCCGGGCGCCGACAACGAGCTGATGCTGATCACGGTCTGCGCGGTGATCGAGCCGATGATTCCTGTCACCGGGCTCGGGTTGAAACTGCCCAAGGTCAATGCCTCCGATTACGCGCTGATCGCGATGTCGGCCTTCGTGAACGAGCCGAGCTAGGGGGAAAGCATGCAACGACTCAAATCCCTTTTGCGGTTCTGGCGGCGCGATGACGGCGTGCTCTCGGTCGAGGCCGTGCTGATGATGCCGATGCTGCTTTTCGCCTACGCGGGGCTCTTCACGATCTACGACGCCTTCCGGGTGCAGAATCTGAACGTGCGCGGGTCCTACACGATCAGCGACATGCTCTCGCGCGAGTCGCAGTGCATCGACAACGACTATATCTCGGGCCTCAACGGGATCCTCGCGGTGTTGACTCAGTCGCAGTACCCGACCGTTCTGCGCGTCAGCGTCATCAGCTTTGACGCCGACACCGAGCAGTTCGAGCTTGAATGGTCACAGGTCTCTGGTGGCGGCAGCGACATCCTGCCCCTCACCCAGGCCACTCTCACGTCGAAAAAGGACGAGATCCCGATCATGGCGCCCAGCGATATCGCCGTCATCGTGGAAACGTGGTCCGGTTTCGTGCCGATGATGGATTTCGGGCTCGACGCGTTCTACTTCGAGAATTTCGTCGTCACGCGGCCGCGCTTCGTCAATCAGCTGCATTGGGACGACGGCTCCAACCCGATCTGCGCGACGATCTAGCGGGTTTTGTCGTCGGGGAAATCGAGCCCGTCGAGCTTGCCTTCACGCACCGCCAACTTCAAAGCGATGAAATCCGCCATCGCCTTGGCCTGGCTGGAGTTCGACACGCCGCCGATGCCCACGCGTGTACCGTAACGCCACCAGAGCCCCGGCGCCCAGGCCCGGGGCAACGGGGCGCTCAGCCTCAGAAGGAAGCCGTTGGAGGGCTTGAAGGCGAAGGCCCCGCGTTCGACCTTGACGATCTCGTCCATCGCACAGATCGCGCGGCCCTCGGTGTCGGTCAGCCCTTCTTCGGTCAGGATCACGCCCACGGCGGTCGCCCGCCAGACCCGGTCGGCGAGAAACAACATCGAGGCCCCTGCAGCCAGCAGGATCAGGCGCCCCGCGAAGCTTTCCTCCGGCGGGGTGAGCGCGATGTAGATCAGGAAGACGCCGAGAATGCCGATCATCCCCACCGCGATCACGCGGCGGGCCTTCGAGGGCGTGAGGTCGGCGAGGATCTCTGTCTCCATGGCCGCGTCTTCTAGGCCGATTCCGCGCCCAAGCGCCAGAGCAGCCTGCGCCTGCGCAGGTCTGCTGTTCGGCGGCGCGGATTGCCGCCCCCCTGCCCCGGACCTAGATCATGCGAATGGCTGAAGGAGATCGCGTCATGTCCATCCGTCCCGTTGCCGGAACCAGCCCTGCCCGCCCGACGCTCGAGGGCGCGGGCGTCAAATTGCACCGCGCCTTCGGGTTCCAGGAGCCCGATCTGCTCGATCCCTTCCTGCTCTTCGACGATTTCCGCAACGACCGGCCAGAGGACTACCTGCGCGGCTTCCCCTGGCACCCGCATCGCGGCATCGAGACCATCACATATGTGCTGGCGGGCAGCGTCGAACACGGAGACTCGCTCGGCAACGAGGGCATGCTGGGCGCCGGCGACGTGCAATGGATGACCGCCGGATCGGGCATCCTGCACCAGGAGATGCCGCTGGGGAACGCCAAGGGGCAGATGCATGGCTTTCAGCTGTGGGCGAACTTGCCGTCCTCGTTGAAGATGACCGCGCCGCGATATCAGGACGTGCAGGGCAAGGACATCCCCGAGGTGATCGACGACGACGGCACCCGCGTGAAGGTGATCGTGGGCGAATTCTGGGGCCAGACCGGCCCCGTCGACGGCATCGCCGCAGAACCGCAATATCTCGACATCCACGTGCCAGCGGGGGTGCGCAAGACCTTCAAGGTCGACACCTATCGCCGCGCCTTCGCCTATGTTTTCGAGGGGACAGGCAAATTCGCCGATGCCTCGGCGCCGGGCGGGGTGCTGTTGGAAAAGGAGGTGATGGGCGAAGAGGTCAACATCCGCGATCTTTCGGGCGACCGCACGCTGGTGCGCTTCGGCACCGGCGACGAAGTCACGGTGCAGGCCGGCCCCGAGGGCATCCGGTTCCTGCTGATCTCCGGCGCGCCGATACAGGAGCCCGTCGCATGGCACGGACCCATCGTCATGAACACGCAGGCCGAGTTGCGGCAGGCGATGGCCGAACTGCGAAACGGAACGTTCATCCGGCCGGCGCACTAACGCGGAGCTCGACCGTTCCGGCGCCATCGAAGTAGCGGAGTACGCTGCGGCACACACCCGGCGCGGGATCGAGGGGCGGAGCGCCGCCGCTGCGAATTTACCGCGTTCCCGCTCGAAAATCGCGCGCCTCCAATTGCTTGCTTGCCCGGACCGCTGGCGGACCGGTACTCTGGCGCCACCAAGGACCGAGTCGGACATGCGGCGATCGATCTGCATCTTTCTGGCCGTGGCCACCCTGGCTGCTGGCTGTGCCACGTTCCCCGAGCTTGACGCGGCGGTGTCGCCCGAAGCGCGGCGCGCAGCCTATCCCGTCCTGATCCCCACCCAGCCGGTGCTCGACCGCCGCGCCGATGTACGCGTCACGCCGGAGACCGGCGAAGCGCTCGAACGGCGTGCTGCGAACCTGCGGGCGCGCGCCAGGCTCTTGCGCGGATCTGTGGTGGATGACGACACGCGGCGGCGTCTGTCGAACCGGCTGCGTGCGCTCGGGGGTTGAGGCGGCGCGCGCCGTTGCGCCCCTGCCCGGAACCGGCTAACACCCGACAGCCTTATCCCATCCGATGGAGACCCGCCCATGACTACCCCCCTGCGTCTCGGTATCGCGGGCCTCGGCACAGTCGGCGCCGGCGTGGTCAAGATCGTGCAGCGCCGCGCCGATCTCTTGCAGGCGCGCAGCGGCCGACCGGTGGCGATCACTGCCGTCTCGGCCCGGAACCGCGAAAAAGACCGCGGTGTGCGGCTGGGAGACTACGCCTGGGAAGACGATCCGGTGGCGCTGGCCCGCCGCGACGACGTGGACGTCTTCGTGGAACTGATGGGCGGCTCGGACGGGCCCGCCAAGGCCGGGGCCGAGGCCGCCATCGCCGCCGGCAAGGACGTGGTGACCGCCAATAAGGCAATGCTGGCGCTGCATGGTCAGGAGCTCGCCGTTGCTGCCGAAGAGGCCGGCGCCGCGCTGCGCTTCGAAGCGGCGGTGGCCGGCGGCATCCCGGTGGTCAAGGCGCTGACCGAGGGACTGGCCGGCAACGAGGTCAAGCGGGTGATGGGCGTGATGAACGGCACCTGCAACTACATCCTGACCCGGATGGAACACGAGCATATCGGCTATAACGCGGTCTTCGACGAGGCGCACAAGCTGGGATATCTCGAGGCCGATCCGAATCTCGACGTAGGCGGCATCGACGCCGGTCACAAACTGGCGCTCCTGGCCTCGATCGCCTTCGGGACCCAGGTCGATTTCCACGCGATGGAGCTCGAGGGCATCCAGCGGATCGAGATCGCAGACATCGAACAGGCCAAGGACATGGGCTTTCGGATCAAGCTCTTGGGTGTTGCGCAGATGACAGGGCGCGGGCTCGAACAGCGCATGTCACCCTGCCTGGTGCCCGAGACGAGCCCGCTGGGGCAGCTCGAAGCCGCGATGAACATGGTGGTGCTCGAGGGGGACGCCGTGGGTCAGATCGTACTGCGCGGCGCCGGCGCCGGAGAAGGCCCGACGGCCAGCGCGGTGATGTCCGACATCATCGACATCGCGCGGGGCATTCGAGTGTCGACCTTCGGCCAGCCGGCCTCGTCCCTGGTGCAGGGCACGCCGGCAAAGACCTCGGTCCCGGCGCCGTTCTATCTGCGCATGCAGTTGCAGGACAAACCCGGCGCCCTGGCAAAGGTGGCGAGCGTGCTGGGCGACGCGGGCGTTTCCATCGACCGGATGCGGCAGTACCAGCATGGGTACGACAAGCTCGCACCGGTGCTGATCGTCACCCACAAGACCCCGCGCGAGGCTCTGGACACAGCGCTCGAGGGAATCGCGGGCACTGGCGTGGTCGAGGGCCACCCGGTGGCGATCCGGATCGAAGAGGTCTGACCGGAGCGGGACCGATTTCCCGCACCGCTTGCGCTAACACGGACGCGCGGCCCTTGTGCCGCCGCCAAGCCGCGCGTTATGGCTGCCGCGACGCTTGCAACGAAAGGCCCCACACATGACCGAAACCGCCGCCGAAGTCGTCTTTCACGATCGCATGTTGTCCTTAGGCCTGGCCCGGGTGTCCGAGGCCGCGGCGATGGCCTCGGCCAAGCTGGTGGGGCGCGGCGACGAGAAGGCCGCCGACCAGGCTGCGGTAAACGCGATGCGCAACCAGCTGAACCTCTTGGACATCAAGGGGGTCGTGGTGATCGGCGAGGGCGAGCGCGACGAGGCGCCCATGCTCTATATCGGCGAGGAGGTCGGCAACGGCCAAGGGCCTGAGGTGGACATTGCCCTGGACCCGCTTGAGGGCACGACGCTGACCGCCAAGGACATGCCCAATGCGCTGACGGTGATCGCCATGGCCCCGCGCGGCACGCTGT
>JAAUYH010250748.1_pt1 | contig 10654 bp, 10 predicted proteins | sample 7278061 | NCBI WGS metagenome assembly JAAUYH01 (sample SAMN14350203, study PRJNA611818) | marine sediment metagenome | isolation source: surface marine sediment (0.6m) | place: French Polynesia: Moorea | collected 2018-08 | reverse complement strand
TGAAGATCGTCGGCATCGTCACCGGCGGGGCGGGGGTGTTGACCGTGCTCGCCGTCTGGGGCATCGAGCATCGCGTGAGCGCGCGGGCCGAGCCGGATGCGATGCCGTTCATGGAGGGCCTGAAAGAAGTCTGGGCCGAACGCCGCGCGCGCAACTTCACGATCTTCGTCTTCCTGTCGATGACGGCGTATTTCATGCAGGAGCTGATCCTGGAGCCCTATGCCGGCCTCGTCTTCGCCTTCACGCCGGGTCAGTCGACCTCGCTGAGCGGCGCACAGAATGGTGGCGTGTTCCTGGGCATGCTTACCGTCGGGATCATGGCGACCGGTCTCCGGGTCGGATCGCTGAAGACCTGGGTGACGGCGGGCTGCCTCGGCTCTGCCGGCGCACTTACCATAATCACTCTTATGGGACAGTTCGGCGCCGGGATGCCGCTCGTGCCCGCCGTGGTGCTGCTCGGCTTCTTCAACGGCATGTTCGCCGTGGCCGCGATCGGCGCGATGATGGCGCTCGCGGGTCAAGGCCGAGGCCAGCGTGAGGGCACCCGCATGGGCCTTTGGGGCGCGGCGCAAGCGATCGCGGCCGGGTTCGGAGGCCTCTTGGGCGCCGCCGCCGCCGATATCATGCGCGGGCTGACCGGCACCGCGACCGCCTTCGGCACCGTGTTCCTGTTCGAGGCGCTCCTTTTCATCGCCGCCGCCTACATGGCGTTCCGCATTATCGAGGGCCGCTCGCCGCGCCCTAGTCCAAGCCTGGTTCCGGGAGAATGACAATGATCTATGATGTCGTCGTGGTGGGCGGAGGCCCGTCCGGGGCCACCGCCGCAGAGGACCTCGCACGCGCCGGGAAAACCGTTGCGATGCTCGACCGCGCGGGTCGGATCAAGCCCTGCGGCGGCGCGATCCCGCCCCGGCTGATCGCCGATTTCGACATTCCGGACAGTCAGCTTGTGGCAAAGATCAACACCGCGCGGATGATCTCCCCCACCCAGCGGGCGGTGGATATCCCGATCGAGAACGGGTTCGTCGGCATGGTCGACCGCGAGCATTTCGACGAGTTTCTGCGGGGGCGCGCGGTCAAGGCCGGCGCGCATCGCAACACCGGTACCTTCAAGCGGCTGGAACGCGAGGGTGAGAAGACCTTCGTTGTCTACCGCGACAAGGTCAGCGGGAACGAGATGAAGCTGCAGTCGAAATACGTCATCGGCGCGGATGGCGCGCGGTCGAACGTGGCGACGCAGGAAGTGCCCGGCGGTGAAGGCATCCCCTACGTCATCGCCTATCACGAGATCATCAAGGCGCCCGGCGCGGTGGGCAGTTACGACCCCTTGCGCTGCGATGTGGTCTATGACGGCAAGATCAGCCCGGATTTCTATGGCTGGGTCTTCCCCCATGGCGACCAGGCGAGTGTCGGCATGGGCACCGGTGTCGACGGGATCGACCTGAAACAGGCGACCGCCGATCTGCGCGCGGCCAGTGGCCTCACCGACTGCGAGACGATCCGCAAGGAAGGCGCGCCGATCCCGCTGCAGCCCCTCGACAAGTGGGACAATGGCCGCGACGTGGTGCTTGCGGGCGATGCCGCGGGGGTCGTGGCGCCCTCTTCCGGCGAGGGGATCTATTACGCGATGATGGGCGGCCGCGTGGCGGCGAATGCGGTGATCTCGGCGCTGGCGACGGGCCGCGCGAAGGACCTGGCCCTCGCCCGCAAGGCCTTCATGAAAGAGCACAAGATGGTCTTCAAGGTCCTGCGCTCGATGCAGGACGCCTATTACAAGTCCGACGAGCGGCGCGAGCGCTTCGTCTCCCTGTGTCATGATGTCGACGTGCAAAGGCTGACCTTCGAGGCCTATATGAACAAGAAACTCGTACGGGCCCGTCCCATGGCGCATCTGAAAATCGGGTTGAAGAACATCGCCCACCTGACACGGCTCGTTTCGCCAAGCTACGTATGACCGACATGATCCCGGCCTGGGTGAACGGCACGCTGACCCCGGTGGAAAAGCTGGAGGCGCATATAAAGGGCCTCAAGCACAAGGCCGTGTCGGTTTTCGTGATGGATGGCGAGAAGGTGCTAATCCAGAGGCGCGCGCTGTCGAAATATCATACGCCGGGGCTTTGGGCGAACACCTGCTGCACGCATCCGCATTGGGACGAGACCCCTGCCGACTGCGCCGTGCGGCGGCTGGATCAGGAGCTTGGCATCACGGGGCTTTCGCCCGCGCATCGCGACCGGGTGGAGTACCGCGCCGATGTGGGCGGCGGGCTCATCGAACATGAGGTCGTCGATATCTTTGTCGCCGAGGCCGGGCCGTCCTTGAAGGTCACGCCGAACCCCAACGAGGTGCTCGAGACGAAATGGATCGACCTCTACGATCTCACCGCCGCGACCGTCCGGCATCCGGAGATCTACACGCCCTGGCTGCGGATCTATCTGGACAAGTACAAGGACCGGATCTTCGGGAGCCTGGTGCGGGCCTGACCCTGTGTTTCCTTAGGTCCGCGCCGCCTCGAATTCCGCCCAGACCTCTTCCAGCCTCTCGATGTTGAATCCCGGCTCGCGCGCCGGGCCGAGCACGATGGATTCGCTGGCGATCACGGTCTCGATCGCCGCCCCAAGTTTGGCCACGACCTCGTCCGGGATCGCGATGGCGCCGTGGCGGTCGGCGTGGACCAGTTCGTCCTGGGCAAGCCGCATCCCCATGATCGTCACCGGCGTGCCAATCTCGACGACATGCACGTAGCCGTGGCTCGGGCCGATGGAGCCCGCGAGGACCGGAAAGCCGTCGTCGATCACGTCAAGGTCGCGCATCACACCGTTGGTCACCGCGCCGGCCATGCCGAGGCCCTTGTGCACCGCGACATGCACCTCGCCCCACCAGCCGGCGATGCAATTCGGATAGTCCACGTCCTCGATCACGGCGACGGTCGGCCCCTGCCCCGCCGCCATGCTGCGAAAATAGTCCAGACGCCGCGCGCGGATGACGCCCTGCGGCTCGGTCGGCGGCGCGAGGCCGGAGATCTTCGCGGTGCGCGCATAACCCACGATGGCCGGGTCGCCGGGCCTGGAGTGCTGCATCGTGCCGCGCGTGAACCGGTTGAATCCGCGCTTGCCCTGGGCGACCTCGATCGCATTGCAGACCGTGGGCGTGTCGACGCTGCGGAGGAGCTGCAAGAGCTCGGGGGTCAGGGCGTGGGTCAATGGCGGATCCGTGCTTCGGTTTCGGGATCGAAGAGGTAGAGGTGCTTGGGATTGAAGGAGAGACCGACCACGTCGTCCTGATCCTTGCGCAGGTGCCGGTCGCCGCGCGCGATCACGCGCTGCTGGCCCCACTGCACGGTCAGAAGCGTCGCCTCGCCCGTGTTCTCGAAGGCGTAGATGGTGGCGTCGATCTGGCCCTGGCCTTGGTCGTGCACGGTGATGTCATCGGCGCGGACGCCGAGGATGACGTGGTCGCGGTCCTCGGTCTGGATGCCTGTCAGCGCGGTGCCGCCACGGGTGATGAACTGGCCGCCCTTAATGCCGCCATGGATCAGGTTCATCGCCGGCGAGCCGATGAAGCCCGCGACGAAGAGGTTGCTGGGATCGTTGTAGATGTCGTCAGGCGTGCCGAGCTGCTGGATCACGCCGTGTTTCATCACCGCGACGCGGTCGGCGAGCGTCATCGCCTCGATCTGGTCGTGGGTGACGTAGACGGTGGTGATCTTCAGTTCGCGGCTCAGGTGCTTGAGTTCGGCCCGCATGGTGACCCGCAGTTTGGCGTCGAGGTTGCTGAGCGGCTCGTCCATCAGGAAGACCTTGGGCGTGCGCACGATGGCGCGGGCGAGCGCCACGCGCTGGCGCTGGCCGCCGGAGAGAGCCTTGGGCTTCCTCTCAAGAAAATCCGTCAGTTCCACCTGCTCGGCGGCGCGGTGTACACGTTGCGGAATCTCGGATTTCGGGGTGCCGCGCACCTTCAGCGGATAGGCGATATTGTCGAAGATCGTCATATGCGGGTAAAGGCCGTAGTTCTGGAACACCATGGCCACGTCGCGGTCTTTCGGCAGGTCGTCATTGACCATGCGGTCGCCGATCCAGATCTCTCCGCTGGTGGGTTCCTCGAGTCCCGCGATCATGCGCATCGTCGTCGTCTTGCCGCAGCCGGAGGGGCCGAGCAGCACCAGGAACTCCTTGTCGTGGATATGCAGCGACTGGTCGTTGACCCCGACGAAATCGCCCCAGCGCTTGGTGAGGTCCTTGAGGATCACTTCGGCCATTTGTGTTCCCATTCGATCGTGGAGCGCAAAGGCGTTTCGAAACGCCTTTCCAAAGCCGCTTCGAAGCGGCTTGCTTCAAGGGCCTTCGAAGGCCCTTTCACCGCACCGCTCCCATCGTCATGCCCTGCACGAAATATTTCCGAATGATGAGGGCGAGCACGAACATCGGCGCCATGATGATGATCCCGGCGGCCGAGAGCAGGTTCCAGAGATCGCCCTCTTCGCCCTTGAAGAGCGCGAGCCCGATGGGCAGCGTCACGGCGTTCTTGTTGGTCAGGATCAGCGCAAAGAGGAACTCGTTCCAGGCGATGATGAAGCAGAAGATTCCGGCGGTCAGCAGGCCGGGGGCCGCCATCGGCAGCACGATGTTGCGGATCACCTGCATGCGCGAGGAGCCGTCGACCATCGCGGCCTCTTCGGTGTCCATCGGGATGCCGTCGATGAAGCCCTTGATCATCCAGATCGCAAACGGCATCACGATGGCGAGGTTCACGAGGATCAGGCCGAGCCGCGTGTCCAGAAGCCCGATGTCGCGGAACATGATGAAGAAGGGCAGGATGATGACCACGGCCGGCACGAATTGCGTGGCGAGGATCATCACCAGCATCGTGGTCTCGCCGGTCAGCCGGAAGCGGCTGAAGCTGTAGGCCGCCATGGTCGCGATGGGGATCGCGACGACCACGGTGACGAAGGCGACGATGGTGGAGTTCCAAAGCTTGTCGCCCAGCCGGTAGGGATCGTCGAAGACGGTGCCGAAATTCTCCAGTGTCGGCGTGAAGAACAGCTTCAGCTGGTAAACGTCGACATGGGATTTGAAGGCTGCGAGGAAGATCCAGACGATCGGCACCAGCATGATGAAGGTGGCGATCAGGATCAGGGTAACCTGAATGACGTTCCAGAAGCGTTTGCGCTGTTTTCCGGTCATCGCCTCAGGCCTTCTTGAACACGAACTTGGCGTAGAGATAGGTGAGGAAGATCATCGGGATCACCATCAGCCAGGCGACCGAGGCGGCATAGCCGATCTGGCCGTATTTCATGCCGTTGAAATAGATGTAGTGGGAAAGCGTCTGGGTGGCGGTGCCGGGGCCGCCATTGGTGAGCATGAAGATCTGGTCGAAGGTCTTCAGCGAGAAGATCGATTTCAGGATGATGACGACGGCGAGAACAGGGGCAAGCTGCGGCAGCGTCACGTCGCGGAAGACGCGCCAGCCCGAGGCGCCATCGACCTGGGCGGCCTCGATGGTGTCCTGCGGGACGGAGGCAAGCCCACCGATCAGAACCAGGGTCAGGAACGGGATCCAGCCCCAGACATCGGCCATCACGCAGACCGCGAAGGCGAGCGTCGGTTCGGCGAGCCAGCTGACATCGGCGAGCGGCGGCAGGACGACGCCGAAGAAGGCATCGAAAAGGCCGAATTCGGGGTTGAACATGAAGCGGAAGGACACGCCGATCAAAGCGGGCGACATGGCGAAGGGCAGGATCAGCAGCGTCTGCACGCCGGATCGCAGTTTGCCGCCGGGCGCCAGCAGCATGGCAAGGCCGAGGGCCAGCAGGGTCGTCAGACCGACGGTCAGCACCGTGTAGATCGCCGTGACCCAGACCGAGTTCCAGAACGCGGGTTCTTCGAAGAAGGCCCATGTGTAGTTTTCAAGCCCGAGGTACTGGTCGAGCGAACCGGGGCGGTTGAGGCGGCCGACGGTGGTCGACAGCCGGGCGCTTTCGATCAGCGGCCAGATCGCCGTGGCGAAGACCACGAAGACGGCCGGGATCACCAGAAGGTATTTCAGGGTGTGGTCGCGCATGGGGTTGCCCGGGGCAAACGGGGAGCGAGGGTGCGCAATGAATGCGCACCCTACGTGGTTTGGCTTACTGGATGCAGCCGGACCGGCGCAAGACGCGGGTGGCCTGCTCGGCTGCGCCCATCATCAGCTCGCGGACATCACCACCGGCGGCGGCCTCGGCGATGGCGGCGGACAGCAAGTCGCCGACCTCGGGCCATTCCGCAATCTGCGGCATGATGTCGGACTCGCGCAGGCTCTCCCAGGCGGCGGCCTGGATGCCGTCATTGGCGGCGTTCACCTCCGGATCCTGCAGCGAGGAGATATGCGTCACCACGTTGTTGATAATCGTCTTGCCGCCGACTTCGCGCACGGTCGCGTTGGCCTTGTCCATCTCGGGGTTCGAGAGCCACTTGAGGAACTCCCAGGCCGCGTCCTTGTTCTCGGAGTATTCCGAGATCGAGAACGGCATCGAGATCGCGTAGGTCTTGGTGGTGCCGTTGTAGGAGGGCATGCCGGCGAAACCGACCTGGTCCTTGGTCAGGGTCGACGAATCCGGGTTGTAGAAGCCCGAATAGGCCCACCACCAGACCGGGATCATCGCTGATTTGCCCTGCATGAAGGACTGCCGGGCGTCCTGTTCGACGAAGGCGACCGAGTTCGGGTTGGTCACGCCGTGCACGGTGTGGAGCGCGATGTAGTCCTCGGTCGCCTGCAGCGCGGCGTCTGTGGTCCAGGCAGGCGTGCAGTCGTCGTTGAAGACATCCCCGCCGGCGGCCCAGAGGAAGTTCAGCCAGATGAACAGGTTCTGCCGGTTGCCGTCATTGTTGAAATACAAGGCGAGCGGCGCCACGTCCGGGTTCGATTCCTTCAGCGCCTTGCCGATCTCGATCACCTCGGCCCAGGTCGTGGGCGGCTCAGGGATCAGGTCCTTGCGGTAGAACATCAGCTGCGGGTGGGCGCGCAGCGGGAAGCCCAGCGTCTTGCCCTCGAACTGCGCCGAGCGGGCGAAGGCGGCGGGGTAGCGGTCCATCGAGATGCCGTCCCGCGCCATCAGATCGTCGATCGGCATCAGCCAATGCGAGTTCGGCGGACCCCAGCTGTCGAGATAGTTGACGACGTCGAAGGTGCCCGAAGCGGCGATGCCCTCGGCGTTGATCTTCTCCTGCAAGGAGCCGAAGGGAATGAAGGTCCATTCGGTCTCGATGCCGGTCAGCTCGGTGAACTCGCCGTCGCGCAGCATCAGCCCGTCGAACTGCGGCGTGACCACGCTGAGGATGTTCAGCTTGGTGCCGTCGAACGGCTTGTCGGCCATCAACCCATAGGGCATGTCCTGCGCCGCCGCGGTCAGCGGGCTGAGCGCCAGCGCCGCCCCGGCAATTGCTACTTTGAAGAAAGTGCGCTTCTTCATGTGTTCTGTCCTCCCTTAGAATCGCGCTTTTCCCGGAGCGTAGCACACTTGCATACGTTTGCATCAAGGGTGTTGTTCCGAGGGCCCGGTGCACGCCCCCTGCCCTGCGACAACTCGGCACTGTTCCTGCGGCAGTCGAGCGCTCTTTTCCATCCAGGAAATCGAACTGTGACCGAGAGGATAATATGCTCAGAGAGCTGCTGGGACTGGGAATGATCCTGGAGACGAAGGCGTTCGCGCAGGGGCGACGCGCGTTTCAGGAAGGGTTGGGCGAGGACGCCAATCCGTTCAAGGCGTCGGCCACGATGCGCTCGGACTGGGCGATGGGCTGGCGCGAGGCGCGCCGGACGGAGGCCGCGAACACCAACCGCGAGATCGCGGAGGCGCAGTCGGGCATGTCCGCCTTTGAACTCGGCCAGGCGGCGCGGGCGCAGGGGCTGAGCGGGGCGGCGAATCCGTACCACCTTGGCCATCCGGGGCACGAGGCCTGGCGCACCGGCTGGGCGGCAGCGAAGGCCTCTTGACGCTAGGCCAATAGGACATCAGAGCCCGGGCACCGCGGAGACGGCGCCCGGGCTTTTTCATGCGCGTCTGCCTAGGCCGCCTTCTTCTTGGTGTGCGGCCAGATCCAGTTCGCCATGTACTTGTGCCCCGGCACGAGGTGGTCGAAGGGCCATTTCGCATAGTGCTTGTGTCCCGGCACGATATGCCCGAACGGGAATTTCGCCATGAACTTCTGCCCCGGCACCAAAAGCCCGAACGGAAAGCGCCCGTACCGGCGGTTGTGCGGCACCTTATGGCCGATGGGGAAATTGGCGTAATACTTGTGACCCGGCACGAGATGGGCGAAGGGCCACTTCGCCATGAACTTGTTGCCGGGCACCAGCGAGTTGTCGCCCTGTTTGCCGTTGATCAAAAGCGGGAAAGGCCAGTTCGCCATCTTCCGCCAGCGCTGTGGCACCAGATGGCCGATGGGCCATTTCGCATAGAACTTGTGCCCCGGGACGATGTGGCCGAAGGGAAACTTCGCCATGTACTTGTTGCCGGGGACGAGCAGGTCGAAGGGGAAACGGCCATAGCGAAACTTTGATGGCGCCAGAAGACCGATGGGCCAGGTCGCCATCCGCGCGTGGGGGCCGAAGATCGACTTGGTGAAGGGCTTGTACTCCTCGCCCATGAACTCCTTGTAAAGGAGCGGGATCGGGAAATGCGCCATCCGCTGATGTGGCTCGATGACCGATGGCGTGGCCGGCTTGCGGCGACTGATCAGCGGGATCGGCCAGTCCGCCTGGTAGTAATTGGTGCTCTCAGGGTCGCGCGGCTTCCAGAGCATATAGGGGTGGTCGGGCAGGATGCTCAGGAGCGGATCGCGCTCTTCCTTGTAGTAGGCTTCCTCGACGAAACCCTCCATCGGGATGGCGCCCATCGCGGCGGTCACCTCGCGCGTGGTCTTGGCGACGCCCAGCGGTTTGTACCCGGCGTGGACCAGCAGAACCGCGCCACCCGAGGACATCCGGTCCTGGTAGGCCTTGGCCGCGGCCGCATCGACATTCTCCGCAATCAGCTTGTCCGCCAGCCCGTCGGCCGCATCGAAGGAGCGGATGATCCGCACCGAAAGCCCCCTGCGCTGCGTCAGCTCTTGCCGGGCCGCGCGAGCCTTGCCTGCATCCTCGAAATACCGCGTGATTACCGTGGTCATGGTACCTCCACCGGGTTGGGCTGCGGCTCCGACGTGGAGCGCAGGGTGTGCTGCGGGCGCGCCTGTCGTGCCAGGCGGGCGCTCAGCGGAAGGGCGACCAACACGGCCAGCGCGAGGAAGGCGATGTCGATCCCGAAAACAAGATTATAGGGCGCGTGCGGGGAAAGTCCCTGCGCGGCCGGCATGGCGACGAGGATATCGCGCACGATACCGGCGAGTGCGACGCCGATACCGGCGCAGGTCGCCTGCACCGCGCCCCAGGCGCCGAGCGCCAGGCCGATCTGGTTCGGCGGCGCGAGGCGGATCGTGGCGGTGAGCGTGGCGTGGCCGAAAAGCCCGGCGCCGAGGCCGGTGGCGAGCGTGCCGGCGAGGAATAGGAGCGGGCCGCCACCCGCGGAACTGAGGATGATGGCGGTAAATCCGGGGATGCCGATGGCGGCGCCGACGCGGCCGAGCGCCGTTGCCGAACCGCCCCGACCCAGCAGGCGCGCGGCGATGCCGAAACCGAACAGCGTGCCGGTGGCCAGAAGGGCCGTGAGTTTCGTTGTCTGCGCCACGGAAAAGCCGAGCGCCTGGCCGCCATAAGGTTCGAGCAGCACGTCCGCCATGCCGAAGCCAAAGGTGCCGAGGCCGATCACCACCATCAGTCTTAAAGTGCCGGGGATCGCCATCAGACGCCCCCAGGCGTCGCGGAACCGGGTCTTGGGGGCGATTTCCATTTCGCGGGCACGGACCCGGTCGCGGGCCTCTTGCTTCCACATGGCGAAGAGGTTCAGCGCCATGGTCGCCACGGCAGAGCCCTGGATCACCTGGATCAGGCGGCCGGGCGTGTAATTCTCCAAGAGCAGGCCGTAGATCAGGGCACTGCCGACCATGCCGAAAAGCAGCATGACATACATCAGCCCGACGACCTTGGGCTGGTCTTCCTCGGCGACGAGATCCGTCGCCAGCGCCAGCCCCACGGTCTGCACCATGTGCACCCCGGCGCCGACCAGAAGGAACGCGAGCGCGGCGGACGACAGCCCCACCCAACGCGGCGCGTCAACGGCCTCGCCATAGCCCGACAGCACCAGAAGCGCGAAGGGCATGATCGCGAAGCCGCCGAACTGATAGAGCGTACCCTTCCAGATGTAGGGCAACCGGCGCATTCCGAGCGCCGAGACATGCACGTCGGATTTGAACCCGATGAGGGTGCGGAACGGCGCGAAGACGAGCGGCAGGGCCAGCATGCCCGCCACGAGGCTCGCCGGGACGTCCAGCTCGACGATCATCACCCGGTTCAACGTGCCCACAAGCATCACCAGCGCCATTCCGACGGTCACCTGGAAGAGCGACAGCCGTAAGAGGCGCGACAGCGGAACGTCCTCGGTCGCGACATCCGCAAAAGGCAGATACCGCGGCGCGAGGCCTGCGAGTTTGCGCAGGAATTGGGTGCGATAGTCCAACATGGTCAAACGTACCTTACGGCGCCCCGAGAGGGGGCGTCGCAAGGTCGCTCATGCAAAGCCCG
>JAAUYH010081581.1_pt1 | contig 10656 bp, 7 predicted proteins | sample 7278061 | NCBI WGS metagenome assembly JAAUYH01 (sample SAMN14350203, study PRJNA611818) | marine sediment metagenome | isolation source: surface marine sediment (0.6m) | place: French Polynesia: Moorea | collected 2018-08 | reverse complement strand
GAAAATAAACCAGAAGATATTCGTCGTCATGCTCAAGAATGGGTGGAGCAAAACCAAGAGTTATTTGATAGTTGGCTTAAACAAGCAAGTAATAAAGTAAAAACCCAATGACCATTTTTTGAATTCAAAATTCAAAATTCAAAGTTCAAAAATGACTGCTATAGACAATATCTTAAATCCTTTTCAACTCTATACCATTCCTCTTGATGATTGGATTACCCAGAGCATTAACTTTATTGTTGATAATTTTCGTCCTTTTTTTCAAGCTATTGGCTTACCGATTCGTTGGACATTACAAAATATAGAATGGATTTTTTCTGCAATTCCTCCCTTGATTTTTATAATAATTATTGGTTTAATCGCATGGCAATTAGCAGGTCGAAAAATTACTATCTATAGCATCATATCCTTAACCTTAATTGGTTTTGTTGATGTCTGGGAACAAGCAATGGTATCTTTGGCTCTAGTGGTGACGGCGGTGGTATTTTGCTTAGTAATCGGTATTCCCATCGGAATTCTCAGTGCTAAAAGCGATCGCGTTGAGCGATTGATTCGTCCTCTCCTTGATGTGATGCAAACTTTACCTTCTTTTGTCTATCTTGTCCCGGTAGTGATGCTGTTCGGGATTGGCGAAGTCCCTGGTGTAATTGCCACGATCATTTTTGCCATCCCGCCTCTGATTCGTCTCACTAATTTAGGAATTAGACAAGTTTCGGTAGAAGTTATAGAAGCAGCGATCGCATTTGGTTCAACTCCTTGGCAGCTATTATGGGAAGCCCAAATTCCCCTAGCTATGCCTACTATTTTAGCTGGAATTAATCAAGCAATCCTCATGGCTTTATCAATGTCTGTTGTGACCTCAATGATTGCGGTGCCTGGACTAGGACAAATGGTACTACAAGGAGTAGGACGTTTAGACGTCGGACAGGCTGCTGTGGGAGGCTTAGGAATTGTGTTGTTAGCAATTATGCTGGATCGCCTTACCCAAGCTATCGCACAGCGCTAAGCTTAGCCTGCGCGCAACTCTTCATTAGAAAATTTGACATTGAAATTGAGTTTAACTTGCTCTGATGCATGAATTAGGAATTACAGAAAATCTAGTCGCGATCGCGGTACAATACGCAGAGGGACTGCCTGTTAAACAGATTACCCTGGAAATCGGACAACTCTCAGCAGTCATGCCCGAGGCCATTCGTTTTTGTTTTGATGTTTGTTGTCGAGGTACCTTGTTAGAAGGAGCAACTCTAGAAATTATTGAAGTACCTGGTTTAGCTCGCTGTCGTCACTGTGGAACAGAAATGTCCCTGACTCAACCCTTTGGTATCTGCGATCGCTGTGGCAGTGTTGAGTTGTCAATTATTCAGGGTGAAGAATTGAAAATTACAGAAATGGAGGTTGATGAGCTATGTGCGTAACTTGCGGTTGTTCTGATGATAATAACGTCAAAATTACTAATTCTCAAACAGGTAAAACTAAATTAGTGGAGGCAGAGAGCGCGACCTCCCATACCCACCGTTTATCTGACGGAACAGTAATTAATCACTCTCATCCAGTAAAAACTCAAGATCCCTCGTCTGCGATCAAAGTTTCCCGTCTTCATGGGCAGATGCACGGCAGGAAGATTAGTCTCGAGCAAGATATCCTGAAGAAAAATAACCTAATTGCTGCTCAAAATCGTAACTGGTTTCAAGCCCGTAATATTTTGGCACTGAACTTAGTTAGTTCTCCTGGCGCAGGAAAAACAACTCTCTTAACTCGCACGATCAAAGATCTTCAAGGGGAAATTGCCCTCAGTGTAATTGAAGGCGATCAAGAAACAGTTAATGATGCCCAAAAAATCCGCGAAACTGGTTGTAAAGTAGTACAGATTAACACGGGGACAGGCTGTCACTTGGAAGCAAACATGGTACAAAAAGGTTATCAAGAAATCGATCCATCGCCTAATTCTGTAGTGATGATCGAAAATGTCGGCAATCTCGTTTGTCCTGCTTTATTCGACTTAGGGGAAGATGCCAAAGTAGCGATTCTCTCTGTTACAGAAGGTGATGATAAACCTCTAAAATATCCTCATATGTTCCGAGCCAGTAAGGTCATGATTCTGACTAAAATCGATTTGTTGCCCTATGTTCAGTTTAATGTCGATCGCTGCTTCAAATATGCTCAGCAAGTAAACCCCGAGCTGACAATTTTCCAAGTTTCTGCCGTCACAGGGGAGGGGCTTAATAACTGGTATGAATGGTTAAGCCAAGTTTTAAGCTCAAAAGTTAAGGGTTAAAGGGTAAAATTTCAAGCAATATTCTCCTAAAAGTTTTGATTTTGTACCTGAATCTACTAAGATTTAGCGTATTGAGGCACCAATTCTGTGAAACATGATCGATGCTTATTCTCTTTTGAGTCAGACTCAACGGCTAAGGATCAGTGATGGAGAAAATATCCCCATTTTTACTGGTTGTGAGTCGGCTAATCGTTTTTTAATTCTTATTTGGTCGCAATTAGGGGATTTTGATAGTCTAGAATATGCTTCTGTCTTACAAAGAGAGTCAGGGAAGCTTCAAGATCAAGGAATAACCTTGCGAGCTATTGGTATTGGCGATCGCAAATCAGGTCAGCAATTTTGTCAATATACAGGATTTCCCCCGGAATGGTTATTTGTCGATCCTAAGGCAGAAATACATCAAAAACTAGAACTTTATCGAGGTTTAGCCACAAAATTGCCTTTTTTGTCCCCAGGAAGCCGTGCTTGGCTCAATTTAATGTTAATGTGTGCGGGAATTGGCAGTCCTGGGACTTTAGCTGAAGTCTTTCGCGGTTATAAAGGCGATCGCCAAGCTCCCCAGTTAATTGCTGATGAAGAAGTTATACGTGATACCCCTCTCCCTCCAATCAAAGGTTCATTTTTTAAGTTGGCAGGAGGAACTGGGTTTCAGCGTCCTTTTGAGCTGGCAACTTTAAGGCTGCGCAATATGACTGAAGTTTTAGGTAACTGGAAGACTTATGTTCCTGATCCTGCTTATTTAACTCAACGGGGAGCCACTTTTCTGTTTGACTCAGAAGGAAAATTATTATACGAACATCGCGATCGCGCTATTCTCGGTTTTGCGGAAAATATGAGCCGTCCTCTATCATTTTTAGCGAACTATTGATAGTCTGTATTTGTTATGAATGAGGGTCTTTACGACTAAATTTAGGCAGAAAAATTATTAATCAGATGGCAAGCTTTATTAAGTAGGACTTGCTGAATAAATCGGAAACCTTGATATATCAATGCTTTTAAGGTTATCCAAGAACTATTAAGTGCCAGAAAATAGACTTTTTGTCTCAAGTACTTTCCAAATTGATATTAGGACGACCAAAGAGTAACTGATAAATAGCCCGAATTAAACCTCTATTCTTGTAGTTGGCATTGTTTAAATATTTATTAAGAAATTTTTATTAAATAAATTAAATATATTGAATTGTAGTGAATCCGCTTTAACATCACTCAATATCAAAAAAATCCTATTTTTCCAAACAACTTTTTTAATAATTGCGATCACTTTTTTCTATCTCAGTGATTTATTATTTAGTAAGATTTTTGCTCAGCTATTTTACTTAATATTGACATTAATTATTTTGTTTTAGGTTATCAATATTACCATTATTATAAATCCGATAACTGCCAGATTATATTAAATTAAATTATTATCTAATCATGCTTTCCATAGAATAAAACATACTAATTAACAGTCATAAGTATAGTTATAATATTTTATTTATCTTTATTTTAAATTCTCAATGCTTAGAAAAATGTTAAATATTTTATAATAAAACCACTTTTCTCTAAAAGCTAAACTGATACTTAGATGCCTAAATATAAAAGTTTTCTTATATATTTTACTGCTACCTAAAAATAGAGGTGATGCTGTTGTTGAAGGTTAAATTTATATTAGTTAATCAATCGGAAAGTTCAATAATATGGCACAGTTACAAATTACTTTTCCCGCTGCTAGCGTTCAAGAAGGTGAAGGAAGCTTCGAAGTTAAATTTACTTTAATAGAAGAAGAGGGCGATCCAACTACGCCAAATCAGTCGTTTCTCTGGTATTTAACCCCTGGTGCAGAGAATAGTGCAGAGCAATCAGATTTTGATTCTACTTTAGGAGCAGGCTTCATCAATAACTTTACAGGCTATGGTCCCGAAAATTCTCAAACTATAGCATTAGCCACTCCTGCAATAGACGGATTAGAAGAATCGGACGAAACCATAAATTTGGTTGTAAATCAGCTTTCTAACGGACTTACCCTTGCTCCAGGCTCGAACAAGTCTACTGCTTTGGAAATTATTGATGAATGTTTTCTTCGAGGCACAAATATTCTCACAGAGGATGGCTATCGCCAGGTAGAAGATTTAGAAATTGGCGATAAAGTAAAAACCTTCGATGGCCAATTAGTATCAATCAAGTGGATTGGTCGCCAAACTCGCCATCGTTTCACTGCCCATCGTTTTCGTTCCCTACCGATTCAAATTAAAGCAGGGGCTTTAGGTGGCGATCTTCCCCGTCGCGATTTATTTGTTTCTCCAGACCACGCAATATTAATCGATGGATTATTAATCAATGCTGGAGCCCTCGAAAATGGTGTTTCCATCGTCAAAACTTACCCAGAGCAATATGTTTACTACCATATCGAACTAGAACATCATGCTTTACTAGATGCAGAGGGTGCGCCAGCAGAGAGCTTTTTCCCCAACCAAGAAGATCGCTCAACTTATGACAATGTCGCAGAGTATGAGCAATTATATCCTCACGGTAGTAATTTGATGCTCTGGCCTATGGATTATCCCCGTATCAGTAGTAGAAATAAAGTGCCAAGATTTGTGAGTAGCAAGTTGATGGAAATTGCTAATGAGCTTTATGGAAAAGAAGTTTCACACACAGCTTAATCCATGAGTATTTGCAATTGTTTGGCTTAGATAGACAATTGATGAACCTGAGTTGAGGCTGACGAAGATAATTAGCGCCTCAAGGGATAATATCAATTTGGAAAATACCTGAGACAAATAAAATTCTGTAGGGGCGAACGGCCGTTCGCCCCTACACAAAATCTGTCTTACTTAAAAACTGAAATGATATAACATCTGTCTGCGCAGACTTAATATACCAGTAATTAAGCAATCTGCGTAGACAGATCGCCCTTGTCTAACTGTGATTGCAATCGCCAGACAGGCAAGGTTTGTCTTACAAGAAGATTTCAAACAAGCTTACTCTTGCCGGGAATATTCTTTAACTTATTGAGAATTTATTGAGTTCTCACAAGTACCGTATCTATTTGGACTTTACCAATACATCTAGTTTTTTTCAACCATGAGTGAGTCATTACCCCAGACCGCAAAGGAGCAATTATTAAATATTAAAAAATTAGGCAACACGATCGCAGCTATCAATCAATTACAGGAACTTTTAAGTGACTTTCCTAAGTTTATCCCTGGATGGATCAACTTAGGATTGATATATCGTAGTTTAGGCGATCGCGACTCGGCTTTAAGTACTTTTGAACAAACCATAAAACTTGCGCCTAATGATCAAAAAGTAAAGTTAGAATTGTCTGTTGAACAGCTTTGCTGTGGACAACTTACAAAATGCCGCAAAAATATTGAGGAACTACTAGCAATAAATCCTAAAAATATATGGGCTCTTATTAGATTAGGACAACTGAATCGTCATGAGAACAAGCGAACCGCAGCATTAATATCATTTCAAAAGGCTTTAAAATTAAGTCCTAAAACAGTCTGGGCAAGTATCTACGTCGCTACTGAATTAAGATGTTTGGGAAGATTTGAGGAAGCAGCGCAAACACTCACAAAAGCGCTGGAATATTCTCCCAATAATTTTAATCTTCTGCTCCAATTAGGTCATTTAGAGCGACAAAGGCAGCAAAGAGATCAAGCATTAAAATGGTTTTCCCTAGCTAGTGAAAAAGCTTCTAGCTTGCCTGATGCGATAAATGCTGAGCTCTATGCCATTGAAGAATTAAGGGGTTTAGGAAATCTAGAACAAGCAGCCACAACTATTAAGCAAATTTTAAAAAAATTCCCCGATAATATTCGAGCAAAACTAATTTATGGCACTCTTTTAAAGTTAAAACTAAAATTTGATGCTGCGGTTGAAGTTTACCAAGAGATTATTACTCTTAAACCTGAAAATATTCAAGCTCATCTAGAATTGGCTACTTGCTTAAGTGAATTGGGTAAAACCAAAGAAGCTCTGGATATTTTAGAAAATGCTACTAGTTCCTATCCCGATGAGCTTAAAGTTCTGCTGAAAATTGGCGATTTATATCGCAAAAAACAAGATCGAAGACAAGCACTTAAATATTATCAAAAATTTTTAGCAATCGCTCCTCAAAATATACAAGCAAATTTGAATGTTGCAACAGAATTACAATATTTTGGTAATTTAGAAGCAGCAGAAACCCAATTGCACCAAGCTTTAGAATATCATCCCAATAATTTTTATGCTTTGATGAAGATGGCTCAATTAGAGCAAACACGACAAAATTTAGATGTTGCTCTTGAGTCCTGCCAAAAAGTTATAGATCATTATCCTAATAGCATTGAACCTCACCTCAAAATCATAGGTATTTTAGGTGATTTAGGTAGTTTTGAGGAAGCTAATAATAACCTCAAAATATTGCATCAAAAATATCCAGAAGAATTTCGTATTTTAATTCATTATGGTCATTTAGAAAGAAGATTAGGTCAACGGGAAAAAGCTTTACAGTGGTTTAATTTAGCTCAAGAAAAAACTTCCAATTTAGCTCAAAATTTAGAATTTAAAATATTAGCAATTGAAGAATTAATAGCTCTAGGTCGTTTAGATGAAGCAATTAAACTTATTGACCCAATTATTCAACAATTTCCCCACAATCTTCGTGCTCAGATGATTAAAGGTCGTATTTTACAGAAACAACCAAATCTAACCGCAGCAGCAAATGTATATAGAGCCATATTGTCTACTGAAGCAAATCATCTTAACTCCCGTATTGAATTAGCGAGAACTTATAGCCAATTAGGTCAAATCGAAATAGCCATCAGTCTGCTGGAAGAAACCTACGAATTATTAGGAGCAAATATCCAGATTTTTATGCTATTGGGGTCACTCAATCAAGCTTTAGAAGAATGGGAAATAGCAGCTCTATGGTATCAAAAAATTTGTCAAGAATATCCTTATAATCCTCAGGGATATTGTCATTTAGCAGATTTAATGTTTGTCCAAGGCGAAACTGAATCAGCACTCAAATTACTTGAAGAAGCTAAAGTAAAACTGCCCAGTTCTTTACCGATCATCATTAAATTAATAGAATTTCAAATCCGTTTAGATAATCTTGACTTAACCTATAAAATTATACGAGAAGAGCTCAAAAGATTCCCTGATAATGTACAACTACTATGGAAACTTTGTCGGGTACAAATGCAGCAAGGTGATTATACTGCTGCCCTTAGTACATTAGATAAAATTTCTACCGATAATCAGGACTGGATTAGACAAACTCAAAATATTAGAGCTAATATTTATTTCAACTTATATGACTACCCCCAGGCTGAAAAACATTTTAAACAAGCCATCTCATTAGCGCCTGTAGCACCTGGCGAAAGAAATAGACTAGCAACAATCTTAATGTTAACAGGGAGAATAGACGAAGCGCGGCAAGAACTAAAAATTGCCACCAAAGAAATTATTCTCAAAACTCCTCCTGGAAAATCTTTTGTTCCTCTTAGAAGTCATCCTGCTATGGTTACTAATGAGCTGCGAATGAATCCACCTTTGATGGCAAAACTTCAAGCTGCCCAACAAGAAATAGGAGCCGAAAGAATATCTGCGCTTGGCAGTCTTCTTGCTCAAGAACCTAACTATTTAGGAACGGCTCTTTATCTAGCAAGAGAATTAAGAGAACAAGGTATTTTTGAGGAAATTAGACAGACTTTATCTCAAAACGCAACTAATCTTACTGCTATTCCCAGGAGAATTGTTCAATTTTGGGATGAACCCCAACCCCCAATAGATGTTCAAAGAATTTGTCAAAGCTGGAGCGATCTTAATCCTGGATATGAATATATTCGTTTTTCTCTAAATACCGCAGTTGATTTTTTAAAAGAACATTACGATCAACAAGTCCTCAAAGCATTTGCCAATTGCGACGAACCAGCTACTCAAGCAGATTTTTTTAGGCTGGCATATCTCAATAAAATGGGTGGTTTTTATGCCGACGCTGACGATTTATGTCGTCAATCACTCGATACTATAGTTAATCTCAATCCTGAATTAGTAGTTCTCCAAGAAGATTTTGCTAGTATCGGCAATAATTTTTTAGGTTGTATACCAGGTCAGAGTATGATTCGTACCGCTTTTTACCAAGCTGTACATAATTTGAGTTATTACTGTAATGAAAGTCCTTGGTTTAAAACTGGCCCTGGTCTAATTACATCTGCAGTTTGTAGTGGCTTACTTCCTTATCTAACCTATACAAATTACCAAATCTGGCCCCGATTATTAGTTTTAACTCAAGCTCAACTAAGAAAAATTATTAATCAACATATTTCCCTTGCTTACAAGACAACTGCTAAAAGTTGGCAAAACAATGCTTATAAAAGAAGAATCAAAGTCATCAGTGCTTAGCGGCATATAGAAAAGAGAATCAAGAATTGAAAGATAGTATCTGTTTGGCGATCGCGACAGTCTTTGCATATCTTTCATTTCCCGTTTACGCTGTCCCAAACGTTCGATACAGCTACCAACCGCATCTTCAGGATGGCAGGAGATCTTGATGGTTAGCATTCATTATAGGCTTATCCTATTGGAAACTAATCAATTACTAACAAGTTATTATAAATAATAACTAATAAATGTTTACTGATAACTGATTAAGGGGCGATGCACACAACACGGAAACCGTAGCAGTTGGACGTTCTGTCATGCTCGTTCCTGATGCGATAGGCAGAACGACCACTGCTAGGATCATCGTTCCAGGATCCGCCGCGCAATACTTTCATGCTACTTTCTTTTGAAAACCATGCACTGCCATCAGTTGGCGCACCTATGTAGTTTTCATGCCAATCATCTAAACACCATTCCCGAACATTACCGTGCATATCGTATAAACCAAAAGCATTAGGCGGAAATTGTCCAACCAAGGTGGTTTCTTTAATATTGATGCCGTAATTGGCTAACTTATCTGTAATGGTCTCGCCAAAATGATATAGGGTAGTTGTTCCAGCGCGACAGGCATATTCCCATTCTGCTTCCGAAGGTAATCTATATTCTTTTCCTGTCTGTTTTGATATTCTTTGGCAAAATTCTACTGCATCATCCCAAGAGACTTCCTCTAAGGGACGTTCATCACCTTTGAAGTGGGAAGGATAAGGTTTGAGGTCTCGTTTGATTTTAGGTAAGGATGTGATCGCTTTCCATTGAGCTTGAGTGATAGGATATTTACCCATAAAGAAGGGTTGAACAGTCACCTGATGTTGTGGTTTTTCTTTGTTAAACCATTTTTTATTACGTTTTTTTAGCAGTCTTTCTATTTCCTCATCTTCCGTCCCCATCATAAATTTGCCATCTGGGATAGCAATCATCTCTAATTTGATACCATTACCCAGATCTTCTGTGAAAGATTGAGCTTGAAAAGATTGTGGCGATAGCTCTTTTAATCTTTCTCTTAAGACCATTATTTCATCATCCTTTTGCGCTCGCACTTCTTCCAACTCTTTCTCTAGCTGTTCAATTTTAGATTCAAGTGATTTAGCGATCGCGGGTTGTTTAGACTGCCAAGCTTTCAGAGCAGCAAAAAATTCTCGTAATGTATCATTTCGTCTTTTAGTTAATTTCGACTTTATATCTAACTGATCGGCTAATTGGTTAATGGCGTTATTTACCTCGTCTGACCAATATTTAGCGTCTATTGGAATGCTGAGTAAACTTCTTAATGGACCTGGTAGATCATCGTGGCTTAAGCTCGGTCCCAAGATAGGAATTACTGGTTTATCCGTTGTCCAGAATGCGCCAGCTTCAAATGGAATCCAAGCCGAATGAAGGCTATCAGCGGTTATTAGTACGATCAGAGATTCCGAGTTTTTTAGTTTCTCTTTGAGTTGATCTGGTACGGAGGAAGAACTATAGAACAATCCTTGATCGGGATTGGAGGAGCAAAATATTTCTTCTTCTTCTATTCTCAAAGCAGCCAGTAGGAAGTTAACCAGCTTATAGGCGATCGCCTCATCTAAATAACTGTGACTGATAAAGATCCGAGCCATCGCTTCTCTAGTTTGCCTCTACTATTTGTGGTTTTTCCTGACAGCTAACTACTTCTTTTCTTATAGTATTCTATGGGGGACTCCGTACTATCAAGTAACTCTTTATTTTTTAACATTACTGATTACCTAATTCTCAATCTGGAATTTAGAGAAAACCTAAAGCTCAAGAGTACCGAAGATGGCGTAAATTAGACTTGAAGGTGAATAAGATGCAGAAGGCAAAAAATCTATGGATAATGCTCAACTTTGGGAACACTATCAAGACTGGCTATATTACAACGCAGAACTAGGATTTTATCTAGATGTCAGTCGCATGAGTTTTGATGATGCTTTTGTCAACAAAATGAAGCCGAAGTTTGACAAAGCCTT
>JAAUYH010053528.1_pt1 | contig 10656 bp, 15 predicted proteins | sample 7278061 | NCBI WGS metagenome assembly JAAUYH01 (sample SAMN14350203, study PRJNA611818) | marine sediment metagenome | isolation source: surface marine sediment (0.6m) | place: French Polynesia: Moorea | collected 2018-08 | reverse complement strand
TTGGCGTTCTTCCAGAGCGTCTTCGTCTAAGGCGCTAGCACGGATCGCCTCCGTCATGTCAGCGACCGCCGTCGACACCTTCTCATTGATTGGTGGTTTACCAGTTTCAGTTAACATGGCCTGAAGGGCTTCGTTCTCGCTCGTGATGGTGCCGACTGGACCCTCCCTGGCATCAGCCGATGCTGGGAACTTGAGAGGCCCCTGTGGGAGCGAGAGTCGCTCCTCGTGGCTGGCGGACGTACGTGAACGCGTACGAGACGCCGGTCTCGGAGGGATGCGGCCTCCAGCGCCTCGCGGCGGGGAGATGGGTAAACTCTCACGGGAACGTGATTTGCCAGACATCTTCCGCCGAAGAATACCTTCCTTTGCGAGATTGCTCTCCGTACAGCAAGGATCGCCGTTGGTCCCGTGAGTAGTCACTATCGTGAATCAGAGCGGTCTCTAGAAAGAGCGCCAAGCAACTCCGACGCACGAACATAGTGTTGGGGCCTTGAGATCTGCTGTCGATCGCTCTTCCATTTGCATCGTCCTGTCGGACATTGCGCACGTGAGCTAGGCATAGATTTGATAGCAAAATTATACGATTTTTAACGACTGCCTTCAACGGCCGTCGCCCGTCGGTTATTCCTCCGATCGGGAGTACCGCTTTCCGTCATATTTTGATGAAAGGTCTGTCGGGACCGGGTTACATGAAGAATTGAGTGAGCCATACGGCTCCAGGAATAGGTGAAAAGACGTATAACGGTTATGTGTCAGTTCTCGACCGAGAATCTGAATCGACGTTGTGTCGTGGCCGAGGCGACCGCCCCAGGTAGTGCGATCTGACCGTATTTTGTTTGTTGTCGGATGCCGCCGCTCCCGCGTTGCGATGTCGGAACGTCTTCCTTGTCTTTTGCGGCAGCAAACGACCGTCAACAGAGACGGCTTTAAGACAAGATAGGCTATACCGAGTCAGTTGATGCTAGCCAGTTAGTGCGAATAAATACCGGCGTACTAGGCTAGCCGTTTTGTGCACGAAGCGATGTCTCGCGTCTTGTTGTCCCGGCACGCCGTTCGGCGCTCCTTGTCGGATTTCCCGATCTTCTTCAGCTTGACATGACTTGTCGCGCGGGTTCCCGTTCTGCAGGATTTGTCGGTCAGACGTCTTTTCCGCTCCCTCTTTGGGGTACTTTGACACGCGGTCAGCGTACCCTTCCAGGGGAACTCTGGACGAACTTCCGGTAGGACATTCCGTCTTGTCAAACAAGCAGTGACCTGATGCTTCGGACCGAAAATTCCGAAGCCCTGCGCACATCGCCGAGTCTCGATGCAGTGCACAGCCGCGCAGGTATTATTCTTCCAGTTATACGTGAACGAACGTGTTGTGGCGGTAAGAAACCTCCCTGGCCAGGGTCTTACATCTTCTTCGATGCGCCGCGGCGGTGAAGGCCAACCAGAAATGGTACGCCCACATCCATACCATGCCCTTACGTTCCTCAACATTATGAGTATAGGCAGGGAACAACGAGTTACCAACCTTCCGGTTACGTTGATGGTGGTCTCGATGGGCATCCGAGAAACATACCAGTCTATGAGCCCTGCCCCCTGAACGAACGTTTGTGTCAAGGGACGGTGCAAGCTCTACCCAGCAGGAGCCTACACACCCTAAAAGGGTCCAGTACAACCATGCTCCCACTTGGGTTCGGTGGAAACATACTCCGTCGGCTGACGATGTCCTCTCAGTTTGCTTGTCACTCTTGGTGAAGACAGCAGACCATATCCACGAGTTTTTCGGGTTCTGTTGCAATCAGATACGGTAAACGATAACTTTCAAGTCGAAATAAGATACTCTGCCGAGCTACTTCGCACTTCTAGGTGGTGAGACCATTTTAAAGCAATAAAGGGAAGTTCGACCGAACATCCAATAACCATCAAGCGTAGCAACGCATGAGGCGTACCTAGGTGTCGAAAGAGATGGAACTCTACTCAGTAACTCTGACAAGAGTAATGAGCAACCCCTGTCAAGCGCCATCCGTCGCAGAATCAGCAGGTTTAGGGCTAGAGTAGGATAGTGGGGAAGCTAACTTTATCGAAAATAGAATAGATCCCATATAGACTACTAGGATATAGGTAAACGGAAATAATACCCAACTAAAAAGAGCGTAAACACCCGAATGAATAGTATTTCGTGAGCGCGACGTACTAAAACAAAAAGATAAATAGAGACGCTACAGCCAATAAGAAAGTAGGGTACAAGCAGGTGTAGAGTGCCTAGTATTGCACTGCACAACCCCAGCCATTTCTATAGGTCGGCGTCCTCGCCGCGAAATAGGCGACGACGTGTCGCGTCTTCGCATTAAGTGACACGTAACATGGGGTTACAGGTTCGCATGATAGATAGACGGCATGCTGTCTTGAAAATCCCCTTGCCGTGGTCCGCGGGGAAGGTGTTCATGACATGAACGTTATTTCTTGTTATCAGGAGCGGAGTGAATAATCCATTCAGGCGTAGCAGCACTGCCGAGCCGGACATTGCGTATGGAGTATCGGGCGTCATTGTCGCGTGGCGATCCTGCATCTCCAATTGTTGACGAGGGTTGAATGATAGAGATTAAGTGAGTCGGAGCATTGTTCTCGTGTAAAGCGGTGGTGTGCGCCAATGCTGATGCGAGGCGTAGTACGCCAGGCCGTCCATCAACCTGGACAAAAAACGGCAGTTCGGCTTTGTGGCTTAGCGGTATGTCAGACGAGTTGCGTAGCGTAGATACCTCGGGAGGGGTCTCTCAATAGGCTTCGGCCAGGTGAGTGTCGCGACGCGCATGTCAGGGTGCTGGAAGGCCGGAGCGCTTCATTTTGTGACAGAAGGCGTGGGCGTAAACCGCAGGTCTCGCGGGACCTAGCCGACAGGCTATGTGTGTTCGCGAGAGACTTTAAAGTCACAGCATGAAAGGAACGAGCATTGGCAGGATTGTCAGCGCGAGGCAGATGTGTCGGGCACGACCATTGTACGGGGGATTTTGAGGCGCGAGCGGTGGCAACCGTTCTATATTGTTAGTGCACGTCGGGTCAACGAAACGCAGGAGCATTTGAGGCGTCAACTGCATAAATCGTAAAAAATGCGCGGACGCATCCTCTTGTAACGTAGTGAGGGAGGCCTCCCGTGGGTACAATTCCCGTGTCCGCGTAAACGGCCGAGACCCGAGTAGAACACCATGCCAATGGGTAATACGTGTCATGGTCGACAGACCCTGATATAAAAGGCGCGGCAAAGAGGAGTGCCATCCCCACAGGCCGAAGTCACTCGCGACGTCAACATTGACTACTGGCGAATCCAGGCGTACTCCAAGAAGCTCCGACGCGTGGCAAGCGATGGATAGAAACCAGCCCCCGCCGCACAACCCGGCGTTGGTGAATGATGGCGACGGGCCTCAGGACCCGAACGCCCAGGACGACCCCTACGCGGAATATTACGCAAGGTATCAAGTTCCGGGGCAAGTCGACCTGTCCGGTTATCAGCTTCCCTTGGCGGCGCAATACCTCGGGCCGGGGCAGCCTGCCGGCCTTCCAATGATACATCAGCAGATGTTCGCCGTGCCTGGCACGCAGCTGATGACTTTCCAACAAATACTTCAAGCCGGAATGATGGCACAGCAACAGGACCTGGCCCAGGAGGTGATGCAAGTCGGAAATCAGCAGCTCCTGATGATCCCGAACCAGGCGATGGCGGTTGCCCATTTTAGTACACCGCATTCCGGCGTTGGGAGTCAATTCCAGGGCGGGAACACCGTGGTTGGGAGCAACCCCTATGACATGGGCCAATATTGTGGTGGCCGCACCCGGGTGGAAGTGATGGGGCGTGCCCTGCAGGACATTGAACCAGCATGGGGCGTCGAATACTGTGACTTCACGAATGTAGTCACCCTCAAGGTGTTCTTTGCTGACGGGGGTTTCGCATACTGGTGGCGTTCGAATGCGAACCTGTAAGTTCTTGACTCCGTACGGTTTGACGAACCAGACAATTATTGGAACCCGCCCAACGACCCGACGCGAGTTGAAAATCTTATGTCTCAGGCACCTTGGCTGCATAAAGACGCGAGGAGGGACCGCGTGTTCCTTCAATTGTATCTAGAACATGCAGGTCGTCTGGCCGGAGAGGGAAATCTCACCGTAGCGGCCACCACAACATGGCTGTACAGGAAGCGATATCTCGCGTCCTTGTTTGACTTGACGAATTCCCGTCGTGACCGACCAGCCACCTTCGCGACGCACGTGAACAGCCGTCGATTGCTGTATCATGGGCTCTGAGAGCGGGCTAAGCGTCATGGCGTGAACTCGGAGGATGTCGGGGACCCCCGTTATCATTTGTCGAGCGCGTGGTGTTATCGTTCAAACGCCGAATATTACCACGTGATCGCGGTAGAGGACTTCATCAAACACGTCTGGCTAGACTTTTCGGAATGTAAGTCCGCTGGGACAGCGTGCTGGATCTGGTCTCTTCCGACCTTGTCTTTCTTGGGACTGGAGTTCCTCGTGAGTGGAGCTTCCTCCGGTCCGGAGATGGCCGAGGTGAAGGCGAAGTATTCCACGCCTGGAACGTAGAGATTCGTCGGGCGAGTTCGGAATTCGGTTACCTCATCGACTATATCGACGCGGAGTTCATTCACTATCGCGAACACGCCCGGTGGGGCAGGTATGTCAAGGCACCCCTCCGGCGGAGAGAGGTTGAACCCGTGTGGGGTTTGTTCGGCGTGCCTCGGTCGCCGGGGCTGCACTAATTCTCTGAAAACTTGATCCTTTCAGACGACTCGGTCGACGCGCGTGCGATAGCGCTCGCGCATCCCATGTGGAGGGTACTATTTTCGGAACACATGGCATTGCTCGCCGTGGCATGAATGCAGCACATCTACTGTCGTTGCATTATGTGGTGCCTGTCGGCGCCGCAGGCAGATGGAATCTGACGCCTCGATCATGCTGGTCTAGACCATGTGTTTGCTAACAAGAGGGATGTAGATGACTTGCTCAGGCTTCTCGACTTTCAAGACTAAGTGAAGTTTGCACGATTCCCACCGTCGCGGAAGCGTTCGGAGCTGAATCGCAGCGGCATGTCCTCGCGGGCTCGCCCTATTCGCCCTGAAATTGGTAATCCAAGGAACTGGACCGGTGCGCACTTCGTGCCTATCGACGGGCCCACGCGTACCACCTTTCCGTCAGATGCACACCGGAAACACTTCCGAGGTAACTAGCGTGTCCTGCCGGACGGGCATCCTCTCGGAGTTCCCCAATGGAATGACCTCGCCCCTGACACGGGGGTCGACCAACGTGGCGAGTGGACTGACGGGACAAGCGCGCCGGTAGGCAGCATACCATCCGTTCTTTCGGCTACCGCCGACATTCCCGAATTTCATCCGACCGACGATTACCAGCGCGACGGCACTCTCAAGCCTGGCGTTACCTTAGGCCCGGTGGCCGAGTGGCATGGAGATTGGCGTGACCCGGTTCTTGGTCCTGCCCTGGCGACGCAACCGACAGTTCGGGTGGTGGTGACAGGGGCGGCGGGCCTGGTACGGGTGGCCATGGCAGCGGCCCTAGCGGGGGCGGTGGTACGCCACCCGGTGATGGTAGTGGCGACGGCGGGAGCCGAGGCGGTGTTCCTTTGGATGGTGACACTGCACGTCGGCATGGTGGCAGAGCTCCCCCTCCTCCACCTAGCGGTGGTGCATCCAGTGGCACCGGGAGCAAGACTGAAGTGGCGACTCAACGCTTTCGCGTCCTGGAATTGGACAAGGCGGCACGCGCGGCAGCGCCAGCAGACAATAAAGAGGCTTTTGCTCGTATGGAGACTATCCGTGGCGGCCATGGTGACGGGAGTGGGACGGTGGTTGCGCAGACACCTTCAGTGTCAGGATCTTCAGGTCATGGTGTGGACAGGGCCATTAATGACCTAGTCGGTGCCTGTTCGCCTTCTAATCCGGACGGCAGTCTGCCTCCTCAAGCGGCCGTTGGCACGGCCATGACGGGACACATGAGCAGCGATGGTGACAGTAGCCAGTCTGATGAAGACGACGGGATACGTCCTCAAATCCCTCAGGTACCACCTGGTGGCTCAGCGAAAGCGCGTACGCAGACTCCTCCAACTGCATCGCGCTACTCGCGTCGCACTGCTCGCAAGAGCACGCGTCGTACTTGATCGACATGCGGGGAGCTTCTTCTTCTTCTAGGAGCGGCTGATTGCGGAACCCTTAGTGAAACATCGGTTTCCTGATAGACGTGTCTGTCGTTCTGGAGTAATAAAGTGAAACCCGTGAACACCGGCCCCCAAACCCAGGCTTCGCCTTTCTTTTCAGTTCAGAGTGAGAGCCAAGTTCGTCTGTAACAGATCGACTTGTAGGGATATATCGACTGCCGTCGGCGTCGATTTACGACGCCTTCCTTGGGAAACACTGGGTACACGTAGCTGGCAAGCCTTGTTAGTCTCAAGACCCCATGGTCTGGTCGATGTTGCCCTGCAGGGCTAGTATTTTACTGCGACAATATAGCATGACTTGTGACCTCCGGACGTGGTTCAACGGTTCCCAAGTTAGTTCCTTGAAGCCGTACCACTTCACTTGCACGACACAATGGTTAGGCGGTCCCGGCACAGCTTGTGGGTGGTCATCTACGTCCTGCAGGACGAAATATCTGCCTAGGTGTTGGTTATCGCCTTCGTGGCTAACAGAATGACTGGGTCTGCGTGTACTTGTTCGGCAGGACGTGTGTCGTTGCCGTTACCTCTGGGTGTTGGTATTACCTCCACTCGGTTGAAATTAACCCGATCGTCGTGGTTGTTCCGCCGAATGTCCACAGTGCGTCCGTCAGGACTTACTTTTACAACTTTGAAGGGTCCGTATGCTCGAGCTGAAAGCTTGTGCAGGTTGCCGTCGCCCTTCTCTCTGCGTAGGAACACCATGTCTCCGACTTTAGGGGCGAGCGACATTCGAACATTAGGGTCAAACTATCGTTTTTAGCGTGTTTAGCGAGCCATGAGAGTGGCTTTTGAACGTTTCAACACGGAGGATAAGCGTTCTAGCCATTTCCTCTCGGTTTCTATTGTAGTGCCGGACTCTGGTGGATTTTCCACAAACAGTGTTGGTGGGGGTTGTGTTATTATTAACTGGAACGGTGCTTGCCCTGTCGTGGGGTGGGGCTGAGTGTTGTAGGCATACGACAGCAGGTCCGTGAACAGGTCTCACGTGGCCGGATTTTTGTTAACGAATTTCCGTAACGCACTCAGAATTGTACGGTTGTACCTTTCGGTTTGTCCGTTAGTCTCCGCATGATAGGCAGACGTAAACTATTCTTGAATTCCAAGAATTCGGTGTATTTCCAGAAGGAGACGTGCAGTAAACTGGGGACCATTGTCCGTCAGAACTGTGTATGGAGGTCCGTTGACGAATACCCAGTCCCTGTGAATGCCTCGGCGATGTCAATCGCACGGGTTGAGGATAGCGCGATGACTGGAACCATCTTGGAGAACCTGTCTGTTATCACGAGTATGCATTTGTTGCCTCGAGGCGTGGTGAAAAGCTCACCGAGCAGGTCCATCGCGATGTCTTCCAGGGGTGCTGCGGCTGGGAACAGCTTCAACTGGGTGGACCGTTTGCGTAGGCCTACGCGTTTCTTCGCACACTCTGCGCAGTTTCGCACGACTGCGTAAGCGTCTAGCGCCGGAGACGCCAAGTAGTAGTCCCTTCTGATTGCTAGATATAGCGTTTTTGCTCCGAGATGCCCCGAAATCGGCAGATAATGGGCCATGTTGAGAATCTTCGGACGAAGGGTCAGCGGGGCTACAATTTGATGCGTGTTGAGACGCTTTCTCAACAATACTCCAGTATCCGGGTCGTTTTGGAATGTAGATCCTCTACCCTTCCCCGTTTGTCGACTTATCTGGCAACAAAGCTCGTCAGATTCCTGCTCCTGCAGGAGTTCGCCGATAGATACCCTTGTTGGGATGTCTTCTATCCGAACGGGATCCCCGAAGGCAAGGACGACGTCAATGTCGTAATTTTGCTCCTCTAGTAGAGCGAGGGTCTCCTCAAACTCCATTGAGTCGTCGAGGTATTCATCTCCGACATTTCTTGTCTCTGAAAAGAAGGATAAGAGTTCTTCGTCTGTCTATACTTTCGTACTTGACAACGTAGCGAGGCGCGACAGCATATCGGCGACGCGATTATTCATGCTTTCTTGTATCTGATTACAAATCTGTACTCGGACAGGCGGAGGCGCCATCTCATTAAGCGACCCGACGGCTCAGTAATTGTCATCAGCCACTTCAGGGCGTAGTGATCTGTGTGAGAGTCGAATTCGACATTCAGGAGGTAGGGGCGTAGTGTTTGAATGGCCATACCAAAGTCAGACACTCTTTTTCGGTAGCGCTATAGTGGCTTCCTGGCGTCGTCAGTTGCCATGACCAGAACCCTACGGGTTTCCGTGTTCCTTCTTCGTCTTCTCGGAAATAGGCAACACCGATCTGGTGAGGCGACGCATCGGTGTCACTTGAGAATCGAGGATTGAGAACCGGAAGAGCTAGCATCGGGGGAGATGTCATCTCGTCCACTAGACTGTGAAACGCTTCGCGTGCTTGTTTGTCCAAATAAACGGGCTGTTTGGAACCTTTGCCACTTCCGTCGGGAAGATCTTTAAGTAACGCGTTGAGCGGCGCGGATATTTTAGCGAAGCCTTGCACAAATCGCCGATAAACGTTGGCGGCGCCCAGGAAATGTCGCAGTTCCGTGACTGTCTTCGGCGGGAGGGCGTCGCGAAGGGACTTTGTTAAAGTCTTGTCGATTTACAGCCGGCCTGGCTAAATGATGTGACCGAGGTATCGGATTTTATCGTGAAAGAATTCACATTTCCTCCATTTTAACGATATTCTAGCTTTGCCAAGCGCGGTCAGAATTTCGTCGACGTGCGTCAGATGTTCTTAGTTGCGAGAGAAGATGACCGCGTCGTTGATGTAAACAAGGCATGTCTGCTACGTAAATCCAGCCAGGGAGATGTCCTACGCTCTTTGGAATGACGCTGGCGCGTTTGTAAGTCCGAAAGGCATTCGGACAAACTCGAAGAGTCTGATGTGCGTAGTAAACGCGGTCTTGGATCTGTCCTCTTCTGCCCGAGGAATTTGCCAGATGCCGCTATTGGCATCCAATGTAGTGAAGACGCGTGCGTCGCACAACGAGTCGATACATTCGTCCATCCGAGGAATCGGGTAGTGATCCTTGTAGCTCAGGTCATTTAGTCGACGATAGTCGACACAGAAACGTAAGGAACCGTCGGGTTTCGGGAATAGAACGATTGGCGACGCCCACTCGGAATAGGATGACTCGATGACACCGGCTTTTAATATCCGGTCTACCTCTTCCTTCTCGACTTGTCGGCCCTTTGGGCCCTGTCGGTAAGGCATCTGTAGCACTGGCCGCGCACCAGATATAAGTTCAATACTGTGCACCGTTTCGCTAATGGTACCGATGTCCCCGGACCACAGTTTCGCGTGTTTGGCGAGCATTTGCCGGACCTTGAGTCGAAATCCTTCGCTCACATTGGATAACGCCAATCCGGCGACATCTTCTGGAATAGGAATTGGGCTGCTAGAACCGGGCTCAGTTCTCCTCCCCCCTCCTCCATTAGGAAAGTTTCATCGTCAGATGACTGCGGAAGCCGTGGAGGGCCTGAGTGGTCTTGCATATACTTCACGGGCGTAACGCCCAGGAAACCTGTTATCCGAGGGTCACAAAGCAGGATAGTAGCTGGCCCTGGGATAAATCTTGCAACGATTTGGCCTTTCTTGACGGTGGCGACCGCGGCGTTAAAGTTGGCCATTAGGAGCTTAAATGGCTTACCAGCCGCTATGTTGTGAATGCCGTGCCCGACTGAATAATTGTGTCCGACTAGCGTCGACGAGTCAGCTTCGATGATAACAGATCCCGTTCTGTCAGACACGACCGTTATGAACGACTGAGAGGAGGATGGCAATTCGGTCGTTTGGCACCCCGTAACCGCATTCAGTCCGAACAGGAAGGAAGTCGTGTCGGCCATTAACTTTGTGAGAGGGCCTGCCGGACGGCAAATAGGTGCACGCCTCCATATCCTTCGCAGAAGTGAGAGACGCGTTCCGTGCACTAGGGTAACTGTCTAGTCCTCGTGGTTAGTGACCGAAATGTTGTTCTGAATGAACATGAACCTAAGACAATTGGAACAGGTAGTTGGTCGCAGACCAGAAAGCTGTCTTTGGCAATGTAGTTGCCTAGGCGAATCCACAAGTGAACTGATCCACGGGTATGTACGGGCTTGCCATTCGCGGCTTGCAATGTAACCTCGTGTTTCTCAGAGGACTTCTTTTGCCAACCCGGTGGCAGATATCGTGCTGCGCTGCAGTTAGGCCCAGCTTCGGTATCTAACACCATTATTGTCTCAAACGAATCTGAGGGATTGATGGCGAACGAACCGTTCATCTTGTAATTAGTCGGGGCCGTGAAGGCCAAGACATCTTGAGTGTTGGTGTCTGGAAAGTCATTACAGACGGTTTCGCGGTTAGCAGCGGAGGCATAATTTTGATAATCCAGCGACGGAGGTCGACGGGAGAGAACTTGTCGCGGTGTCGACTCGGTGTTTCTTCTATTCGGGGTGTTCGAAGAGACATAG
>JAAUYH010137369.1_pt1 | contig 10657 bp, 9 predicted proteins | sample 7278061 | NCBI WGS metagenome assembly JAAUYH01 (sample SAMN14350203, study PRJNA611818) | marine sediment metagenome | isolation source: surface marine sediment (0.6m) | place: French Polynesia: Moorea | collected 2018-08 | reverse complement strand
TCTTCGGGATCCAGACCTGGGTTGCCCTGCCCAAGGATCACGAGGACCGCCCCGCCGCGTTCGTCCATGCCGCCAAGGACGAACTGCCGGTGATGGAGGGCGAGGGCAAGGAGGTGCGGCTGATCCTCGGCAACGCCTACGGGGAACGCGCGCCGGTGCAGACGGCCTCGGAGATGTTCTATGCCGACGCGGTGCTGCAACCGGGCGCTGCGATTCCGATGCCGGACGATCACGAGGACCGCGGGGTCTACGTGGTCGAGGGCGAGGTGACGGTGGCCGGTGAGCGGTTCGAGGCCGGCCGGATGATGGTCTTCCGCCCGGGCGACCGGGTGTCGTTGCAGGCGGGCGCGCAAGGCGCGCGGCTCATGCTGCTCGGCGGGGCCACGATGGACGGGCCGCGCTACATCTGGTGGAACTTCGTCGCCTCGTCGAAGGAGCGCATCGAGGAAGCGAAAGAGGCCTGGCGCGCCGAGGACTGGGCGCACAACCCGCGGTTCCAACTGCCCGCCGGGGATGACTCGGAGTTCATTCCGTTGCCGGACCGGTAGGGGTTTGCATCGGTTGAGCTGAGCACCCCGGCCCGGCTTTCGTTGGCGACAAGTCTGAGGGAGCAGCAGGTGGGGGCATGGTTCCACCTCGTTAACTTTCGCAGAGAATCGCCTCTTGATTGCAGCCGCTCCGGGCCGCCCAAATCCATGGGGTCCACCGCCAACCCGCTGCCCAGACTGTGACCCCACCGGCACATTCGGTATGGGAGTCCGGACTTCTCGCAAGACAGCGGACACTGCAAGCACGGCCCGCGTTGACAAAGGCCGCCGCATGGCCGCTTTGTGGTGACACTTCGAATAATGCCGGTCCGGGGGGAAGGCATGGCAAAGACGTGGTCCAGGCGCGCGCTGCTCGCGCGGGGCGCCTCCGGCGCGGGCCTTCTGGCGGCGCCGGGGCTGTTGCGCGCCCAGGACATGAGCGAGTCGCTCTTCGGCCTCCACACCGATCCCGGCGCGCCGCCGATCGCGCTCCCCGATGACATCGTTCCGAACTCGACCATCACCATCACGCACGGGGTCTCCAGCGTGCGCGCGGTGGCGCTGACCTTCGATGACGGCCCGCACCCGACGCTGACCCCGCGGCTTCTCGACATGCTCAAGGCGCGCAAGATGGTGGCGACCTTCTACGTGATCGGCGCGCTGGTCCGGCGCTATCCGGATATCGTGCGCCGGATTGTCGACGAGGGCCACGAGATCGGCAACCACACCTACCGGCATCCGTTCCTGACGCGCTTCGGCGACGGCCGCGTGCTGCAGGAGATCGACCGCACCCAGGACGTCGTGGACAGCATCATCCACCTCGCCCCGCGCTCGATGCGGCCGCCCTATGGCGCGCTCAGCCGGCGCCAGCGCGTGATGCTGCATTCCAAGCGCGACCTGCCCACGGTGATGTGGTCCGTGGACCCGCAGGACTGGCGGCGGCCAGGGTCCTCGGTGGTGGCGGCGCGGATGCTGAACCAGGCCCATAACGGCGCGATCATGCTCGCGCATGACATCCACCCGCCGACGGTCGCGGCGATGCCCACGGTGTTCGATGGGCTGCAGGCGCGGGGCTACGAGACGCGCACGGTGTCGACGATCCTCGGCCGCGATGCCTGGGTGCCGCCGGCGGCGAAATCGCCGCTCGACGTCGACCTGATGTAGATTATTCGCCGCTTTTCATGACCTTGGAGCTTCGCCCCGCCCAATCCGGCGACCTGCCGGCGATCCGCGATCTGCAGATCGCAAGCTGGCAACGCGCCTATCGTGGCATGCTAGGAGACGACTTCCTCGACAGTCGCGTGCCCGCTGTCCTGGCCGACCGCTGGGCTGTGTTGCCGGGGCCGGAATGGCTGGTGCTGTGCGCCTGGGGTCCGGACGGGTTGTTGGGCTTTGTCTCGGTCGACCGCGCGCGCGCGGGCGGGGCTTATGTCGACAACCTGCATGTGCGTGCCGTGGCGCAAGGGCAGGGGATCGGGCGGCGTCTGATGGCAGCAGCGGCGCGGGACGTGCTGGACCACGGCGGCGAAACGCTCTGGCTGACGGTGATCCGCGAGAACGCCCCGACGCGCGCCTTCTACCGCCGGATCGGCGGGGAGGAGGGCGCGGACCAGGACGATTGCCTGTACGGCGAAGCGATCGTGAGCCTGCCGGTGCGGTGGGGGGATTTGGAGAGCCTGGCGGCGCTGACCTTATAGTCGTACAAGGCTGACGTTTCGCACGCCGCCCTATCCAACTTACTCGCCCGGTGGTCACCACCGGGCAGCGCCGACCAAGGGAGCATGCACAGCAAGCGCCCGTTGGTCGGCAGGGTATTGCATGGCAATGCCCGAGAGACCCTCCCCCCGGGAGGCGCTATTGTGACGGAACAAGCAGAGCTGGCGATAGGTTGACTGTGACCAGGCCGCGAAGAGTAAGTGAAACGCCCGCCTCCCAGGGTCGGCGCCGCCCTCAGCGCCTAGCTCTCCACCAGCTTGAACCGCCGCGATTGCCACACGGGCCAGCCCATCATCTGCGACATCGTCGCGAAACCCAGCCCCTTGCCCGACAGCCCGTCGAAGGTCGAGGGCATCGCGCGCACCGTGCCCGATTGGATATCGTGGCTCAGGATGATCGAGCCGGGACGCGAGCCCGCGAGGATCCGCCGCGCCACCACCGAGGCCCCCGGCCGCCGCCAGTCCTGCGGGTCCACCGACCACAGGATCGTCGGCAGCTTGCGGTTCTGATAGAGCATCAGCCGCTGGCGGCGGGTGAAGGCACCATAGGGCGGGCGGAAGGTCACCGGCGCGCGGCCGGTGACGTCGAAGATCGCGCGCGTCGTCTGGTCGATCTCGCGCAGCACGGCGGCATCGCTGTAACGCGACAGGAACGGATGCGACCAGCTGTGATTGCCGATCTCGTGGCCTTCCTCGGCGATCCGCCGGGCGATCGCGGGCCAGGTCACCACCCGGTTGCCGATCAGGTAGAAGGTCGCCTTCAGCCCGCGCTCTTTCAGCATGTCGAGAAGCCACGGCGTCAGCTTGGGATGCGGCCCGTCGTCGAAGGTCATGCCGACGATGGACTGGCGGGTCCGGATCGCGGTGATGGTGGCGGCGTCGCGCTCCACCAGGTCGGTGGGCAGGGCGATCACCGGCGCGGCCTCGGTCCCGGTGGCGTAACACCCCAACGCGGCCACGCCTGCGGACAGGAATGTCCGGCGGTCGAACTCGATCATCACATCTTCCCCCAGGCTGATCGAAGCCTTGACCCAAATAGGCGGTCTCTCGCCTATCCCGATCAAGGAAAAACCCGGGCGCGCCCCAAGCCCTCATCCATGGCGTGACCCCTGCGCCACGCATTCCCGCGTCCGGGGCGAGTTATCCACAGCAAATGCCGCGACAATCCGCTTGACGAGGGCAAATGCCCATCGTAAGACCCGCCGCACGCCCAAGGGTACGGGCGCCAGCGCGGTTGTAGCTCAGTTGGTTAGAGTACCGGCCTGTCACGCCGGGGGTCGCGGGTTCGAGCCCCGTCAACCGCGCCATCAACTACCGGTTCGTTACACGAAAAATTCGGTCCAGTGGACCGAATTTAGAGATTTGATGCCCCCGAGCCCCCGCGAGGGGCCGTTCAACCTCTAAAGCCACTCGCTTCCAAATCGAGCGCCTTCGGCGCGCCGGTCTGGCGCTTCGCGCGATTGGTGCCTGTTGCCACTGGACCGCCCCGGTTTCGCCTGCTAGCGCCTGCCGCATGCGTCTCTTGGACAAGATCTCCTGGCTCATCGTGCTCGCGCTTTGCGCCACGCTCGGACTTGCCCCCTTCACGCCGGAGCCGCATATCTGGGAGAAACTCAAGATGCTCGCGGCCGGGACCCTCACCCGTCCGCTGGACATCTTCGACTTCGCGCTGCACGCGCTCCCTTGGCTCCTGCTCCTGGCGAAAGCCGCCCGCGCGGTCCGCCGGTAGGTGCCTCCCGGCTGAACTGAGGTAGGGTGGGCTATTGCGCAGCGTGCCCCACGCATGGTGATGCGGGCCAGACTGTCGGGGGCGTGTTCAATCACACAGCACCGTCCCCACCCAATGTTAGCGCAATCACACCTAAAATCAATTACTTACATCCCTGTCCTAGCTGGGACATCGGCCCGGACTCACCGCAAGGCGGCGAGAATCCGGGCCCAGCTGCGGGTGCCCTTGTGAAAGCTTTCCAGGTCGTATTTCTCATTCGGAGAATGAAGCTGGTCGTCGTCCCGCCCGAACCCGATCAGCATCGAGTCGAGGCCGAGGATCGTCTTGAAATACCCCGCGATCGGGATCGACCCGCCGCAGCCGATAAAGGCGGCCTCGTTCGGCCATTCCTCCGACAGCGCGGCGCGGGCGGTCTCGAAGGCCGGGTCGGAGGTGTCCATCACCGAGGCCGGCCCGGCGCCGTGATCGGCGAATTCGACCTCGCAATCGGCGGGCACCATGCCGCGGACCATCTCGCGAAAGCTCTCGCGGATCTTCCAGGGATCCTGCGCGCCCACCAGGCGGAAGCTGATCTTGGCCGAGGCCTTGGACGGCAGCACCGTCTTGAACCCCGCGCCCGCATAGCCGCCGCTGATGCCGTTGACTTCACAGGTGGGGCGGGACCAGATCATCTCGAGCCCCGAACGGCCCGCCTCGCCGGCAGGGTTCGCCAGCCCGACCTCACCCAGAAAACCGGCCTCGTCGAAACCGAGCGCGTCCCATTGCGCAGCGATCTCGGGGGACAGCTCCTCCACGCCGTCATAGAACCCCGGCACGGTGATACGGCCCTGATCGTCATGCAGCGAGGCGATGATCCGCGAGAGCACCCGGATCGGGTTCATCGCGATGCCGCCATACATGCCCGAATGCAGGTCCTTGTCGGGGCCGGTGATGGTGATTTCTTCGCCCAGAAGTCCGCGCAGCATGGTGGTGATGGCCGGCGTCCGCGGGTCGAAAAGCCCGGTGTCGCAGATCAGCGCGAGGTCGGCCTGAAGTTCGGCGGCGTTCTCTTCGAGGAACGGCACAAGCGAGGGAGAGCCGGATTCCTCCTCGCCCTCGAAGAAGAAGGTGAGCTTGCAGGGGAACTGCCCATGCACCGCCTTCCAGGCCCGGCACGCCTCGACGAAGGTCATCAGCTGGCCCTTGTCGTCGGCCGCACCCCGGCCCCGGATCACGCGGCCTTTCGGGGTGTCCTGCAGCTCGGGCTCGAAAGGCGGCTTGTCCCAGAGCTCGAGGGGGTCGACCGGCTGGACATCGTAATGGCCGTAGAACAAGAGATGCGGGCCGTCGCCGTCGACATGGCCGACGACCATCGGGTGGCCAGGGGTCGGGCGTTTCGCGGCGTCGACGCCCAACGATTGCAGATCGTCGACGAGCCAATCGGCGGCGGTCTCGCAATCGGCCTTGTAAGCCGGATCGGTGGAAATCGACGGGATGCGCAGAAGGTGAACGAGCCGGTCGGTGGAGGCGGGCAGGTCGGCGTCGATCCGGGCGAGAACGTCGTCAAGGCTCATCTATCAGGTCCTTTCGGGAAAGCGGTCGGCGCGCACGGTATCAGGCGTGCCGGGGGTGTCCAGAGAGGCTGGGCAAGGGGAGAGCCGCGCGTTAGATACCGGACCAAGGGACGCGAGGGAGACGGGATGAAATGCGGGCTTTTGACATTGGCGCTGGCAGGGCTCTGCGCCGGGACGGCTCTGGCTGATCCGGTGGATGAGGTGACGGCGAGGAAGGCGCTTTTCGCCGTGCGTGGCGTGGAACTGGCACAGGCGCCGGATGCCGGGTTGACCGTCCAGCAAGCCGAGATCATTTCGAGGATCCTCGACGGGCTGCGCGCGGGGGATCTCGCGAATTACTACGGATCCGTCGCGGTCTCGCCGGATTTTTTCGCGCTGATGTCCGAGGACCCGGCGCAGGCGGTGCTGACGGGGTTGATGCAGGTGTCGGAGCGGCTCCACAGCCCCGCGGCGGCGGACAAGGTGGCGCTCCGGGCCTGCAACGAGGCGCGAAGCCGCGGCCAGGCGCCGTGCGTCGTGGCGGCCCGGGTCCTGCCGCGGCGCTTTGAACAAAGGGCGTTGACGCTCTCGGTCGACGCCACGCGGGACTTTCGCGCCTATCGCCGGGCGGATGAACCGAAGGCCTTCGCGGTGTCACGCGACTCGCGGTCCTATGCGCTCAGCAGCGGCGAGGGAGCGGTTGAGCAGGCGTTGGAGAACTGCAATCTGGCCGCCGACACGCGCGATTGTTACACTGCGATCCTGGATTGATTTAGATCATGGCGACATAATGTACCAATTTTTGAATGTGTACGTGCCTTCCGATGAGAAGATGCTAGAAACATTCTAATGACGACGTGGGGGAATCTCGTGAATTATTCCGAACAGCTCGACATCGCGCTGCAGCGGCTGCATGACGAGGGGCGCTATCGCACCTTCATCGACATTGAACGCCGCAAGGGCGCGTTTCCCCATGCCACCTGGCGCCGGCCTGACGGGTCCGAGCAGCCGGTGACGGTCTGGTGCGGGAACGACTACCTCGGGATGGGTCAGCACCCGGTGGTGCTCGACGCGATGCACGAGGCGCTGGACGCGACCGGCGCGGGCTCGGGCGGGACGCGGAACATCTCGGGCACGACGGTCTATCACAAGCGTCTCGAGGCCGAGCTTGCCGATCTGCACGGCAAGGAGAGCGCGCTTCTGTTCACCAGCGCCTATATTGCCAATGACGCGACATTGTCCACGCTTCCGAAACTGTTCCCCGGGCTTGTCATTTATTCGGATACGCTGAACCACGCTTCGATGATCGAGGGCATCCGCCGCAACGGGGGCGCGAAGCGGATCTTCAAGCACAACGATCTGGACGACCTGCGGGCGAAGCTCGAGGCTGACGATCCGGACGCGCCGAAGCTGATCGCGTTCGAGTCGATCTACTCTATGGACGGCGATTTCGGCCCGATCGAGGCGATCTGCGATCTCGCCGACGAGTTTGGCGCGCTGACCTATATCGATGAGGTGCATGCCGTCGGCATGTACGGCCCGCGTGGCGCAGGCGTGGCCGAGCGCGACCGGCTGATGCACCGCATCGACATCATCAACGGCACCCTCGCCAAGGCCTATGGCGTGATGGGCGGCTATATTGCCGCAAGCCATAAAATGTGTGACGCCATAAGGTCTTACGCGCCGGGCTTCATCTTTACGACCTCGCTTCCCCCGGCGGTGGCGGCGGGGGCCGCGGCATCCGTCCGGCACCTCAAGACCGACCAGGCGCTGCGCGAGAAACATCAGACCCAGGCGAAGATCCTCAAGACCCGCCTGAAGGGGCTCGGCCTGCCGATCATCGATCATGGCAGCCACATCGTGCCGGTGATCGTGGGCGATCCGGTGCACACCAAGCAGTTGTCCGACATGCTGTTGGAGAACCACGGGATATACGTCCAGCCGATCAACTTCCCGACCGTGCCGCGCGGCACCGAGCGGCTGCGGTTCACGCCCTCTCCGGTGCATGGCCCGGACGAGATGGATGCCCTCGTGCACGCGCTGGACGGGCTCTGGTCGCACTGCGCCCTGAACCGGCAAGAGCTCGCCGGATAACTTTCTGCGGGTGCAACGCCCGCCTTCCTATGCTAACGTGCTGTTAATACACGCGGGCGGCGACGAATCGCCCGCGGCGAGGACGGGCAACAATAGGGGCAAGGTGCATGATCCGGCGACGAGGGGCACCTAAACAAGAACCGGTCGAGGACGTAACGGAAAAGCCCCGCGGCTTTGACGATTATGAACTGCGCCTTGGCGACGTGATGCGGGGCGAACGCGCGACGCTCGGGAAATCGCTTCTGGACGTTCAGCGCGAGTTGAAGATCAAGGCCACCTACATCGCCGCGATCGAGAATTCCGACCCCACAGCCTTCGAGACCCCCGGATTCGTGGCCGGCTACGTGCGGTCCTACGCTCGCTACCTTGGGCTCGACGCGGAATGGGCCTATGCCCGGTTCTGCGCCGAGGGTAATTTCCAGGTCGCCCATGGGCTTTCCGCCGCCGCCTCGCGTGCGAAGTCGTCGCGGCCCGACGGCGCCGCGCGTGGTGTGATCTCGCAGGACCCGTTCGAGAATCCCAATACGCCCTTTACGCCGCAGGCCGAGGGCTTCCTGTCGCGGATCGAACCCGGTGCGTTGGGTTCCATGCTCGTTCTGATCGCGCTGATCGGAGGGATCGGCTTCGGTGGCTGGTCGGTGCTGCAAGAGGTTCAGAAGGTGCAGTTGGCGCCTGTCGAACAGACCCCGGGTGTCGCCGCCCAGGTCGATCCGCTTGCCCCTGCCGATACGATCCTGACCACAGAGACCGCGGGTATCACTCCGCCGCCGTCGGACGCGCTCGACCGGCTCTACCGGCCGCAGGCGCTCGAGGTGCCGGTGCTGACCGCGCGCGACGGGCCGATCGCCAATCTCGATCCGGGCAGCGTGGACACGCTCTTGGTGGTGGAGCCCGAGAAGACCGAGACCATTATCGCCGACGCCGCGCCGAGCCTCGATGCCACCCCGGTCGAGCAGGTGGTGCAGGTCGTGGAACCCGAAGCGCCCGAGGTGGCGATGATCGCCGTGCGCCCGGCCTGGGTGCGGGTCCGCGCCAATGACGGCACCGTGATCTTCGAGAAGATCCTCGACGCGGGCGAGCGCTACATTCTTCCCGCCACAGAGGAACCGCCGCTCTTGCGCGCGGGTAACCCCAGCTCGCTCTATTTCTCGGTCAATGGCGAGACCTACGGGCCGGCCAGCACCGGTCCCTCGGCGATCAAGAACGTCGCCCTCTCGGCCGAAAACCTGACCGAGAAATACACCGTGGCCGATCTCGAATCGAACCGGGCGCTGGCCAAGGTCGTGGCCGAATTGCAGGCACTCGACGCGCAATAGCCGTGTCAGGCGACGTTGTCAGAATCGGTGCCGCCGACTACATCTGCTGTAAATCTGATCTGACAGAAAGGCTGGGCCATGTCGCTCAACCACATCCGTCCCTGGCGTAACATCTATCGTCGCAAGTCGCGCCAGATCATGGTGGGCAACGTGCCCGTGGGCGGCGACGCGCCGATTTCGGTGCAGACGATGACGAACACCGACACGACGGACGTCGCGGCCACCATTGCGCAGGTCCAGGCCTGTGCCGAGGCGGGGGCGGATATCGTGCGGGTCTCGACGCCGGACGAGGCTTCGGCCCGGGCGCTGAAAGAGATCGTCGCCGAAAGCCCGGTGCCGATCGTGGCCGTCATCCACTTCCACTACAAACGCGCGATTGAGGCGGCAGAGGCGGGTGCCGCCTGCCTGCGGATCAACCCCGGCAATATCGGCTCGGAGGATCGCGTGAAAGAGGTCATCAAGGCCGCGCGCGACCATGGCTGTTCGATCCGGATCGGGGTGAACGCGGGATCGCTGGAAAAGCATCTCTTGGAGAAATACGGCGAGCCGTGCCCGGATGCGATGGTCGAGTCCGGCCTGGATCACATCAAGATCCTGCAGGACAACGACTTTCACGAGTTCAAGATCAGCTGCAAGGCGTCGGACGTTTTCCTCGCGGCGGCGGCCTACCAGCAGCTCGCCGAGGCGACGGATGCGCCGATCCATCTCGGGATCACCGAGGCGGGGACGTTGAATGCGGGCACGGTGAAATCGGCGATTGGGCTGGGGAACCTTCTCTGGATGGGAATCGGCGATACGATCCGGGTGTCGTTGTCGGCCGATCCGGTGGAAGAGGTCCGGGTGGGTTATGAGATCCTGAAATCGCTCGGGCTGCGGCATCGCGGGGTGAACATCATCTCGTGCCCGTCCTGCGCGCGGCAGGGGTTCGACGTGATCAAGACGGTGGAGATCCTCGAGGAGCGGCTGGAGCATATCAAGACGCCGATGAGCCTGTCGATTATCGGTTGTGTAGTGAACGGGCCGGGTGAGGCCTTGATGACGGATGTGGGCTTCACTGGCGGCGGGGCCGGGTCGGGGATGGTGTATCTGGCCGGCAAGCAGAGCCATAAGCTTTCGAATGATGAGATGATCGACCATATCGTCGAGCAGGTGGAGAAGAAGGCGGCTGAATTAGAGGCCGAGGCGGCAGCCGCGGAGCAGGCGGCGGAGTAGGTGTCCTAGCTAGGACATTTTGTAAGACTTTGAAAACGCTGAATTTAAGTGTCAACGTGGGTGAGTCCGGTGACGTGAGTCCGGGACTTTGGTGCTTCTCTATGAACGAAGAGCCGCGCCGCCGGCGAGCCTCGGGTGGCGGGCCCACCCTTTGAACGACTCGATTTATCTTGGCCAAGTACATCCAACCTTTGCACGTGCTGCCAGCGTAGCAAAACCGCCGTCCCAGGGTGACTGCGCAGCAGGCGCCCGTAGGTCGGCAGGGTATTGCGAAGCAATGCCCGAGAGACCCTCCCCCCGGGAGGCGGTTTTGCAACGACGGCAAGAAGCAAAGCGGTTGCAATGACTTGGCGGGCATGAAGTGTGCTGATCAAACGTAGGCCCGCCACCCGAGGCTCGGCGGCGGCGCGGCTTAGCACACTCTAAGCCACGTCAGGGTTTCCTGGCTTCCATCAATGACAGCGCGCCAACACCAACCGCCCCTACCAAAGCCAACAAAGCCACCCCGGTCTCCACCCCCAAGTTCTTCACC
>JAAUYH010039657.1_pt1 | contig 10658 bp, 6 predicted proteins | sample 7278061 | NCBI WGS metagenome assembly JAAUYH01 (sample SAMN14350203, study PRJNA611818) | marine sediment metagenome | isolation source: surface marine sediment (0.6m) | place: French Polynesia: Moorea | collected 2018-08 | reverse complement strand
TTGCAATGATGGAAAGCCGGATGACGCGAAAGTGTCAAGTCCGGTTTGGGGAGAGGGATAGAGAAACACGCAGGCTGTGAAGTGTGAAGGTGCGCTCCGTCCCTACTCCATCTAGTCCCTTGCTCTAGAACTGAAAGATTAAACAGGTTTATTGGGTTAAGCCAGTGTCTTTTGGAAAGTACCGACCTTTAACTGTGTCGTTCGCGAAGCGCGTCTCAGCTAACATTACTTAATTGCGGGCTAACCACCCATCGGAAAAACGCCACTGTGGTTAAAACCACACGCGGCGTTTTTCCTCTCAGGTTTATAAAACCTGAGAGGAAAAACTACCGAGAATTTTTTATGAAAACGGAATTAGAATTTTAGACAATTCAAGTTTTAGACAGTTCAAGTTTTAGACAATTAAAGTTTTAGACAATTAATTTCCCTGGAAATAAATAATTATAAGTACTAATTAGTTAAACAACTAAATGTCTACAACTAAGTGTCTATAAGTTAAATGTCTGAGCACCAATAGGTTGTTGCGAAGGGTTAGTTTCCAAAGGCTGAGCGAATTTATATTCTGATAAAGCTCTTAAAGCCCGACTGTAATATGGGTCTTTCGTTGTTCCCAACAAATTCGGATTTGTATCCAGTTGACGTCTTTGTGAATCCGTCAATTCTAAATCAATGTCTGGAGTAATTCCCTTGTGGTTGATATCAGTTCCTTTGGGGGTATAGTAATGAGCAATAGTAATTGCAACTCCAGAACCATCAACTAATTCATGGACTGATTGCACTAAAGCTTTACCAAAGGTTTTAGTCCCAATAACCACTGCTCGTTTATTGTCTTTGAGAGCTCCGGTAAGAATTTCGCTGGCGCTGGCTGATTTATCGTCTACTAAAATTGCTAAAGGTTTATTGGTAAGGGCGGTGCGATCGGCTTGAGTCTGCTTGCTTCCTCCTTTTCGATCCACCGTGCGAACAATGTCGCCATCATCTAACCACATTTTAGCAATTTCAATACTTGCTCCGAGTAATCCACCTGGATTACCGCGCAAATCTAAGACAAATTCATCAACTTGCTTAGCTTCTAGTTCGCTAATCGCTTTTCGCATTTGCTCTGCAGCATGACCGCTAAACTCCCGCAAGCGAATATAACCTACACGACGCTTACCTTCTTCCCTTAAAGCATAATTCACAGTTGGTACTTCAATGGTTGTTCTGGTCAATTTCACGTTGAAATATCTTTGACCTTGACGTCCCACTTGCAAGGTAAGAATAGTACCGACCTTACCGCGAATTAATTTGGATGCTTCTTCCAAATTCATCTCGCGGGTAGGTTTACCATTAATTGCTAAAATTTCATCCCCTGCTTCAATACCTGCTCGCATGGCTGGAGAATTATCCAAAGCTTCAACTATGGTTAATTGCCTAGTTGTATCATCAAATTCCATACGAACCCCAATCCCAGAAATTTCACCGGAAGTTTGGGTGGTTAAGGATTTGTACTGCTTAGGATCCATAAATCGAGTGTAGGGGTCGTTTAGACCTTCCAACACTTTACGGATTGCGGTGTAAGCTTCTTCTTGAGAAGTATAGTCTTTACTTAATAACCTACGTCTAACAGCTTGCCAATCTTGTTGATTGAAAGATGAATCTACATATTCACGATCTACCAGTTGCCACACCTGGTCAACAATCGCTTTTGGACTATCCTGTAGTGCAGCCCTAACAGAACGACACCAAGCTAGACCAAATGCAGAAAATGTAGCCGTGGTGGCTATGACTCCACCAAGAAAAGCTACTTGCAGCGATGAGTAGGGTTTCGCAGATTGGTTCATGTATATTTAGCTGGATTTATCGTATTGTTGACAGTTTAACAATCAAACTTCGGAAACATTTATAAGTCTTTATGCTTAATAATTAAGTTTTTATGTTTAATAATTAGATTTTTATCCATTTTATTATTCACTATTTTTTTTCTTAAACAGTGAAGAAATTGTTTTGGTTTAGCAAAATATGTTGCGTTCGCTGCAGTTACCGCAGAATCTAGGAGTTAGGAGACAGGAGTCAGGAGATAGGAGTAGAACCTCGTTTAAACATAACTTTCAGGTTTGTAGGTGTATTTCACTGACTTGCAATTCGCTATAAAAACTTTTTCATAAAACCACTCTACAAGTATATCCTGATTTTTCAAGATATAAAATGTATTAAATAACACCTATAAAGTATGTTATGACTTTAACGAGCCCGAACTATTTTCGCTGCTGGGTTATATCCTTAACATCTTGAGCCTTGATAACAGATCAGTCTGAAGGATGAAAGCCAGGGAAAAACATAGCTCGGTATTAGTGATAAGGACATTATAGGTTAGAAATTTAGATGGTGAAGGTAAACACGCAAAATTTAAAATTTTTCTTGTGTGGAAGTGGAATAATACTTCCGCATAAATCCTGCTAAAAAATGAAGCATAAATTGTTATAAGTCTAAATTTATTTGAATATATCTAAATTTATTTGAATATAAATTTGGCGGTCAAATTTCCTTCAAACAACTTGAAAGTGTTTTAGAGGATGTTTCAAAAGTCATATTATTTACCTAATATATTTTGGATACCCCTAAATGCCCCTTGGTAAGTCGGACTTTTGCCCCCTTTTCAAGGGGTTTGGGGAATATCAACAATAATCTTCTGTAACAAAATATGCTTACAAAACTTTCTCTTAAGTATCGATATTTTAGCAATTAAGCTACTTTTTATCAGATTTTTTATGAAACGAAAAATTCGCGATCACTACAACATTCACCGAAAAAAAAAAGGCTGATAGTAAGAATAATATACACAGGATTAATATTCAAAAGAATAATTCAAAAATACTGGCATCAATTAATTTTTTTATTTTTTATTATTTTTGGAAGTTACTTAATTGTCAACTTCGTGACCCTAATATCCGCATCTTCTCAGTCCGCAGATGCAATTTTTGTTTTGGGTGGTAGTATTCAACGGGAGATTTATGTTGGAGTGCAAGCAGCAGAACATCCCGAAACTCCAATAATAATATCTAGTGGTTCTCAGGATCCTTGTATTAAATTAATTTTTCAAAAATATCTAGCAAGTATGCAGTCGCCAAGTTTGCAGTCAACGATTCTAAACAATGTCTGGCTGGAAAAGTGTGCTAAATCTACTTTTGGTAATTTTTACTATGGCATTCCAATACTGAAACGCTGGCATGTTAGAAAGGTAAAATTAATTACTTCTAGTACTCATTTGCCCAGAGCAAAATGGATGGCTCAGATTTTATTGGGTTCCCATGGAATTTGGGTTGAGCCAGATATTATTAATGAAAAAGGCGTTCCAGGTAATCGGGAATATTGGTTGAAAACTTCTTTGGATGTTACCCGCAGTTTATTTTGGGCGGTTGTTAGTCAATTTAGGGAACCGCAATGTGGAGAGGTGGTAAAACTTGCAGATGTTGACATGGATGAGTGGGTGAAGCGCGGGTTTAAGTGCGAGCGTCAGGTTCAGATTAAGATTCCTCAGTCTAAAGGTTCGCCACGTTAATTTTGGCAAATTCGTTTGGGGTCAAAACCCCCGTAGAGACGTTCCAGAGGCGAAGCCGACGCCAAAGGCTCTGGAACGTCTCTACATAACCTGGAAATGTATTATCTAGTAGTCAATGGCACTAATAATTTTAGGTATACTCCTAATTAAAGGTTATTAACTGTAATTTAAACTATGGATTTGTTAGTGGCTTGGGGAGTAGCACAGGCTGCAGGGTTTGTTTTTAAACCGATTTTGCAAGAATTATCGAATATTGCTAAAGATGCGGCGAAAGATTGGACTAAGGATTTATTAAAGAGTATCCCCAATGGTTTATTAAAGCGTTTGCAAAAAGAAGAGATAGATGTTGCTGTAGGTAAAGCTTTAAAGGAGTTTTTGCTGCTGGTACAACAGGAATTATGCTATGCAGATCTTGAAGATGAAGAATTGAAGCAGTTTATCAAGCCGTTTAGAATATTTATTGGTAATAAAGAGATTAAAGAAATATTAGGAAATGCTTTTACTTACGAATGCGAAGTTTTAGATACGAAGAAGTTAGAAGCTAAGTGGTATGAATTAGATTTAAAAGTATTACCAGATGAGTTTAATTGGAAACGAATTGGTAAACACTATCAGAAAAAAGTTAAAGCTATTATCAGAGAATCACCTGAACTGAGAAATGTTCTAGATTCCCAAAACCTAGAAGTTATTAAGGATAATACTCAAGCAACTGCAGGAATAATTCCTGATTTTGACTTAAATGTATATCAAGAAGGGATTAGAGAAAGATATGGCAAACTACAATTAGATAGTTTAGATACTAGTGGTTACGCCTATAACGATTTGAAGTTATGGCAAATTTTTATTGTTCAAAACGTTCGAGAAATACACTCGGTGTTACCGCAGGTTCATGAAATTCCAAAAGAGCATTTGAAAAGGTTGAGGGAAAGTCAGCAAGCAGAATTAGAAATAGAAGAAAAAGATTTAGAACGCTACAAGAAAATATATTTTGAGCAGCCGATACGTTCCGTATTAGAAATAGCTAATAATAAACAAAATCATAAGTACGCAGTTATTTTAGGCGACCCTGGTTCTGGAAAGTCTACTTTATTACAGTTTTTAGCATTAAATTGGGCTTCTTCACCTTTAAGTAATTTAATTTCTCAACCAATTCCATTATTAATCGAATTACGCACCTATATAAGACGACGGGATGAGAAAGAATGCAATAATTTTCTGGAATTTTTCCATAAATGTAGTGGGGTGATACATCATTTAAACCAACATCAGTTACAAATACAGTTAAAGAAAGGTAACGCTTTAGTAATGTTTGATGGTTTAGATGAAGTATTCAACCCTGCGAAACGGGAAGATGTAATTACTGATATTCATTGCTTCACAAATAAATATCCGAATGTGCAGATAATTGTTACTTCGCGGATTATTGGTTATAAACCTCAAAGATTACGGGATGCTGAGTTTAAGCATTTCATACTACAAGATTTGGAATTAGAACAAATTCAAGATTTCATCCATCGCTGGCACGAATTAACTTTTAATGATGAAGCAGATAAAATTAGAAAAAAAGAACGACTGCTATATGCAATTAAGAATTCATCAGCAATTCAAGAGTTAGCTGGAAACCCCTTACTTTTGACAATGATGGCAATTCTTAACCGCAACCAAGAATTACCAAGGGATAGAACTGAACTTTATAATCAAGCATCAAGAGTACTGCTGCACCAATGGGATGTGGAGCGTACTTTAGTCGAAGATAAAAGATTAGATCCAACAAGCATTGATTGTAAAGATAAACAGGCAATGTTGCGTCAAGTTGCCTATTTTATGCAAACCAGTGATAAGAGTTTGGCTGGTAATTTGATTAAAGAAAGCGATTTAGAAAGGATTCTCAAAAAATATTTAAAGACTATAGAAGTTGATAAAGCTAGAGTTGCTGCTAAGTTAATGATTGATCAACTCAGAACACGCAACTTTATGCTGTGTTACTTGGGTGCAGATTATTATGCTTTTGTACATCGTACATTTTTAGAATATTTCTGTGCTTGGGAATTTGTTTGGCAGTTTAAAGAAACCCAAACCCTAACAATTGAAACCCTAAAGAGAGAGGTTTTTGGTAAGCATTGGATCGATGAATCTTGGCATGAAGTTTTACGATTAATTGCTGGGATGATTGATGCCAAGTTTGTAGGACAAATTATTCAATATTTGATGATGATATCTGGAGAAGGGGAGAATTTTGTCAATCTATTTTTAGCGGCTGAGTGTTTAGCAGAGGTTAGAAATAGAAAGGTAATTATATCTATTGATCGGCAGCTATTGTCGAAGCTTAAAAAATTAATTCATGATGGTGGATACAGAGAGTCATTCCGCTCCTGCACTGAAGAAGATAAAAATAGAATTAGAAAGATTCGCACTCAAGCAATTAAAGCAGTTACTAATACTTGGAAGGAACGACCTGAAACCTTCACATGGCTTGAAAATCTTACCACTACCCATGACTCCTCTAATATCCGATGTACAGCAGTACGAGAGTTAGCTCGTAGTTGGAAAGATAGTTCCGATACTTTTACATGGCTTAAAGAACGCGCCAGCACCGATCGTTATTCAGATGTCCGATGTGCAGCATTACAAGAATTAGCTTATGGGTGGAAGGATCTCCCCGAGACTTTAACGTGGCTTAAACAGCGTGCGACCATTGATAATGATTCAGATGTGCGATGTGCAGCACTAAGAGAATTAGCTCATGGTTGGAGTGATCGCCCCGAAATCTTAGATATGATCCAGCAGTGCGCTACAAATAATGATTCTGGAAGCGTAAGACGTGCAGCAGTACAAGAGTTAGCTGGTGTCTGGAAAGAACATCCCAAGACCTTAGCCATTATTAAGCAGTGCGCCACTACTGATGATAATTGGGGTGTACGACGTGCAGCAATACAAGAATTAGCCCGTGGTTGGAAGGACTATCCTGAGACTTTAGTAATTCTTAAACAGTGCGCGATCGCTGATAATTCTAGTAGTGTGCGAGGTGCAGCAAGAATAGAATTGGCTCGTCGTTGGAATATTGTCCTAAAATGATGTTGTTGGTTAATTTGCGTTGGGTTTAACCCCTCACCCTAAAATTCCTAATTTTGCGTCGTTTATATTCGATAAAAAATATGGGCTAAAGTTTATGAATCTATTTCAAAGCACTTAAATCGGGGAAATTAATATGGTTTGGGAGTGATGGGTCAAACCCCCTTTCAATTTGCCAACAGCATCATTTATTTCAAGGTGGATTATTGGGCTAGATGACATTACTGCAAGTTGCTAGATTTAAGAAAAATCATTCCCAACCCTTTTTATCTCCGATGCAACAACCTGAATCGCTGATAAAGGAACCGCAGCAAAATACTGTTGCTGAAACTGTTCTTCCTTAATCGCAGCCAAAAACTGATTAATTGCTATTTCCAAATCCTGGGATTTAGTAGATAACTTTTGCTCAAACTGCAAATTCCTGTCTTGTCTTTGCAGAGAAAAACCTAACAAACGTAAAGCTTTCAAACCTAATTGCAAAGAATAATCACCAATATCTAGTTTTTCTAAAAGTTGCATACGAGTGACTGTTTCACGGGTGCGACTGAGATATTTTGCAATTCCAACTAAGGTTAACCAAATTTGACTCGGTGTTTGAAATTGAGGCTTTGACCATGCGATCGCTAGTGGTTGTCCTGCGTGGAGCGATCGCCGCAACCAAGCGCGCAGGTCATCCCAACTTCTGGGACATTTTTCTACTACTAGGGTTTTAGTAAGAATTTCATCTTCTTGCTTTTGAAGTTCTGCTATTTCAGGATTTCGCCAGTCAATTATCGATGCGCGCTGTTGAATATTAAAAGCAGAGTCAAGCGCGGGACGAACCGCAAGCAATCTGACTTCATAACGTCTTTTATAGGTGTTGTAATCAAGTTCGACTACACAATCACAACGTCCCGGGGGAATTTCATCTTTATAATGTCCCCACCACACACCAGGGAAGGGTTTATTTGTGGATTCGTCTTTGAGATTAAATTCACTTTTGATGTATTGTACTTTCTTTCCCCGCGAATCCTGTTGATTGCGATGCCAAGTATTTTCAAACCAGCAGTTTTTAATTAATAGTTTGGGGACGGGGTTTCCCATTCCGCAAGGTTCAATTAATTTAAGCTCGAAAAATAATTCTTTACCTAAGTCTGCGACGGTTACCGTTAAATCTACTTCAATAGTTGGAGTCAGGACAATACCGGCTAAAGTTTGACGCAACTGTTGGTTAATTGCTTCGGTAAATAAAGGAATATTTTCTACTGCTAAACTCAAACCTGCAGCAAAGGGATGTCCGCCAAAACGATGTAATAAATGGGCTTGGTCTTTTACTAGTTTGTATAAATCTACTCCATTGATTGAGCGGGCAGAACCACGGGCGAAAACTTGTGAATCATCTTTTTCTTCTGAAGATGTTGGAGCTTCAGTACTTAACAAAATTGTCGGGCGACCTGTTTCCTGTGCTACTTGTCCGGCGACTAAACCCAAGACACCCACAGCCCATTGGGGGTCGGACAAAACAATGACGCTAGTGGTAGATAAATCTAATTGATTTAGTTTTTGAGTTACTTGATTCGCAACGTCTTTTTGCAGGGACTTACGGCGAGTATTAGCTAACTCTGTGAATTCGGCTAACTCTTGAACTCGATCGCGATCGCTACTTGTGAGTAATTCCACGCAAAAAGATGCATCGCCTTGAATTCTACTTACAGCATTAATGCGTGGACCCAAACCAAAAGAAATATCTGTGGGGCGATCGCCATTTTTTTGACAAAGTTCTAATAATCTTCCCACACCCGGTCTGCGTCTGCTTTCTGGAGTCAGTTTAAAATCTTGCTGCAGTTTGTTAATTCCCACTTGAGCTAGATAGCGACAATCTCCACTTAACTGAACTAAGTCTGCAATTAAACCCACAGCAACTAAATCTAATAAATCGGATAATGGGTGTTGAGGTTCTTGAGGTAAGGTTTGATAAAGTGCTTCTACCAGTTTGTAAGCGACCGCAACCCCAGAAAGATGGTAAAGTCGATGCTCTTCAGGTAAATATCGGGGATTAATAATTGCTTTTACTGGAGGACGTTCCGGAGGTAAGGTGTGATGGTCTGTAACTATAACATCTATTCCTAACTGATTTGTATAAGTAATTTCACTAATGTTAGTACTGCCCGTATCGCAGGTAATAATTAACTGACAACCTTGCTTGAAAACTCGATCTATTCCCGCAACATTTAAACCATGGGATTCTGTAAACCGATTAGGAATGTAGTAAATCAACTGGGTATGTTTGCAAAAAAACTCTCCCAAACCATCCCATAACACAGCAGTGGAAGTAATACCGTCAGCATCGAAGTCTCCCCAAATACAAATTTTTTCCTTGACTTCCCATGCTTTTTTTAAGCGTTTCATCGCCAGTTCCATTTCCTGTGCAAAAGCAAATGGACTTGCAGGTTGATAATTGGGAATTTTAACAAAAGCTTCTAATTGATCAAGTTCGCGAATTCCCCTTTGCCATAATAACTGGGCTGCAAACTTACCATCGCTAGCAGATAAATACTGTTTTACAGCTGTTTGGAACCACTCCGGTAATCTTTCTGTTGGTTTTAAAATCCACTGTTGCTGTTGTTCGAGCATGACAAGGTTGAATCGAAGCTGCTACTCCTTATATTATCGGCCGGATTTTATATTATTAATCGGGTTGTTTTGCTGACCAATCAGGATATTCTACCTTTGCAATTTCTTCTGCTTCTTCTGGTAATAATTTACCTTCATTAACTGCTATTATTCCACCTAAATATTTACTCATCAAATTGAGGTTATTTTCTACTATACAAAAAATGAGATTTGAATTTATATTATCTTTAATTACTTCAACACTGGTTTTACAGCGCACCTCTCCAGTATCAAAGTTTAGCTCAAAGTTACCAATATTGATGGAATAATTAATTCGATGCAAGAACTCAGCAATATCTTGTTTGCTCTCTCTTCTAATATAAAACGGAGCAATCGAGTAAAAAATCATTTTTCTGAAAGAAATAGTTTCTTCAGCGATTGCTAAACATCTCCATTGACCATCTCTACCATCATATTCCAGATTTAAAATAGGTTTATCTTTAACTTGAGAAGGTTTCCAATCTTCTTCTGGAACAAAGAAATTTACTATTTTTTCAAAAGTTTTATTTTCTTTACATTTCATTTCATGTTTTGTCAAAGCGATCGCCACAGGATAGTGCATTATTTTTGCACTCCAGCTTAATTGCTTGATTCTATCTTTTCGTAACGATTATTATTCATTATTTTTAGAGCTTTCATCTGCGGTCGCACTCATAGAAACCTCAGCAGTAATAGCGTCGGTTTTACGAGTACGAACGGGACGCATTCTTCTATAACCTGCACGTTCGGCTTTCTGATGTTCGTATTCTATAAGTTTGCTGTAGAATTCATGTTTACCTAAATTCATTGACAATACAATATGTTCGCGAACATCACCAAAACCTTTACGCTTAAAAAACTTCACCGCAGGGGTATTTGCTGGGTCGGTATCTACCAACATAAATCTTGCCCCATCTTCAATCATCCGGGCAATAATTCGATCAACTAACTTGTCTGCAACTCTACGACGTTGAAACTTGGGACTAACTCCCAACCACAAAATATATCCGTAAATCCAAGAAGCTTTAGTAATAATTGTTCCTAAAACAAATCCTGCTAGCTGTTCGTCAATTTCAGCAACTAAACAATATTCTGGATCCGTATTGTAAAGTCCAATTACTTCCCACTCATCCCAAGTTCGATATAAATAAGGATATAGATCGCTAGTAAATAATTCTTCCCCCAAATGAAAAACTGGGGCGATGTCATCAATACCTAACTCGCGCACATAAACCGTATTAGTTTGTTCAACACTCATAAAATAATTTAGTCAAATATCTACCATTTAGGTTTTTTTACTCAAAAATCCTGAATTGGCAGCACAAAAAACTCAAGAATATTTCATTCAAAGAAATACTTCTTCAATTGTAGCGAGATTGACTCAAGTCCTATCTACTACTTTTAATTCCTCAGT
>JAAUYH010206835.1_pt1 | contig 10659 bp, 9 predicted proteins | sample 7278061 | NCBI WGS metagenome assembly JAAUYH01 (sample SAMN14350203, study PRJNA611818) | marine sediment metagenome | isolation source: surface marine sediment (0.6m) | place: French Polynesia: Moorea | collected 2018-08 | reverse complement strand
GATGAGAAAGCTCCTGGTAACGGCCAGACTCATTCTACCGGGCATCGCGCTGATGATCGCGTCGGTCTGCGCTACGCAGTTGATCGAAGACGAATCCTTCGAACCCGCCGAGCCGATGCCGCAGGTGTACCAGCAACCGACGACCGGCTCTATCTACGCTAGCGGTACCGAGATTCGCTTGTTCGAAGACCGCAAGGCAGGACGTGTAGGCGATATCCTCACAGTGCGCCTCGTCGAACAAACCAATGCCAGCAAGAACTCGGCAACGTCGACGTCGAAGTCGACCGAAAGCGAGCTGGCCAACCCGACCGTATTCGGTCGGCCAATCACGTTGGACGGCGTGCCCCTTTTCCAGGGCAGCCTCAGCGGCGAGCAGGTATTCGACGGCACGGGCGCGAGCAGCCAGAGCAACAGCCTCACCGGCGACATCACGGTGACGGTCACTGAACGATTGCCCAACGGCAATCTTCGCATTCGCGGTGAGAAATGGCTGACCCTCAACCAGGGGCGCGAATTCATCCGTCTGTCCGGGATTATCCGCCGGGATGACATCGAGACTGACAACTCGGTGTTCTCGAATCGCATTGCCGACGCAGAGATTTCCTACAGCAGCAAGGGCGTCATGGCGGCCGCCAACCGCATGGGCCTGATCTCGCGGTTCTTCCACTCGGTGTTGCACCCATATTGATACGGAGAGTCCGGATGGCTTCCACTTACGCAATTCGCAAAACGTTGAAGAACCTCGCCCTGGTGAGCCTGCTGGTCGCGGCATTCCTGACCGAGCAGGCCTGGGCCGATCGCGTCAAGGACCTCGCCAGCGTCGCCGGCGTGCGAAACAACCAGCTCGTCGGTTACGGGATCGTCGTCGGCCTGAACGGTACCGGCGACCAGACGACCCAAACACCGTTTACGGTGCAAAGCATCGTCAACATGCTGACCGAGTTCGGCGTGACGATTCCACCAGGCACCAACCTGCAGTTGAAGAACGTCGCGGCCGTGACCGTGCACGCGGACCTTCCGCCATTCGCGAAACCGGGCCAGACTATCGATGTCACCGTGGGCTCCATCGGCAATGCCAAAAGCCTGCGTGGCGGCAGCCTGCTGATGGCGCCGCTACGTGGTGCGGACGGCAACGTCTATGCGATCGCGCAAGGCAACCTCGTCGTTGGCGGTTTCGGCGCGGAGGGCAACGATGGTTCCAGTGTCACGGTGAACATTCCGAGTGCCGGTCGCATCCCGAACGGCGCAACTGTCGAGCGCACCGTATCGAACCAGTTCCTGACGCGGGAATCGATCGTACTGAATCTGCACACTCCGGACTTCACGACGTCGAATCGCCTCGCGGAGACGATCAACTCGCTCATGGGACCTGCCACAGCCGTGTCGCTGGACGCGGTCTCGGTACAGGTGCGCGCGCCGAACGATATCACCCAACGCAGCGCGTTCATCTCGGCGCTCGAGGAACTCGAGGTTGAGCCGGGAGAGGTGCAGGCGAGGGTCATCGTCAACTCCAGAACCGGAACCGTCGTGATCGGTTCCAACGTTCGCGTCACGCCCGCGGCCGTGTCGCACGGCTCGCTCGTCGTGACCATCAGCGAGCGACCGTTCGTGAGCCAGCCGTTGGCGCCGTTCAGCGATGCCGGTGAGACAGTGACGTTGCCGGATTCGGAGGTTGCGATTACCGAGGAGGAGGGCAGCATGTTCCTGTTCGAGCCGGGCACGAGCCTCGATGAGATCGTACAGGCCGTCAACAAGGTCGGCGCCGCACCAGGCGACCTCGTTGCGATCCTCGAAGCTCTGAAACAGGCGGGCGCGCTTCGCGCGGAACTCGTCGTGATCTAGGAATCAATCGCGTGACCGCCGCCATCACAGATTTCACGCAATACCAGCCGTTGCGAAACGCCGCGGCGCAGAACGACCCGGACGCTTTGCGAGAGGTGGCGGGGCAGTTCGAGGCGCTTTTCATCCAGTCGCTGATGAAAAACATGCGCGAGGCGTCGCTGGCCGACCCGATCTTTGGCAAGAGCGATTCGCTCGAGATGTTCCAGGAGATGCAGGACCAGCAGTTCGCGAAGGAAATGGCGTCCGGGCGCGGGATCGGGCTGGCGGAGATGATCGTCAAGCAGTTGTCACGTGATTCGGGTGCTACGGGCGAGCCTGCCGATGAGGCTGCTCGCTCAACCTCCCTCACCATCCCTGATTCGGTCGGATCGGACTCCGCTCGCTCGGGCGTCCATGCTTCGCAGCGCACCGTACGACGCTCGCAGCCATCATCCGCCGACTCGCCGCTTGCTGTAGAAACGGTCGTGAGACCGCGATCGGTGCCGGAAGCGGCACCGACCAATGCTAGTGCGAGAAAGACCTGGTCCGATGCCTCCGAATTCGCCGCCGACATCTGGCCGCACGTGAGGCGCGCCGCCAAGGTGCTCAACGTCGAGCCCGTCGCCATTCTCGCGCAGGCCGCCCTGGAAACCGGTTGGGGCAAGCACGTCATGCCGGACGCTACGGGATCCAGCAGCCTGAACCTCTTCGGTATCAAGGCGGGTAGCGGCTGGGATGGCGAGTCCGTCCGCAAGCAGACGCTCGAGTTCGAGCACGGCGTCGCGAAGAAGGAGACAGCACGGTTTCGCGCTTATGAAAGCCTGAAAGCCACGTTCGACGACTACGCCAGTTTCCTGACCGATAACCCGCGCTATGCCGCAGTAAGCAATCACGGAGAGGACCTCGGTGGATTCGCCAATGCCTTGCAGCGGGCGGGCTACGCTACGGACCCGGATTATGCGGCCAAGATCAAACGCGTTGCGCAGAGCCCGATGATGGAAAAGATCGTCAGCGGGCTAAAGAAAAGTGTGACGCAGTCGATAAAAAGTGGGCTGGCGCAATCCGCGCAGTCGACTCGGTTGTGAGCCTAGCGGTGACCGGCAGGGGAATACACGATGCCTGATCTATTGAATACAAGCCTTACCGGCATGCTCGCTTTCCAGCGGGCGCTCGAGGTCACCAGCCACAATATCTCCAACGCGAACACGCCGGGGTACACGCGACAGACCGCCGAGTTCTCGTCGCGAATCGGCACCGGTAATTCGAGTGGATACATCGGCGGCGGCGTGCAGGTATCCACGGTCAAACGTGTCTTCGATGCCCTGCAGACCGAGCAATTACGCAACTCGACGACGGGTTACATGCGCTTCTCCGCACTCAACGAGCTCGCCGGCCGTATCGACACCTTGCTCGCCGATTCCGATACCGGCCTGAACGCCGGAATGCAAAGGTTTTTCAATAGCTTACAAGATGTTTCTAATAATCCGGCTTCAATCCCGACGCGCCAGGCGCTGCTCGGCGAAGCCAATGGGATCGCCGCGAGGTTCCAGTCCCTGGATCGACGACTCGGCGAGGTCGAAAGCGAAGTCAACGCGCGCCTGGAACTGGCGGTCGACGACGTCAATCGTCTCGCGCAGAACATCGCCGATATCAATGAGCAGATTTCACTCGCGCAAGGCATCGGCCAGCCGCCGAACGACTTGCTCGATCAGCGCGACCGCCTGTTGATGGCCTTGTCGGAGCAAGTCGCGGTAACGACGACGATGCAGGACGACGGCGCCATGAACGTGTTCATCGGCAGCGGACAGTCGCTCGTCGTTGGCGCCAACGTGCAGCTTCTTGGCGTCCAGGGCAGTGAGTTCGATCCGACACGACTCGAAGTCGTCTACCAGGGAAATGCCGGCGCTACCAAGCTCGACACCTCCCTGAGTGGTGGTAATCTCGGTGGACTGCTCGAGTTCCGCGCGGTCATGCTCGATCCGGCGCGCCAGGCCCTCGGCCAGACGGCGGTAGCATTTGCCACCACCCTGAACGCACAGAACGCGCAAGGTATGGACCTGCGCGGCAACCTGGGCGGCGACCTGTTTTCCATTGCGTCGCCCACGGTGCTGTACTCCGGGAACAACGCGGGATCCGGTACCGCAACGGTCGCGTTCGATGACATCGGCCAGCTGACCGGCGCAGACTACTTGCTCGAGTACGACGGCGCGTCCTATTCGATGACGCGCGCCGACACCAATGAAGTGATTCCGATGACCGGTAGCGGTACACCTGCCGACCCGTTCGTCGCAGCAGGTATGTCGATCGAGGTCGGCGGTGTGCCGGCTGCCGGCGACGCCCTGATGATTCGCAGTGGCAGGGACATAGCGACGTCAATCGAGAACGTCATGTCCGATCCGCAACGGTTGGCGCTGGCGGCGCCGACACGATCGCTCGCGTCCACGGCCAACCTGGGCAATGCCCGGATCTCGACGGCGACCGTCGACGATGTTACGGCGCCCGCGCTGCTGACGACATCGGTCATCGAGTTTACGAGTCCGACGACTTACAGTATCAATGGCTCCGGGAGCTTCACGTACACCGAGGGCGACTCGATTGTCGTCAATGGTAGCGCCGTGACAATCACCGGCAACCCGGCCGTCGGTGACCAGTTCACGATCGAGGCCAACTACGGCGCCACGGGCGACAACAGCAACGGTCTGCTGATGGCCGACGTTCAGGGACGTCAAATCCTGGACGGCGGCACGATCAGCATCAACGAGAACTATGGCCAGCTCGTCTCAACCGTCGGTAGCGCGACGCGCCAGGTGCAGGCCAATCTCGATGCAGCCGACGTCGTGCGAACGAATGCGGAGGAGGCCGTACTCGCGACGTCGGGCGTCAATCTCGATGAAGAAGCGGCGCGGCTGATTCGCTACCAGCAGTCGTATCAGGCCGTCGCCCAGGTTGTCGCGGTTGCGAGCACGCTGTTCGACAGCCTGCTCGGTGCGACGAGGAGGTAGGCATGCGCGTATCGACACAGGGCATGTTCATGCAGGGGCTGACGATGATGCAGCGGCTGCAGACCGCGCTGGACTACACGCAGCGGCAGATCTCCAGCGGCCGCAGCATCCTGAAACCCTCGGACGACCCGATCGCCTCGGCGCGGGCGCTCGAGATTCGTGAGTCGCTGTCGAGGCTGGACCAGTTCGACCGAAACGCGAATCTGGCCGAGAACCGCCTCGCCCAGGAAGAGGAAGCGCTGAGCACCGTCAATAACGTATTGCAGCGCGTGCGAGAGCTGGCTCTGCAGGCCAATAGTGGCGCGCAGAGCAACGAAACGCGCAAGCTGATTGCCATCGAGATGCGCCAGCAGCTCGATCACCTCGTGCAGGTCGCCAACCAGAAGGACGGCAACGGACGCTACCTGTTCGCGGGCAACCTCGAGGACACGGAGCCGGTAACGCGCATGGGGTCGAACTTCTCGTACAACGGCGACCAGGGCCAGCGCCTCATCCAGGTCGGTGAGAATACCCGGGTCGCAGACGGCGATTCGGGTGCGGACGTCTTTTTCCTGATTCGCGCCGGAAACGGCACGTTCTCCGCGGCTCCGGCGACGATAAACACTGGCACGGGTGTGCTCGGACCCGGAAGTCTCGTTGACCCGACAGCCTGGGATCAAGGCGACTACGAAGTGCGTTTTATCGACGAGTCTAACTACATCGTCACCGACGCTTCGTCGACGGTGGTTACCGCAGGGGCGTTCGCGCCAGGAGATACACTGGCATTTGCCGGGATCGAGTTTGCGATCAACGGACAACCGGCTGCAGGCGACACATTCGACGTTGCGCCCAGTGCGTACGAGGACGTATTTACGACGATCGACAAATTGGCCAGCGCCATCGGGACCTCGATGAACGATGACGCGGACAATGCAGCGCTGAACAATGGCATCAATGCAGGATTGCTCAGCCTCGACCAGGCCATCGGCAACGTCCTTGAAGTTCGCACCAAAGTCGGTTCCCGCCTTGCCGTCATTGAAACCCAGGTGGACAACAATGCGTCATTCTCGCTGTCGTTCGAATCAACGCTCGCCGATATCGAGGATCTCGACTACGCCGAAGCGCTGTCACGGCTCAGCCTTGAGGCATCCACGCTAGAGGCCGCCCAGAAGTCGTTCGTGAGAACACAAACGTTGTCGCTCTTCAATTATTTCTAGCGACGTTTTTCGGGAACCGCGTCACACTTCCGCGACAAAACGCTAAAGAAATGGTGCTGCCGGACGGTCGTAATTCCCGCAAAACGTCAAAAATCCGAACAAATCTCTCAAGGTTTCTCAATCGACACCGATAACCCCTGTGTACGGCGGTCTTGAATGGATATCGCGACGCTGACACGACCTCCGGGGCATTAGCGAACCGGGTGTTTATTTAGTAACCAGGAGTTTAAGGAAATGGCACAGACGATTAATACGAACGTTGCTTCGCTCAATGCGCAACGTAACTTGAATCGTTCGCAAGGTTTGCTAAACCAGTCGCTGGAAAGACTGTCTACGGGCTTGCGAATCAACAGCGCGAAGGACGACGCGGCAGGACTCGCGATCTCCGAGCGTTTCACCACACAGATCCGCGGTCTGAACCAGGCGGTTCGTAACGCTTCGGACGGCATCTCTCTGGCCCAGACGGCCGAGAGCGCGCTCGCCGAGCTTACCAACAACCTGCAGCGTATTCGTGAGCTGGCCGTACAGTCGGCGAACGCCACGAACTCTGCATCGGACCGTTCTGCTCTGAACGCCGAAGTCCAGCAGCGCATCGCCGAAGTCGAGCGCATCGCGAGCCAGACGTCGTTCAACGGCCGCAAGGTCCTCGATGGCACCTTTGGTGCTGCGCAATTCCAGGTCGGCGCGAACGTTGGCGAGACGATCTCGGTCAACCTGACGACCGGTATGCGTTCGAACCAGATCGGCCAGATCGCGTCTGCTACGGGCACCGAAGTAACGGCCAATGCCCTGACGGACGGCGGTTTGACCATTGCGGTTGGAACGGCTTCGGCGATCAGCGTCGGCGCGTCGGTTGCGGGTTCGCTGACCGGTCAGGAGGCCGATAGCGCCTACGCCAAGGTCCGCGCAATCAACAATGCCGGTGTCTCCGGCCTGACTGCGACCGCAGCCAACAGCAGCACGGGTGCTTTCGTAACGATTGACGGATCGAGTGCGACGACGGCCACGACCTATGCTCTGGCAATCAATGGCATTGACATTTACAGCGGCGCAGACAACGTTGCAGTCGGCGCTTCGCTGACGGCTGCTGACGTTGCCGCCCAGGTAAACCTGTACTCGTCGCAGACGGGTGTATCGGCATCGGTCAGCGGCACGGACCTGACGTTTACGTCGGTCGACGGTCGCAACATCGACATCACCGAGAACATCACGCTTGGCACGAGCGCGACCGGTACCGGAATCGATGCCGGTTCCGAGGGCGTTAACCGCGGCACGATCACGTTGTCAGCATCTGACAACATCGTAATGACCGGTCAGTTCGCTGACATCGGCCAGGCCGCGACGATCGCCAAGGATGCCGGTACGCTCGACAGCGTCGACGTTCTCAGCGTCACAAACTCTGAAACGGCCATCAACCGTATCGACTCGGCCCTGACGGTCGTAAGCGACCTGCGTTCGAGCTTTGGTGCTATCCAGAACCGTTTCGAGTCGACGATTGCCAACCTGCAGGCAGTATCCGAGAACCTGGCCGCTTCGCGCAGCCGGATCCAGGACGCTGACTTCGCTGCGGAGACGGCTGCCCTGACGAAGGCGCAGATCCTGCAGCAGGCCGGCGTAGCGGTACTCTCGCAGGCCAATGCCCAGCCGCAGCTCGCACTGAGCCTGCTGCAGTAAGACTAAGGTAAGCAAGATCCCCGAAGGCGGGGCGGCACGGACGCCGCCTCGCCGCGGGTACAGGGAGAATGCTCATGGCTAACCAGGACCTAATGCCAGTCTCCAGTTCAACAGGGACGTACGCGGCACTCAAGCTGCAGGAGCAATCGACCGAGGGCGGCAACGCTGCGCCCGAGGCCGGCAAGTCCATGCCGCAAGAACAAGAATCCCGGCCGGATATGGAAAGCCTCGCCAGACAACAGAACAGCGTGAGCCGGACAATCGGCCGCGATCTGCGTTTCCAGGTAGATATGAATACCGGTACGTCGGTCATCCAGGTCCTCGACCGCGATACCGGCGAGGTTATTCGCCAGATTCCACCGGAGAACGCCAAGACATATGTGTCGGACTCGGGCGCTGTAGCGCTCAGGCTCTTCGACGACCGGGTCTGATAACGCCGGAGCAGTAGTTCTGGCACGTTTCTTGTAACGCTTCGGTGTGACAGGAACACACCATTACGCAGGAAACGAATAGAGAGATGGCAGGCATAATTTCAAGCGGAATCGGCTCCGGCCTCGACATTGCCGGAATCGTGCAACAGCTTGTTGTCGCGGAGGGGCAACCGGTGGAGACGAGGATCGCACAGAAGGAGGTCAGGGCCCAGGCAAAGTTGTCTGCCTTTGGCAGTCTGAAGTCTGCGCTTTCCGATTTCCGCGACAAGCTCGACATCATGAAGTCGGCAGACAAGTTCCTGCAGCGCAAAGCCAGTTCCGGCAACGAGGACGCCTTCACGGTTACGGCCACTGGCAGTGCTTTGCCGGCGAGCTACGACGTCGAAGTCGTGCAACTTGCCCGGGCGCAGAAACTGACCTCCGGTGCATTCGCAGGTGCGGACGCGCAGGTAGGCACCGGCGACCTTTCGATCTTCGTCGGCAGCGAATCGATGCTGCTGACCGTGACCAGCGAGAACAACACGCTTGCCGATATCGCCGATGCGATCAACACCTCGCAAAACAACCCCGGGATCAATGCATCGATCGTCAATGCGAGCTCCGGCAGCTACCTGATCCTGACATCCGACAAGACGGGGACCGGGCAACCGATCACGATCACTCAGAGCGGCGGCGACGGCGGACTTGCAGCCCTTGAATGGGACCCACTGAACGGTAACACGTCATTGACCGAGTCCATTGCCGCACAGGACGCACAGATTCGCATTGACGGATTCGATGTCGTCAGCCAGACAAACGATTTCGATACGGCCATCGACGGCGTGACGATCTCGATTCTCTCCGAGACCCTCGGCACTACCGAACGCCTGCTCGTCGAGAACGACGAGGAGGAGGCTCGCAAGCTCGTGAGCGATTTCGTCGAAAGCTATAACGCGCTGATCGATACCTTTGACAGCCTGACCGAATACGATGCCGAATCCGGCCTCGGTGCGCCGCTTCTCGGCGACGCGAGTATTCGCGGTATTCGTGACCAGGTGCGCCGCGAGCTGAGCAACGCTGTGTCCGACATTGACGCACCGTTTGCCATGCTGACGGATGTCGGCATCGAGACGCAACTCGACGGCAAGCTCGAAATCAACGAGCAGAAGCTGACGGACGTCCTGAGCGAAGACTTCGTGAAATTCGGCCAGTTGTTCTCGACAACCGATGGCTATGCCACGCGGCTTTACGACCTCACCGACAGCTATCTCAAGACGGACGGCGTCATCGATACGAGGACATCCGGCCTCGAAGCGAACATAGAAGAGTTCGAGGATCAGCGTCTTGCGCTCAATGAGCGGCTGGCATCGCTGGAGACGCGCCTGCTGCGCCAGTTCAACGCGCTCGACTCGTTGCTCGCGAACCTGTCGTCGACGAGCAACTTCCTCACCCAACAACTGAACAGCCTGCCGGGCGCGACGCGACCGCAAAGCTCTTGATCGAAAGGACGAATCATGCTCACCACGAGTGGCAGTGAAGCCATACGCCAGTACCAGCGGTTGAACACGCATGGCAATGTCGAGGATGCCTCGCCGCATCGTCTCATTCAGCTGATGATGGAACGGGCGCTGGCCAAGATTGGCATGGCGCGCGCGCACATGGAGCGCGCCGAAGTCTCGCGCAAGGGCGAAAACATCGGCGATGCGATCACCATCATTAACGGGCTTCAGGCAAGCCTCAATCACAAGGCCGATGAGAAGATGGCCGCCAACTTCGATGCGCTCTATGCCTACATGATGCGACGGTTGCTCGATGGCAATATGCAGGATGACGTCGCGGCGCTCGACGAAGTCTCCGGCTTGCTCGGTGAGATCAAGGAAGCCTGGGACGCGATCGCGGACGAGGCCTGAACAGGACCTGTCCGATGGAATCGCTGCTTGAACTGGTGGCAGCCATGAACGCGGCAGCGGAGCAGGGCGAGTGGGGCCGCGTCGAGGAATTCTCGCAGAAGCTTCGCGTCATCATCGCGGATGTGCCGGCAGCAGAGCGGCGCGCTGCCATCGAAACCGCGCAACGTGCCATGCGCAGGCTGCACGATAAAGCGGAATCGGCCCGCCACGACATCACCGACAGGCTCTCTGAGATTCGCCGTGGCCGCGATGCGGCCAAAGCTTACGGCAGCACGTATTAGGTCAAATTTGTCGCTATTTGTGACCACGGTCACAAATCCGGTGAAATCAAGGGTCTATGCTAAGCAGCAGTCGCAGCTGCTTGACATAAGGCATAGACGGAATGACACCGAATACGACGACTAAGGGGACCGTTCTCATCATCGACACCGACGCAGCGCTCGTGAGCGAGCTCAGCGACCGCTTGCGTTACCTGGATTACGAACCCGTCAGTCTGGCGAGCGAACGCGACTACCACAGCGACAACGTCGTTGCCGCAATCCTCGGTGATGTCAGCAGCGAACCCGCTCTGGTCGAAGCGGCGCAGGAACTCCGCACAGAAGTGCCGAACCTGCCGTTCCTCTGCCTGCCCAGATCGGCCGGCGCG
>JAAUYH010168683.1_pt1 | contig 10659 bp, 5 predicted proteins | sample 7278061 | NCBI WGS metagenome assembly JAAUYH01 (sample SAMN14350203, study PRJNA611818) | marine sediment metagenome | isolation source: surface marine sediment (0.6m) | place: French Polynesia: Moorea | collected 2018-08 | reverse complement strand
TTTTTGGCCCAGTGATGAGTATCATCAAGTTTAAAGACATTAATGAAGTCATTGAACGGGCAAATAATACTATGTATGGTCTAGCCGCAGCTGTGTGGACTCAAGATATTAGTAAGGCACACACAATTGCTAATAATGTCCGTGCTGGTACGGTGTGGGTAAATTGCTTTGATGTCTTTGATGCTGCTGCACCTTTTGGTGGTTTCAAGCAATCTGGTATGGGTAGAGAGCTTGGTGAATATGGTTTAGAGCATTACACTGAAGTCAAAACTGTTACCATTAAGTTGTAGTTGTGGCTTGTTCAGGGAACACCAACAAATCAATTATCCCGTAGGGGCACGGCACCAGTAAGATTCTTTATGAAGAGTAAGAATTTTGGATGCCGTGCCCTTATAATTTTGGATATTATGGTCAGTATATATTCCATATCAGCGTTGCTGAATTGAAGTATGAATTTATTGTTATTTTTTTAGTAATGCTCCCTCAATCTCCCTGATTTGGGGGATTTATTGTCATCAATAACGCCAAAATATCTGATCAAAGAATTCACATTAATTTAAATTCATCATCCCTGACTTCTTCCCTGTGTGACAGAAAAATAACTGTCATGGGAAATAATTATCAGGATTCTTGTATTTAACTCTTGAACAATTATTACAAGCTAATTAAGCATATTTATAACAAAATATTTGCGATCGCTTATCTTCCACATTAAAAATCAAAGTTAAAATATATTAGTATTCATAATTTATGATATCTTGGACAAAAATTACAAACTCCATATCTCCATTAAATCAACCTATACTGAAAGAAGGTTCTCGGGGTAAAGCAGTCAGGGAATTGCAAAAATTACTATTACCCCATCGGGTTTTTATCCACCTAAATGAACAAGGTGCTTGCGTATTTCCGGGAAAAGAAGTAATTGATGGCATATTTGGGGCAAAAACCAAACAAGCAGTGATCCTTTACCAAAACATGAAATTTCTTGTTGGAAATGGTATTGTAGATACTCAAACTTGGCGATCGCTTTATCAAGGTGCTCCAGTAGATATGCCAATTCTCAAGCAAGGTAGCAAGGGTGAATTAGTAGAAAATATTCAGGAAACCCTAGCTATTAGTGGATACTATCAAGGAGAACTTGATGGTGATTTTGGTTCTATTACAGAAACCGCAGTTAAAGACTTACAGAAACAAACAGGATTAGTGGTAGACGGAATTGTTGGCGATCGCACCTGGTTTGAGTTGAGTGCTATCAATACTATTTTCTGCTAATAAATTCCTCTTAACCCACCCAGGTGGTTTTTGTTCCTATAGCGATACCCTTTTAGAGTATTGCATCAAAATTGGGATGCTCCCGATTTAAGATACTATTTTAAATCCAACAAACCTGATTCTTTTAACTTAGGATTAAAGCGAATCTCTATTTGTAAACCTCGCTGTTTCAATCCCTGCAAAATATCTGCTTCCACTCGCCTAGCAACATTTTTCATAATTTTCATTTTTGCCATCTCATCATTTATGGGATTATCATAATTCGCCTGTTCTTCTGGAGTAATTAAAGCTTTAACATCTATGGGCTGAGTCCACTTATCTCTATCTTCACCATTCCCAATAGGTATACTGCCATTTTCTGCAATCCAAGCCTCCTGAATATTTTCTAAAATACTGCGGCTTGGACGTTCAATCGTTTGATATTTGACCCAATAACATAATTCTGGTTGGCGTACTAAATGTTGCTTTAAACTTGTATATACATCACGGGAATATCCTACAAACTGTAGGATTTTTTCTTGATTAAAGATGGCGTATACCCCGATTCTTTTCTGCAATACTTCAGGCAATTCCCCATTTCCATCTATATAAGGAATATATTCTAAATTTACTAAATTTACGAATTCGTTTTCCACAGTCATAAATATAATTTAAGCTTATAACAATAAAATTAGCCTATGGCATTCCGCAGTTTCTGTCACTATTTCACCAAAATTTTCTTGTTAAGAATCATAAAATTGCTTGTTAATTCATTATTGAAGATTGACAATAACAAAAGAGTCTGCATATATGCAGACTCTTTTATAAGATTAACAATAGATTGGTAAATCAATTTATTTTCAATCTACTGAAAATTATACCCTACAGTCAAATCAAAGAGCATGTAACAGCTCTTTTATCTTGTTAGATTGGCGTTGCTGGAATTTTTCTGGGAATTTTAACTCCAGAATAATCTTACCAACAGTATCTTCTTCAACCACAATAATTTCGGCAATAAAACGACTAGGAAGTAGATTGGCGATGTTTGGGTCAGAAATATCAATTTGTGGCAATTGATCTAGGTTCTGTCCATATGATGTTTCTGTATCTCCAATCAAATCATTCATGTCTTCAGCTACAGGAGGATTTGCTTGGTGAGCTAAAATTAAACCAACTAACGGCTTAACAGTTCGCATTCTATGTAAATCCTCTTGTCCAATAAATCTGTCAGCAGATAAGGATTTATTACTTTGCAACTCCAACCTCACTCCTGTAACTCCCAATTCTGTAGCTAAACCAGGGAAAAAATGACCATCCCAGTAAAGTTGACCTAGAGCCTGTACTTGTTTGCGTACTTTGAGACGATCAGTAGGTTTAATCTCCCGCAAGGAACGGGGTAAACTGGTAGCCAGAAAACCCAGAGAAGCAAATGGCTGGTCTATATCCTGACGTTTCTGGGAATACCATTCCCGCACATCTGAATACAACACTAAGTTTAAAGCATCTAATTGTTGGCGGGAGAGATTAATAAAATCAACTCCTAAACGGGTATAGTTACTATCAATTGGGGAAAGACGCACAACCCTGGCTGTTACAATGGCACGGGCACTAAAATCCCCCATGAGCTCTATCTGGACTTCATCTGGTAAATTTGGCCAAGACTCTAAGTTTATTAACGCCCCCGTCTCAGAAATATTGGTGGTTTCACCCATAATTGCCTGTCCCTTGCTGGAAATAACTACAGGAAGACGACGTTGCAAACGGTGAGAGGTACGTATTTGGGGTTGCTCGAAGCCTACTAGCAATGCTGCTACCAATAAAATCAGATTAAATCCAGACCACAAAGTGTTTACTAATACCGCTTCTGTATCCTCTGGACGTAGTAATAGCCAGTAAGGTATAGCCATTAAAGAAATCACAACCAGGGCAGTAACTCCTACCAGACCACGCATGGATTGCCAGTCAAATGTACGTTTATTTACATTTACCCCTTTATCTGTAACATTAAATGAACCAAGCTTGGGGTTAATCAGTGCCATCATTGTCACCCACCCTGCTTGGAAAGACATGACAAATTCAAAGATTTCGTTCCAGAAGGTGAAGCGGACGTGCTTGTAAATAATATAGTTGGTAAATAGTGCTAGTAATACGTGGGGAAGGGCATAAGCCAAAGTTTCTAAACCCAAACCTTGAATGGGGTTAATGCCGAATAATAAAAATAGAGTGGGGATAATGGCATATACCAGTCGGGGATAACCATAGAGAAAGTGAGAAGTGGCACTGAAGTAACAAATTCGTTGGGCAAATGTAAGATTTAGTTTAGGGTTAAATAAGGGGTTTTCTAGGCGGAGAATTTGCGCCATTCCCCTAGCCCAGCGCACTTGTTGACCAACATAGGCAGAAAAGGTATCTGGAGCCAGACCAGCTACCATAATTTTGTCGTAGTAAATAGATTTATAACCCCGTGAATGCAGGCGTAAAGCAGTATGGCAGTCTTCTGTCACCGTTTCTACGGCAATTCCCCCCACTTCTAGGGCGTGGGTTTTACGAATCAATGCAGCAGAACCACAGAAGAAAGCGGCATTCCAGTAATCGTTACCTTTTTGCAGGACTTTATAAAATAGTTCGTTACCTACAGGAACCTTGCCATCAGTAAGTAAGTTGCGCTCAAAGGGGTCGGGATTATAAAACCAGTGGGGAGTTTGCACAAAAGATACTTGAGGATCGTAAAAGAATCCCACTGTATGTAATAGAAATTGTCGGGATGGAATGTGGTCGCAGTCAAGAATTAATACTAAATCTCCCTGGGTACGATGAAAGGCGGTGTTAATGTTGCCAGCTTTAGCATGGTTATTATCCTTCCGGGTCATGTGAATACAGCCAATTTCTTCACACATTTCCCGCAGCTGTTCTCTTCTGGCACGGAATTTTTCTCGACGGGGATCATCTTCTTTATATCTTTCTGGACGACCATCATCAAGGATATAGACTTTTTTCTTTCCAGGGACATATTCGCAAGCTAAAGCCGCTAATGCAGTTTTGCGAACAATCTCTACATCTTCATTGAAAGTAGGTATATATATATCAACTGTAAACCAATTTTTTTCGGGAATTTTCGCCAGATTAACTGGTTTACGTTCTTTAATTTTTAAAGTTTGAAAATATGCCAGAACTAAGGTGATGATGGCGTAAAGTTCTGCTCCATATAGCATTAAACAAGCAATACTGTTGACAATGCCATCAAAGTTAAGGGTGTAACTGGTGCGATAGTACAAATACCGCATTGTTGTGATTAAACTCAGCCACACCATAAATAGGTGGTAGTATTGGCTGATTTCAGGAGAGGATTCTTTACCCTCAGCCTGCACTGCTAAATAACCGATAAGTATGAGAAAACCAGCAACAACTCCTTGTTGCCAACGTTCTAAGGGTGTTGTAATCAGTGGTACTGAAATTAAACATAGTAAGAGGATAAACCACTTAAAATACTTAACACCTACTTTTTGCAGCAGGCGATCGACAAATCGTGGTGTCAAGTCAATAAGCCAACGGCTAAATTTGGAGCGCTTATGGTTATCTTGCTGATTCGGTGGTCTGAAGGAGGACGAAGACATTGGTGATGGAGAAACTTTCTAGTGGGGATTTATCAGACTATTGGGGATTTTAACCTTTAAATTTATTCCCACAATAAATGTGGCAGTGTATATAATTTACTATTAAAAAATCAGTGGTCAATTACCGCTAAAAGCTATTGGGTTGTATACATTCTCTTCAAGCGGTAATTACCAATCTGAAGCACTTTTAACCTAATCACCAATAAGTGAATCAGGGTTATTTACTATCATTGGGATCCACACGTTTGAGATATAGCTGAGCAATACCATAGAGTAAGAGAGATATGCCCACTATGCTTGTAGGTAATAACAACCAGTTTTCTTGTATTAATCGAGATACTTTACTCAGGATTGAGGTATTTTCAACACGGCTAGTAGAGGGAGCATCTTGGAAAAATGCTAGTTGATAAGCATCAGGATCATAAGGAACAGGGTTAGCCCGATTGCTATCAATTAAGACTGTATTTTTCTTGAGTTGAAAGAACCATGAGTCTTGATTAAGAATCTGTCGGACTCGATCTAAACCTGTGGATGTTTGAGCAGTTAAAGCTAAGATGACGCGATCGCTATTCCAAGGAGAAATAACTTGTTTGATTGCCCCTTGTTTATCTTGAGGTGTTTGAATTGTTGCGGCTGTGGCTGAACGAATAAATCCTTGACCAAAATTAAAACTCTGGGGTTCCTTAAACACTTCTGGGAAGGGAAACTGATCTAAGGTGCCAATGCCCACTAAATGCTCTTCTTTCCGCACAGCTCCAGGTAAAGAGTCAGGAGTATAAACCTTCAATTTAATGGCATCTGCTCGGCTAAGTCGTCCCAAACGCTCACTCAAGGCGAATAAAGTCAATATATCCGTATCAGTGGGAATAGATGGTAATACCACTGCGGTTCTAGATAAATCCTGGGGTGCAGCAAAGGGAAATCCAAATTGCAGTAATTTGAGATCAGGGAGTTGTACGGAAGTCTCTCGTTTTAAATCAAAGCTAGTATCAGCATGGATTGTGCCTGATAACTGCTCCACAGGTGGAGCCGTACAATTTTGTCTGTCAAATGGTTCCCGAGAATTCATGCGGAAAAACACTTGTAACTTTGAATTTGGCTGAACCAAGTTGGCTGGTAAATCTACTTTAAAGTTTTTCCGGGTTTGTCCAGATTCAGAGGTGAGACGAGCGCCACCAATGAATACTCCATCTAGAAGAACTTCCACAGCCGAAGTTCTAGGGTTAACTTGGGGTCCATAACTATATACCAAGTTCATGGAACTACCGCGCAAAAATCTATCATCTGGTAAAGCACGGAAATCAATTTCCACGGGTGGCGCTCCCGAACCCCTGACGGTGACATCAGAGAATGGTTCGCCATTTAGCTGGGTTTTAATATCCTTGAGTTGAAAACTATTGGCTTCTGGTAAGTAACGGGGCCATTTACGAACTCCCGGAGTAATTACTTCTTGCAGTCGATCTACCAATACGACTTTACCCGTACTCATTTTTTGCACTTGGGGCTGACTTAAAGCTTGGGCAGCCTTTGCCACACCTTTTGCTCCATTTCCTGTCACAACTAAGACGGGCACGCCATTCTTAGTTGTGGTCATGAGTAATACGCCGCGATCGCTAGGTATGGGATTCTGATTGGTATCGAGAACTTGAGAGCCGACAATTTTCACGGGTAATTTTAGATCAGCTAAAAATGGCTGTTCGCTGGGAGTACCAACAATCACCAGGCGATCATTGTCTTTGACATCATTAATATTGGTAATGAGATTAGTCTGGATGGGACGAAAATCTGCCAGTCTGCCAAATGATGCTTGTAAACGGCTGGTAGCAGTTAGCCAAGATGGAGCAACTTGATTAGGTTGTAAATAGACAATACGGTTGGGTTCTAAACTCAGTTTGTCAATAAAAGGATATGGGTACTGACTAAAGTTAAGAGCGATTGGTTGGGGCTGAAACTGGAAAATTAACTTGGAATCTGGCAAAATTTCTGTCCAAAGTTCTGGGCTACCAGGATCACTACATTGCTCTGAATTATTTTGCTGGGCAACGATTCTTAATTCGTTGTAGTCCTGAAGCATTTTGGAGGGAATATTTAGCAGTACCTGCCCCACTTTCGACTCTCTACGGTTGAGAGGTATACTGCCGATACTAGTATTGTTTATCAATACTGTCAGACTAGAACGGTTGGCATAAAGAGCTGGGGAGTGTTGAAAACGGACTAAGGCTTTTAAGCTTTTTACATTCCAACTGCGGGGACGGGTAAAACCAAGGCGAGTTTCGGCGTAACTTCCTTGCAACCGCAAACGATTACCAACAATGGGACTGCGATTAAATTCGAGGTTATGGGTAAATAATTTCGGCTTTTCAGTGCTTTTAGCGGGAGTTTTCGGATTTTTTGTAGTTGCTTGAGCCAACAAAGTCACTGGCTGTTGTAATGACACCCTTTGTTTTTGTTGATCTTGGATCTCTTGTTTTCCTTCTGCTCGTGCCCTTAATAAAGGATTTGGCAATAGCAGGAAACAAAAAGCGATCGCAATTGCTTTTTGATTAAGTTGGGAAAGTTGAAACAACAGCTTCATGGGACAGATAGTTAATTATAGAGATTGACTTAAAACAGAAGTGTAATTTTTATTATTTACTCTTGGTTAAAAATACTGGAAACAAATATGTCCTTTTATAACTCATAAATAAACATATTTATGTGATTTTGAGGGAAAAAACAAAATATAGTCGGTTCTAATTCTGATTTAGTAAATTTTGAGACACAATTGTTGGCGGTATTAAACCAAGCCAAGCTAAGTTTTGAGTGTAATAAGCTGACTTATCATCCCAAATTCCTTGATTGTATTGAGGTAATATTTTTTGCTCTAATATTTCTTTTGCTAACTGTGGTTTGATTGATATCCAGGCAGCATAAAGCATGGTGTATTGAGATGTGGCTTCATAATCCACTAAAGCTTTTCCTGTAAGGTCAATACGAGCTGGTAATTTAGACTTTTCTTGCCATTGTTTTTCTAGGTATTGGGTTGCTGTTTGTAGATATCTTTGGGCTGGTTTAGCATTGAACCATTGAGCATCTAAGGCTAATCGCCACCACACTCTATAGGCATCAAAACTATACAGAGTTTGAATTTTACTATTGGGTGATAGAGCTTGGTATTCCCCTGTTTTAATATTTAAAGCTACCCAGTCACTAGGTAAATTTACTTGAGAAAGCTGGGATGATTTCTCTAGGATCTGGTAGCTACTGTCTACTAACTTTAACCAGTCTCTTTCTGGATCTACCTGGGCAAATATCCGGAAAGCATAGGGGGCGAGATAGGAGGGATTGAGATGTAAAGTGGATGAATTAGGGATAAATGCAGATTTAGGGCCTGGTAGTAGGTAAGGCTTACCTTCTGGTCCTAAAGCTGTGGATAGGTTCCACAAATCTTGCAGTTTAGTTTTCGCCAGTTGCAGATATTCCCTCTGATGCCAGCGACGTGATGCCAAAATTAAAGCAACGATGGCATCAATATCACCGTCACTAGCAAAGTTTTGATCAATTGCTCCCCATTTTCCATTTGCATCCTGACCCCACTTCCAAGCCCACAAACTATCGGTTTGTTTACCATTTTCCTGACGTTGGAGATTATTTTCTGCCCAGTTTAAGGTTAAAGCAAAGGTTGCAGGATCGTCGATCATGACTGCTCGTAGCATGGCATATGCTTGCCCTTCACTGGTAGAGCGATCGCTAGCTTCATAATCAATCACTCGCCCATCACTTTGGATAAATGATTGGCGATAAATTTCCCAGCTCACAGCGAGTAACTCTCGATTGGGAGTTGATGGGGGTAATTTGGTTAAAAATACTGGGGTATTTTGATTTTGACTATTTACTGATGGAGTCGCTGTGATTACAGGATTAGTTGCTGGTTGAGAATTAAAAATGGGAAGACTTGCATCACAGGCATATAGGCTAATTGGGCTAACAATTGTTGCCAAGATTGCCAGGTGTCGCATGGTTAATGAAATAGTTTGCAGACAATGTAATAGAGTACTGAACTAATTCTCAGTAATATCTCCATATTTATTATTCCCAAATAGCCCTTAATTATTAACTTAGATAAGTAATTTTTTCCAAATTTTTGGTAAAGGAATCAGTATTACTGAATTGAAATATGAATTTTAGAAACTGGATTAAGAGGGTCATTCTCAATCCAAAATCTAAAATCTAAAATCCGTCTTGAAAAGTTTGCTCAACGGGGGGAACCCCCGCACCGCAACTTTCCGCAAAATCCAAAATGGTAGGAGTTTATTTTGAATCCTTACCTCGCCGCTCATAGCTTTCCCAAGGGGGCTGAAAACCTCGCCGTAGCAAAAAGTCTTCCCGCAACTGTTGCATTTGCCGAGATACATCCACATCTGTAGCTCCTTGGGACATTTGCTCCAGTTGTAGTTGTTCCAATTGTGCCAATGCTGCCAAAGGTTTATCCATAATTGCATTCAAACCAGCTAGAGCTCGACGTGCTTCTTTATCATCTGGCTTGAGTTCAACTACTTCCGTATACACCTGCTGGGCTGAATCAAACTGGCGCTGTTCAAAACGAATTCCCCCTAAAGCCGCCAAAGCATCGGTATTATCTGGCTCTGTGGCCAAAATACGCTCATAAGCTTTGCCAGCCCGGTCAAAGTCTCCAATTGCCCTGGCTAATTCAGCCTGTAATTGGTCAGTATTGGAATTTTGGGGCAAATTAGCCAGTAAACGCTTCACCCTAGCTCTGGCTCGTGCAGGACTACGTTCGGCGATCGCCTGCACTAGGCGCATTTGCAGTCTAATATTACTAGGCTCGATTTGGACTAAGTAATTATACAGAGGCACTCTTTGGGGTGTAGTTGGCAGTGCTGTCACCAAACTAAATAATTCTGGGGGGGTATTAGTTGCTGGTTGGGTTGCTAACCAATTATTCAGAACTCCTTCAGCTTGGACTTGGGAAATCATTTTGGCTTGATAAGCAATACTAGTACGTCCCAACTGAATATTCATATTTTGGGGATTAAGTGCCAGGAGTTGATCATAGGCAGCTAGTGCTTCTTGATACCGCTTTTGTTGTAAGCGTACCCCTGCTAGTCCCTGCCAAGCTGCATTCACAATGTCATTGCCCGGATTAGTTCCTAGTAAAGCTTGGTAGCGTCGGGCACTTGCCTGGAAATTACCTTCTTGCCGTTCAATTTCGGCTGCTAATAACTGGGGTGCCAGGTCTTTTTTTCCTTGGCTAGTTGTGGTGTAAGCTGCTAAAGCTTGTCTAGCACTGGTCATATCCTGGAGTTGCAAATAAATCTGTGCCACTCGAAAATACAGAAATGGCACATTCACCCCTGAAGATGTGACTCTAGGTTGTAAGAAATTTTGATAAACAGGCAGCAATTCTGGATCGGGATTATCTATGTCTGCCAATGCTAATGCCAGTGGTTGCAGTTGGGCAGGGTTATTCGATAAATTCTGGAAAATGGGGAATAAACGCTGCTTCAGGGCATTTTTGGTTAATAAACCTAACTTATTTTCTAAAGCTAGCTGCTTAATTTGTAAACCTCTGTCACTAGGGGATTTTGCCAATGCTTGCCGATACAACTGTAGTGCCGCTTGTTTCCCTTGGGGTAAACCACTAAAGACATCACCAGCTTCTTTCAGGAGTTGGGAGGAAGGATTGGGGTTGTTTGTCAATGCCTGACGATAAAGGTTGCCGACTTGCTGTGTTAAGGCAGGATTATTAGTGCTTTTACGGATTTCATTTAGTGCCCTAGCTAACGGTAATAAA
>JAAUYH010067293.1_pt1 | contig 10659 bp, 7 predicted proteins | sample 7278061 | NCBI WGS metagenome assembly JAAUYH01 (sample SAMN14350203, study PRJNA611818) | marine sediment metagenome | isolation source: surface marine sediment (0.6m) | place: French Polynesia: Moorea | collected 2018-08 | reverse complement strand
CTGCCGTTTCCACTTTGATTTCTGGGATGGCTCAACGTGGTCCCCGCTGGCGGCGCTTCCCGTGGACACCATCAGCGAAGGTGCATACTGTGTAGATGCTGCGCTCGCCGTTGATCCCGACGGGCGCCTGGTCATCCTGAGCGAGGTGACCTCAGAGATGCCCGATATCGATGTCGAGTTGCGCGTGTTGCGCTTGGATGGGGGCCAGTGGCAAATGCTCGGCGACGCGCTCGATAGCACAACTGCGCGCGATGATCTTTTCGGCGGCTACGACGATCTAGCGTCCCTCTTTCTCACATTCGATCGGGATGGACAGCCAGTGGTCGCATGGGATTATTTCAATGGGCATAACGACGATATCGGCATGCGGGCCCGCGTATGGACCGGAAGCGGGTGGAGCAGACTGACCTCGGAGCACAGCTATGGCGGAGAAACCGTCGGGTTGATCGCCGGCCCTGACGGACTGCCGCTGCGCTCATTCACCACCTATAGCGACGACGCTGAACAGCTATTCTATCGTGTCCAGCACTGGGACGGTGCGGCGTGGATCGCGCTCGGTACTGACATCGAGGTCGACGACCCCAGAGCGACACGGCTTGTGGCAGACGAGGGCGGAGACATCTTTTTGTCATGGCCAACCGAAACCGCGATCGCGTTGCGAACTTGGAATGGCGCCGAATGGACAGAGCGCGTCCCCACGCCAGACACACTATCAGCGTTGCCCGCCGATATCGCCTTCCAGGTTTATTCGGATAGTAGCACTGGATTCGATGTGTACCTGCGCCATTTCGAGGATGGGTGCTGGAGCGGTTTATCGGCGTCCGAGCGCGGTGGCGGAATTTCCAACAGCAGCGCACCGTCGCGTGAGCCGCACGTATCCAGTAATGGCACACGGGTGTGCGTCGCATACCATGAATACGGCAGTAACAACGATCAGGTACTGCTCCGCTGTAACGATGGTATCAGTGTACAGCGTTCCGCGGAAGCGATGCTGAGGCACTGAGCTCGGCTTGCCATGTGCTGCTGCCTCGAAGCGCGTTGCGTTTTACTGTCATCTACTGGCTGTCCCACTCGAGTTGCAGCCGGCCATCGGAAAATACCAGCTTGCTCTTTTCCAGGTCGGTGGCGCCGTTTTCGATGCGCTTATGCACCCGAGTCGCTGGCGCCAAGACCGCGTCTCGACCGCGGGTGAAGCTCTGTTCCCGCACCACGGCCAGGTAGGCTTTGTTCAGCGCCAATGCCCGGTCGCGGGACGGCAACAGCAGCCAGGCCAAGTCGCGGTCGCCGCCGACCGCGGCGCGTCGCACCTGTTTCTCGTCAAGTACGCCGCCGGGGAAGTAACGCGCCAGCATCTCATCATTGGCGCGCAATTCGTCGGCGCCGCCCACCCGGCGGAAGTAGGTCAGAATCTCGGGCTCGCTGTGGCCGCGCTGGGGACGGTCCTTTAGCCCGCTGAGCCCCTGCATCCGCCAACCGTCGGCACCGGGGACCTTGCGGGCAAAGGCAAAGGTCTGGTCCACGGTGACGCCCACGGCGGAATGGCAGCCCATGCAAAAGCGGTGTTCCTCTTCGGTCTGCAGGCGCAGGCGTCCTTGGGCATCTTCGATAAAGCCCTGCAGCTGCCAACCGAAATCGTTGAGTAAGCCCACCTGCGGCGAGCCGCGGTACATGGGCAAAATGCCGTTCTCTTTGTCGTCAGCTTCTTCGCTGTAGGCATAATTAATCGCCCAAATATCGAGTTCCTGCACTTTTTTGGAATAGCGCAGTTCTTTCATCCGCTGGGCCATGAAGCCGTCGGCTTCGGGGTCGAGGTAGCGCACCGAGTGGAGAAATTCTGTGCCCTTGGGGTAAATGCTGGCGCGAACGTTGACTTTGTCTGCGCCGCCGACGTAATGGCTGGGCAAGCCGCGAATGCGTTCGATGCGGGCACTGAGCTTGCCGTCTCCGTCCAGATCGATGCCGCCCACGCGTTCATCAATGGGTTCGACGCGGCGTTCGTCGCCGTTACCGGCAATGGCGGCCTCTAAAATCGCCAGGTTGATGCGGTAGATGGCGCGCGAGGGCTGGCCGTCCTTGTCTTGGCGAAACGCTTGGGGCAGGCGAATGAAGACGTCGTCGGTGCTGCCGTTGGTGGGCCAAAATGCGCCGAGAAACGGATGAAAGCGCACTGCACGCCAATCGCTGCCGTCGCTGGCAAAGCCCTCGTCGTCAAATCCCTTTGCTAAATCGAGGTCGGGCACGTAGCCGGGATAATCATCTTGCTCGCGCATGGCGGCGCGGAGCGGCTCGTAGTTGTCCTCGCGGACGTAGGTCAAAATGTCGTCATCACTGGTGGCCGCGATAAAGGGGCCGCGATCGACAAAGAGGTTAGTCCAGTGATTGGTGAGGGCGACGTCGGAAAATGAATACTCAAGCTGGAGCTCGGCATCGTTGAGTAAATTGCGTCCCTGGCCTTGGGTGTGACATACCCAGCAGGGGTTGGATTTACCGCCAGTGGCCGTGTAGCACATCGGCGGCACGGCGGCTTCGAAGTTTTCGACTGTGCGGTCTTTGGCCGCCGCCAATGGGTCGTAGGTGTTTGCGGCAGGCGCCGTTTGCGGCCCGGCAGCACTCTTGCTTGTATTTGGCTGCGCGGGCGTTACATTCGCGGATGCCGACGCCGACGCCGCAGACGTTGTCATGGCGGGCCGCTCGCGGGCGGCATCGGCTTTGTCCGAACATGCTCCCGCGATGGCGGCGGCGCAGAGGAGCAATCCGGCCCGATGTAGATGTTGATGTAGCGGAACTGGCAGTGTGACCCGCTGCCGCATGCGATCGATCTGTCGATGAAAAAGGGCCGAAATGCTCATGGGTGCTGTCATGTTGTACGAGTATTGTGAATGGCGGGCATGCCCGCCATCGGTCGGTTGGTGATCGACGGGGTTTTGGGTTGATTATCGTCCTTGGGGGAACGTGCTGTAGAAACGCTCGCCAGGATGCTGGATGCTGACAAAGAGCGAACCCATCTCCGAGCTGAAGGCGGGACCGGTAACCTCGGCGTCACTGGGCGCGGCGATGACGCGGAATGCTTTGCCAAAGGTGGCGTTGTCACCGGCTTGATGCGCAGGGTCGAGGTCGAGGTAGTAGAAGGCGTCCGCGGTTTTATTGGTGCTGAAGTTGCCATCGGTGCCAAACCAAACACCGCCATCGTCGTCGATGAGGATGTTGTCGGGATTGGCCGCGTCAAAGGCTCCTTGGCCCTCAGTACCGCGGAATACTTGGAAATAGGTGAACGTCGACGAATTTCCTGGCTCTGCTGGATCGGCCTCCTGCATAGCGAAGAGCGAGCCCACATTGTCCTCACGCTTGGGCGAGTCGGTCTCGTGATCGTCGGGATCGTAGAGTACACCGTCTTGATTTAGTGCTACTTGGCGCGTGTGATTGGTAAAGGCCACGTAGATCCGCGGCGTGCCGCTCAGATCTTTGGGGTTCCACTCTACGTCCTCCGGGCGATTGAGCTCGGAGACACCGATCTTGTTGGCCGCGGTATACAGGGCCCAGAGAATATCGTCCTGGGTTTCGAAACCGCCGATATTGTTCCAATTGACATCCTGCAGGGCTTGGCCCACCGTCTTGGTGGCATCGCCGAGGGCTGCAGCATTGGGGGCGATATCGCTGCTCGTGAGAGACAGCTCAATCCAGCGGCCATTGCCGCGGGCGGCTTCAGTGGGCGCCGCGCCGCCGACGAGGGTGACGCCGGTTGCGTGATCGAGGTTTTCAAAGTGGGCCACGTACAGGGTGCCGTCGTCAAGGAGCTCGCGAATGGCCGCTTTACTCATGCCACTGGTGTATTCTTCGCTCGATACGAATTTGTAGATATGGCCGCCGCGGCGGTCACCGCCGGTGTAGAGCACGATGGGCTGGCCGGGGATCAGCTCCCAATCGGTATCGGTGACAAAGGTCGCATTTTCCCAGCGGGCCCGGCCCACAGCGCCAAATTTGGCGTGACCGACGCCGGCAGTGGTTTTGTCGCGGTACTCGTCCGGCGCTACGCCGGGATCGATCTCGGCCAAGTAACCGTAGAGGTCGCGGTTGTGGCGCGCATTGACGTTGGGGTCTTGACCGAAGTCCGAGGTTTCGCTGGGGCTGAAATCGGGGCTGATACGCGCACCGGGATCGAAGCCCGCTCCGGTGATGAATTTCTGGTCGCCATTCCACGCCGGTTCCAGATCGCCATAGTAGAATTGGACGTTTTCTTCGCCGACAACGACTGTTCCCCAAGGTGTCTGCGTACCGGAGCAATTGCCCGCCGTACCGGAAATCACACCAGCCGGTAGAGGGTTGCCCTCGTCGTCGGTATCCACTTCGTACGTACTAATGCCGGTCAGCAAAAATTGGGTATCGCTGGTCGCATCGTAGCGAATGCCCTGGAAGCTGCGATCGACTTCCCAGTTATCGGTGGCCGGATCCTGAAAGATGCGGATCCAAGATCCGCCGAGCTGCTGCTTAGACAGCCGCGTATACGCGCTTAGTGAGTCGTCGTCCCAGGTGTCGCTGTAGTAGTCGTTGTCGATCATACCATTGGTATAGGCGAACTGCGATAGAGTAAAGTGCTGTCCGCTGGGGGCTGACGTGGCCGTAGGCGGGCTGTTGGACACGTATTCGTGGCTGACCCATAAGTGGCCCTCACGATCATCGCCGTCGAAGATGGGCGATAGGCCAGTGATGTCGCCATCGCCGAAATAGGCTATAAAGTCGTTGTTGGCGCCAAAACGGGGCCCTTCGGGATCGAAGGAAAGGGGCTCAAGCCAGGAGATGACAATGTTGGACTGCGCCCCTGAGACCGTACGGACTTTGTCGTTGGCGCGGTTGGCCAAGGGAAATTCGATGTCTTCGGGCAAGGTATCGTTAAGCACTTGATCGACCAAGCCCTTGACCGTATCGGCGAAGTTTTCGTCGCTGCCGGCAAAGCTCGCGGCGATCACCGACGAAAGTGGCGCATCGGCGGCAACGCCTGGTTGCGGCAAGGACACGCCGTCGTTGCCCGGCGTGCCTTCCGGACCTTGCGTACCCGGCGTGCCTTGCGGTCCTGCGGGTCCCTCGCCGCCTTCACAGCCAGCGAGTATGGCAGCACAGCTCAATGCAATGCCAAACTTTAGATTCGAGGTCAATATCCTACGCATCAATCGGTTTCTCCGAAAAAAGTGTATCCGCTCACTGGTACAACGAGATGAGAACAAGTTTGATGACAATCAGGTGACATCCGCCGAAATATCGATGGAAGTACGCGGTCGTTTGGCGATTGCATGCTGTGTCGGCACTACATCCGGGTGCGCACGTGATCGAGTATGCGATCGGACAGAAGGGCGTTCATGACCACGGCCATTTTGGCGGCCTTGGTGACCACATAGCGAGCCTTGGGCCGCTTGCTGGTGAGGGCGTGTTTGATGGCGCGATCAGTGCCGTCCGTGTTCTCGGCGCTCGTGGCGCGCTTGCGCAGCTCGGCGTATACGCGCCGCATCGGTTCGGCATATAGCGCGCGCGCCAGTGGGGGAAGCCGCGCGATCTCGGCTCGATAGGTGTCCTCAGCTTTATCCCAGATCGCAGTCTGCACCGGCCCTGGTTCGATGACGCTCACGGACAAGCCCCACGGCGCCAACTCCATGCGCAGGGCGTCGCTGATGGCTTCGACGGCATACTTGGAAGCGCAATAGGAGCCCATCATCGGTGTGGTAATGCGACCGCCGATGGAGCCCACATTGACGATGCGGCCCGGACCTTTGCGCAAGTGGGGCAAGAGGGTCTGGGTGACCGCGACGAGGCCAAAGACGTTGACTTCGAATTGACTCCGCATTTGGTCGAGGTCGAAGAATTCAAGCGGCCCGCCCGTGCCGGTGCCAGCATTGTTGACCAAGCCGTGCAGCGGGGCGCCATCGAGATTGTCGGCAAGCTCCGCCGCCATGGCGGCAATGCTGCTGTCGTCGGTGACATCGAGGGGCAAGATATAGAGGCGCGGCGATGCCGCTTGCCGCAGGTTTTGCGCGTCTCGTTCGCTGCGCACGGTGGCAAAGATCCGATGACCTCGGCCATCTAAATAGAGTGCGGCAGAACGGCCGATACCGGACGAGGCACCAGTGATGACGATGTTGCGTGATTCCATGGCGCCACCATATCTCAAATCGAGCTGGCCCCAGTGAGTTTCACCCGGGACGCAATTGCGGTACGTTGCCGCCGACCTTGCCCATATATCAGCCTACCCGCGCGTCCGTTCTTGTACGCGACTACATATATCTTCGGAGAATGCGGCCGTGACCGATGCTACGACCGATACGACAATCGACAGATACAAGCCGCCCGCACTGCGGGCATTGCCCAGTGCAGAACGCGCCCCCTTTTATGCCCGTCTGCGCGCGCTCAGGCCCGATATCGAACGTCCCCTGCGTTTGCTCTACGGCGGGCGCGGCGATTTTGCCATGTGGCTGCGCAGCTTGATCGATGTCGCGGCACAGGCCTATGCCGCGCGATCCGCCGACCTACGCCGTCTCGATCTGGAGCGGATGGCAGTGCCCGATTGGTTCCAAGACCCGAGCATGATCGGGTATGTCTGCTATGTCGATCGTTTTGCCGGCACCTTGGACGAAGTGCGGGACAAGATCGACTATCTCGAAGAGCTGGGCGTGCGTTACCTGCACCTCATGCCGCTTCTGGCCCCGCGTGCGGGGCAGAACGATGGCGGCTATGCCGTTGCCGACTACCGCCAAGTGGCGCCCGCTCTCGGCGATATGGACGACCTCGCGCGCTTGGCGGACGGTTTGCGGGCCCGCGGCATCAGTCTATGCGTCGACTTGGTATGTAATCACACTGCCCGTGAACATGAATGGGCGCAGCGCGCGCTGGCGGGGCAGAAAGACTACCAGGACTACTATCACATGTTTGCCGACCGCTCGGGCCCCGATGCCTACGAGCGCACGGTGCGTGAGGTCTTTCCCGATTTTGCCCCCGGGAATTTTACCTATCAGCCCGAAATCGATCGCTGGGTGTGGACCACGTTTCACGACTACCAATGGGATCTGAACTACAGCAAACCGGCAGTGTTTAGCGAAAATCTGTCGATCTTGCTATTCTTGGCCAACCGCGGGGTCGACGTGGTCCGCCTCGACGCCGTGGCCTTTTTGTGGAAGCGGCTGGGCACTGATTGTGAAAATCAGCCCGAAGCCCATGGGATTTTGCAGGCATTGCGCGCGCTGTCGCGCTTGGCGGCCCCGGGACTTTTACTCAAGGCCGAAGCCATTGTGCCGCCGCCCCAGCTGTTGCCGTACTTGGGCCAAGGGCCAGCCACCAACAAAGAGTGCGAATTGGCCTATCACAATCTCCTCATGGTGATGCTGTGGAGCAGCTTGGCCGAGCGCAAAGTGGCCTTGATGACCCAAGCGCTGGGCAAGGTGGCCCGTATTCCTTCGCGCACCGCATGGGTGACGTATGTCCGCTGCCACGACGATATCGGCTGGGCCGTCACCGAGGAGGATGCCGGTGATGCGGGCCTAAACGGCCATGCTCATCGCGGCTTTTTGAGCGATTTCTACGCCGGGCAATTTCCCGGCAGCTTTGCTCGCGGCGAGGTGTTTCAATTTAATCCCCGTACCGGCGATCGACGTATTAGCGGCGCCTGCGCTTCCCTATGTGGCTTGGAGACCGCCCTTGAGCATGGCGACCATGCAGCCATCGCACTCGCCATTCGCCGCATCTTACTCCTCTATGGTGTGATCTTTGCCTTCGGCGGAACCCCCCTCATTTATATGGGTGACGAAGTTGGTCTCACCAATGCCTACGACTATCGCCAAGATCCCAACTTGAGCGCCGACAACCGCTGGCTTCATCGGCCATACATGAATTGGCAACAAGTCGAGGAGCGCCACGATTCTGATACCGCTGCCGGCCAGCTCTTTGCCGGCTTGCGGCACTTGGCCATGGTGCGTGGGCAGATGCCGGCGCTCCATGCCGAGGCCGAGCGCCATCCGGTATGGAGCCATAACGAAAGCGTGTTTGCCCTCATTCGCGATAGTCAGCGCGGACGCGTCTTAATCTTGGCCAATTTTAGTGAGCTTAGCCAAACGGTGCCGCGCTATCGTCTGGACGAACTCGGCTTTGCTGGTCGCCTTCGCAACCGGCTGCGCGATGAGGTCGGCGCCTATGGCGATAATGACGGCGATAATGACGGCGATAATGACGGCGATGCCGTGCTCGATGGCTACGAGATTATGTGGCTTGAGAGTTAGCCCCCAGAAGCTCGTGTAGCTCAATCGCCGCAGTATTGCCATCCTGCTGTGGACAGTTGTCAACACGGGCCGGGCCAAATCTGTAGAACCACGGGTAAATGCGGCGCAATGCCACGCATTCGAGCGGCATGGCGATTGCTTTAAGTGTCGGTAGGATGCGAACCGGCGCGGATGCCTCTGTATCGGTTCGCAGATCGGAGGTTCGCGATGAAACAACGCTCAATGTTGATCGGCCTGTTGGCCTTATCACAGATTTTAATTGGTTCTGCCTGTGTGGTGCGCGCCCGACCGGCGCGGGTTGCTGTGGTGACCCCGATTGCGGTGGCACCCGCGCGACCGCCAGCGCCCAAGGTCGTGCATTACGATAATCGTCCGGGGCATGTTTGGATTCAGGGCCGTTGGGTTTGGCGCCACGGGGCATGGAATTGGAAACCCGGGTATTGGGTGCCTGCGCGTGCCGGCCATGTCTATGTTCAAGGGTACTGGGATTATCGCGACGGCGGACATCGCTGGGTTGTCGGCCGTTGGGTGCCCGCAAGACGCGGCCAAGTATGGGTCCGCGGGTACTGGCACTGGGATGGTTATCAGTATGTATGGCGTTCCGGCCGATGGAAGCGGGCGCGTGCCGGTTATGCCTGGATTCCGGGGCATTGGAAGCGCGGCCGGGCCGGGCGCTATCGCTGGGTGCCGGGGCATTGGAGCAAGCGCCGCTATTGATCAGCGGCCAGTGAATTCAAAGGCCCATTCAAAGGCCCATTTGCTTGGCAATGATGACCTTCATGATTTCACTGGTGCCGGCGTAGATGCGCTGCACCCTCGCATCTACATAGGCCCGCGCGACGGGATATTCGGTCATGTAGCCGTAGCCGCCGTGCAGCTGCAGGCAGGTGTCGATGACCTCGCTGGCCATCTCTGTCTGCCAGAGCTTGGCCATTGAGCATTCGCTGATCAGTTGTTTACCAGCCACATGTTCACTGATGAGCCGGTCCAAGAATGCTCGTCCTACCTCGACCTTGGTGGCACATTCGGCCAGTTGAAAGCGAGTGTTTTGCATTTTGCTGAGCGGGCGGCCAAATGCCTTGCGCTCCTTGGTGTATGCGACCGTGTCGGTCAACACTTGCTCCGCCATGGCCTGAACGGTGATGGCGACGACCAAGCGCTCCTGCTGGAGCATATCCATGAGCATGCGGAAGCCGGCGCCCTCCGGGCCGAGGCGATGGTCCACCGGTATGCGACAATCTTCAAAGGCCAACTCGGCGGTGTCTTGGGCGGCCAGGCCGATTTTCTCTAATTTGCGGCCCTTGCGGAAACCCGGGGCTTGAGCTTCCACCACAAATAAGCTGATGCCGCGATGAGCATTTTTCGGATCGGGGTCGGTCTTGGCCGCGACCACGCAGAGGTCGCATAGGATGCCGTTGGTGATGAAGGTTTTGGCGCCACTTAGCACGTAGTGCTCGCCGTCGCGCACTGCTGTTGTGCGCATGCCGGCCAAGTCCGAACCGGCATCGGGTTCGGTCATGGCGATGGCGCATACCAACTCGCCACGAGCGCATCCGGGAAGCCAGCGCAGCTTTTGTTCTGCGGTACCGTAGGCGTGAATATATGGCACCACGATGTCCGAATGGAGCCCCATAGCGAACCCGCTATCGTAGGCATACGCCAACTCTTCGATGACGATGACCGAATGCAGGAAATCTCCGCCGGGTCCACCCTCGCTCTCCGCAAGCCAGGGGCAGAGAAAGCCGTGACTGCCGGCCTGGTGCCAGACTTCGCGGTCCACCATGCCCTGGTGGCGCCAGCGCTCTTGATGGGGCTTGACGTCACGCTGCAAAAATGCGCGAAACGACTTTCGGAACAGCTGGTGCTCTTCGGAAAAAAGTATGCGTTCCATGAGCCTATCCCGGATAGGCCCACAATAGTGGGCCGCATCAGAGCTCTGAGCTCGTCAGCTCTGCGTTTCCATGATCGCCACGACGCCACATCCCAACAATGCCAAAGTGTAAAGCCACTCACTGAAGCCAATGGTCAGTGAGTGGCTTGTTACGACAAATATGGAATTTTCTATCTCAGCTACTCGACAGCACCGCGAGGATCGTCTTGCTCTCCCTCTACGTAGATATCGTTAACACTGGGAAATTTTCGCATCTCATCGCGAGCAATTTTCCAGGCTTTCTGCACGATCCACGACAGCGAGCGATCCTGCCGAGCAGCCTCGTATTGTATTTCTTTCAACATATCAGCAGGGAAGTAGAGACTTTGTTTACGTTTATCAGATCCGGCCATGGGGTACTCCGTCCTCTTGGGTCTACTCGACACTACCATGCTGCCATGACGACATGCATATCCGACGACATGTTCTATGCAAATGCTGATGAATTCGCAAGCCTGGACTCGCATCCTTGCG
>JAAUYH010039782.1_pt1 | contig 10659 bp, 9 predicted proteins | sample 7278061 | NCBI WGS metagenome assembly JAAUYH01 (sample SAMN14350203, study PRJNA611818) | marine sediment metagenome | isolation source: surface marine sediment (0.6m) | place: French Polynesia: Moorea | collected 2018-08 | reverse complement strand
TGAATCTAAGGATAGAAAATAACAATGTTTGCACCTCTAGTAGTTTTAGTTCGTAATAGTCTTGGTAAAGCTAAGTTTAATCAGCTTCGGGGTAAAGCGATCGCTCTACATTCTCAAGTCATCACTAAAGTCTGTAATCGGGTCGGAATCGAAAGTAAAACTAGACAAAGCTTTATTAGAACTGCTCGCGACAACGGCAAAAAGTTAGGTCTACTCGCTTAAAATATTTCTCTTTTTCCTCTATCTCGACTCACGCGCATCTTGTTCACTGACGCGGGGTCGCTAACCATAATTGATTTCTCCTTTTTGATCTTGGTATAACCACCAAGATTTTTTATTATTTAAGAGTAATGGCAATTCTAAATGATCTAAGAGGATTGCTACAAATTCTTATTACTCATTACTCATTACTTATTACTCATTACTTATTACTTGTTAATAGCCATTGCCATTCGATTAATATAGATTCAGAAATTTTCAGAGATAAATCGTGATTTTCTTGAAGAATTATCGACAATTTTAAAGAGCCTTTTTCTGGAAGTATGGGCAATATATCAGTCAGATCAAACTCCCCTACGTTTGGTGCAGGAGATGAAATACTAAGTAGATCAACTGCGTTTAATACCTGTCCGTTTGTTGTAATAATTTCTAGGGGCTGAGGATGAATAAATTGCGTGATTCCTGGAAATCCGACTAAACGCAGATGATATTTAGTTACATCAGATTGCTTTTCAGTAAACAGAACTACCTGCCATGTCATTCCCTGTTTATCTTGAAGAGAATTGTGAACGTGATAGCGAAGTACTCCTGGACTTTCATGATGCTGTCTTAAAACTGCCTCTGCTGGCAAACAAATTATGATGGAACTAAAACATAAGAGTACTAAGAAGCCAGTAAATAAAATCAACCTTCGTATTTTATCCATATTCAGAAAATCAAGAGTAGATTCAGTAAATTATTGCCACAAAAGTCGCAAGTTTGTTCTTTCTTGATGATATGCTCGATCGCGACGGTAATATCAGGAAATACCAGAGGGTTAAATGTAATTAGTTATGATAATGCGATCGCTGATTGCCTCGTTACAGAAAGAAATCTTGCTCAAAAATCATCGATAGAGAGAAGAAAATTATGAAAAAAAATTATGACTATAGCTTTACTGTTTTTCTTGAAATTTTTTGGGTTCCCGAATGATGCAGGTTAAGGTTTGGTTGTGATCCCATTGCACTGTAGTGTTAAATCTTGTCCCTTCTCGATTTAAAATTGCTTTCAACCAAAGAAGATCAGTAGTTGAGGCTAATTGAAGTCTGAAGCATTTAATCTGAGTTGGGATCATTACTAGATTGACGAGTTTTCCTGTAGAGGAATCGAGGGTAGCAAAATACATTAAACCTAGATCATCTCGAAAAGTTTCATAACCAGTGATTCCTTCATAATCATTGATCAAGTCACCGCAACCATAGATAATTAGGCGATCGTGATAAATTTCAATCCCTTTGACATGGTGGGAAGAATGTCCGTGAATCAGATCAACTCCAGCATAGTCAATTAGTTGATGGGCAAATTCGCTTTGTTCGAGGGGAATTTCATAACCCCAATTACCTCCCCAATGGATAGAAGCGACGACTAAATCTCCTGGTTGTTTAACTTGCTCGACTTGCTTTTGGATGTCCTGAACTATTTGTCTCGACAAGTCTGGCAAGAGATTAACTCCTGACTTATCTTGCCCCGCAGCCCAACTTAGAGGAATGCCACTAGTGGTTACGCCACAAGAAAAGACAATCACTCTGCCTTTACCTTTGACTTTTATAATTGCTGGAGCTGCGGCTGATTGCTGAGTTAGTCCCGCCCCAGCAGTTTTAATTTGCACTGTATTGAGGGTATTTATAGTTTCTACCAGACCAGAATATCCCCAATCGAGAACATGATTATTTGCCAGAGAACAACAATCAATCTTGGCTGCTGTTAGACAGGAAATATTATCAGGATTCATGCGGTAGTTAATCCCTTTTCCCTGCCAATAATCATTACTTTTAGTGATACTGGTTTCTAAATTAATTAGTTTTACATCTGGTGCTATTCTTTGCCATTCTTCTAGGGCATCGCCCCAAATATAACTAAAGCTCACTGGAGAGGAAATCGAACCGTTGGCTTGCTCGGCAAGCTTGACATATTGCCTGGCATCTTTCAAATAAAATTCGGGGATAAAAGGATCACTCGGATGAGGCAAAATCTGGTCGATACCCCTTCCTGTCATCACATCACCGCCGAGAAATATATTGATATTACTCATCAATCAATCCTAGTGTCGCTGCACTGAAGCTCTGTCCTAGACTTCTATCGTCTCCCCACCCCTTCCAAGCTTCCCCTACCTCTCCCCTTAATCTCCTCTCCTATTAGGAGGAAGGCAGAAGCTCTCAAGTGTATGCTTTTTATATTTGATGATTAAGTTTGCTGGAAATGAGGATAATATCAAAAGTCACTCATCCTTGCTTGTCCTCGAATGGGGGAATGGGGAAAAGTTTTTGATATCAAGCTTTTGAGATTTTTTTTAATAGTGTGTTATTCACGCCCACACCTACTAGTTTAGCTAAAGTACTCGCTTCTAATACCATTTTAGTTAATAGACAAAATGATTATGATACTGGTCAAAATAGTAAGTACAAGGGGGGCGAGAATACAAAAGATTAACCAGGCAACGCCTGCTGGTTTAGCAAGGTTGAGCGTCCATCCGTGGGACGGAATGCTTTTGGGGACAATTATTCGCGAGTCTGCATGACTAAAATAGACACCAAGCCACTTTGAACCCGATGTCCAATTCTGAGGATTTTGCCATTCTAATCGATTTATTTCATCTTGGGTCATAATCCACAGTTACGTTAATATTATTTTGTTTTAAATGTAAACTTGAAAGGATATGCTGAGTTACCATTTTTATCTTTAAAATTTTTGTGTTTTGGGGAATTGATCCAAATAACATAGTTCTTGTTGGACTCTAGTTTTACAGGTAATACGTTGCGAGTCTTGTTTTCTGTATAGTAAGCCTGACCAGTCATTTGCGGAAATTCACTCCGATCGCTATAAGCCCAAGACCAATTGCCATCCATCATCTCTTCATTAAACTTGACTGAAATTTCTGTCAAAGAGGGGTCAACATTGACGCTTTCATTTTCTGGTATGGTGCTAACAACTCTAGGCGGTTGGGTGTCTGATTCTCCACAACCAACAACTAGATTAAGCAGGCTGGTCAAAACGATCAATAACCCTTTTCGATTCATTATCTTTCCTTAAGCTAGGGCTAATAGTACTATTTCTTCAGACATTTTAAGTATTTGCCTTGAAATAGAATGATATTCCCGGAAATAGAATCTAAATATTAGCCTAATGCCTAATTTTCATCCAGTAACATTAGCTTTTCTATGGGAGGTTTTTTTGTTCCGCGATCTCATAATACTTCACTTTGCGCGATCACGAAGTGCCAGGCTTCGCCTGATCGCGCAGTGCTTGCTTAAAAGCTATTATTCATCTTGGGGAAATCTCAAACGCTAACTCATGCCGATAAAAGCACACATTAAACTCTTGGAAAAAATTCATATATCCTAAAATTACTGGAACATTTCTTGGACGTTAGTACGCTCCAAGCTGTCATTTTTTTCTCTGAATGGAAATCGCCTAACAGTAAAGCCAAGAGGTGTTAGAAGTTCAAATTTCATTTAATACCTATTTGAGTTTAACTGACAAATTGGATCTGAAGTTCTGCTCCCACAGCCTTAGCATAGGCACGTAACGTAGACAAACGAACATCTTCGGCGTGATTTTCTATCCGAGAAATTGCTGATTTTTTTGTACCCAAGCAATTGGCTACCTGTTCTTGAGTTAGTCCTGCTTTTTCACGAGCCTGACGCAACATAACACCAATTTTGAAATCAGCATAACCGCTCTCAAATCCTTCCGCAAATTCAGGATCTCTTTGACTTCGTTGCTCAATATATCTTTGTAGGTCACTCATTTTTTTCCTCGACAGATAATCATACTTTCTTCGTTCAGCTGGCAATAGTACTCAAACTTAACACTCGAAATACTTCTTGGTTAATTACTCTGAACTCTCAGTAAACTTCCTCCTAGCACGCAATTGTTCTAGAAGAAGATAAATCTCATCTAGAAATTCACTGCCAAGGTTAATGAATCGTGTTTTGTCCTTGCGGGTGTATTGCTTCAGCCATGAAGTGAAAAATTCTGAACCTGAATAATTTTCTATGATTTTCTCTGTATACGATTTTTTTGATTTTCTTGAAAATTTAAGTCTCTTAAATATTTTGGTGGCACTCCCAAAATATTTAAGTATTTTTCTCGATGTTTTTTGCTTTTTGCCTTTTAATCTTTGCCTTGCTCTTTGTCTTATATCTTTTTTTCTATTTGCCAAATACAACGAATCCTCTAAAGCTATAGCTAGCTCATTTATAAGATCCTCTGATTCTTTATTTGCAATCAATAAAATTTGCTCGCGAACTACAATTATTGACTTTTTTATAAAATGTTTTGTACGATATAAATCCATTAGATTTAGCAATTCCTGAGCGGTCATATTAGAAGATTTTTTTGTCCATTTTTTCCATTTTTTCCAATCTTGCATCAAATGAATTAAGTATTTTAGCCAAGTTATTGAGTATTTAAATAAGTAATAATAACTGGAAATCAGATACAAAGACATTAGTAGGAATACAAATGTAAATACAACATAAAATAATATGATTAATATGATTAATATGCTAAGCAATATAGTATTTGGATCGGAAAAAATCAACGAAGAAATAAATTTTATAAATAGAGCAAATAGGACAATAAAAAAAACAAAAATATATGTAGAAGTACTTTGTAAAATAGAAATACACATTTTTATGATATTTCTGGATTTAGTAATAAAATATTTTATGATATTTCTAGATTTAGCTATAAAATATAGTAGCGGAAAAAAGAACAAAAAAGGCCACCAAAAAGGATGTGTGAACTTACCTGTATTCGCAGCTAAGATAGCGAAAATACTCCACAGACAGGGAAAATATATAAAACGAAAATACATAACAAAAAATATTTTAAATTGTTCAATACTAGGAGAATTTAATTTTTCTATTGATGTCTTTCTTTCCCAATTTGTCCAGGGAATACTCATAGACATTTTCATTATATCCCTAGAAAATTTTCTAGATGATACTTGTGAAGAAAAATATCGAAGAATCAACAGAGACCATATCGGCAAAATAAGCACAATTGAAATTATATAGGTGAGAAAAAAGGACTTTGTGAAAGAATCTTGATAACTTAACTGATCATTAAATTGATGAAATAAAAAAAATGATAAAAAAGGAAATGATACAATATGTAAACAAATATCAATAAAGCCAATCCAGCGTAGGAGCCATAAGATATTTATGTAACTTGTTGACTTATCTAGTCGAGATAGATGCGCATAAGTAGAAAAGAACTCCTTGTTCAAACGCTTATCAGAAAATAAACCTAGCAATGCTCTTCGAATATCAGCAGAGATATCATCAGGAATCTTGACAAGTCGAGCAGACTGCCGATAAGCCACTTCTTTCAACCATTGGCTTTCACTGGAAAAAGCATTACGAAGTAACCAAAGTAAAACTGGTTGAGGGGTAATTCCAGCTACTTCTAAACTCCATTTCTTATCTGAAAGAGTCCCTTGAACACTAGCTGATAATAGTATACGTCCTGCCTGCATTTGAATATCATCAGACAAATCCTTAATCCGATTGATAAATCCATCTTGTAAAAGTCCCAATAGATTAAGTAAACCAGGAGGCCAAGAAAAATTTTTAGGTACTGAACTACTTTGCTCAAATGATTCCCTATTGACATATCCAATAGGATCATCAATTAATCCCGACAGATTGCCAAGTATTTCGTCGAGAAGATATCTTGCCTCAGCCAAAATTGGGGCAAAAGTTTCTGGGGACTGAGTCTGAAATATTACAACAGTTGTTTCTCGCCAGCGACCATCAGTTAATAACTGTCTAGGCTTGATACGATTAAGATCGCTTAGAACAACGCAGGTAGCAAAATATTCCTGAAAACGACGGTGAGAAAATGTAAACAACGGGGAATCACCTGCTATTGTTTCATCTTCAGAACGTGCTAGTTTAAGATACTCTAAAGCATTCAAAAATTTATCAAAATTGCCTGGAACTCTAAATTCAAGAGTTCTCATCGCATTCCGAATTCCCGCACGGGTAGGGCTGAGTCCTAAATTTGGGTCTAATGACATACAAAAAGCAACCATTTCTGCCATTGTTCGTACCGCAGAAGGTTCAAGATTAAAACGCTTTTTGAGCCTATCTTTATCGCGGGTTAGTCGCTTTTCTAAATAATTTTCAAAAACACTATGAGTATTTTGGGGGAAAGATCCTCCATCCCGCATATTTTCACATAGAATACCTAAGAACATCGGATTCTTAGTCATCTCCTGAATTTCCTGGGAAGCGCTTCTAAGTTGTCCAATCAGTTCTTTCTCTATTACTGAGTCAAGTTCTGCTTTGCGAATTAGTTCTAAACGAAGATTTTCTAATGGTAAAATGCGAAATCGAGGCCAACCTAAGTGTTTAGGCCCACGAAATTGACGAGAAGCAATAATTCCTCGACAGTTATTAAAGCCACTTAAAAAATCGTCAATTACCTCAGCATAACTTTTAGTAGCTTCATCTGCCTTAACGGAGCTTAATACTTCAGGTAGTTCATCAAAGGAATCAAAAAGAAATAACCATGTTCCTTCCTGAATTCCTCGTTGAAATTCTTCGTCCAGAAATTGCTCAATATCGCGATCATTAAATCGATTCAATTCTCTTTTTACAAAAGATTCTATTAAGTTTCTGTCAATTGCTTCTTCAGAGGAACGTTCCAGTTTTTTGAGGTTTAGATATAAGGGAATAATGCTCTTGACACTTCTGCTTTTCATTGCACGTTGAGCTAACTTCTCAGCAATATGTCGGAGGGCAACACTTTTTCCTGAACCTGGAGCGCCCTCAACTAGAATAAGTCTTTCTCTACTTAATTCAAGAGCCTTGGAAAGCGTTTTTTCCCGGCGCAATCCTCTTTTTGTTGACTGAAAAAATGGAATCAGGGTAAATCCCTTTCTTCTGCCTTCTGCTTCAATCTCTGCTTCTAATTCAGTGTATTGATAATCTTTCCATTCTTCACCGAGGTTTAGTTGATCAATCTCGCGGACTATATGCTTTGCAAATCGACCTCTTTTGCGATGGCGTATTCTTTCTTTTTGGTTATAGAATAAAGGCCAAAATTCTTCTACAAATAAATTCTTTATTCGACTTATTACAAAAAGCAGTCCCCAAATTGCTAATAGGACTAATATAGCAAGTAAAATACGGTCAATTAGTAAATTTAGCCCATCAGGTAGTTCGTCCCCTTCATAAAAACTGGATACTAGATCCTTAAAGATCTTAAATAAATTTGGTAAATCTCCAGGATTCATTTTATACTCCTCAATCTTTATTCCAACTTAAGACCTTAAAATCTAATACTTATAGACTACGTATGTTTCTTGTCTTAGCGTTGCTTCGCACTCGCGTAGCGAGACTACAAATCCATGAATTTGTGCTCGCTAATTCTCAGCTTGAAACCTAAAGCGATCACTAAAATACCTCTTAAACGTATTACTTAGTATATTACAAGTTGAATTTTAGAAGGTGGGATATAAGATTTTTGTAATTTATATTAACAGGACTACTTTTATCTAAATCGCGTCTACTTTGAAACCCGTAGTTTTGCCCTATAAAAAAACTACGGGTTTCAATCTGGACATAGCTACATAAGATCTTTAGTTCAACTGGGACAATGTCTAGAAGAAGGGAGTTCTAAACACCTTCACTCAAAGATACTACCCAAACATTAATCCCTATCTAATCGGCAAAACTAAACTAATTATCAGTTAAAAGTTCTGATTGTTTCGCAACAGGTAACTCTTCTTTCTCTTCAGACTTAAACCATCCTTTGTATTTTGCTGCGACAACTAATACAAACAATAAATCTAAACCGACAACAGCAGCTACAGTCATCACAGAGTCACCACTACCAAAACCATAACTATGTAAACCTGTCCCCAGAACAAAGTTCACACCGTACCAAGCCATTAATACCGCATTAAATGCCACCACACTAGTAACGGTCAAACCAAAATCAGCTAACCATCCTACTAAACGACCGTGGAGAGGCACAACGTAACACATCAGAGCAATTAACGCCCAGGTTTCTTTGGTATCCCAGCCCCAGAAACGTCCCCAAGCATAATGCGCCCAGATTCCTCCGAGAATAATACCAGTAGTTAATAACAAGACTCCTACTTGTAAAACTCCATAATTCCACTTCGATAAGCTGCGAATTCTCTCTTTAGCTTGGGGCGCAAATAAATAATGACCCAAAATAATATGACCTAAGCCCAAAGCAAGGGCAAAACTAGCATAACTGAGAGTAATCGTGGGAACATGAATACTTAACCAGAAATTATCCCGTAATACGGGGACTAAAGGCTTAATCGAAGGGTCGAGAATCGCCGGTAAACTATCTGCTAGGACTAAACAGACTATAGATAAAGGAGCCGCAGCGAGCAGATAATATTTCGCGCGATAGATTAGCTCAAACAGAAGTGCGATCGCCGAAATCCCAAAACCAACCCAAATTACCGATTCATACATATTGGTTACAGGAGGACGACCAGCAATTTGCATTCTTTCCCAAATGCCATAGACGTTAATTAGTAAACCAGCACTAAATATACCAATGGCACCCCAGTAAAAGTCAAGTGATTTAAACAGTAACACCAATAACATGACCACAAACCCTAATGTATAAATCATCCAAGTATTAGCAAAGGGATGTAAGCCATAAAATCTAACTTCTCTGTTTAAAACAGCTGTCTCAGGATAAACCTGGGGACTGAGACTCGCTAATTCAGTTTGGAACTCGGCAGCAATTTGACCTAAACTAATTTCATCTTGAGGAGAATTGCGATAAGTTTGTTTGAGTACATCGTAGGTGGTTTGGATTTGCGCTACAGCATCCGCATCATAATATTGTCCTGCATCCTCTACCGATACCCAAGTGCCATTAATATCATTGGGATGGGGAACTAGAGGAAGTAGATCTACGCCTACGGTAGAAACTACTAATGACATTCTTTCTTCAATAGTTACCGCTTCGGTTTCATCCCGATTTAAATCAATGCCTGCCGCTTGTTTTTGTTTAATTGCAAGCAAAAATTCTCTGAGATCCGATTCGATTAATTCTGAGAAGCTAAAGTACTTTTGATCTGGATCAAGTCCTAATTTCTCTTTGAGGGGACGATAGTTAAATAAAACGATGGGTTCATTATTCCAATTGCGATTATTGAACCATAAAGAGAGATCAGTATTTAAATAATCAAGTTTCTCTCCATTAAGAGCCTGATAGCTATTTCTCCCATGAATTTGCGTTACAGTTTCCCGCGCCACAGTATCCAAAGGTTTTTTCCTCCCATCTAGCTGTACTGCTAAATTCTGTAGCGGTTCGACAGGAGAAGCTTGAAATTGACTAAATGGAGTAATAAGAATAAGTATTCCCAGTATGAGTCCTACTATAAATTTGACGATCTTCACAATTTAACTATAATCTGACGTTCTTAAAGTTTGTTCCTTAATAGATTATAGGACTTACGGGCAAACCAAGTATTTCACTTTGAGTTAAAGTATCGTTACCTTCAAATTAGTAGGGTGAAAAAACACATCGATCGCGCTGTAAAATATATCACATGCTTAAATCTTGATATCATAGGCTCTGCAAAAATCTTTGAGCAAGAAAAGTTGTTTGATGGTGAGAAAGAGAAAGTTGAAATTTTGGGAGCGCTTGTTGACAGGACACTATTAGGAATGTGAGCATAGCTGCGGTTAATAGCCTCTCTAGGAAATCGCCCCAATTACTTTTGTCTTTAATCACTTTCTTCCTCCTCAACTAAAAAACTTGAACTAAGTTTAGAATTCTTGCTCTTCGATTCAAGTTATTCTTATGAAAACAATTACCTATAAATGCAAGCTGAATAAAATTAGTCTTTTAATTACGTGGTTAAGTTAAAAATGATCTACTCACCTTAAGAGGTATAAGCTTTCTGAGAAATCACCTAAGTTAGCAACCATAGGCGATACCACGATATTTTCTTAATCCCAAGTGTGGTTTAAACCTTTGAACGGGATGGCGCAGAGAATAAGTCTGACCTAAAAATTTAGCTACTCCATCCGAAGCGACAGTTTCAACTTGAGTATTTTGGTTAGAGTAAGTAATTCCGCGATAACGAAGTTGCATAGTTGTGATCTCCTGTGTTTGTTGGTTGCTTCTTAATTTAGGAAGAAATCGGGAAGAAGTAGAGATCAGTTCGAGAAGTATTTTGATTTTTTTTATCTTTCTTCCGCGAGAAGACTCCCGCTAAAGCGGCGAGATGGGGCGTATAAACATCTGGGGAAACCCCAGATGACAGCCCCTCATGAATCGCGGTCAGGGTGTAGAAAAACGCTCTAGAGCTGGTAAAATTACAGCATGAAACAGCTACGCGGATTTAAGTACAGATTTTACCCGACACCAGCCCAAAAACTAGAATTGGCG
>JAAUYH010019406.1_pt1 | contig 10660 bp, 10 predicted proteins | sample 7278061 | NCBI WGS metagenome assembly JAAUYH01 (sample SAMN14350203, study PRJNA611818) | marine sediment metagenome | isolation source: surface marine sediment (0.6m) | place: French Polynesia: Moorea | collected 2018-08 | reverse complement strand
GCTCTAAAACCTGCGTGGTTTTGACCTGACTTCCGCAACCTCAAACTGCTGAGCTGATGCTGAATATTGTACCGAACAGTCTCGCGAGGGTTCCGTTGCGTACAAGGCGAGCGGCGCGCACACTCGTTGGACCCCTCGATTCAAACTTGGGAGATTGTTGGCACCACATGTCGACGCCGCTGCTGATATCGGCTGAAGTATCGATCCTATCTGTAGTACGTTATACTTTAGCCGAGGCGGGCTCAGGTTGTTCTTTCGCGATTGCGGTATCGAAGGGTTTGAGACAGAATTCCCTTCTTTCCATTCTCATGGGAACAGAAATGTTCTATTTCGTGATAGCGCGCCCAACTTGATCCGCGTGATCAAGAGCTCGCACACCCATTCCACCGACGATGACACCACGCGGTTGTGCGTTCTCCGTTTTCACGGGGTTGGTTCGATTCCACAGTGCCCCAAGCGTTGCACGAAATGTCAAATGCCGTAGCGTTGTGCTGGGCAGACGGTGGTGCAGCTCATCGACGAGCACCATGACGCTCGCGACGAAGGACCCGACAGCGACTGGCACTACCCCATCGAAGCTGGACGATTCATCGATGTTCCACGGGGAAGCCACGTTTTCATCGCTCGGGATGTCGCCCGAGATTTGCAAAAAGTTGGAGGCTGTTGGTATCACTCAACCCACACACGTGCAGGCTGCGGTGGTGCCACGATTGCTCGCGGGGTTAGAGCGCCAACATGAGTATGCGAGGGAAATGCGGGAAGCGCGTGAAGAGTATGCGAAACATAACGTCGTCGAAGCCGGGTTACCTTCGCTTCTAGACGAGGAGTTCGAGCCCCCAACCCCATCCGACGATCCCGACGATGTGCTGGTGGTGGGTGCCGAGACAGGTAGCGGCAAAACGTTGGCGTACTTGCTTCCGTTTATCGAGGCGCTGAAACGAGATCCCGAGTGTACCACAAAGGCGGTCGTGCTACTACCTACGCGTGAACTATGTGCCCAAACTGCGAAATTCCTACAGACACATATACCGGATACGCCGCGGACGCTCGTGTTATCAGGTGGTAGGCCTCCAGATGTGAGCGATATGGAGGGTGTTAAGATATTTGTCGCTACTCCTACCTCGCTATGCACATACATGCAATTCAGTGAGGACGGTTTGCGCAATGACAAGTATATCGTTGTTGATGAAGCGGACATGTTATTAACGGGCTCGTTCTTGGATGATGTGGCACACGCACTGAATCAACCTTCTATGAAACCGTTCGCAGTGCGTCGTAATGGGCGCCAGCGACGCCATAATCGCAATCGGTTAGTGTTTGTTGGGGCCACGTATCCGCATTGGGTGGGCGAGCGAGTGAAGTCGGTTGTTACGTGGATTCGGGCGCGGTACCCGACAGTGAGCGAAGTGACGACGCAAGATATTCATCGGCGCTCGACAAGACTGCAATCCTCGTGGACCTTTGTGGAGGATGACGACGAGCGGCGGCGTGTACTGGAGGCGTTGCTAGCGGAAGCGGAAGGCGAGAAAGTGATGGTGTTCGCGTCGAGTGCCTTGCGTGTGGAAAATCTATTTGAGACGACCAATGCCAAGTTCGGAGCGGCTGCGCAATTACACAAAAAGATGCTGCCGCGGGATCGTGCGGAATCGCTGCGCCAGTTCGCGACAGACGAGACCCGAATCCTGTTTTGCACCGACGTGGCGTCGCGGGGCCTGGACCTGGGACGGGTGACACGAGTGATAGAGTACGACTTTGCATCGAATGTAGTGGCGCATCTGCATCGGATCGGGCGGACCGCGCGGGCGGGTGCATACGGCCGCACGGACTCGATCTTCGACGAGGTGTCGAAACCACTCGCTGACGCGATTCGTGCGCGCGACGAAGCCGACGAGAATGTGGTGGACGGGGTGTTCAGTCGAAACCGGTCATTCCGACGGAAACTGAAAAAGAGCATAGTGCGCGCGTGCGCGGACGACGAGAGTGGTAAATTGGAATAGCGTGGCTGTACGGAGTCAGGGAGTGTCGAATTAGGCGTTGGCTGAAACGGGGCTTTTTTAAAATCCGTAGCTTACCCAAACAGTCAGCGTGGTCTTGTATTCTCAGCCATGCGCGGTACGGAAGTGCCCTCACATGCAGGCGGCGGCTGCTGCTGTACTATTTCGGAATTCTTAGCACCTGCGGGCCCGTGTGTGTCGCTAAAGCGCCAGCGGTCAACGTCTGCCCCGTAGCCAACAGTCGGCATCGCGCCAAATGCTACGTGGTCCTGTTGTGGCATGACCCCAAGCTGCGCGCGATACTGTGGGCGGCCTCGTTTTTCTTGTGTGTGCGCTGCGTGGCGCGCCTGCCTCGATGTGTGTTCGCCACTACGCGCGCCTGCTCGTGCCGCTGTGCCTTGCGCTTGCGGTGCGTGCGGCGGCGCGGTGCGCTTCGATTCTACCCTACTACCAAGTGAAAGGCGGTGCGCGTATTCATACGGAGACCCTGTTCGAGTTTGTGGACGCCTTGCCCAATGCTAGGGGAAAGGAGGAGAGCCGTGCGTTGGTGGCGGTGACGCGCGAGCGCTGTGGGCTGGTGCGTGAGATGGACGCGCTGGAGACGACGAAACGGTTTCGCAAGGCGTGCTACAAAATGAAGCACGCGTTGGCGCAATCCCGCGCGCCTCCGCCCAGTATGGACGAGGCGACGTCGATGGATGAGGCTGCGGTGAGAGCGGCGTTGAACATCGCGAATATTGCGCTGCGGAGGGCGTGGCAGAGTTGTGATGTGATGTGTCCGTGCTTCAACAATGGGAAAGTGTGTCCCACGGTGCCAGACGGAAACGGTGATTGCGTGGTGCATAAAGTGGAGCCGATTGAAAATAAGCCGGCACTGGTTTCGATGGAGGTATTGGAATTGTCACCAGAACCGATCGATGTGATGATAACTGCGACGGTCGAACCCGAGCCGGAGCTGCCGTCGATGACACCGGAGCCTTCACTACTTGTGGACACTGATGCGGTGGTGGTGGTGTTCCATGTCACACCGGAGCCGAGCACGGACGTCCCGCTGGTGCAGGCGTCGATACAATCCACACCGAAGCCGTCGAGTGTCACGGAAAACAAGGAAGTGGCGGCGGCACCGAGTACATCGACTACGAGCGATAAGAGTTCGTCGAAGAAGTCTGAAACAACGCCGGCGCCGTTATCGGACGCGGAAACGCAACTCGTTGGTAAACAACCGTTGTCGGTCGGCGCTATCGCTGGTATTGGAGTTGCGGCCGTGGTGGCCGTCGTGGTGGTGGCGGGCTTCGCGATGTCGCAGGTGGCGTTCCGAAGAAGACACTCGGAGGAGATCGATCAATGGCGGCAAGCGTTCCGAGTGGTAGAAGACTAATTTAATACTAACGATTGCTCCGTGATGGTGCGGCGCTTACTTTATTATTACTGAATCATTCCTGCGAAAAAGCAATGGACTTGCATTGCGCACTGCCATGGTGGTTGTGTGCACGTAGATAGCAGCTGTATACTTACAAAGTGCAACTCATACTGTACTGTGCAACTTTTCATTTCTGGCATTTCTCTGAGTGTTAGTTGATTTCTTGTTGTCTTCAGCAGAGTCCGGTACGTTACTGTTTTCTACTGTACTCCAGTTGACTGAACTTTGTACAGTAATCATTTCGTGCGTACAGTAGCTTGCTATGGCGTAATGCATAGGAGAGGGGTGCAGCCGATGTCAGCTTCTGCGAAGGACGCGGAACATTTCCGACCATTTTGTGCACAGAATCGTCAGGTGGTTGCGACAAATTTGCGGATGAAGACGTGATGCTAGAAACGGCGATGTTTTCTTGCTTGAACTTGGGGAGGTCGAGTTTTTCGAGCACCAGTGGCGGCATCAGTGCCCCCCTATGTGTCCCACCACCCCCAGTTCTACGGATCGAAGCAGCACGTATCCTTCCCAAACAGTCGATCTGCCACGACACCACGCTCCGCCGGTTTTCTACCGCACCATGACGGAAGAAAGCACACACTAAAATTTCGCCCGTTCGACTAGGGCTTCTCTCACGCGACTGACGAGCATCGAATACAGACAGCCATCGTGAGCGTGCTCGGGGAGCGCTCGGGGAGGTCCGATCGGTTGACCGACGTAAATTGGCTGAACACCTTTATATCGTGGCACTTGTTCGTGTGATGAACACGTGCGACGCTGCTTGCTTGCTTGCTTGTTTGCATGCTTGCATGTTTGCTTCAATTTACCAAATCATGGGCTTAGTGCATCCGTTTGTTCCATCTCGCCGTCGGCACAGCTAATGTAGAGTATTGGGGAGCCTTCGATTGATCAACTCTTTCATGAAGCGCGTTAGCTGATGGCAGTACTGTACTGTATAGTAGGGGTGTTAGTCAAGTTCAGAATATTGCTCTTACACGAACGGGTTTTCAGTAATCAGCAGGTCCCAGTGGGGTGGTGGATTTGAGCAATTTAAATTGCTTTGTCTGTTAGCAGTGTTGAGTACAGTACAGTCGGCCACGAAAAGAATAACGTAGTGTAACAGACAGGGGAGTAGGGCGTACTGTAGAATGTTCAAGCAGCCATCGCCCTAACCGAGCAACGTCGCTTGCTGTCCCAGAGTCGAACTGAATTAGAAGAGTTGATGGTTTTACATTAAACGGAGTTCTAACGCGCGGTCATGTAGACCGCCGCAATCACTGGCAACGCTTGTGCTTGCAAACTACGACGGGAGAAGCTAGTGCCCATACGGCCGTCATCCTCGTCCTGCTTCTTGGCGAACAGCGCCGAATCCCAGGGCGATACCGAGTTGAAACTTGGCGATCTTGCGACGGTGACGACCGAGGCACGACGGTCACGGAATTGGATAAGTCCGCCGAACGTGCGCAGACTGCTGCCGCCATCTTCGCCCACCATCCCGCGGGAGGTGAGGGAGGAGAGGCGACGCCAACGGCCACTGCTCTCGGAGCTAGAGAACGAATCGAGTGCGACACGTCGGCGGCGACGACGACGCACGAACCACCATCTTGAGGGTCGCTCCTCGTCGTCGTACTCGTCGTCGCCCGCCGTGCTGGCACGCCAGTAGGCATGCGGCGGCGTGGGTGCGCGCGGCAGCGACTCCATGATGGGTGCTGGGTGGCACTCGGATCGATGGGCTGCCTACTTGAGTAACATCACACAGTTTTGGTGTGCGATTCTCTCAGCACAATTACAGAAGCTCATTGGTCCGCGACCAATCGCAGCCCTCCCCCCATCATTCCTTCGATCTTGTATCATAGCTGTACGACGTATGAGCCGCCGTGCCTGCATCATCGGCCGAGCCTCGTGCAGCAATAAACTTTAGCCTATCCAGTTCCCGCGCTCTAAATCATTCTTTTCCTATCCGTCCTTCCTATTTCGTCACTCTGCGAGTTTTTCGGTGCTTCGTTTTGTCGACTTGGTACCGTACTGCAGTACTACCGTTTACTTGGTATTCTCTCAAGGGAACATGCGGAATCGTATCGCCAAGTGATGGCGGTGAATGTGTGTGTATTTGTGTGTGTGGATCTTCAACTAGGGCATGATCCGTTGATGATTCCCCTCAACATCTAATGTGCGATAAAAGTATCCCTGGCCCCAGCTAGCTACGTACCAAGCACTCCCGCTCCTCTGCCTCCTAATTGGCACGCTCCCTGTACATAAATCTGGCACTGTTGTGTGTGAAGACGATCAATACGAAAGTGCTATTCGAATCCATAGATTGGGTATGGTAGTTTGCCGGTAGCGCCACAGTGGCGCTACGAAGTTCAATGGAACAGGGACATCAATTCTGGAAATGATATTGAAGATGCACCGGCTTGTAATTGGACTCAATTAGAAAGCCCATTGAAATTTATGTACGGCACTATACTACTGTCTAGAACGGTGTTCCTTATCGTTTCCCACCAGTTTATGCGACTTCTAATCGACGAGGTTCTACCTGCTGATTGCTCAGCGTTGTGGACACGAGTTGACGTGGGTACGAGGTAGGACATCACCTGAAACGAGTATGAGCACAAACCCAGTATGGCGAGGAATCGCGGACTACTGTAGTCGAAGGCAGAGAATCAAAGATTGAAATGAGTACTGTACGCCATGCTCATCGAAATGGAAACGTAAGCAACTGCAAGTGCAAACCAGTTCAAATTTGTTGCCGTATCGAACTTTAAGTGAACATGTGCTGCCGACACACATCGTGCGCTCTGTAACTACCGAACACGACTCTAACGGTCGCAGCCAACACGGCAAGCGAACAGCAGCGAGGTGGCAGCCAAAATCAGAGGATTGCAATCAACAAATATATCCTCGACGCACGCCATCACACTGCACAACTCGCTATGCACGACGTCGGTAGTACATGCCACAAACTTGGTAGGAATGCGGGGCGAGCGTTGCCAACACCGTCGGCGCCACGATGGTTCGGTTCAGTTCGGTTTGGTGCGCATCAGGAAGTTACGGGATGCGTCGGTTCAGCTGAATGCACACACAACATTGGGTGCATCAGAGCTGCATAATCGACTTGCGGCATGCGGGTAGGGTAAAAAATAAAGTGGTGCTTGCAGCAACGACTATCCACCCACCAATGCATAATCATACGTGATCCTGAAATGTGTAACAGGAACAATTCTACTCTGTCCACTCCACACACCACCGCTGCACAGCACAATGAACGCGGCGTTCTGCGCCCCGCACCTCCCGCTTGTGACACGGCGAAGGCGCATTGTGCAGCCGCAGCGACGTGCGCGTGAGGTGCCGCGAGGCGAGTTGGATATTTCCACTGGGGCGGCACTCGTGATAACAGGGGTAGGTATAGAACGGCTACTTTCGCGCGTGGGTTCGTACGCCGTGCCACTAACGTGATGTTAGCTTGCGATGGGAATCACTGGTGCAACATTTGAAAATCTGCTGAATGTGATGTATCACGGTCCCACCACAGTACGTTACATGGACGCTTGATAATTCTACATAGCTAGACTAACATGGGTGGGATGTGCATGTTATTGTAGGTGAAACCAAATGAGCTGGAATTATGCGAAACATGTTCGGGTTTCGGTAATGTGAGGTAAGCGACGCGATGTGCGACGAAATTCCGAGTACGCGATGAATGACTGACGCGAAGGTGCGTGCAGATGTGAAGTGTGTATGGGAAGTGGAGAAATCAACAACCACCGTGCAAAAACCGTGGAGTTATGCCCACTATGCGTAGGGCGTCGGTATGAGCGTTGTCGACGGTGTGCAGGGCGGGGCACCACCGGTGTCAAAGCGAGCAAGTCATTGTATAAGTAAGCCGAATACTGAAAATCGTGGGCATGTAAATTTTCCATTACCACCTCCCCTGCCGTCATTTTTCGTCTCTATTTCACCACATCCATCATCCCGCTCAGCTAGGCACCACCCCCAGGAACACACGATGATGGGGTCGTGGGTCAAGGACTTGCAGGACCGCGTGCGACGCGCCTCCAACGATGTCAACACCGTGTTGCAACCTCGCATCTCGGTGGCGCGTCGCCATCTGGAGGAGGGCATCGAGCAGATGAAGGGCCGTGGGCGTGAGTTGTACGCCGATGATGCCTCCCTCTCCGCAGCACTGGCCGCCCTCGACTCCACACGTGCTCACGTCCGCGAACTTGCAGCCACCGTCGATACCCAGCGCGCACACCTCCTCAACGCCGCACAGGCACAGCGCACACTGGGTGATACACTAGCCGCACCCGCACCCGTCGACACACCCGTCGAGCGTGCTCAGGCTACCGCCGCCTTCGCCGCTGCACAGACCGCGGTAGCCAGTGTGCACGCCCGCTTCGCTCTCGACATGAGCACACCCATGGCCGACCTGGCACGAACGTTCGAGGAGCGCTACCATGCCAATGTCGCGCCTCTCAAAAAACGCCACGCCTCCGCGAAACAAGAGTACCTCCGCCACGTGCGCGCCGCGGAGAATGTCACCGACACCGATTTCGATGTCGCACGTCGCGAGCGAATGAACGCACTGGCCCAGAACGCGCTCCCTGCTGCCACCCGCGCTAGCGAGGAATTGCAGGACGAGATTCGTGCGCTGCTCGCGCACGCCACCAGCTCGATGTGCGAATGGGCGTTGAACGTTGCACAGGCACAGGCGGATACCTACTCTCGAGCCGCCGAAATATTGCAGGAGCCGAAGCGCCTCGCCGAGAAGGCGCAAGACGCCGCACTACAATGACTGCGCACTGACTACCCGTACTCGGTTTCGCGATGACGGTTCTGTGACCACCGTGAAATATTCACACTCTCACTCGCGATAAACTCCTCGTTTGCTTACTCTCTACTCATCCTAGCGTTGGACTGGGATTAAACGTCGCGCGCATTTTGGTCTGTACAGGTTTCAATCAGCACTTTATTCTTTTTGTCTCGAGTTCCTCATTACCTTCACGTACTACGTCATCCCCTGACCTCTTCTTATCCGACTTTGCTTCCTGCGACACTTCCTTTGCCGCTTCCGCACTAATTTCCGTTGATGCCTTGTCTGCATCTCCGCGATCGTCCGCTTTCGAGATCTTCTCAACCTCACCAACTTTTTCACCATTCGACTCTGAAGCCTCTACCTTACCCTTCTCTTCGGTTTCTTCTTCATTCTCTTCATCATCTCCCATCTCACACGTTGGTCCACAATCTTCGTGGTCGTCCTCCTCCTCTCCATCAAAATCCCATTCTTCAAATGGGTCAGTCATTTCCGACCACTTCGATTCATCTTTCATCTCTTCGTCATTCAGCAAACAGCCGTCCAATAACTCGACGATTTTCTTCTCATCGAGACCTTGTCCAATAAACACCATCTCCTGTCGACGATCACCAATTTTAGGGTCGCTGTCCATGTCCTTCTCGACCTTCTCCACAAACCCGGGATCCGTGCTGGGCCATTGCTCGCGAGGAATCGAGCAGAGCCATCGACCACCGGGCACAATCGACCACACCACGCCGGTCTGACTCCACTCGCCATACCCCTCGCTCCTACTTGCCAGCCACACGAAGCCCTTGCTGCGAAGCAGCGTGTTGCCGAAACGAGCGAGCTGCACGGCCGCAACCGCGAAGCGCTTCGGGTGAAATGGTCGGCGACGTCGGTACACCGTGGTGGAAATGCCGAATTCTTCGAGCTCGCTCTTCGGCGCGTCGCTCTTCGACTCATCCTTGCGAATTTCCGCGAGCCAGCGCGCGTCCGACGTGGCATTCCCCATGTCGAATCGGTTCGTCGCTATCACGTCGGTGGGCGCGACGTCGGAGCGTGTGGCGCGAAGCACTTGGGCGCCCACGTTGAAGGCGCGGATGGCTTTGCATACGTTGGTCGCCTGCGCCTCATCGACCAAGTCGCACTTGTTCACTATCACCACGTCCGCGAACTCCAGCTGGTCCGCCAGGATTTGCGCCACATCCCGGTCCGCATCGTCGCCCTGCTCGCCCCACTTCTGGCGCGCGTTCTCGCGGCTCTTTAGAGTGTCGGGGAAATTCTTCGCGTCGACAATCGTCACGCAGGTGTCGAGACGGACGAACTTCGACAGCGGCACGTCCCCGATTGGCTTGCCGTCCTCGTCCGTGGCTTCGCCCACCGTGAACGTGAACGTCTCCGCGACGGGCCGGGGCTCCGACACCCCGGTGCTCTCGACGACGCAATAATCAATCGACGTGTTCTGCGCCATTTCCAGTAACGATTCCATCAGCGAGTCTCGCAACGTGCAGCATATACAGCCATTCTCCAGCTGTACCAGCTTCTCCGCTTGGTTCAACTTGGATACCATTGCTCCGTCGATGTTCACGGCGCTCACATCGTTCACCAATGCGCCGATGCGCAGCCCGTTCGAATTTTCCAACAAACGCTTCAACAATGTCGTCTTACCGGCGCCCAGGAACCCGCTGAGCACTGTCACAGGTAGGGGCCCCTTGCGCGGTGCGCGTGGTGTAGGTGCTGCAGACGGCATTTTACGTACGAGATACTGTTATACTGTATCTAGCGCGTAGTGCTTGGAAAGATGCGGCGGGTCGACGGCGAGAATTAGGTAAGCATTTGATTGGATCATAACTATTGAGTCGCAGTAAATTTTAGACATCCGCGCCGTCATAAAGAAGAGTTCAGCCTCAAATGGTACACCTCAGTAGACGCGTCTTGGCTCGATGAATACTTTCGATTAGCCGAAAACTGCAGTTGTAGTGTAGGAAGGTCGTTCTGTTCATTACGGCCAATTTATCGCGCGACAAAATTTACGATCGCTTGAAATGCCTTGAAGTTACTACTACTTAGCTGGGTATGGAGTGAATGTTTGTACTTGTGATGTGTAGTGATGTGTGTCTGCTACCCTTGCCCGTCTTCATTTTGAATGATTTGCCAGTTGTGCCCTTGCCACATTGATAATCGTCCTCTTTAAACAAGATTGGCATTAGATCAATAGGTGAAGCTGTTATAGGAAACCTATGACACTTCGAGCTCACGGTCATGAAGATATACATGATAACTCTATGTCCAGCTGGTCTAGGAGACTTAGACTAAGCTAGGAGAGGATTAGCATCAGAAAACAATCCGGCTGAAAATCATGAATTTTTTGTCGGAGGCTCTAGTAGCGCAAGTAAACGCCGCATGTATTATTATTGGAGTGATGGGACGAGTATTGTGCAGGTCAAATACATAAGTATG
>JAAUYH010148702.1_pt1 | contig 10662 bp, 9 predicted proteins | sample 7278061 | NCBI WGS metagenome assembly JAAUYH01 (sample SAMN14350203, study PRJNA611818) | marine sediment metagenome | isolation source: surface marine sediment (0.6m) | place: French Polynesia: Moorea | collected 2018-08 | reverse complement strand
TAAGCCCAGACGCCCATCCGATGGTTATGCCACATAGGAGCGGTGAATAGCTCAAAGATGAGAACTGCGATCGCAACAATAAAAAAGCGCTGAAAAATCTTATCTTTTATCTTCGGTAAAACCCAAAAACAAGCAATTACACCGACCGCTATCAACCCTTCAAACAACAGAAACGGAACCGTGGGCGTTTTGTCAAACGCACAATTGGCAATTAACCAGGTGGAGCCGCCTATGATAAGACTCACTTTATTTAATCCCTCCCTACACCCAGAAACAGAATCTTTACAATAGAACTCACTCTATTTACCACCCAAATTTTCCTCAAGGGCTATACGCAACCTACCGCGGAATAAGTAAGCCAAAGTCTTTTCAGTCAATAGACAAAACTCAATCCAAACTCCAAACTCTAAAATTCCAAATACCTATCTCCTAACCAATCCTTCTCCACTTGAAATACTTTCTTTTTGTCTAAATTCGGAATCCTTAATTTTGCATCCGCCCCATTTTGCCTGACAAAATTCGGGCAGTGTCGTCAAGCGATTCCAAATCTTCCATAGGGGCTCTTCTAAGACATTGCCAAACTTAGCGTGATTGAAATCACAGGACATAATGTCTCCATAGGGAGAAACATAGAAATAACTGGTTCCACAGGCGCAGCCAACACTACGATGGCTGGTGAAATAGGCAAAAAAGACGACACCGGGATAATCAGAATCTCGGTTGTATTTAATGGCGGATTGAACCATCTCTTCGATCCAATCACCGTTATCGACTAAATCTTCTCGGTGTTTATATCTCCCTGTCGGCAATGCGTCAAAGACTAATACTTCATGTACCCCAATTGACTTGCCCAGTTCAATGATCCGATCCAGTTCACCTTGGTCATATCCTTCTGGGGTTATGGTGGTGGAAATCCCTACCGAAAACCCCAACTTTTTAGCTTTTTTGATCCCCGCCAACGCCCGTTTGAATAAACCGGGCTTACCTCGAAAGGTATCATGCTGATGGGCATCGGCGGCGTCAATGCTGACATAGATACTATCTAACCCTGCTCGCTTTAACTCGACGGCTCTTGCTTCTAAATGCCACCCATTGGTAAATAGAATCGTGGTGGAAAAGTCTTTGTCAACAGCTCGAATAATATCGGGCAAATCTGATCTCAGCAGAGGTTCGCCCCCGACAAAGTTAATCACAGAAACGCCTAATTCCTGAGCATCTTTAATTAACTTTTGCACCTGATATAGGGTGAGGGATGACCGATCCGCTTCTTCTACGGCGGTGAAAAAGCTGCAGTGGGCGCAGGTTGCATTGCAGACATCATTGACTGCAAGGCTCATGAGATTGGGTAAGTTTTTGTTCTGAATACCGCGATAGAGCGTACGCGCTATGAAGTTGGAGGCGGGTTTACTGAAAACTGCGGGTGTGGATAGAGAATAGACGGGATAACCATTACGAAAATGAATAACTTTGTCGTGATTTAAATAAATTCGGTACAAAATTTTGACGAAATCAACACTGTAATCAAGCGCTTTTGTCGCCAAAAAGCCTCTAAGACGAAGACTCGCCCAGATTTTTTTCATGTCATTTCAATAATGATTGTCTACGGTCAATTTAAGCCTTAAGCATAGTCAGAGCCGTCCAAGGCCACACTTCATTTCAGATTTTTTTCCAAATCCTGACATACTCGGTAAAGAACGGATCAATCAATTCTAAGAGGGTTCAAGAAATTCTCTTTTCGCTTTGATTGTTAAGGACGTCGCCAGAAAGCAGGCTATTCACTTTAACCCTAAAAATAATGACTGATAGGGAAGGCAGGCGTTAGGAGTCAGAATCCGGTTGCTTAACTCATCCTCTAATGCTGGGGAAAAACACATGAATCAAGTCTTGGCATTCAGTTCCTGTCCCCAATTGGTGTTCGGTTTTCTGTATTTCTTAACTTGCTGACGTTCCAGACCTAGAGTAAACGCTTTTATATGGTTTCCTAATTACAAATTTCTAACTTCTGTATCCCTTGCCTGTCATGCATTGCAGCTTGAATGAGACACTTGGTTAACCTTTATGAATTGGCTCTCAGACGCTATTCTAAGCTGAGCAGAGAATTAAGCTACTCCCCGTTTACTTATGAGTAACCAGGTCATTGTAATTACAGACGCCGAATTTGAACAGGCGGCTTTACAGTCTGATCAGCCCGTGCTGGTCTATTTTTGGGCGTCTTGGTGTGGTCCCTGCCGACTCATGTCGCCCATTTTAGATAGCCTCTCAGCTGCCTATGGCGATCGCCTTAAGATTGTTAAGATGGAGGTGGATCCCAATCCTGAAACAGTCTCGACCTATAAGGTTCAGGGCGTGCCAGCTTTGAGGCTTTTGGCGAATGGCGAACTGATAGAGTCATGCGAAGGCGCTATGAGTAAACCTCAAATTGAAGCTTTGCTGGAAGCTCATTTACCCACTGTCGCTTAGGGGTGAGTTAAGGGGGGGCGATCGCAGAGATAAATTTGTACTCGCCGCCGAATTTCTTGATGGATTTCGGTTTATCTCGGTGTAAAACTACCATTTGAAGACCTCAAATCTAGAGTCTGGAATGGTTTTTAGAGGGCTTAGTTCTAGACTCTTGAGGGTTGATTGTCATGCAACTTGCAAAACGGATTGAACCCCTTCAAACCAATGTCTTTGCCGATATGGATCGGGCTAAGGCCAAAGCTATAGCCGTGGGGCGGGAAATTGTCGATCTGTCCTTAGGGTCTTCTGATTTGCCGACCCCGACTCACATCCTCTCTGCGATCGCGGATTCCCTGGCCGACCCCGCCACCCATGGCTACGCCTTGTTTCAGAGTACTCAGTCTTTCCGGCAGGCGGCTGCGGATTGGTACACCCGTAGATTTGGCATTGTCATCGACCCCGAAACAGAGGTGTTGCCTCTGATTGGCTCTCAGGAAGGCACCGCCCATCTCCCGTTAGGGATATTAAATCCGGGAGACTTCGCCCTAGTGATGGATCCGGGATATCCTTCCCATGTTGGCGGCGTTTACTTGGCTGGCGGTCAGATATATCCGATGCCGCTAAGGGCTGAACATGGTTTTTTGCCCGTATTTGAGGATATACCCTCCGCAGTTTTGGCTCAATCTCGGATGATGGTGCTGAGCTATCCTCATAATCCGACGACGGCGATGGCGCCGCTTAAGTTCTTCCAGCAGGCGGTGGATTTTTGTCGTCAGTACGACCTTGTACTCGTCCACGATTTTCCTTATGTTGACTTGATTTTCAACAATCAAGCCGCCCCCTCTATCTTGCAGGCCGATCCCGAAAAAGGTCTGTCCATTGAATTTTTTACCCTTTCTAAGTCTTACAACATGGGTGGATTTCGGGTTGGATACGCAATTGGCAATCCAACCCTGATCAAGGCGTTACGTCAAATAAAAGCCAATGTCGACTTTAATCAGTATCGCGGCATCCTGAACGGTGCGATCGCGGCTCTCAGCGGCCCCCAAGATTGTGTGCAGCAAACTGTGGAGGTCTTTCGGAGACGGCGAGACGCATTTATTTCAGCCCTAAATCGAATAGGTTGGCAAGCATCGACGCCAGACGCAACCATGTACGTCTGGGCCCAGCTCCCCAAGCCTTGGGCGCATGACTCAATTGATTTTTGCACCAAGCTAGTTGAGTCTACCGGAGTGGCAGTTTCACCCGGAAGGGGCTTTGGTAAGGCCGGGGAAGGGTATGTCCGTTTTGCCCTGGTTCATCCACCCGAGCGTCTAGAGGCGGCCGTTGACAAAATCGCTCAGTTTTTGTGATTTTGTTCAATGTGTTGTTTAGATGGGGAAGGTATTGTTTTGGGCAGGGTAAACATTACCATACAGGCTGCTGGCCATTGCCATTGAAGATATGACTAAAGCCTACGCTGCTCAGAAGAGTTCAAAAGGATCAAAAGGACGCATCCTGATAGTAGAAGATGATTATGCCAATCGGATATTAATTGCAGACTATCTTGAGCACTGTCGTTACACGGTATTAGGCTTGCAAGACGGTTTGCACTTGTTTCAAAATCTGGAAAGTTTTCAACCTGAGTTGATTTTGCTAGATATTAAGCTGCCGAAGATTGATGGGTTTACCCTCATCCAGCAAATTCAACAACACGTCAATTGGCGACACTTGCCAATTGTGGTTGTTTCTGGATACGCCTTTAAAGCCGATCAGCAGCGGGCGTTGGCGTTAGGGGCGCGTCGTTATCTGGTTAAACCGGTAAAAATAGACGAACTTCAGCAAGTGGTGCAGGAAGAATTAGTTCGGTCGCGCCAAGAGTAACTCTCTTAAAGGAGATTTGATGGGGGACTGATATTCGGACTCTGCAGCTATATCACGCTTCGAAACCTGCTGATCCCACAGCACCCAACTGAAGAGGTTGAGTCCATTTTGGAATATTCCTAACCTTAATCCCAAGCTTTGCCTGGAATCTACCTCTTAGACGCGCTTGCGCTATGGAAGCGCTGGCCTGCCTGCTTATGGAGTCCTCAAAGATGATTCCAAAGGCAGGCTTTGCAAAACATAAACAGAAAATGTGAACAAATAATTTGCATTATCTAGGGGGCAAGGTTGGTAAGGTGGGCTTTCATCTCGGCCTTAAGCCCACCTTACTTTAATCTCCTTATGTCTGCTGTTTTTGTTCGGTAATAAAAGTTTCAACAACGTGACTCAGGCTCTGAATAGAACGACCAATATCCGAAGCCTTTCCTTCAACTTCATTGGACAAGGTGATAACCGATTGAAGCTGATTCAAAATTTCAGCAACTTCTTCGCGATAGTAGGCCTCAAACTCTTGTAAATCCATAATATCCAACTCATTTACAGGAACATCCAAGGATGGAACCAACCAAATTTAACCAGAATTTGTATTTAATTTCCACCCCCAAAAGATAATAAAATCATCTCTAATCCTATTTTAAACGTGAGAATACGTAAAAAATACATATATACTTTAATACTTTAGTTTTGAATTTATATAAGTGATGTGACGTAGTGCCTGTTTCCTTGAAATGATCTCATGGGTGAGAGTTTCCCGCTAACCTAGTGGATACTTAGCGGATATGCTTTGTTAGACCATTTGCTCGAAGATTGTTTGAAGATTATCTGGATGCTGCCTCGTGCCTTCTGCTTCGAAGCCCCTCGCTCTAATCAAAGACCCTGAACGGTTAGCAACTCGCTTAGGAGAAATTCCTAAGGAGCCTGGCGTTTATTTCATGCGGGATGCGACTGAACAAATCCTTTACATTGGTAAGTCGAAGAGTCTGCGATCGCGGGTGCGCTCTTACTTTCGCGATCTGCACAGCCATAGCCCCCGGATCGCGATTATGGTGTCGCAGATTGCTGAGATTGAGTTCATCGTTACGGATACGGAAGCGGAAGCGTTAGCGCTTGAAGACAACCTGATTAAACAGCACCAACCCCACTTCAATGTGCTGTTGAAGGACGATAAAAAATATCCGTACCTCTGTATTACCTGGGCTGAGAACTATCCTCGAATTTTTATCACCCGCCTGCGACGTAAGGGAAACGCCCGCAACCGCTACTACGGACCTTACGTGGATACGGGACTTCTACGTCGCACCCTGCATCTAGTGAAGCGGATTTTTCCCCTGCGACAGCGCCCCCAACCCCTATTCAAGGATCGTCCTTGCCTGAATTATGATATTGGTCGATGTCCAGGGGTCTGTCAGCAACTGGTGACCTCCGAGGAATATCACAAAACCGTACAACGGGTCGCCATGGTATTCCAGGGCCGCACCAAAGAGTTGGTGGATATTTTGACCCAACAGATGGAAGCGGCGGCGGAAAAGCTGAATTTTGAGCATGCAGCCCGTCTGCGGGACCAAATCCGGGGGCTGCAAACGTTGACGGCGGATCAAAAGACCGCGTTGCCTGATGACACCGTATCCCGGGATGCGATCGCCCTGGTTGCCGATGATCAGCATGCCTGCGTCCAACTTTTTCAGGTGCGGGCGGGTCGACTGGTGGGCCGCCTAGGCTTTGTCGCCGATGCCCAATCGGCGTCGCCGGGGGAAATTCTACAGCGGGTGCTTGAGGCGCATTTTCAGACCGTTGATCCAGTCGAAATTCCAGCCGAAATCCTGGTGCAGTATGAATTGCCTGAGGCAGACATATTGGCCCAGTTCCTGAGTCAACGGAAGGGGCGCAAAGTCTCCATTGAGGTTCCTCAACGGCGGATGAAGGCGGAATTGATCGAAATGGTGGAGCGCAACGCTCAGTATGAACTGGCGCGGACCCAACGCTTCGCTGACCGCAATGCTCAAGCAATGCAAGATTTAGCGGAGGTATTGGATTTACCCGATCAACCCCACCGAATTGAAGGCTATGACATTTCCCATATTCAGGGGTCCGATGCGGTCGCTTCTCAAGTGGTGTTTGTGGATGGTCTCCCCGCTAAGCATCACTACCGGCACTATAAAATCAAAAACCCTAAAGTCACTGCAGGCCATTCCGACGATTTTGCCAGTATGGCGGAGGTGATTCGCCGCCGATTCCGCCGCTATGCATCTGACCCCGCCATGGAACGGGTGGGCTCCTCTGATTGGCCAGACTTAGTCATGATTGACGGCGGAAAAGGTCAGCTGTCTGCGGTGGTGGCGGTCCTCAAGGAGTTAAATTTGCTTGAGGACTTAAGAGTAGTGAGTTTGGCCAAGCAGCGAGAAGAAATTTTTCTGCCCGGGCAATCCACTCCACTTCCAACCGAAGCAGAGCAGCCTGGCGTTCAATTGCTCCGTCGTCTGCGGGATGAGGCTCACCGATTCGCCGTCAGCTTCCATCGCAAAAAACGGAGCGATCGCATGCGCCGCTCCCGCCTGGAAGAAATTCCTGGTTTAGGACACCAGCGGCAGAAGCAGCTTCTGGCCAGCTTCCGCTCCATTGACTACATCCGCGAAGCAACCCCCAAGCAGCTTGCGGCTGTCCCCGGCATCGGCCCTCATTTGGCGCAGCAGATCTTTGAGTACTTCCATCCAGGGTCTAGGGAGGGGGAGATGGAGGAGATGGAGGAGATGGGGAAGATGGGGAAGATGAGGGAGATGGGAAGGGATGAAGGTGTAGAGACGTGACATGTCACGTCTCGGGGTTAGTAGGGATGGGATGAGGGAGGAGATGGGGGAGATGGGGAGCAGAGGAGGAAGGATGGGGAAGATGGGGGAGATGGGGGAGATGGGGAGCAAGGGGAAGTAGGGGGAGTAGGGGAGAAAATGGATAGAGAAGATGGGGGAGATGGGGAGGGTGAGGGGGCAGAGGGAGAAAATCCAAGATCCAAAATACCTAATGATCAATGACCAAGATGGGGGGAGGAATTGTAGAGGGAGAAGATGCGCCGTAGGGTGGGCATCGCCCACGCCCTTATTTGAGGCAGCGATGGAGAGGAAGGGGACAGAGGAAGATAGGAAGGAGCATCTAATCCAAAATCCAAAATTCAAAATCCAAAATTTCTAATGACCAATGACCAATAACCAATGACCAATGACAAGTGATCAATCTAGTCCATGAAACAAGTTTCCCTCAATACTCTCCCAAATCAAGGCGTTTCTCATAACACCGCCATTCGTAAGCAAGTGATGCTGCAGACAGGTGATTTGCCTTACCTCAGTCAGTTTGCTCAGGCTTGCTTCGAGCCCGGTCAGGTGGCGACCGCCCATGCCCACGCCGATATGCATGAGGTTTTTTTTGTCCAGGCTGGTCAGGGATCCATGCTGGTGGATGGTGTGGCGCATGTGCTGGAGCCCGGTGTCTGTATCGCTGTGGAGCCCGGTGAAATCCATGAGGTGCGAAATACTGGCGATGATCTGTTGGTATTGACTTACTTTGGCATTATTCAAGCAGGGGAGGAATCATGAAAGCCGCCATCATTGGTTGTGGCTATGTAGGGTCAACTGTCGCCCAACGCTGGCGAGGTCAAGGACTATCCGTACTGGCCACGACGACCCGTGGCGAACGGGTGAGCGAATTGGAGAATGTCGCTGATCAGGTGGAGGTGGTGCGGGGTACGGATGCTAAGCGGCTGCAATCGCTCTTGGCGGATCGGCAGGTTGTCCTCGTCTGCGTGGGTTCTAAGCGGGGGGCAAACTACGCAGAAACTTACCTGGGCACGGCGAAAACCCTGGCCCAAGTCCTCCCCAGTACGATGGTGCAACAGCTGATCTATACCAGCACTTATTCGGTCTATGGTCAGCACAATGGCGCGTGGGTGACTGAGGATTCTCCCGCTGTCCCGGCGACTGATAATGGCAGAATAATTCTTTCCACCGAGCAGACGTTGCTAGAAACCATGACCCCTCAACGCCAGGTTTGCATCCTGCGACTTGGCGGCATCTACGGTCCAGGCCGGACGTTGGAGAAAATCTATAGTCGAGCAGCGGGGAAGACACGACCTGGCAAAGGGGATGAAGGCAGTAACTGGGTACATCTTCACGATATTGTGGGGGCGATTGATTGGGTCCGCCAACATCGTCTGGCGGGGCTCTACAATTTGGTGCAGGATGAAATTCTCACGGTCAGGGAATTGATTAGCGCTGTGTGTAAGCGTCATCGCCTTGATCCGGTTAAGTGGGATGAATCCAAACCTAGCGATCGCCCCTATAACGTTCGTGTTTCCAACTCCAAACTGAAGGGAACAGGCTATCGGTTTGTGCATCCTACCTTTACTTTTAGGCCGTAGGAATTTGCGGCGAAAAAAAGTCCCAGTGGGAGGAAGTGGATGGGTGGATGGGTGGATGGGTGGATGGGATGTTATTAATCCGCGGATCCCTTAGGAAGATCCATAGCCTGACTTTTTCAAGTCACAACTTGGAAACTAGTGCAGTCCTTAGGAAACAAGTTATCAGTTTTATCTCCTAAGGTGAAAAGCTAAGCATAGGGCTATTAAATTTGGATAGGGAAGAGCGATCGCGCCCAATAATAAACCCCGATCACTTGATCGGGGTTTAAGGTCTTAAAGCTGAATTGAATTGCCAACCTGGTATAACTGAGTGGTCAGCGGTTTTGATTTTGATTTTGATATTGATAACTTCACTGGTATTTGGAGCCATTCCAGAAAATCTCCAAAAACATATCAACTTAAGCTGGAATTCTCTGGCAGAGCAGCCATTCATAGCAGAAAAGCGTCCGTTAGACCTGCAGCAGTCAGCACTAGCGTAAAATTATCCCACCCTCGAGGGGAAGTCGCTTCAACCATCGCCACAATTGGAGCCGTCAGCAAGGCAGCGGCCAGATAACTAGGCTGCTCTAACGTTGAGGGGGTTGAGCAACCCAACATTACTGCCAACGTAGCGCCCCAGACGGCCAGACTCCCTTCCAAAGATCGAAATGAAGGGTCGCCCCAGATCGAGAAGACGCGATACTTATGCCGACCAAAGCGCCGACCAATGGGTTCGGCGACGCCGTCCGCAATACCGACAATTAGGACCGCCATGCGAGTCACAGACATCTGGGCAAAGAGCAGATCCACGATCGCTAACGCCACAATACTCACCAACCATGAGAACCAGAAGGAAAAGGTTACGTGGGGCGCATCAGACTGTCGCGTATTGGCCGCATAGGCGTAACGAAATGGAGTGACCTGGCGATAACGGCACACAACCGCCACCAGCGCCATAATCGCCAAACACACCGCATAAAGATTCACCCTGGCGCTGGCCTCCGGCATCCAACCAAACAGGAGCGCCCCTCCCACAAAGACAGCGATATGATTGATTTTTCGACTATCCGCATCTTGGAGCGCCTGACGTTCACTCAAGATTCCCGTCACTATCCACAACCCCATGATGCCCGTCAGAAAGCCAATGCAGCGCCCCAGAGCGAAGTGATTTAGCAGTTCAGTCATCACTTTTACAACCCACGAATATAGCAAGTAAGGGACAAGACAGTCTGAAAGCTTAAGGTTGAAAGCCTGGCGTGGGGCTCCCGCTTTAGGCGGGAAATTATTGCAAGGGTTGAATCTGAGACAACAAGGAATAGCCAATTCCCACCATCATCAAACTGTCAAACCGATCCAGAAACCCCCCATGACCAGGCAGTAGATTGCTGTAATCTTTGATATGAAATTGCCGTTTCAAATAAGACGCCAGCATATCTCCGGTAAATGCCAACAAAGCCGTGGTCCCGCCAATCAGCAGAGCCTTCGGCATTGAAAACGCCACCCAATTCCGAGCCAATACCGCTGCCATTAAGCAAAGGAGAGTTCCCCCGATTAGCCCTTCTACAGTTTTGCCCGGACTAATTTGGGGCAGTAATTTTTGTCTACCCAAGAGTTGTCCAGCTATCTGACTAAAGCCGTCAAATGTAAATACTTGAAAATAGATAAACAACAGAAAAGATTGCCCAAACCCAATTGAGAAATAGACAAAGCTCAGGGCGATGACGGTATAGACACCCAGTACAAAGAGTTGAAACAGACGACTTGATGAAGCGGATAAACGTCGGATAATCTCCCACATTCCTATTGCAGCAATTAAAATAGCCAGGAGATAAAAGCCATCCAGAAAAATACTTGCGATTACGCCGCTAACAATCGCGATGTAGGTCACAAACTTAAGCCAGCGTTGTTCGCGAGTTTCTTCATCAGCCTGACGATTGGCCCAATACATGCCAAGGCCGCCTAAGGGGAGCAACAGG
>JAAUYH010089028.1_pt1 | contig 10662 bp, 7 predicted proteins | sample 7278061 | NCBI WGS metagenome assembly JAAUYH01 (sample SAMN14350203, study PRJNA611818) | marine sediment metagenome | isolation source: surface marine sediment (0.6m) | place: French Polynesia: Moorea | collected 2018-08 | reverse complement strand
TTCACTTACTCTTTCGTTCGCTTAACCACCTCTCTTTGATGCGTTCTTTCTCTTGAGTTTTTTTGTGATACGTCTTGTGTGATACGCTCGTCGATCATTTCGGGTCCACATTTCCTTTTTTTCTTCTCTCTCAATCTTATGCCTCATTGTACCCGCATTTCGATCAATATTTGACTCGTGCCTTGCAGCAATGCTTTTTAGTTTCTCCCTAAATTACCTTCATTCATCTTTTTGTTTTTTCACTTGATCACACGGTACTGTTCACAATCATTTCTTGTTCCGTTCCTTCTTATTCTTGTCAATGATGTGTGGTGTTGTTGTTGCTGATGTTTTCGTTGCTGCACGAATGAATGAGTAAGTGAGTAAATGATTTGTAGATGCAAATCATTTCGCTTCTTGCTTTGCTTTTTACCTGGATTGGACTGTTAATCTGCAAGATGTCTTACTGGTACAGTATTACCACCACTCTAGTTTCTGTTGCTGTTGGTGTTACTGCTCTCACACGCTCTAGCATTAAATCTAATATCGAAATCAGTATTGCATGAAGCGATAGACCTGTGAGTGAGTGAATCAAAGATCTCGAAATACAGTGTTTGAAATCAGTTAATGAGCAGAAGACGACAGTGTAGACTCTCTCTATTCTTTATCTATGGCCAAGTAGTATGATAAACAATTGTGACATTCTTATGACAAGTACGAATACACGCAATTTTCTTTACCTCTATGTTGCGCGCGCAAGTATCTCCACTTGCATCAGTCGATCAGCTTGATTGCTTGTCTCTAGCAACAGCGGTAGCAATAGTAGAAGCAAGTGTGAAGCGAGCCAGCGCTCACACACAATTGCAAATAAACCCGACTAGAGGTGAATGCTGATTCGCGAGGCAGTGAGGGAATGCATGGCGTCGCGAGGATCATTGTAGCTTGATTCGTTTATGCAACTTGGTTTCGTATCAGTCTGCCCCCTTCTTGCGCTGACACTGTGCGTCGAGAGGCGAGCGCGAAGTGAATGCGCTTGCGAGCACTTGCCGACCTTGCACTCGCTCAATATTGACCGGCTTCACTGTATTGTACTCAATCTCTGTCTTTGTCATGCTCTTTCTGTCCTATCTCTCGCGTGGTACTTCCTTCTCGTAGCCCCATCATCTTCTCTCCACCTCCAACCATGTGTCCCCTACTCTGCTTCTTCTACTTGAATTTCTTTATCTTTCCCGTTCATGCTCATTACAATCTCATTTATCCTCATCCCTACAATGTGATTCATTGTTCTTTACCAACGTGTGCTTACCCTTGTCCTCCGGTGTGGTCTCACGGGGATGCGAAAGCGTCAAACTCTCCTGATACAACCGACTCAATTTGGAGACGAGGTCAAGTGGTGAATATTGTTTACCACAAAAACAATCATGTTGGTGGCTTTTACAGAAGAAGTCTTGTACCAGTTAGACATATGTTTGACCACAGTTGGCATGCTCGTACTGCTTTCGAATGGGGCTGTTGGAGTCAGGGGCAATTTTTTTGTAAGAATGGCTTTCCTTCTAATCCGTCGTCGAGAGGCAGTGTACGATTACGTGCGCTTCGTGAGTGTGGAACTGATTCATTAGGTAGAGCATATAGCAGTGCCATGACCGTGCCAAACGTGTTTCCTGACGGTGATTACGTGTTTTCGCAATTGTGGTTTGGTGGTGTGCGAACGTTACCCAAGTCACTCAGGAAGATTATGTTCACTGATTTTCACACGTGTGCTTTCGTGAAAATTCGCGGAGGTCAACCTCTGGTGTCTGAGTACACACCTAAATTTCACACTGGCTATCGACCCAAGTACTCGAAGAAACCTGCCAATAAATGTTGGACCTTTGGAGTTAAAGCGAAGCAATGCGGCGGTCATTCATGTCGTAATGCAAAACACACATGGGCGGTACCAAAAGTGTTTGAAAGTGGAATGAATCCACCAAATGTCAAGTTGATGGACTTGTTTCAAAAAGACCCGGTTTGGATGGAAATTGAAAGGGGAGCGAGAGAAGACCGCGCGGAAAATGGATGGAATGATAAACACACCATCTGTTCTGCGGCTTTTAAAGCTTGTCGTAGTAGTAGCGGCGTGTTGAAGACAAGGTTGTGTTTGGGGTGTGTCAAGTGGAAATGTGCTGTTCGCGGTTGTGCGTGGTGTGCGGCGTACAGATGGAATTGTCAACGTTTACTCGCAGGGAAGAAGGTGAACAAGGAATGGAGTGATGGTATGCGTTCTTGTGCATCGCTGCATTATTCATGCATCAATGAACGTAAACCACACTGGTTTCGGCGTGGTGCGTGTTATTTATGTGCGTTAAACGTTGGCTGTGGGCGCATTGATTGCCGAGGACAGCCCTGGTGCTCTATTAATGCTTCGAGATGTCGTGACATTCGCTTTTAAGTTGGTAAACAACGAATGTCGACGGTAGATTACTTATGTGAAAATTTTCATTGTGTTCTCTATTCTTGTACATATATTTTATCGTGTTCCTTTTGTTAGCTTTCACTGTAAGGTTCAGTCACATTTGCACATGCTGTTTCGTGCCACTGTGCTACGAGCAGTACGACGTCCATTTCGTTGTTAGAGCCCGTTCCATTCTCATTCCCTCGGATACGGAACGATAGGATGCGAAGGAGAGGAACTTGCAGATCCGCAAGTTTTGCTTGTGTTACTCTCGTGTTCGCTTTGTTTTCGGGATGTTTGACGGCCGAGTTGACTAATGTGGAGGTTGTGCGCAAAATTGATATTCGAAGCAATGTTGAGTTGAGCGTCTCCACTATTCGAATGCGCAATGATGCCGAAAAAGCATTAAAATCTTTCTCGTTTTCGCTCAATCCGAAAGAGCATCATCGAGTAGGTGACATTTTTGCAGCGTCGGGAACAAAGGTTAAAGTTGATTCCTCGAATTTGCTTAGCATTACCTCTGGTCAACTACCGCAGACCTACTCTGTGAAATTTCGTCAACCTCTCGCACCTGGTGAAGAAACCACGGTTACTCTTTCCGTTGATTTTCTCACCACTTTGAAAGCGGTGCCATCGAAAATCAAAGCAAAAGAAGACCAGTACATGCGTTATTATGGCGATGCATACTTCTATTCACCATATCCGACAAAGACTGTAATGACAACCATTGGGATTCCTTCCGCGCGTGTCATCTCTGCAAATAACCTGCGAAACCCAAACACAATGAAGTCTTATCAAGTCGTTCTTGGGCCTTACGAAAATATCGAATCTTTCGATACTGCCCCATTTAACATTCGGTTTAAGAACAATCGTGGTTTTCTAGTCGCGAACCGTTGTCTTCTACATTATCATGTCAGTCATTGGGGTCGTATTGCCGTACGTGAAGAGTTTGAATTGCGGAATGACGCCGCCACGCTTGATGGAGAATGGTCACGTGCGGACTATGACCGTGGTACTGGAATGGTGGACCCTACGTCTCATGAAGATACCTGGGCCAATTTACCTGCTGATGCAGAGAATATCAGGTACAAGGATCTTATCGGTAACATCACAACCTCTCGCCTTCGTGAACCATCGTACAAGTATCGAGCGTTTCAACTCATTTTTCGCTTCCCCTTACTCGGCGGATGGCGAAACCATTTCTGGTTCACCTATGATATCTTGCTAAAGCACTACATCCGCTCTGAGGGTCAACGCCATGAGCTAACACTGCCTGTGCTTCCTTCACTTCATTATGACTTGCCGATTGAACATCATGTAGTTCGTATCGTTTTACCTGAGGGTGCGACTTCTATCGAAGTGGAGCCTCATCGAACCATTCAATTTGACTCGAAAACAGAGTTAGAATGGACCAGTTTGAGTTTTGGTGGTCGTCCGACTGTTGTTTTGACACGCGAAAATGTTCGTTCTCAAGCCCCTCATGTACGCAATATCGTTGTGCGATATTCGTTTTCTCAAGAGCGATTGCTCATCATGCCAGCGTATGTGGCCACTGTATTGATTGGAATTCTCGCGATTATTTGGATTTTCAGTCGCGGGAACTTTGTTTTGGTTCATGACGAAAGTGAAGATAAGCGATTGGCTTTAGTGGACAAAGAAGTGAAGAAAATTGAAGATGTGTATAGTGAAGTTTCTTCAAGCTATACTAAATTGCAAGAACTATTTAACGATGTGCGAACAAAGAAAGCGGAAAATGTTGATTCGAACAGAACTGCCATAACGAATACTCTGGTGAAACACGAGGAGGCATTGAAGAGAATCGCAATTCGTTTGCGTGAACTGAACTCTGATGTGTTAGGTGGTCAAGTTGAGAAATTGGTTGCAACATTGGTGAAAAAGCGAGATTATTCTTTGAGATTTGTGTCTATTGAGAATGCGTTCAAAAACGAGGAGATGACTAGAAACAACTACATTGACGAGATGGCGAGAATCGCCACACCAGCTATGAAATTATCGAAAGAAATCGTCAGTTTATACCAGAAGATTTGTATGGAGAAATGAACGATTTCAGTTGAGACCTCCAAGACGAATCAAGGACTGAGCTCACCACGATTGCTGTGCTTGAACTCGGTCGTGTTATAAAAATGAAAGGATGAAGCTCGTATCACTCTATACATTTTACCTTGGAAACTCTTCCTGTTCTTTGGCACAAGAAGATTCATTTCACGAATGCGAATTGAGCTTATTCGCATTGTAGATAACGCTGTTACGAAGTGTACACGAGGTAAAAATGGCGAAGTAGAAAACATTGTACTGGACCGTACGAATATTTCAAGGTGAAACTGCGATTCAGAATACCCATTTAATGAGGGCGTATCGTATTTCTTTGGATGCGTGATGCTTTGAAAATGTGCGCTGATACCAATCAACTGTTTGAGTTGCTGAGTGTGATAGATTAATCAGAACGAAGACGAAGAGAAGAGCGCATGGAATAGACGGCGCCACACATAGAAGAACAGCATAGATAACAATTTCGGCGGTATAGTGAGGGCATGCGACGGTACCGAAGCCGAAACCATGGGGCAGTCCGTACTTGCCTACAAGCGGAACAGTAGAAGCAAGTGCGCGATGGGCATTATGTTGCACAAGTTGTGCCGTAATGAATATCAAAATGGGAAGGTATGGGATGTTGCTGTTGTTCTCGACGGGAATGTAGAGGGTGAGAGTGGGGGCGGCGAAAACGTAAAAGGAAGCGCCCATGCATACATGCGCGAGTGAGATGCAAGTTGAAGAGAAGTTGTGCAGATACATACATTCGGCTAAACGACGTGTGGTATGTGCGATGAAAAGAAGTAGAGGTAAACAATTGCGAGATACGAGTATACAAAGCAAACTACTCATTACGCCAGTGGCATAGAAGAGCTTCCAACACTTGTGTGATGCAATCCCATGCGACGAGTCGAACAAAACGGATAATGTGAAAGATGAAATCGAAACAACATCATGATGGCGGCGAACACCGTACCGAAGTAGCGCATCAACTCGTGAACTGCACAATTTGCACAATGCTGCGAAAAGCGCGGTGATCCAGTAAACTGTAGTGAGTGGAGCGATAACATTCGCGACATTCATTGGGATAGTGCAGTGTACTTTAGGCGTGGTGAGGAGAGGAAGCATGAAGAGCCCATTTGAGATAGGTAATTGATTTATCTCAAAAACAATTCGACACTGAATCTCTGCTCAAAGCAAGTTTCACAACACATTTACTGCCTCAATCGCACTCTCTCACCAGGAAAGGATCAAGTTAGGCTAAACATGCTCCTGAAAAAACTCAAGGCCTATTTATTTATGACTCTCGTCCTCACATGAGACTAGCAGTACGCCTTAAATTTTGTAGCCTCTTCCGTAATCTCCAAGTAATTGTTTATTCTGGCTTGACTGATTTTTTATAAACAATAATTTTCTTTAATTTATTATCAACACGCAGACGCCATATATTGTGTTTCATCGTCAAGTTTTCATCAAAATAGAATTGCTTTGTTTGAAATTATTTGCATTGCTCCCAATATAATTCATGAAAATCCTATTTTTTCTTGTCTAGATTGAATCAAAGCAATTGTAGTTTTTAAAAGCTCTTGATTGTCGGTTGCTATGAGTTTGCTTCTATCTCTCGCAATATTACACTTCACCGGTAAATATTCTAGCTTCAGTTTGGAAGCGTGCCATGCAGTCCAAGCATTTTCATTTCGTGTATCTACTAAATGTGAAATATTCTCACCACAATTACGACTTGCAATTTCAATAAGAACAGAATATGGAGGCATAAATAGTGAATTTGCGAACGAAGCTCCATGCGGTGCTATTAAAGCAATAGCGCCAGAATGAAGAGCAACCTGCTCAACAAATGTATCTGGCTGTCTCCAAATGTAAAACACAGGATAATCATTCCCGATGCTCCGATTTAGTTTGTATGCAAAATCGTATCCATTTGTCCAACGTCGCCTTCTAGCATCTCCCCGGTCATATACAATAATGTGGCCAGTTGGTGACCGATTAATTTCTGGTATTGATTTAATAATCAGGCTTCGAAAGAAATCCAGAGATGAGGCCACGGATTTCTCACGATGCGGGGTTTCCCTAAAATATAGCTTAGGAGGCCTCCATTCACTTTTCATAAAGAGTTCAACTGTTGATGAGAAACAAACAAGCTTGCCTGATGTTATTTGGGTAGTATCTAATATTGAAAATCCTGTACTTTCGAATGCTTTGACTAGAGTGTCTACAGCTTGATCTGCCCATGTCTTCTTCTCGGACCTATTCAAAGAGTGTTTGGTCAGAATAATGGTCACATCTTTGGTTTTCGAGCTTGGAACGCAATTTGATATAAAATGAACTAAAGGCCAAATGCAATCATAAAAGGCATGATAAGGATTTTCTTGGCATCTTCTAAGCAATGAACCTGTTGCGAATGGCATCTCGATCGCCAACCCTCGAACAAACTTCTTACTTCCTTTCCGCTCGGCAGTTCCATAACAATTTCTATTCAATTCTAGATTTCCTTCGATATGATTATATGAAATGGAGCTATCAGAATGACAGAAATATTCTGGTGGTAGAGTGTCATCTTTGAATTTCCGCGATGAAACATAATATGGAATTTCAGTGATCGAGATAAAAAACACCACAAGAAAAATGAAACTGTACATAAAAATTCGATTCATTGATTAATAAAATCGAAAGCATCAAAATTACATTTGAAGAGCGGGAAGATAGTGCAGGTACCAAAAAAATCTAAGTGAGCTATTCATAGACTTTTATTCATATAGTGGGCCTTAAATAATGGAAGTGATGAAGTTTCGTGCTTTTTATGATTAAATTGCAACTGTAAAGTATACTTTGATTTACTTCATTCAAAATGATTAGCTTTCGAGTTACATAAACGTCATTTTGCTCATACGAAGGCTCTTTGACTCTTCTAGTACATTTCTGAAAATATTAGGAAGGATATTTTATACAAATGGTGCTGAATAAGTTGATGAAATTAGATAATACAAAACAGAAAACAACTTTGTATACATATCATCTTGCCAAATTATTATCAAAATATCGGACTTTTAAGAGCTATAACACATGGTATCGTACAAAAAATTTAACTGGAACTATGATAACCTACCGAAACGTATGAAAAATTTAGATCAACTCCATTGAGTTGAATTTGTTTTAAGAAAACTGCAAAATAATGTTTCAGTATTCTCTCATTTGGAGTTAGGGCTGAATTGTATTACAAAGGATTGATATATGTTCGATATTTTCATGTATATGTTTTGTTTGACTACGTTTTTACTTAATTGAACGCGAATTTTCGCGTCAAGAGTTATTTTGAAGTAGCTAAAAAGCAAATTTGAAGTGTAACCTATCAATTAAATTTGACATATATTCCCATTAGGTTGCTTCACTCATTATTTGAGGACACAAATAACAGAGTATTAAATTATGTTTCAACTTCCAGCTTCTGGTAGAAGAAGACGGATGCGCTCTGCGAACAATGAAAATGAGTCGAAAGGAAATAATACTGTGATAGTGACTCTGAAATTAAACGTGGAAAGATCATAAATGGACTCAATATCAAGCAAAATAAATTGTTGGAAATAATTTTGAATTTGATACTTATCAATTGATTAAAAGAATCATTGCAGATATAGCAGAATATTTGTTGTATCTTCTTTCAATCTGATTCAAAACATGAACTGTCCATTTGCACCGCTTGGTTCTATAGTTTTAAATTCGAGGTATTTTACTGGCATGAGTTTTATTTTTTCTTTCGACCGTATTATTCTATATGTGCACAGTTATATCCAACAGTTATTTTACATTTTCATCTAAACTGCAAATTCAAGGATTTGGTTTAAATCGCACTGGAAACATTGTTGTACAGGTCTTTAAATAAATTTAGTCACAAATTTCCATAGTTACCAATATAACAGATGATTTTCTTTGTACAATTTTCAGTTTCATTTAAATGGCTCGGCGTGATATTAGCTCACTAGTTATTGTCCTTACAAGATATGAACTAGTAGAATGGTAGTCCTAGTTTTGGGTCGCATCTTTCAGCGTACAGTGTATGATTTGGAAGGAAACGAAAGTTCCACCGGCCATTATAGGACCGTATGGCGTAGAAACGAAATCCTGAAGAATCGCATTGAAATTCTGATCTGCTCAACCCGCAGTTTCAATATCAAATACAGCTTCATGTTGATTTCGCAAATGCAAAATACCAGTCTGCATTTGATATGGCTTATATTCGGGCCATAATTTACGCACTTTGCAGTACATGCACAACTAATTGACCTTATTTCTGTTGGAGATGAGTCTATTCTGAGTCAGCTCGCGTCCAAAACATAGTAAGAACAGGAATGAAAAGTCATGGAATATTTGTGATAAGTTCTTCACTAAAATCTACTGCTTACTGTAATTATTTAGCTCGAATCGTCCTTTTAGGAAATAATCTTTTGTTCTCAGGAGCGGAATTTATTGACAGATTGTGAAGAGAATTTTGATCGGTTATTCCTCGCCTTATTTGGAATAATGTTGTGATATTCCTACATTGGAGAGTTTATTACTGGAATTTGTATTGCCATTCAAGAATATGAGAAATTCTGACGTAGGTATGGTAGGTCTTTGCTGACGTGACCTACTCCATTCAAACATTATTTAATTCTTTTCTGAAATATCAGGGTCAGATCAAATCTAGTATGCATCATGACCCACAAAAGGAATTTAAAAAGTTGTGCATTTCAGTGCTACACTTGTTGATGTTCGGGATTTATATTTTCCTGAAGTCATCATTATAGCTCGATCATGATTAACAATTATCCCAAATATGTACAATTCAATATAAACTAAGGTGTTGCGGAAGTCTAGCTATCATCTTGCCTTTCCAGCCAGTATCCCGAAGTTTCAGGCTTGAGGGAAACGAAGTTTTTGACTTGGACAGAGAGGCCTGATTCGAGCTTTAATCAGCACGTGTTGCTACGATGAACGCTGTGATTGACGCCATTCGCCTTAGAGAGATAAGCATAACTGATTTTCTGGAATCAATATCTGTGGCTGTCAATTTCGTCTCGGATTGTATGCGAAAGTTCATTGATTCTCGGCAGATTCATGTAATTTATCTGAAATATTTCCAAGCTGCGCTTAGCGATAAACTTGCTTTTCGATGATTACGTATATCCGGAATAAAGCTGCAACGCGAAAGGATGGTTAGCACAGCAATTTGTCTCGTATCAACTCGATTCAAATAGCATTTATAATATATAGCAGATGAAAGTTCAGACGCATCTCTTAAAACAATCGCAATTAAAGCTGGAGTCAACGCAAAGTGAAAATATCGACATTCTCTTTGAGTCCCTTACCGCTTGACTTAAATCATCGTGCTAATATTGGTAAGCCTCATGCGAAATTAGTCTGTGAGATAAATTCTCATCTTTGCCGAGATGTGTTAGAATATTGTTGTTTAGTTTGTTTTAGTGTAATAGTGTGTGTGTTTTATGTGATATTACTAGTTCCGGGCTTGGTTTCAGGTATTTCTTTAGCTTACATACTCTGAATTAATTTTTTTCAACAATGGTCGTAGTGGAAGTGATATCAATATAAGATCACCTTGCTCCATCAGGTCCGAGTGACTATATTCACAGGAACTATTCTGAAAGCGGACAGAATTCAATGTGTCATATGCGAGCGTAGTAGTCCAGGAGAACTGTGAACAAGTGCCTAGGAACTATCGGCGATATGGCCTCGTGTAGATGAACCTGTGGATACTACCAGAAACGTAATTCCTGCTAGAATGAACGGATTGAAATTGTTTCCAAGTATCCACCGGCGAGTTTCGGTGCTGGGGCACTATAATAACTATCTACATAGAATTCTAAATATCCTAATGTATGGAAAAATCGAAATCTGCATATGATTTCCCGTAGCTCAGGGGTGAAAGCTTAAGCGAAAAAGGTAGTTCTACCCCAATAGTGTATTCATTACTGTCTTTTTAGCAGTATTCGGCACCGTCTTCTTCAAATTTTTGGGTGTATCACGCTTGTGAATAATATTTTGAACAGCTGAATGTAGTATTGAAAATCATAATTTCTGATGTAAAAGCATAATTTATTGATTTGAATCATGTCAAAGGCATAATAATAATGCCTCTAGTTTCCAAGGATAGATGTATAAGTCTAAGTGATCGATCTGAATACAAAATC
>JAAUYH010097238.1_pt1 | contig 10663 bp, 7 predicted proteins | sample 7278061 | NCBI WGS metagenome assembly JAAUYH01 (sample SAMN14350203, study PRJNA611818) | marine sediment metagenome | isolation source: surface marine sediment (0.6m) | place: French Polynesia: Moorea | collected 2018-08 | reverse complement strand
TTTTAAAATCATGGAAGACATTATACTTCTTTTCTAAAGAATTAATGAAATCAATGATTAGACTCAATAGTGCTCATAGCTATGCTTTACTTTGCAGTCAGATATGAATGAAAACAGTTATTGATTTGTGCTGTATGTGTGTTAAGTAACTAAAAAGGTATTTGGTAGTACTACTGTAATTTATCATTGTTTTGATTTAACACAAGTTCGTTTGAGGCTGAAGCCGGCTTCAAACCATTTCAACTCGAAAATAACTGAACTTTGAAATCAAATTAAAATCAGAAACCATAGCGAAGATTTACTATTTACACTCTACATTTAATGAGTACTTTTGAATCAAAAAATCTCTTCATGTTATGTTAGTAATACAAATTGCTTTCTTCCAGTCATAATTATCTATCCTAGTTTCAACTGAGGAGCTTTACTTTCGAAAAATCATTGAACTTCCAATGCAGGCTTTTTTGTTTGTTTGACACTTTCCTACTTCTCACAAGGGCAATGATTAGTGTTTAACACGTTCTGTCTTGATGTTGCAATGTTTAGGTATCTGTTTTAATGGATTTTTCGGCTTCTCACTTAAATTCATCTCATTTATCAACGATGCACTTAAGACCCTGATACAATCCTTTGGTTTTTCGAAAATCTTTTATCAACCAAACAGTTGTCCATTAAATTTGCATTAGCAATCCGACAACGTAAGTAGTACATTTAGGTAAACAATTTATTAGAAATGTATTGTGATTTGGTTTATCCGAATTCAAGGTTAGATTTCATTTCACAAATTTTGCTACCAACAAAATCACCGGTTTATTGTTTCTGGTGCATTAAACGTGGTATAATGATACAGGAAGCGTCCCATAGAGTAATGAGCGCTGCATGGCAATCGTCGAGGTGTTACAGTGTTTCGGAGAATAAACTCTTGAACGATGTTCCAGCGTGGCCCTAAAACTTGAAATCAAAGAACACAGATATCTCCTTACAATCAAAATTATTGAGTTGAATTGCAGTTGCGGTTTCGAATTCACATTGTGACTTTTATCGAAACCCAAGGGGAGCAAAGAGCAAAATAGAAGTAGCTCTACATTTTTTTCATTGATTGTTAGGCATACCAACTAATACAAAGGACATTGACCGCTAATCCAGAATTTTAGTTTTACAAGCAATGTTTCAACTGATAATCGGCTTGTGAGTTACGGAATAGAATCTCCATATCAATTTGTAGCTTGTCCTGTATCCAGAAGAGAAATCAGAAGCGTAAGAAAATAGATTTAGGCTAGTTTGTATGGAATTTCAGTTTCCTTCTCGTATGCCTACTTGGTGAGTTGAGGATAGTTCTCCTTGTACAACTTGCTGAATTATTTCTCAGCTCTGAATATGGTTACGTGTAACGGGTTGATAATGATTGATATGCGATGAAAAGGTTGAGGTCGAATCCAGGGGTTAGTTTATTTTGTTCACCTTAATCAGCTATGAAACTTGTAGCGCACCTTACCTCACTGATGCCAGATCTCTGGGATTTATTTTCCTCGATTTCGCAAGCCGTCGCAATTACAGTACCAGTACTGTAGTACTGTATCAATTCATAGTTTGTTCAGTTGCTTGTTGGTGCAACAATGTACAGTAATGCACAGTTTAAATTGTTGTCCACCTCACAGTTGAGACAGCTAAACCATTCTAATATGTGCGTAAAGCTGTACTATAGTTGTGCACTCATTTCCAAAGTCTTGCGACACAGGAAATTCTGGCGAGGGATGAGCCAGTTCTGCAGGAACGTAGTGTTTGTCTTTCGCCGCCATTCACAAAAAGACGACACCTGGCATAAATTCTCATCCTCCCGTGTGACGCATCTGCTATGCATCTAGTTTGAATCATGTCGTTAAGGAATATGACTTGAAAAAATATGTTCGCGATATTTGGCTACTGGTAAGCCGCGATTTAAGCTATCATCCACAGCAGTAACTGCCGTGAGTAACAAATGCAACAATATCCACTCGACTTCACCTCTGATACTGGTCCATACTAACAAAGTCACTGTTTTCGGCGGCACACTGTATCTCACACTGTAAATTGCCAAAAAGAGCTCCGACAAAAAATCATGAGTATGGCTTCAGATTCGTTCTCGATCGAGCAACATGGCACAAACGACAACTGATAATAAGATGAACACGGGAAGTCGAGACGAGATCATTGTTACGAATACGCACGAGAGAAAGGAAATGGATGAGGACATCGAAATGTTGCTTGGCGGCATGAGAACAATGAGGGGGGTTGTTCAAATCGAATGTTCTCACACTAGAGTACAACTTGATGTGACTCATAATCGGTGCAGTATTAACGAGGATAATCAAGCTGGCAAAGTAAGCAAGCAAGTATCAACTTCGGGGGTGCAATTGTATGCGAGCTCAATTTCCGCAAATGTGATGCAATACGATTATGAGTGTTGTCAAATTTTGAAGCAAAAAAACGATGATTGATGATCCTGGACAGGGGACGAGTATGGATCGGAATAGTACGTATCAGGTACAGCAAAAGCAGCGGACATGGTTCAAGACGGAAGATGGGTGCTGTACAATGGTACATTTACAGTACAGTAAAAATATACCAAAACAACGTCAAACTGTTGCAGCAGTGTGAGCGGTCTACTCAATACTAATGAGTACTGTACCAACAAGAAGGTACAGTAATAGACAAGAGAGAAACGTGATCTACTGAAGAATATCAAGAATGCGCGACTGTGTGGCAGTGTGTTGAACGGCTGCAAACGTATCGGCGAATTGCGCGTGTAGAGAAAAGTGAGGAGTCCTCAGTTGAAGAATTTGCCTGACACGCTCCGATGACACCAGATACGTGCCAAACAATGCGTCTATTTGACGCACACAGCCGTATCCACAAACAATCGTACCGTATCTTCTGTATCGTAGCGACTCCACATTTGTTTCCCCATTCATTGTGGTGGTCTCCTAAAAGATACTGAGCAAGTCCGCACACCCATCACCCACTATTAAGAACGCATCATCACATCACATCACATCACATCACACCAACACCAGCACTGTGCAACCATCCAACATAGCACGGCTTGGGCACCCATGACGTTTACTTCAACATGCCCCGCATTCGATTTGTATCCTTTGTCGGATTGTTACTGCTGCATTCCCACCTCTACCATGTCGAATGTGCCACAACAAAACGTTGTGGTACACGATTCGAAACACATCCACAAGAATTCGATGTCTGTCGCACGAAGGAATGCATAGTATTTCGTCTCGAAGTTCCATGGATTTGGATCGACACGAAACGTATGAATTCCTCAGAGCATCAACAGCCATTCCCATGCTCTCAATATTCGGAAAAGTACGAAAATCTCTACGGCCCATTTTTTGATATTCTCAAACAAATGCCGCCACTTAACGATTCGTTGTGTGTTTGGGGCGGCAATGATTGTACTTACGACGACATGGTATCGTTTGTTCAACGCACTACAAGTCGTGTTGAGAAGTACAAGTTTATGACAGGCGGATTGCTGTTTAACCTCCGTTATCGCATGAATTCCCCACTATCAATTCCCAGCGTCCCACTCATGGAAGACCATCTGATTATCATAGGGCCGCGCAACGATGACCGTATGTCGTGGGCGAGTGCGTGGGACGCGTTATGGCGGCCGTTCACAACGAAAGCGTGGGCGATGTTAATTTTCACGTTGCTGTCGGTAGTATTTCTGCGAGTTTGGATATCGTACCATTTCACCACGCCGTTCACGTGGCATCACTTTCGCGACAATCTTCTCGGTGATTACATTCATTCACACACGGCACCAATTTATCAACGGCCTACTGATGTTCCAGTTGCGCGTCACCTCGACCCAGCCGAATTGCGTCGATTGAATAGTTACACAACGAATGGAGTGAAGATGTTGTTCATCCTAGTATTGTTGTATTATGAAATTGCGGTGGTCGATTTCGTGTTTCAGAATCGAACCGAACGAGTGGATTCGCTATCACCGTCCCAATTTGTGATTACCGAAAACACAACAATGGAACAAATATTCGTTGATGAATTCCTGAGATCCAACAAGAACGAGAATAGACGTGCGAATCGACAGGGATGTAGAGGAAATACGGTGTGTTGGAAGGAGGTTCATTCGATTGGAGAAGTATTCGACACGGTGACGGATCGAAATGGTACCAGGTCGAAACAACATCTCTATTCATACGTTTACGAATCATTTAATCGATATTGGTTCAAGCAGAACGCGAGCTTGTGTCAGGAGATTCAAGTGTTGGAATACGACCGATTGCAGCGTTCGTTTGCGGGAGTTTGGTATTATTCTAAAAATATTGACCTAGATAGACGAACGGAAATCGATCGAATGATTCTATCCTTACGCGAAAAGGACATAATCCGAAAGCTGATTCAAGAAGAGGCGGGCGCTTCATTACCGCCGAAATGTGAGACAAGCACAAGTATCAGTGTGTTGTTATTGGGCGTGCCGATATTCATGTTTCCTGGCCCCATATTCACGTTGGTATTCTTCTACATGCTGATGTATACGGTGAGACGACATCATGATGCAAAGAGAGAAATGGCAGAGCGTCGAGTGGGAATGGACGATGAAGATACCGACAATGATAACGATGACAATAACGATAACGGCGGGGATAATGGAAATAATGAGGCAGGGTCCTCTTCGTCGAGTATGCCTCGTGTGAAACGGAGAATTGACCTTCCATATATGTCGCAGATAACGGAGACTACATGGTCGGATAGTAGTGGCAATGAACCGCACAACTTCACTCAATTCGAAACACTCACAAGAAGATGGAGTACACATTAAACTTGAGAACAATAATAAATTTAACAAAGCATTGTGTAACTGATTTGTGTCTTTGTATGATTAGAATGCGTTCGATTGCGAGAGGACCTTAGATTACTCAGCTTTTCTTACTGGCTACACGTAAGATATAGTCGTAGCTTCATCATATCTCGTCATACCTATCATTATCCAATCCTACATTGAGCTTAAACTCATACACCTTTCAATTTTTGTTGTTTCTTCATACGTATGAACCCATTTTCATAATCTCTTATCGTCTATAGCAAATCGCACCGTCCTCCTCCTCCTGCTAGCTATTTCCGTACTGCTTATGTTTCTCCCTATTTCGATGAGTAGCAATGTGCCTTGGCCAGTTATAGAAAAGTTAGTGCGAAGAAAACTGAAATAGTCGACTGACCGATCCTGTGTATTTACCGACTCCCCGCCACCAACTTGCGTTCATTCAAAAGAAACACAGTCACTTCCTGTTCGATGGCAAACCCTCAATTTGGCGGAGTTTGGCACAGATATGAACACTGTACTGTTGATAACGAGCACAGAGTAAAGTACTGTGCAGTTGTGCGCAGATACCAGATAGAGCACTTGCCATATCCGTCTGCAAAACATACATGCTCATTGTTGTTGTTTTTGCTACAAAAAACTATACCCCGTAATTTCCTACCTCTGATATCCTATTTCATCATCAACTCAACTCAACTCCTTCAACACAAATGGTATCATACATCTACAAGCTTTTCTTTGGAACAGCCGCTGAAATCTGCGAAAGTTGCGATCTTATGTATTTACGCACAAGACGCCAGGTGAAGAGAAAGGAAAGTACTGAAATCAGTTAGGCAGTTACCAATCTGAAACCGATGAGCGATGGCAGTCATCCGTCTTACGCCGTTTCAACGATTCCGTTCCAGATGACTGGTATTCGAATCCATTGCTGCGCGTATACCATCCCAACGTAGTCCCGCCTTGGTTCCGAAGCGATTCGGCGGTGCAACGGCGGACTTGATCCGAATCATCTTATCCGCAGCAGGTGCTACGCTTTGGGACAATTCTGCTTAAGACGCTCTAGAGGCTGATGCGCCTAATGGGCATGGACCCGTCTCTTTGAACGTCTATGAACCTTTCATTTCGTTCTCGAAATGTTTGTGCTCGCGCACCACCGTCAGTACATCCATCTTTTGTTCTATATGGCAATATCCAGTTGGTCGTATCTTATTCCTGCTTGTAAGAAGAAAGATAAGTCAAACAACAATTCCAGGCTTGCCTGAAGAACTAATTGGGTTCATTCAATGAAATCGAGATTTTTTAAGGTTAATATCCGAGGGAGAATCCGTGAAGTCCGTAGATCATGAATGAGCTGAAGAAATCCTATCAAATTCAGATATGAATATGAGTTCTTTACATACTAAAGTAAATAAGTAAATGTGGTATCGATAATAGTGGTGTACTGTACGCCATACGCAGATTTTCCCGGTCTCTAAAATATTAGAAGCTGTTTTTCCAATAAAATATAAAGGGAATGAAGGAACAGGATCACAGAAAGAAGAGCCTGTTCTCGAAACTGGGCCTGTGGCATCGCTGCAATGGACCGATTCGTGTCAACATGTGGACCATCATACTCTCCAAGCTCATGCATGTAACAATGCGTATTCCAAACGAACAAGCTTTGGGGGTCAAAAAAGCTCAGAATTTGACTGTAGAGTACCTGAGGGCGAGGACGATCACATTCGAGTACCACTTAACTAATTGATCACTGATTCTAACGGAATGAAAAGCATTCAGCGAATAGCAAAAAATGAGAATAGATACTGAAATTGTACGGGCAATGCGATGGAGAACGATGTTATAAAACATGGGACTTTAGCGAAATATAGAGTTATTTTTATTCCACAACTTGGAAGTAGGAGCTGACTGGGATTAAACTGTCATTTATTGTCTAGTCTTAACAATTCATATCGATTCGTCGCGTTCCAGCGCTGTCATAATGTCGCGTGCTCTCACAGCACGTGATGTCTCTCTAAGCTATCATTCACTTTGCTTCTTTCTTTTGCTTCGCAGTTCAAATTATAATTTCATGGTTCCAACCTCTACTCTCTTCACGAGTTTATTGCATGAAAATATATTTTTTTGCCTTGTTAAATAGTCCATAATATAAACCTTTACAGGTATGCCTTAATATTATGATTCGGATATTATCCTTTGCAGAAAATAAGAAATGTGGTCTGAAGATAAACTTAAATTAATCATTTCATCAAGAAAGCCGTAAGCTAGAAGTTTCAAGAGAAACTTCAATGAATAGCTGCTCTAAATTGGAATCAGTAGCAACAATGCGATTAATACTTTATAATGAGTGGAAGAAAACTCACTGATGGACAAAGGTAGGCAAAGTGTCACGAGCATGAATTCAATCAGTGCCGAATAAAAACATTGTACATATTAAAGCTTGGATGATTATTCAACCAGAGGTTGCTATGTCTAGTGAAATAGCGATATGTTGAGATGTTACGATATTCGTGTGTGCTAAATTTGCAAATGAAAAGCACGTTCTAATCCAGCCTATTGAGGTTCAAATGTGGCACCAATTGTGTATGATACTTCGAGATCATTGGTGGAGTTCAAAAAGAAGAGAGCAGGTATATAACGAACATGATACATTTTGAGTGACACAGTCGAAAGAAATAGTTCCAGTTTCTCTTGGCTTGCTACTAGGTTGTGGGCAGAATTACTGAACTATGAATTCACCTGTCTAGTTGACGCACAAAAGAGTTCTGCTGTATGCACACTGTCCTTATGTACACGAGAAGTTCGAGAAAAGGAGGTAGCGGCGGTGAATCGTCGGTTTTCACCAAGCGCAAAGGACAAGCACGACTTCGACGGAAGTCTACGCATCCGCGATACCGAAGACTCGCTACAGTCCCGATTTCTCAGGGTACTCGTTCAAACATCTACGAGGTAAATGTTCTCGTCAGAGATTCTCGAAAGAAGTTAATGTTCCCTGATCTGCTGTAGCAGCAGGTGAACCAGTTCGTTGAATTTGCTGTTTAAGGGATCATAAAAGATTGCTTCAATCACGGGAGTTTGAAATGTATTTATTCCGCACAGAGAATTGGATCTGAAAGGAAGGACATTGCGAATAATACATTTTATAAGTGAATTAAGTAGGAGCTATCTCTGCAAATGTCGAACTACACCTTGAGCGCGGCACACAAATAGAAACTTCATGGCACCAAATGTTGGGAAAAAGCAATAAACATAGAAATACGCAATGTTTTGTCATGTCAGATACGATTGAAAACACATGAAATGTCAAAAACATTCGGCAAAACCAAAAGCACGCGACATCTCGCATTGCAATTTTTTCTAATCCGCATAAGCGTCTCTGGGATGAGTAATTAGGCTGTTCCACTAGTGCCTGCACGAAATTTGAAAGTTTAGTGCGAATCAATGGCTTATGGAATGTACATATGCAAGGAACTCCGGATCCAGAATAAATTACGCAATGAAATATGCTTTTCAATTCTAGTCTGGTTCATGAATATGTTTATAGGCGTTTGATATTCATGTGCATATTTCTATTAGAAAGATTTCCATCATCCGAAGGAATGATCTTCGATACGCGGTTGAGAAGTGAATCAAAGGGACAGCATCAACGAATGAAATATGTTTGATGCTCGGAATTTGCTAAAACAGAGGAAAGTCTGTTTAGGAAAATGAAGTGCTTAAGTAGAACGAAATTCTTAGTCTCATTCATAATAGAGCACATTCTGCTTCCTTACAAAATCGTGATAAATTTATTGTAATGAAATTGGCTGATTTTAAATGAAATGTCAAAAACATGCTCAAAACCGCAGAAATATGTATGGTAGGTCAAAGCGTATCGACTCCGCAAGAACTTTCTGAGATTAACACTTTCACGGTCGGTATTTACATTCCAATTCTGACGAAAGGGCTATAGAAAACTGTTGGGTACCTCTTGAAGACTACTAGAACTAGTACTGAATTCGTACTGTGTTGTTCAATTTGCGAAATAACAACTGGAACAGAATTGGCGAGTACCAAACTGTAGAGACCTATGAACCTTCTCATATTTCATCGCAACATGCTTAGTTTGCAGTCGAAGGTGGGGAATGTTTTCAATATAAAACGGATCGTGAGACTTCATATTTTGCGTTTTAAAATAGGGCTTGTTCACTCGAGAGTTATTTGACGCATGGGTATGATGCATTTGTGAAATAGGTGGAAACTTTCGTTACACCTTCATTTCTTAGATGTTGAAAACTTGCATGATCAGTGCAAGATCTAGTCGACTACAGAATAGTCATCAATTTAAAAAGCCAACAGGAAGCTTACTATTTTACATCATCATAAATTGCGCTGCCATTCGCTCGCCATGAAAACATGCACAATTTGTTTGTCTTGTGACCATTACGAAAGGAAATCGACAAAAAGAAAACTAATTCTTGGGATTGTGGTAATGAAAGAGCCAGAAATGGGTAATCTCAGAAAGCTGACAGAATCCGAATGGAAGTCTTGTGACATTGGATCGGTAACACATGGCGCGAAGAAAACAGTACTTTTGGGACATGGCAAAGCATCGACGATTTGCAGTTGGTGCTTAAATACAGCTGCGGGAAAACCAAGACCTACAGTGTTTCGATAAAGCTTACAAAAATCTATTCTGCGAAATTGTTATGAACAGGACTAAAAATTTTTTGATCGGTCTAGCCTACTCGGTGACGAATACTACGAGGCAAACAAATTTTTGTCTTTGTGCTTTTCGTTTCGTAAAATGAAGCAGACCTCGCTTGAAGCACACAAAATGGGTTTCAATCCCTATGAAAAAGTGCAGTCGAGAGACAGACTGCCGGTTTCTCACAACCTTCTTGATTTCAATATCCGCCGGATTTTACCAAATTTGGGCGTTGCTAGTGACTATGATCTATCGAAGATAAAGATTTCAAAGTTTTATAATACATTCAGACAGCTAAAGAGTTTCGAACGGATCTGATAGTTTTTTCGAATTGCCAGTATGCAACGGAGCTAATTCATCAGACTAACTGAAGCAAATAAATCTACCAAACATGTGCGAATCATTTGGAAAAGTATCGCGGAAGGAAGAATATACCTAAGAGTCTTTCTATCGTCTAGGAAGTGCTTCAGCTGACACGGTTTACTTTCATGGCAAAGCATTCTACGTCAGTCAGTGACTGCAGCATCAGAAATAGAGTATGCAACAGTAACAGCGAGGAAAAATTACTTCTCCAAAGTCAAATAGAAACTGGGCGGAAGGATGTCTTTGAATTACTACCAAACTTAGAGAATGTCTCGCACCAGCATTCAAGATATTCGTGAAGGCGACCTGCGAAGAGAAATGACTATTTGTAGCCATTGAAATTCGTTTGAAGGACGGTGTAACGTATGAAATCGTCGTCTTTGGTGTGCGCATGATACAAAGACCATTTCTAGGCACATAGAAATTGTTTGCGATTTCAGAGTGCAGAATTTTGACCATGCATGGTCAAATTTCGGAATGGCCACTACTGCCCGAACTGCAGAACTAGCTGTAAGGAATTGTTACAGTAATCTACCCAATTCGAAAATTCGTTTACTCTCAGGGAATGCATACCTGTATTCAGAAGTGAACTACTACGGAATAGTAAGCAAAATAGCTCGCCACAGAACGCTGTACTACGGGTCGGCTTGCTGCTCATTCTTCCGGTGCTCATAAAAATTAATTTGCACTAAATGTGAGCTATTTAGCTAACCCGGGACACGGATCAGCAATAATACTGACGATAGTGCAAGCCGATATGGGAAAGCCGGGGTGGCGCTCAA
>JAAUYH010021864.1_pt1 | contig 10663 bp, 6 predicted proteins | sample 7278061 | NCBI WGS metagenome assembly JAAUYH01 (sample SAMN14350203, study PRJNA611818) | marine sediment metagenome | isolation source: surface marine sediment (0.6m) | place: French Polynesia: Moorea | collected 2018-08 | reverse complement strand
TTCTGTTGCACCAGCAACACTTGCATCACTAAAATTTCATTAATTTGGTAGACATTTGGGTTTGACCAACAGTTACGGATTATCGCAGGACCTAATTCAACACAAATCTCTCTCACCCCATGGAAATAGGATGTACCGTACAGTACTGATCCATTGCACAAGTAATTTAAACCTCGTATCGTTTTACGGAGATCTTCTAGGAGCAATCAATGAGAAACAATAAGATTTTAGATGACCATCAGTAACAATCTCTAAATAAGGAAAGATATCACTCGTCAACAGTAAAGACTACCTAGAATAATGCATTCTGCGAAATGGCTTTCAATGACCCTGAAGGCTTCTGAAATTCATCGAGAATGACTTGACAACGGCGACATAATTTTGCCTCTGTCGTCGTCTTTTTCCATGAACATTAATATCAAGCAAATTGGACCCAAGTTGCAGAATAGCGAGAACAACGTGCAAATACGTCTCGAATCGCTCCACAGTCCGAACTACAACAGAAATTTGTTTACTATTCGCTTAAGACTAACTCATCTATCACCAGAGTCTTATATGTTCAAGTTGATTCTTTTTCTAGACGTGCACTAGTTTCACAGAAAGAAGGCATCGAATTTGGTACCTATAGTGCCATGAACTAAATATTTTTGTTCTCACCGATCTCCCTGTTCCCAACAATCGGAAAGCACATACTTGATATGACCTTGGATCTTCTGAATTATTGTAGTGCCACATTAATGCTGCAACAGTGCACGAAAAAAAATCAATTTGTTCTTTAAAATATGGGCGTCTTACAGTTTGCATCGTTCACCTCATTTCACGGTCTACCACTGTAACAGAACCAGAATGGCAAGAGTACCGCGCGAGGTTAATGAAATGGCTCACGAAACTGTGGAACCAGTTGTGGTGCTCGTCGAGCCACAGATGGCAGTGAACATTGGTTCGGCAATGCGAGCAATGTGCAATTTCGGACTACGATGTATTCGATTGGTGAACCCACGTGATGGATGGCCGAATCCTGCGGCAATGTCTACGGCAACTGGATCTGCAAGAATTCTGCAACATGCACAAGTGTACAACACCACAGCCGAAGCGGTGGCAGACTGTTCAGCAGTTTACGCCACGACGGCGCGTCCCCGCGGATTGACGAAACGAGTATTGAGTCCGGAGGAGGCGATGCCGGAAGTGCGTGTGCATGCTCAACGCGGCGAGCGAGTGGCGTTACTGTTCGGCCCCGAACGCACAGGGTTGGCCAACACCGACATTATTTTGAGCACCGCGATTATTACGGTTCCGGTCGACCCTGAGTTTCCGTCACTCAACCTCGCACAATGCGTGTTACTCGTAGCGTACGAATGGCGCCGGAGTGGGCAAGTTGCTGAACGAGTGGTGCAAAATGGTTGCGCGGAAGAACGTGCTGGTGCCGGTATGGTGACGAAATTTTTGGATAATCTCATTAACGAGTTGGATCAATCGGGCTGCTTTTTCGACGGTAATAAGAAGCCAGCCATGGCGAAATCGATAGAGAATATCTTTCGGCGTGCACCGTTAACCGAACAAGATATCAGTACCCTGTGGCGTGTTGTACGAACTTTGTCGGGAAACCGAAAGCAGCGCATTAAGGACAAAAGCCCTGAGTACTGAAGTTAAAGCATGTAACGGCACCTGCAACCTAAAGGGAGTCCAGTATGACGGCAAAACTTTTACTACTCGCAATTTGTTGGTCATCGTCAACATTTCGTTCAGTGCCACAGATATGCAGTACTCACTTTGATTACGGTACGGCTTTTGAATGGATTTACTAATTGCTATCCATTTCCTCGAGAAAAACACATGTATTATCATCAGTGCCGCAAGTCAACCAGTAATACGTATGAGACCGAAGTGTAGTACTCGTAGTTGCAAGTTTACTAGAACATGTCTTCGTTGCACCAGGCGAGGTGCAAAATTACCGGGAACGCGAAGGGCGGACGAGTTGCGAACTGTAAGCTACACGTGGCCAGGAAAGCACAATCACAGAGCCCGTCGGTATCATCACACTGCTCACGTTTAATTCGCACAACTCAACTGCACGCCATCTCGCACAAGTTGGTGCAGTATTGCCAACTCCCAACATTGTATCTCGAGCCAAATGCCCCTCGCGCTTTCGCGCGAACCCTCCGACGATCCTCCGCCGACCCTAAAGAGCCCAGCCAACACAGCATCGTCGTCTAGCGTTACGACATCTATCGTTGGTGTTCCCACGAATCACGGAACCGTACCGCGGAATGTAATGAGCTCAGCCGCGGTTGCATCTTCCAATGTAACCGCCTCAAGGACGCTCGCTTCCAAGACTGACAAAAACGTTGTGCCATCCAACACCAACGTCACCGCCGCAACCGCGAATGCCCACACTACGTCAACCGATACAATGGGCGCAGTTGCTAGCGCTCTTTCAAAAGCGCCCACATCTGAGGTGGGCCGCTCTACAACGGAGAAAAGTGCTCCACCATCGAACCCTAACAACATCACCACCAACACCCCCGCCACCAACACAAATAACAGCACAACATCAACCGACTCCACGAGAACGACTGTAACTGCTCCTCCGACAGTGCCCGCATCTGAGGCAGTCGCTTTAACCGTTGAAAAAGGCGTTACTCCGTCGAATAATGACGTCGCCACTGCAACCACCAATAAACCCGTACCGCCAGCAAATGCTGCCGACACGAGGATGAACACAGCTACAAGCGCCCCTGCTCGTATAACCACAACCGAAATGATCCTTTCCAACAGGGGTCAACTCGCAACTGCGAATACAAGGAATACGGCCGCCATTGATACAACCGCAAATGCGCTATCGGTTCCCGCTTCGGATGACCCCATACGGGTGTGGAATGGTGAACTGATTCTCACGGGTAGGGAACGCCGTGGCACACTTGCAGAGTGTTATGCGGAAGCGTATCGAGTTATAGGACGACCGTTCATTAGCGGTGCATGCCATTGGCCCAAACGGCTTGAGATTCGGTTCTCAAACATTCAGCCGGGTCAAGGAACGATGACCCCGATGACGGGGATGCGTGTGCAATGGGTGATACGAATCGGGAGTAACAATTCGGAAACTTTGTATCGACTTGGTGCCCTTGCCCAGCGTCTGTACACAGACAGCAACGCGATAATCATCCCGATTCCCGGTGGCGGCCGATTGTTCTTGTTTGGTCACTCGGTCAACGCGGCCATACACACGTTAGTCGGCGCATTCGAACCGAAACCCGAGGTGCCGCGAATGCGACCAGTACGTGTGTGGCGTGGCTTCATCACACTCATCGGATTCGCACAGAGACCGCGGGTAATCGAGTCGCGTGCATTCCGCACCCCACCCAGCAAGACACCGACGCGCACCGTGGGCCTGAAATGGCCCAGGATCGAGCTGGACCGCAACTTGCTCATCCCGCGTGTCGCCGTGGAGGACTACTTGAACTCGCCCTACGCGCAGTGGTTCGTCCGCTTCTCGCCCATGACCAACTTCATGGAGACCGAGGAGTGGTGGCGCGCCATTTATCACATGCACCTGAACAATCTCGTCCTCGAAGTGAATGTGCCCAGCACGAACTATAGCGTCATCCTCATCGCGCACCAAGTCGACAATCATGGCTTGTCGCTCTGTGGGGTGTACGCGCCCCGGTCGAACCGCAACATCCCCAGCATCCAAATCCTGTGACGCGCTGCACTTGCTCATTTTCTTTTCTTTAGCTTATTTTTCTCTTGCGTGCTGCCTCTGCTTACTAAACTGCGATGTCGATATCGATGCCTGGGCCAGTGGTTGCGCGTGGTGGTATGTAGGCTTGGAACGCGTGCGAGTAGTTGAACTTTGCAGTTACCTTACGTGGGATCGTGTAGAGAAGTGCAGTAGCGCTGTCGTGGTGTTGCAAGCATTTGTGATTCAGTCCTTTTGGGGGAGTTCTTTTCGATGAACCGTACAGTACATTCGTCAGACGTCCACCGTGCAGAACAGTAAATTTACTATGCGGACAGAAAAGAAAATATTGCAGGCAAGTTGAGCATAGAAATCAAAATGTAGTACCCTGTACAGCTGCTACGGTGAAAGTGGAATACTCGGCAATTGAATCGACAGGCAGAACCATCACTCGCTTCCTAATTCGGAAAACTAACGGTAGGTTCAGTTTCCGAAAGCACTGCCAACTTGTGACAGATCGGTGATTGTTAACGGAGAAATGGAGCAAGTGCTCGACAAATCGCAAATTATCAGAAGAGTATCATGTGCGCTACTTGTCTAGAATGGAGAGCGATATCAAAGAATTGAGTACCCTCCAATCGGTTGCGATTAGCGGAAAACCGGTGGTGTTGGAAAAATTTGTGAACACGGGGCGGTTTCTACCATTTGCAAAATTGGTAGGTCGTCGCATTATCACCTGGTGATGCACAAAACAGGGTGGTGTGTGGACCGATTATAGTAGAGCACATGCACGAGCGTCAAGACGAGAGTTGATACACATAGAAGGCAGCTGACTATTGACCACCCTAGATTGCAATCCCGTTAACCATCAGCTCGTACAGTGCACCATTGTAAAGCGAGCGAATAGAACCTCGACTGTTCGCCGACCCAGCGTTCTGGACTCACCGAACAACTCATTATGTCGGACATTCCTTACCCAGGATTATGGCGTGATACGTGTGTGTTTGTACAGTAGGGATGGCAGTGCTGTCATTGGCATTCGAGGGAGTGTAGAAATTACATGTACCGGTATCTCGAATCAGTCGATTCGTTTTCTTGCGGAGGAGAGGGATATTTCCCTTCCGTTAGGACGATTGGCATTTCTCGTGCGCAGTCGTTATAATTGGGCTTTTGACTAATACTGTACTGGAACTATAAACATAGTGTAATGCTCATGTAAGAAAGCGACCAAAAATTTAATGGACGTTCATGCACACATGGATTTTTGTTTGGTGTTGTCGCCACAGTCGTTTATTGTCTCTGTTGCAGGGAGAAGAAGATAAAACGAACACAATTCAACGCCGTACACTTGAGGAAAGAAAGCGAAATTGCAAAAAGTAACTCTGCAGTAGTTCCACCGCGTGCGTAGTAGAAAAAACAATGACTGGACAGTCCTGGATTACAGTTGTTGGGAATTGACCAATGAAACGCGGGATGTTGTCAGGGTATCCGTTTTACTCAGCCACACGTGGCACTGGCACTGTATCCTAACCGCGTGCATCGCCTATGTGTTGCTCCCTCCACAGGACGCGACCCACGACACAGCACACCGCGCCGCAACATGGCGCCGGAACTACGCAATCGCAGCCGTAACAACGCCGCGCCCGCACCGAACAACGGGAAGAACAAGTACCAATTGACGCGACGCGTCGTGTCGCAGCACAGCGCGCCCAACGACGCGTGGGTGGTCGTTCGCGGCGTCGTGTACGACATCACCCCCTTCCTGTCATCGCATCCGGGCGGGTCCGATGTTTTGCTCGACGTGCTCGGAGGCGATGCCAGCGCGGCGATGGACGGTGGGTCACACGCGCACAGCGCGTACGCCTACAAGATGTTGGAGAAGTATCGCATAGGTGAACTGGTAGGACATGAGCGAGATGAAACCTCGACTGCAACTACAACCGACGAAGAAATATACCAGGTCGATTGGAGCAAGCCGATTCTGCCTCAAATCGGCGAGATGGGTGCGTCGTACGAGGCATGGATACACTCGTTCCCCACGACGGACCACACCGTGAAAATGTTCCAGAACGACATCGTCGAGTCATTGACCAAGTGCGCGTGGTACGTGCCACTGCTGTTCTGGATCCCGGTGATCCTGTACGAGCTGCGACGTTACACGCTGCTGATGGGTGGAGTGGACAACATCCCCTTGCTCCCCACGCTGGCCGCGGCGACGGTGGGGATGATCTCGTGGCTGTTTTTCGAGTACACGCTGCATCGCTACGTCTTCCACATCCCCACGTCGTCGTACACCGGCAACATCATCCACTTCCTGATCCACGGCCACCACCACATCACGCCGATGGACTTCGACCGCCTCGTGTTCCCGCCCGTGCCCGCGATGATGCTGGCCGCGCCGTTCTACTTCGGCGCGCCGCGCCTGCTCGGCGTCACGCTGGGCTACCCCTGGCTGATCGGGTTCTGCGTCGGCTACCTCGTGTACGACATGACGCACTTTTTCATCCACCACCACGTGCCGCGCAACGCGTTCATGCGCGCGCAGAAGCGCCGGCACGTGTTCCACCACTACTTCGACCCCGCCGTGAACTTCGGAATCTCCAACCCGCTTTTCGACTACGTGTTTCGCACAGTGAAGGAGCCCGCATCCTCCTAACTCTGACTCTCCCAGGCGACGGCAGTTTCGAATCCGCGCCGCCTTTGTTTTGCACCATAGACCTACGCCGCACGACTGCCACGCCGTGTAACGTAAAACATGAAAAAACCACAAATATTCCAAAGATGGATGAGGACAAGAGTGTACCAAGTACTCGGTTTATCACTACAACTACACCGCGTACAGTATAACATTAAAGTTACATCACAAACAAAAGCATCGTGCCCACATTTCCCGAGAGGATGGAACCGCCATGCAACCTCTCGCCAAGCCTCATCCGACAGGAGCCGCCGCGTTCGAGCCACGCCGCCTGCTGCTCGAGTACTGCCCACCGCCATGCGGTTGCGACGACGACAACCGTTCCAACACTGGCATGAACTCGTTAATCGCGTCTGCTGAGCCACTGGGTGACCCGACACGACGACGGACGTTCTTCAGGTCCTCCCTCGCGATGCGCCCATTCGTAGCTTTCTGGAATCGTTCATCGGCGATTCGCGCGCTTCGCTCCGCTTCATTCTTCCCCAACAAGGCCACCTGATAAGCCGCGCCCAAATCATCCAACTCACGCTCCTTCTCCACTACACCGGCCTCGAGCTTCTCACATCTCGACAGCAACACGCCCACCAGCTGTGTCGCCAGCGCCGATGTGTGACCCGCTACCCTGTTAGACTTGCATTCTCTCAACTCGTGGGTCTTCATCCTCCCAAAGTCAACGAGTCTCAACGCCTTTGTTAAACGTTCCTCCCTCTTGAGGTCCCTTGCGGCCTCATCATCCTTCTTATCCACGGGGACGTTGTCGCTCCACGCCACCAAGCTATCGAACCAGACCTTCTCGAACGTGAGCACGTCCATCTCCACGAAGCTGCCGGCGGGCGGGCGGCGAATAGAGCATATGACCTCGTAGCCGGTCATGGTGAACTCGGCGCTCTGCACGACGGTGGCGAAGTTGTCCTCGTCGGACACAAAGTCGCGGATGCGCTGCACGGCGCTGTCGTCGCCGATATAGAGGGAGAACCCTAGCATGCGGAGGCAGTTTTCCTGCGAGAGCTGGTCGAGCGCGGCGGTGCGCGCGAGCGAGCTCACATGGTCGATCTTGAAGCGGTGGCCAAAGTCCCACACCTGCCCCGCCAGCTGCCAGTCGTGCTTGGCGCGGTCCAGCTCCCCACCATAGATCAGCGCCAGCGCCTCGGTGACGGCGGCCGGCGTGAAGTCAGGGATGCGCACCACGCCTTCGTTGTGCTCGCGCAGCCCGCTGGCGAACATCTTGCGGAACACGTCGGACACGGTGGACAGCACGATGCGGTGGGCGCGCAGCACGGTCTCCCCGTTGGCGCCGCCGCCGTTGCGGCCGCCGTCCGACGCCTCGACGATGAGGCGCACGTCGAAGTGCTCGTCGGACGGGGACTCGAGCAGCATCTTCTGCAGCACCTTGGTGGCAAACTCCATGACGGCACGATTGGTTGTGCGCAACCGCAAGCAGAGTCGGCGGGGAAGGTACAAGTTGTGAAGGTGGGCGGGAGCAGCTGCCGGTGATAAAGCAGTGGGTGTCGTAGGGTATGGGTGGGGGTGAGCGTGCGATGGGTAGGCGGGCCAAGTTGGCGAGCGACGTGGACGCGGGCGATTGGGCGAGACCGGGGAATCGAAGTTAAAATTTCTGAATTCTTTTACAACATGTAGATCAGTTGATGATTTGGGCATATAGTGTGCAATCACGCCCGGCCAATATCGTCGCCCCCCGCCTCAACGAACAACCCACAGCGTTCCACGCCTGCACTTCGTTATACGTCCGCTCATAATTCCTGCTCCGCAAACACTCGGTACGCGTCTTGTAGTTCGACGAACACCAGCTGTGCCAACACCTGCTCCAGCGGCGACAGCTTTTTCGCGCTCAACCGGTCGGGGTGGACCTGTAGCAGCGCGCGGCGGTAGAGCGTTCGGATTTGCGCCGCGTCCGCTTCGACCGCGTGTTGCACCATCCGCCATTTCGACCCCTTCGGCAGCACCCGATGCAACGTGGCCAGCAACATCCGCAGGTTGCCCCGCAATCGCCCGTACTCCGTCCACCACACCAACCAGTCCTGTGCGCGGGCCGCGACCGCCTCCCGCTTCTGACGCTCCTCGTCCTGTACACGTTCCTTTTCCCGCAGCGCAGCAACCGCGAGCGCCGCGCGCCGATTTGTTTGCAATTGTACCAATCTCTCCCGATACTCCCGCTTGAGATGCAGCATCGAGTTGGACATCCCATCCACCGCTGCCAACGCATCCTCGATCATATCCGTGTCTTGCGTGAACAGCGCCACATGCACCACACGTTGGATATCGTTCTGCAGCTTCATTTCGCGCCGCACCACATAGCGCCGCCACGCACGTGTCACCAGTCCCACGCGTCGCTGCTGCATCAGCAGGCCGTCCAATTTCACGCTCGACATCACACCCACATCCACCCACCCATACCATAAACGATGCATGCGTCTAATACGATTCACGTCCAATCGCACAGCCACCGCCCGCCAAGCGCGGCACACATTCATCACCACGTCGGCGTTGGGCGGGATCGCCGAGTGGCCCAGAATGATCGGCACATGCTCCACCTCGCGCCTCGTGAACGGGCTGAACTGGTCGCTCACCGGCGAACTGTACACAATCTCCGCATCGCTGCGCCGCGACGGCGTGATGTTCGACGACGACGATGATGTCGTAGATCTACCCGCAAATCCCGACCTGCTCGATGACGATGCGCCGTGACTCGTATCGCTACGAATCGATATTTCCTCCACGTGTTCATTGGCGAAGTAATAGTCGTGCGAGGGCAAGTCCTGCTCTGTATACCTCGCCTCGGTATACCTGGGTGTGGCCACCCTCTCGCGGTGATACTCGTGATGTTGCTGCACAGGCATGGTAAACACGTCCTGTGTTTCCTGCATTGAGTGCTTCGGTCGACATGAGTAGGATCGGCGCGGGAACATGCGTCCGGACCCGTTCACCTCGGGCGTGCTTCTCGTTGCGCACACCTCAGGCCCATCTCTCGTCGTCGAGTTGCGACGGAACAATCCACTACCACCCCCACTAGTATGTATACCCACATGGTCATACTCGCCTTGTTTTCGCAACGGCCCCCAGGCACCACCACGGTCATCCCTCCTCGGATGCGAGAACGACGCACTGGTGCCGTGACGTCGGGCCATGAGTTTGACAGCGGCGCGACGCAAGCGTTCTCTCTCCAATAAAGATCTCCTCCTTCTCGTCTCCTCGAGTAACCAGAGCACGTTTTCCCTCACATCCCAGTGTGCCTCTTCGTCGAGGTCTTGTGCGGTTTCCCATAACGCGCGTTCGAGACGTGCGAGCTTAGATTCGTTATCAATGGGACGATTTAGCACCGCCTTCGCATGTTCTATCACCTCCTTGGCATTGTCGATAACCGTGCATGATTGCTTCAACGTGTGTAATTTCGTAGCCGCGGCTATCTGTGCCCAGAGCACGACCTCGCATGCGGGGTCGATGGCGAGCACATGGCGCGCGGCCAGCGCGAGCGCGGAGGGCCTGCCGTCGCTGCGTGCGAACTCAACGATGTGTGCGAGCTCGCGGAGGGGGCGTGCGATGCAGTGGCGCGCGGCGGCGGCGCGAATCGCGCGGTTGACGAGGAGTGTGGCGGCGGCATCGTCGTGCCTCACCGGGATGATGGGGCGGCGCGGCGTGCGTTTGGGTGCGCGCAGGTAGCGGCGGGAGAGGCGGCGTGGGAGCGAGATGGGGGTGCTGGTGGCGCGCGGGGGCGGGGGCGACGGCATGTCGGGCGCGCGGCGGTAGTGTGGCGGATCGCGCGGGAGCGCGGTGATGGATACGAAGGAAAAGTCGTGCTCATCGAAGTGGGCGTGCGCCATGCCTCTCGTGACTCGAGGCTGCGCGCGTCGTGAGGCGACACCGATGGAATCGCCGCCCCGTGCGCGGCGCATCGACGACCCTGCGACGCGGCGACGTATCGGATCCGCCGCTTGCATTACTGTACGCAGCCTGTCGGACGCACTTCTCCGTACAATAGTACGTAACCGCACACGCTAGACGCGCAATATTTATTTATTTAGCCGTTCACCTGTCCCAACGTTGTACATCCCTATCTCCCGCTCGCCGACCTCGTTATTCCTCCGATCGTTTGATCCCGCTTTCCACTTCGTCTCACTGCCTCGCCCACACGCACCCACCCTATGCATTTTCTTGCATGCACCTCCGTCCAACACCACCCCGCCCCCACCCCCACCTCGCCCCGATATCTCAACTGACATCGTGCAACTCGTGCAAATTCGAATCTCCCTCGCGCCCACCCTCTCGTGTCTCGG
>JAAUYH010013702.1_pt1 | contig 10663 bp, 10 predicted proteins | sample 7278061 | NCBI WGS metagenome assembly JAAUYH01 (sample SAMN14350203, study PRJNA611818) | marine sediment metagenome | isolation source: surface marine sediment (0.6m) | place: French Polynesia: Moorea | collected 2018-08 | reverse complement strand
GCATTGCACTGTAGGCCAAGAAACTAGCTTTACATTTAGGATGATGCAATCACTGATCTCCGTTTTCTCTATTTCCTACGCTCTTGCAACTGTAGTTCGCCCTGCATGGTACTGTACTGTACACCTTAGATGTGCTGTGGTTTCTGAATTCAAAAATGTACCATGCGCCAAGGCTTACGGTTCCGTCATGTTCTGAGGGTTTCATGTAACAATTAAAGAAATTTTTGATAGCAGCGCTGCATCATCCCGCTGCGTACAATATTCTGCTTGTGATTTTAACAAATAAACTCTGCCTGCACGATAATGAATAGGCCAATAGAATTTGAGGTTTTAAATGAACACAGTCGAAATAGAAAACGACTCATATCCGTGCGGTATTGTCAGCATGAACCGTGTCACAGATTCCGAGTCCTTGATCCAACAAACAAGAATCTGAATGACTTTCTGCGTTTCATACCAAGGTACCGCTGACGTACGTGGACACCCCTAGTTTGACTCCCGATTATTATACTGTGTTTTAGAGTACATTCATAAAATGTCAAGTAAATTCTTTTATGTCTCACGAATATATTTGTAATGCAGTTCTAACTAAACAATTTATGAATACTGGACACAAACGGCTTTTATGAGCATGTGGGCGGGTGCGTTGCAAAGAGACATCAGTCTTGCTTCGAGGTGCATATTGTCGGAGGTTTCAGAACCGCTAAAGTTACAGGGCATGACATGTGGCAGGTATTTGTCACAATTGAATCTAAAAGGCAGCTTGTGGAATAGGTATGTTCTATGGACATAGGGCGAAGTCATTTGGAGTATTGAAAGTCGGGTAGAAGACAAGGGAGGAAGAGAGGATGAATTGCTGAGATATGATGACGTTTCTGATCGCAGTAGAAGGAACAGACTTTCTCGCGAGGATTGTGAGTACACATAGCTGCGGGCACTACTTACCGTACAAATCAATTTTATAAATTCATTTTATGAATAGGCACCAAAAACACTATGAACAAATTGGAATACCAACTAGTTAGAGAAAGGTGCACATGCACTTCATCAGTACCCATACCGAATACATTGAGAAGGTCAGAACATAGTTCTTGGAAACATAATAGCAGACGAGGAGAATGGATGAGTACTTGAGATTTGCGAAAGGGATAAGCGGTGTGAAAGTTGTGTTTTCAAAAGCGGCCTTGCGCAACGATTTGATGGACGATGCAGTCTTCCGGTGCGTCTTTCGCTATTCTGTGCGCAATTGACACATCGACGGCCACTAACGCGCGATAGACGCATTTTTCAATTCGTTTCAGCCGTGGCTTGTACCCAATTGCTGAGCGTACTTTACCCATGAACGCTTGCTCATCCCCAGCATCGATTTGTGACTTCTTTTCACTCTTCTCTCTACATTCTTGCAGTTGCAGTGGCCTTGCTCTGTATGCATTGCGCTCAATTTCGGCATCACGTGTAACAAGTTCGACAACAGCACGACAAAGATCGGTCACAAACTCATGGGAGAGGTCGATTCTATCCTGCGATTGGGACAGATACCGCGCCAGCACCGCCCACGAACCCTCATGACCATCCATTTCCTCGAGTTCCGTAACCCATGTCTTGTAGGAATACATCGTCTCGTCGGGATCATCCTTCGAATCGGGGGACCAGAGTATAGGGAAAGAACGAAACGCGTAGATAAGAACTCTTGCAAAGACCCACGCGCCAGGTACCAGTTGACGATAGCGCCCTACGCATCCAGGAGGACTGTCGTCCACTTGCAACCCGTTGAACAGTATCAAGAGCATGTTCCTGGATGTGGCAAAAGTTTCCAAGTTGCACAAGTCGAGCATCCATGTATTTATTCTGTGAAACAATAGCAGTAAACAGGTGCACACAAGTCGAAACTGTGGTCCTGATAGCTTTTCATTCTCTGTATTGTTGGGAGCATTGGTTCCGTGAAGCTAAACTCACTCGTTTCCTGGGGTTTTTCATCAAAAATGAACTGCAGCCGATCCATCTGTGACGAAACAACAAGATACCCGTGCTGGAGCATCATAAATCGGCTTCATTGACTTGTTTTTCAGGATTGTGCTCTACGGTAACGACACAATAGGTGTATTCAAAGACTGAGCCGCGAGCTCGAATAGCGGTATAGCTTGTGGAAGATTTCACGAATCATCTTCTAGTCGGATTTGGTGACTCTGTGCCAATTTCATAGATTTTCCGGATCACTGGCTAACGCGAAAGTTTCATAACTAGAAACTATCGATCTGTAGGAGTAATGTATAGTTTTGTGTCTTCCAAATCACGGTCTCGCAAATCTGCTTGGCACAAATCAGACAACCACACGAAGCGAGCTAACACCTCTCGAAATCTGCAGACATTCGAAATCCTGTAAGCAACTGTTCCTCTTGACGAGTTGTGTCTCAGCTGGAAAGCTAGAGTGTCTTTTCAACGAGTTATTTTGTTTTCCTACAGCTCTTAACAACAATATTCTACATTCAGTAAACACGAACGACGAGGAACTCACAAGAAAAGCATTGTTTTGAGCTAACTGTAGGATATGTACGAGACTGAAATTTCGTTGTCATCTTCCATATCACCCGAAACAAGCTAACCTATTTATTCACAGCAAGTAGTGAGAAAGTCACCTGATGTAGAGCTGACTTAATAGTACCAGCAACTTTCATTATAGAAGCAAAAGATCCAAATTCTGTTTACATATCGAAAATAAACTAGTGCAACATGGAGCAAAAGCGGCTGTTGTCAGCACGGCCTTACTTATTCTTCTGTTTCTCTTTCTCAGCTTGCTCCTCCATCATCGCCCTTATTCTAGGACTTCGTCGTACGTTTGTATTCTTTTCTTTGCTTGATTTCTTTGATTTGTTTTTCTTACTATCCTTCTTATTCCTTGGACGTTTCGCGGAGTTTGAAGAGCCTGCCGGTACGGCTTCCGTTATTTCAGAATCCATGTTGTCGGTACGTTAAACTTGTTGTGAATGTTGCAACGGTTTGTTTGGCGAGTGACGAATCGTCTTTGAATTGGAACTAGATGGGTACAAACGGATTTAACAGCAACAAAGCCGCAAACTCTTCTAAATTTCTATTATCGCTAGGCATACTTCAAAATAATATTCAAGAACTCGTAATTGACACACTCAAGTTCCCGGCATTGTACTTGGAACTCGTTTCGTCCGATAGGCCACGCAGCTGCGCTTTAAATATGAGGTCCGCTGAAGTGTAATTGCCGCGATAGAGGGATTGTTGTAACAAGGTGCACGATGCGAATTCGCTGCTGGTCGCTGCGTTTTTTGTGGGTTCAGCATATTTCACAGATGGGTGTTAAAATTCGCAGTGACCGACCGGCAACGAATTCCGAGAGCAACTTCTCTGATCCATCTGTGTAGTACCTTGTTGAGCGGCTACAGTAGAGTATTTCAATATATATGGGGAGGGGGCACAACAGGGTAGGGCATGAAAGGATGTAGTGAACAAGCTGGAAAACCACGCTGCGTCGGTGTGTTACGTCATCTACTACTATGAAAGACTACGGTAGAAAGATGAAACTGTATAAACAAGAATGCAAGCAAAAACAACGTTTAACAAAGACGCAAGAGTAACGAGTTGCATTTCAACATAATCATCAACAAACCAAAACACTAGGTGTACTCGCACGCTCCCCAACAATCAGAGGGAATGCAAACCAGCAAACCCCAGCGCATCACGACATCCACACATGCTCACTGCTGTCTGCTCGCACGTTCCTTGAGTCGTGAGCTGCGGCGTAGACCTGCTTCGTTGACTACCGGCTTCGGCTTTTTCGTAGAGGTTTTCGCACTTCCCTTAGCTTTCGTCTTCGCAGACGGCGACTTGGTGATGGTGCGAGGCGACTTGACACGCGGTGTAGACTTGGTCTTGGTTTTTTCACCTGCCATGGTAGTAGGAAGAGGAGAATGGGGTGGAGTTTTGTTTTCCTGCGAAACTACATGCGAATTCTTACTTTCATGAGACGAGTTGTCCTGGTCCGGTCGGACCTGGCCCATTTCGACTGGGTCACCACGAATTGAGTACGGATCTGCATGGGACGGCGCACCAACAAACTTCGCGTACGAATGCTCGTTCATCTCGCGAGCCTCCGTCGTCGCTGCGAAACTACATATGGGACATTCATCCATGTCGTGACGAGTGGCCTTGCAATGAACACGGCCAAACAGAATTAGTCTCTTGTGTAGATCCAGCCAGGTATTCGGGTCATCGAACCACTCTTTCAACCCCGCCTCTGTGACTGATACAGACTTGGGATGCCCGATACCCCAACGGCACGCCAGCCGATGGATATGTGTGTCAACGGGGAATGCCGGGATGTTAAAATAATGTGACGCAACCACACTCGCAGTTTTGTGGCCTACACCGGGTAGTTTCTCCATCTCTTCCAGTGACGCTGGCACTTCACCGTTGTGTTGCTCAACCAATGCAACGGATAGGCCGTGAAGATAGCGCGACTTGGCGTTATTCAGACCAATTTTCGTGATTAGCGTCTTGATTCTTGGAATCCCTAGTGCGGCCATCGCGGCTGGCGTCGGCGCTTCCGCAAAAAGAGCGGGTGTGACCGAGTTCACAGTAGCATCCAAACATTGTGCGGATAGCACTACAGCCACTAGCAGTGTAAAGGCATCGGTGTGGTCAAGGAATGTTTCCGGTGGATTGGGAAACGCCTCGAGAAGTTTCGCTTGAATCAAATCTGCCTTACGCTTTCTGACTGCCTTTTGCTCGGTGGTTAGGGACGGAAGAACTTCTGCTTTCGGTTCGGCTTTCGCGCGTTTTCTCGGTTTCTCATCTTTAGCTTCGCTCTTTGCTGCGCGACGCCGGCGTGGTTTCGCACTTGCAAAAGAGACTTTCCCATTTGGCTTCGGGGTAGAACTCGTAGCTGCAACATCACCAATAACCGCTAGCTCCTCTTTACCAGTAGATGCGCGGGCAATGACTGGTTGGTGTGCTGGGGTCAGAAGAGGTTCAGGTTTGACTAAGGCACCGATCTCTGGGGTGTCGGATGTCATGGCGAAAACTCTGCGCCGCGATAACTGGCACAACAACGGAGGCGCTCTGTAGCGACAGACAGGCTGAATCAGCGAAACGGAGCGAAAGATAATTGAACGAAGAGGCTGCGCGCCGTACGATATCAACATCAATGGCTGGCGAAGTTGAAATGGATGTACTGCGCGTGCGGGATCAAAGTTTGAATATTTTATACATTACATACATTACTGTATCTTAGACCATACAACATAGGCGTAGTAGAGTTAGCGCTTGCGCTTTACGCGTACGAAGTTTCACCTACATGAATGCGATAGCTTTCGCTTAACTCAATAATCTGTATTGTTCCAGCAGCTGCGTCAAGTTCACAGGTCGCAGCGCGACATCTCGCATTGTAGTATTCCCACCATTCTGCGTGCCATTCGACGGTGGCAGTGGCGGCGGCGGCGGAGGTTCCGTAGAATTGCCGCCCGGAATCGGGATGACGGTAGAAATCTTGTCTTTCGCAGCCCTCACCCACTCCGGTGCAAACCTGATAATCAATCCAATCGTAACCACTAGCACGATACAAATCACCAAGAAGAAAATGCAACACTTCTTCTTCCGCGCGCTTTTCTGATGTGCTCGTGCCTGGACCAACTCCGCGTGAGCGTTTTGGGCTTGATTACGAGTCTCGCCAATTTCATATTCCACATTATTCAGCAGTTCGCCTTGCGCCTCAACCATGATTTGCATATCGACAAACAACTGATGCAACGCGACGATGCTTTCTTCCAGTCGCTTGATATCACGGGTACGGCTTCGCAAATCCTCGACCGCAGCCTGAGCACGGCTTACATCACCGGCTGTTACTTGGGTTAAGAACGATTCATCCCCATCACGGACGGCACGAGAAATTTCTTCCTCGGTCGCATCAGGTCTTAACACACGAAACTTCGCTTCCAGCGCTCTTTTCGACTCTTCTCGATGCGCATCGTTCGCTCCTTCCCAGTCTTCCATCGCCGTCATAAACCTGCGCGCCAGCGCTTGATGCTGCGTCACACGCAATCGTAGTTCGCCTGTTCGACCAGGATAATCGGCCTTAAATTGACGGTTTTGGTCCCCCAGCGCACGGAGCCGCGTACGGATTGTTTGGGATAGATTAACGGTCGATTCACATACCTCTTCCGCTCGGTCTCGGTCCGTCGTGTCGCCATCTTCGGCGTTCAGTGATTGCCGAAACAATTGTTTCACATCGAATGTCGCTTTCTCTATTCCACCTATGTCACGCCCGAGTTCCTCCGTCTCCGCGGTCCACAAATCGATCGCTTCTTGTGCTGCTGTGTCATTAGATGCGGTGGCGACGGCGGCATCACCCGATTCCGGCAAGTCGTCGCCGTACGATAGGCCACCAGTCAGCTCGGCGAGACGGTCAGTCATGCTGGTAGTCGGGTACAGGTAATAAGATTAAGGAAATGTGGCGAGAATCAAGGTGGAGGTGCGTTGGTGTTGGGTAGTGATGGAGTTAGTTGGAGTAGCGAGCACCCCGCAATACAATTACTTCCATGCGACCCTAGGGATCGGCGATGTTCGAATGCAGAAACGGTCAGCAGCAACATCAACATGACCCTATTGATGTGCGTTCCATTTTACTTGTTGCCGAGAACGGCCACTCAACATTTTCTGGCATTTGGTGCTGAATCTGAATCCTCTTTTGAGCGATTCAGATGGCTACCACACTGAACAGAATGGGCTTGATGGCGAATGATGTACAGGTGGCACTAATCAGATCTCCAATTTTTAAATTAAATTCAATTTCCTTTGGGTCCTAATAAAATATCATGGGTCCGAATTGAAGAATCCAAGCCTGCACCTGAGAAAATCAATTCGACCCTGTACGGCAGTTGTATTGTGCTCGTATCCAACTCCAACCTTTCCCCAACGGTAATGTCATTGTAATCCCCCATCTGTGTTCTCGAAACTGGCTACTGGCCATTCAACTTATCGCTTGTTAATTGACCAAACTGTCTACCGGTCCGATGCTTGCACGACAACGTTATGGAAATCGAGCGGACGGCGACTTACATGACGAAGTCTGGCTCTGAACATAACTCAGGCAAGAAACATTATGTGACGAATCCAGTCGTCGATGAATTGTGACATGATGTGATCGGAAGTCATTAGAGTATGTAACTGAGATATGCGTACCACATGAAATATGTTTCAGTGCAGCTAGTGCCAACATCCCTTCTCAGTGATATTTGAATTCCAGTTGGATAAGGCGTTTCGCTAAGCCTTGTAAGAGCCTACTAGTGGAACTGTTGTGTCGATTCGCTCTCACTTATTTCGAACCAGTTGGGTTGTGGCTGAGAAACGAAACTCTGTGGAAACTGGACTGGTCGATTCTTATGCTACTTTTCTACCAGTAGACGTATGGAGATTGGTATCGATAAGAACTTGCATCTGCATTGTTTTTCGTCCAGACGAAGAGGACTATTGGCCATATTATGTCAGCTCAACTTATTCGTGTGAGTGAGCATGTTTGGGACTGACGCTTTTGTCAAAATGAGTATAAGTTCAATGATTATCGTCTCCGAGCAACTAATACTATCGAGCACGCCCTTGGTCTACAACTCCCATTACCACACTAAGCTGGAATCGACGCCTTGCCTGGCCGCGAACTCTTCGAGCGCGATCTCCCAATACGTCTCCATTCCCTTCTCACTGACATATCGTCCCGCGAACCAGTGTTGATTCTGCACAATCTTGCGCACTACGTCATCATGCCGTATTGCCCACTCCACGTTGCGCACAATGTCGTCCATGGTGAGGTTCGTGGGGATGACGTGCACCCACGGCTTGAGAAGTGGCGTGAAGAATTCCTGTGTCTCCGCCATGTGGTACACGACCGCGCTGTTCATGTACAGTAGCAGGCGCATGCGTTCGCTCCAATCCTGGTTGCTGCCGCAGTTGATTACGTACTTGTACTTTTGGAAATCTCGGAAATCTATGGGCGATGCTTTCCTTGGGGCGCCCTCGAACTGGTCAGGGTCGCTGTTCCATTTCGGCTTTAGGGCTGAAAATCCCACATCGAACAAATCGCGCCGTCTTCGGCTCTGCACGTACAATACCCCGCGGTTCACCTCGTGCCACCGTTTCGCACGTTGGCATTCGGCGCCGTTCACTTCATTGCAACTGCCGAGCTTGTAGGTTTGCATCGACAGCGCGCCGCGGAATACGGCCTTGCTGATTTTTGTGTACCACGGGTAATCGGAGTGCGTGGCGACAATGTGTTCGCGGACGTAGCGGTCCCAGCCTTCCAGCGGGTTGCCCCAGCCTTGGAAGTGGCCGCGGAAATTTCCGAGTGGCGCGGGAATCATCAGGTTCCAGTTGGTCCAGTGGCGGGCGCTGCCGAACGTGGGCACCTTTGGGCGATGCCCGTCGCTGAGCATCACTAGCAGGGTGACGTTGTGTAGGATGTGTGCCTTGCGCTTGGCGAGCTTGCGCAGCATGTAGCGCACTGAGGCGGCGCGTGTGTGCATGCTTTTGTACTTCTCGATGAACGTGGCGGTGCCGTTGCGGATGCGCACCAACACGCACGTCTTCTGCGCGTTGTTGAGGTTCTCCCAGAAGTGGTGCTCGATCGTGTCGGCCTTGAACAAGTCGATTGGCATGTCGCGCATGAAGAAGTCGACGACGCCGCGCCAGTCCGACGCGACGTCGCTCGCCGCGTAGACCTCGTTGACGTCCGGAACGTCGTGCACGCTCTCGGGCATGGTGCCGGCGCTGGCGACGGCGAGCTCGCCCGGGTCCTGTGGCCGAATCAGCATGTGTGTGCCGCCACGCCGGTCGGCGAGCCCGGAGAACGGGCGGGCCCACCTGACATTGGAAAGGATTTGGCGGTTTCGCGCGCCCATCTCCATCACGAGTAGGATAAGCAGGAAGAGGACGAGGGCGCGCTGCGTGAAGATGCGCTTGCGTGATAGCGGCAACATGTCGCGCTCGCGGCTGCGCTCATGGTGCAGCGTGGGTTGGTTCCGGGGCGTGTTGGGTGGCGAACGTACGGCGGTCCCCAGCGGTACTCGAGGCATCGCGGTGCTTAGTTCAAGTTGTGAGTACCAGCCATAGTTGTGACGAAACAGTTTGGGGCTTCGCCGCCCAGAATCCGTGGTGGCCAGTGCAATTCGCAACGGGTCTCTTGTCGTGTAACGTTATCACCGCGCTTGTCTTGTTACTTGTGCCGTGTGGACGCGTAATTATTTGACCGCTTCGTGTGCTCCCGCCCCCTCGATATGCCTAATCGCCTCGCGTCCATACGAACCGCTACTGCCGTGCATTCTGCATTTCCTTCCTTCGCACGCTCATCGGTCCAACGATGCTCGCGTTAGGACACCGGGGTCTGGAGAGACAATTCGAAAATATTTCCAATACAGTCCGCTTTCCATCCTGAAGTACAAAAATGGTTCCGTTCTTATCGTGGTCAATAGATGAGACATTGCAAATTCAATGTGCTCAAACGCACAACCAAACAAATCACAATCCCCCACCATATCGCGTATGTGGCGTGTGGTAGGAATGATCAGATCTGTACGAGAACAGGCAGGGTTATACGCACTCGCAATCTGTTTCATGCTCTCTTACATAACAAATGGTTCATCACTGAGGTACTGACTCGAGATTAGCACCTGCTACTGTGGGAGTTTTCTTATATGACTTCCATTCTCTGTAGGAATGCTTATGGGACGAATAGAACGGTACGAGTGTGAAAAGTTGGTTGTTTATTGATACAGTTTTCAGAAGTTAGACTTCCTGGGATTCGCCCTTGCCCTTCTTCTTCGGCATCAGTGTTGTGTGGATGTTCGGCAACACACCACCTGATGCGATTGTCACACCCCCGAGCAACTTGTTCAGTTCTTCGTCGTTTCTCACTGCCAGTTGAATGTGGCGTGGGATAATACGTGTCTTCTTGTTGTCACGCGCGGCGTTGCCGGACAACTCAAGCACTTCTGCAGTCAGGTACTCCATAACTGCAGCGAGGAACACAGGGGCACCGGCACCCACTCGCTCGGCATAGCCACCTTTACGCAAGAAGCGATGGATACGACCCACTGGGAATTGCAGGCCGGCCTTGGATGAACGCGACTGAGCGGACTTCTTTTCGGTCTTAGCTGCTTTTGGTGCCATAATAGATTACAAGGAGTACGTCGGCAGGTGGGAATACGTAGCTGAGTGACAGTTTGTGGGTAGTGATGGAGGGAAGAGCGAATGTATAAATGGCTCAAAAGTTGCGCCAACTTGAGACGATGACACTACCGCGAAAATCTAATGCAAGTACGGACCAGTTATATGCCCAATTAGAATACGTGAATAAAAACATCAGAATACAATTGGTTGGAAGACAGTGCCCGTCGTTGTCATCTTGGGCGTTGGACACTTGTTCCGCGCCGTGTGTACGCACTATATGAACTGTTCCTGGGTTCGGCTACTCCAATACTGCAGTCGCAGTTTCCCACCCATCATCAACAACCCAGGTAGCACCATCTGAACGACCAAAATGGCCCCGAAAGCATCCAAGTCCATCCCGAAGGGTACCAAGTCTGTGCCGAAGTCGAGCGGAAAGAAGAGTGTGCCGTCCGTGGCGACTGACAAGAAGAAGCGCACCAAG
>JAAUYH010065701.1_pt1 | contig 10664 bp, 10 predicted proteins | sample 7278061 | NCBI WGS metagenome assembly JAAUYH01 (sample SAMN14350203, study PRJNA611818) | marine sediment metagenome | isolation source: surface marine sediment (0.6m) | place: French Polynesia: Moorea | collected 2018-08 | reverse complement strand
GTGCAGATTTCATGATGACGATTGCCACGAATCTCCGGCGGCGGCTGAAAGCTCTTCGCGCGAACCAGTCCGGCGTTACCGCGGTTGAACTTGCTGTGCTGGGCCCGGTATTCCTGACTCTCCTCCTCGGAGTGTTCCAGGTCAGCATTTGGCTCCAGAACCATAATGCGATCCGCTCCGTCTCGCAGGACAGCGGTCGTGCAGTAATGGTGGCCTATCAAAACAACAACGACCTTACCGATGAGCAGATCCAGGGCATTGTTATCGCGCAGGCGATCAACGTGCCGTATATGCTCGATTCCGAGCGGCTGAATGTGACCGTCAACCGGCTCAATACGAGCCGCGTGACCGGAACGACCGAGATCGAGATCGACATCCAGTATACGCTCGAAAGCTACATCCCGTTGATGCCCGATTTCGCCAACACCGTTTCATACGAGCGCCCGGTTTTCGTGGTGCCTCAACCGATTACGACAGGCGGCGAAGGCACCTAAGCTATTGGGTTGTCATGCTTTGCCTGAAGCGCACTTGAAGCAGGTCGCCAGGCTCGGGTCATTGCGCAGGCGCTTTTCGGCGATCTCCTCACCGCAAGTGGTGCAATAGCCCCATTCGCCATCCTCAATACGTTCAAGCGCGGCCTTGATCCGCGTGCGTTCTGCCTTGCGCCGACGTTCCTGCGCCTGAGCCATCGCCTGTTGCTGCATCGCATCCATGCGCGATAGCCGCCCAACGCTGTCCTGCTGCAAGGTCACGGTGTCGCGCGCATCTCCATTGATGCGATCCTCCGCATCAAGCTCTGCCGCCCGCGCAATCAGCACCTTTCTGGCTTCTTCCTCGGTCACAGCGACCAATCTATCACGCCGCGCCCATTGCGCTCGAGGAAAGCGTTGGCCTGGCTAAAGGGCCGCGAGCCGAAGAAGCCCGAGTGTGCTGAGAGCGGGCTGGGATGCGGCGAGGAGAGGATCAGGTGATGCTCGCCCGATCCAAGCCCCCGCACCCTTCCGGCTTTCTTGCGCGCATGGCTTCCCCACAGGATGAAGACAGTCGGCGCGCCGGTTTCTGCCACCGCTTGCACCGCCGCATCGGTAATCGCATCCCACCCGCGCCCGGCATGGCTGCCGGCCTGCCCTGCCTCGACTGTCAGCGTGTTGTTGAGCAGCAGCACGCCCTGCTCTGCCCATTTGGTGAGGTTGCCCGTCTGCGGACGCTCTATGCCAAGATCGCTCTCCAGTTCCTTGAAGATGTTGACCAGTGAAGGCGGTTGTTTGACCCCGTCGGGCACAGAAAAGCTCAGACCATGAGCTTGCCCGGGACCGTGATAAGGGTCCTGACCGAGGATGACGACCCGCACGTCCTCCAGCGAGGTGGCCTCCAACGCGGCCAGACGCGAGCCACGCGGTGGGAAAACCACCTTGCCCGCATCCTCCTCAGAACGCAGCCAACCGCCGAGCTTGCGCGCCTCCGGGGTTGCCAGCACCGGCTCCAACGCAGCGCGCCAGCTTGGAGGGATGTCGTCACTTGCCATGGCCAACAGAATTACACCCGGCGTGGGCGATCATGCGAGGTGCACACGCCCGCTATCCCCCTCTTTCCCTTCATGGGCATGTCGCGTAATGGCCTTGGCACGATGACAGTGCATTTTCATGAAGAAGACCTGCCCGATGGCGTGCTGCAAGGCACCAGCGATCTGGCCGTCGACACAGAGACCATGGGTCTTATCACTCACCGCGACCGGCTCTGCGTCGTCCAGATCAGCGACGGATCGGGCGACGAACACCTGGTGCGCTTCAGCCCGGGCAGCGATTACGAAGCGCCCAATCTCTCGGCGATCCTTGCTGATGAAAGCCGGGTGAAGCTCTATCACTACGCCCGCTTCGATCTGGCTGCGATCCAGTATTATCTTGGCGTCACTGCAGGTCCAGTGTTCTGCACCAAGATCGCTAGCAAGCTGGTGCGGACCTATACGGATCGTCATGGCCTGAAAAATTTGACTGAGGAATTGCTGGGCGAGAACATCTCGAAACAGCAGCAAAGCTCTGACTGGGGTGGGCCTGACCTGAACGAAGCGCAGCGCGAATATGCAGCCTCGGACGTGCGCTATCTCCACCGCTTGCGCGACGAACTGACCGTGCGGTTGGAGCGAGAGGGGCGTACGGAAATTGCGCAGGCCTGTTTCGATTTCCTGCCAACCCGTGCTGCACTTGATATAGCCGGTTGGGACGGGCGCGACATATTCAGCCACAATGAAGGCCACTACCGCTAAAGTCGGAGACCGGAACTCGCAACCATGGTCATCAAACGCCGCATCGAAACCCAGGAAGCCAAAGCGCTACGCTCTAAGCGGCAGCACTTTGCAGCGCCTGGCGGCAGTCATGACAAATTGATCGGTTTCCTTGCCCGCGCTCTGCCCATGGGCGTGGGCGTCGTGGCAGCTTTGATGATCATCACGCCCTTGTCCCCGCGAGGAGAAGTCAGCTTCCTCCTCGATCGCAATGAGGTGGCGGTGATCAACGAACGCCTCAGCGTCGACAATGCCATGTATCGCGGGCGGGATAACAGGGGTCGGCCATTCTCGATCACCGCAGGCGAAGCGGTGCAACGTTCAAGCGCTGAAGGCCTCGTGCGCATGGAAGAGCTGATGGCTCAGCTGCTGCTCCAGGATGGTCCCGCACGATTGATGGCCTCTGGCGGAGTCTACGATATAAACGCGGAGGTCGTAAGCGTCGATGGCGCGCTGCGACTGCAAACGGCAGACGGCTATTCGATGACTGCAAGCGGCGTGTCTTTCGATCTCGAAACCCGCATGATGAGCGGCGAAGGCGGCGTCGAAGGCGCTATCCCCGCCGGAACTTTTTCCGCTGATGAGATGCGCGGCGATATTGATGCGCGCACAATAACGCTCAATGGCAATGCCCGGATGACAATGGTTCCGGGCGAGTTGAGGATTCCCTGAGATGAAGACACACGCCAATCTCGGCAAGATCGCACTGGGCTGGGCAGCTGGCGGCTTTGCGCTTGCGACCGTTCTGGCTGGCGGGATGACGTTGAACGCGCAGGCCATTGCCTCGCACAATACTCGCGCGCCGGTCTCATTTGATGCAGGCAGCATCAGCGTCGATGACCGCGCGAACCGCGTGATCCTGAGCGGCGGAGTGATCGTCAATCAGGCCGGATTGACCGTGCGCTCCAACCGCATGCTCGCCGACTACACAGATGACGGCTCGCTCGACGTCGAGCGCATCACGGCAAACGGCAATGTGATTGTGACACGGGGCAACGAGCGCGCTAGCGGCGATGTGGCCGTGTATGACTTCAACCGCCGTGTCATCACCATGGCAGGCAATGTGCAGCTGCGCCGCGGCGGAGATACGCTGAGCGGTGGACGTTTGGTTATCGACCTTGCAACCGGACTTTCGACCGTCGATGGCCGCGCCAGTGGGCGGTCACCCGGCACCGAAGGGGACGACGGCCGCGTGACCGGCACATTCTCAGTCCCGCAGGACTAGTTCACGCCATCTGCCTATGCTTGCCCGGATGGGCGAGCGCCAGATCAATATGCGTTATCGTGGTTGAGCACCCACAAGGTGCGGAACACGATCTGAATATCGCGCCGCAGCGACCAACCGGATATATATTCCAGATCCGATTTAAGTCGGTCAGTCAGGTCCTTCTCCTGCTCAGTCGCCCCGCGGTGGCCGCGAACTTGGGCAAGTCCGGTAAGGCCGGGCTTGAGGCAGTGCCGCCGCCAATATTGCGCATCGACTTCCCAGAACAGCTTGCTGTTCGCACGGCTCCCAAGCGCATGCGGGCGTGGGCCGACAACCGACATATCGCCGCGAATGACATTCAAAAGCTGCGGCAGCTCATCAATGCTGGTTCGCCGAATGAAGGCACCGACCCGGGTCACTCGGCTATCATCGCGCGCGGTCGACTGATCGCCATTGGCATCGTTCTTGCCGACAGTCATTGAGCGGAATTTGTACATGTTGAAGAACTGGTTGCGACGGCCAAGGCGGCGCTGCACGAAGAAGATCGGGCCGCCATCTTCAAGCTTGATGAGCAGAGCTGTGATCAGCAGCAAAGGCGAGAGCGCCAGCAACGCTCCGCCAGCCAGTGTCAGGTCAAAGAGCCGCTTTGAAATGCGCGAGCGCAGGCCTAGCGGACCAGTGGAAACAACCAGCGTAGTCCGCCCTTGCGCATCGTAATGGTGCACTCCAGTCGCACCCAACACGTGTGCAGGCTCGCTGACGATTTCGCCGTAAACGCCCGCCGATTTCATCACGAAGGCCCATGCTTCGCGCCGCTCACGCGGGCAACTGACTACCACCTTGTCCTGATTTTGCAGCATCCGCCCAAGCCGATCGAGCATGAAGGGATCGTGGCTTGATGGATCGAGATTGTATTCAACGGCTGAGATATTCGCCGCCTTGTCGAGCGTGAAGCTGGGTCCGCCATCCTCAATAATCAGGCGATTAAGCGTCCTTCCGCCCCAAAACCGCTCAATGACCAGTGGGATTACCCGGCGCAGGGCGAGGATCGCGAGCGCTGAGAACATCAAACCCAGAGTTGTTGATACACGCGAAAATTCTGCGTTCGATTTGGTGTAGAACGCAACAAAGTTGAGCAAGGCCGCGGAAATCAGCAGAGCGACCAGCGCCTGTTTGGCGCCAAACACCCATTTCCTGAGCGCCTTGCCACCATAGCTTTGATTGTAAAGAGCGATGGTAAAATAGATCGGCAACAGCGTCTGTGCTGCGAGCATGTTGCGCGGATACCACCAGATGCCCTCATAAAGGAGACCGGCAAGCGCAAAAGCAAGGTGGACCAGGATTAGATCGGCAAGCATGATCAGCGCATAAGCGCGCAATCGACGCCGTTCGAGAGAAGGCGCGACCTTTAGTTCTTGCTGCTCAGATCCGCTTGCTTCGAGCAGCGAACCGGAAATCTTGTTCATGCCTTTTGCACCCTCTTCGGGGCCTTCCCTAAGCAACATCCCTAGTGGACTGTTTACTCCTTAGGCAGAAATCGCCGTTTGTGCGACTGCGAAATGCCAATTTGTCCGAAATTGCTACCGCTTCGCGGCAAATCGGGCAATTTCAGCAAGATCCTGAGCAAGCAGCAATTCAGCGGCCTGACTGTTGGCAAGAAGGCTCTGATGCAGCCCGATAAGACGAGGTATGAGCCGGTCGAGCTTCTTGCGGTGCCATGATGCAAGTTGCTGGCGGATTTCGCGCTCTTCCTTCCAGAAAATGCCAAGTTGCGCCTTTTCGCCGCGGTGAAGATCATCAAGAGATCCGCGCGGGCCGAGCCTGGCCGAAATCTGCGCGAGCTGCGCAGCGCGGCGCTCAAGCGCGAGCAGCAAGCCAACAGGGCTCATGCCCAGCTCCTTCATCCGCCGGATTTCGCCGGGAAGCTTGCCCAGTTCTCCACCCATGACTGCGTTGACGACGGGGCCGAAGCCGTCCTCTTCGGTCGACGCACCGATTTCGGCGTAATCATCGACGCTCGCATTCTTGGGCGATTGCGGTGAAGCGTCCATGTAAAGCGCGAGCTTGTCGACCTCGGATTGCGCAAGTCGCACATCGAGACCGCTTCCGCGTGCTATACGTTCAGCAAGATCACCGCCAAGTCGAAGGCCCGCTGCATCAGCCATCGCGCGAACAGACACTGCGACGCTCATCAGATCGGGTGGGTAGAACATCGCGACAAGCGCATCCTTGCGCTTTTCGAGCAGCTTAGCGGTGCGCGACTTGTCGGTCGCTGATGTGGCGACCACCAGCACAGGAGCCGCATCGCCTGCGCCTGCTTCTCCGGTTTCGATGAGCGCTTTTAGCGCGTCATGCGCTTCATCGCCGCTCGCCCGCACGAGGATATGGCGCGTGTCGCCGAACAGAGAGCCGGACCGAGCCTCATCTCCGAGCATCGCAGGATCGCGCTTGATATCGCCGCCGGAAAGCTCAACCCGTTCACCCGCATCGGGAAGTGCTTCGATAATCTTGGCAGCAGCGGCCGAGGCTCCGGCTTCATCAGGGCCGCAAAAGAAGAAGATCGAAGCCTGTGAAGCGGAGGCGGGCAGTCCGCGTGCGAAGTCTTTCTGGGTGGCCTTCACTGGCTCGCCGACGTGGCGCGCTCACGCTCCCTCAAGGTCAGCGCAATGCGTGTCACCATTCGATCAGCCACGTCCTTGGCGAGATTTTCAAGCGCTGTCTGTTCGGCGGCGATGGTCGCATATTCGCTTGAGACCACGTCGATCCCCGCATCGGACCCGGCAGTCGCATCGAGCAGGATCTCTCCCGTTGCAAGATCGATCAATTGGTAGCGCGATCGAAGGATGCGACGTTCGCGACTGATCGTGTCATCGTTGAGAACGCCGAGTGCTTCGAGCGCATCGTCAAGCCGAACGTCGAGCCGGTAGCGCGGCGAAGTTTCGCCCGCCACTCCAAGCCGGTCCTGCAATGCGTTGCGCACCAGCCAGCCGTCACGTCCGGGAATAGGTGGAACATCAACCGCGGCGAGGCCTCGGGCGACACCCGAACTGGCTCCGCCGCCATACATGGGCTGAAGCCCGCATCCCGCCAAGGCGGGGGAGAGCGCCAGCAGCGCGGCCAAGGCGATCCTGCCGCGCATCACGTTACGATGTTCACCAACCTGTCGGGCACCACGATCACCTTGCGAATTTCGGCTCCGTCGATCGAACGCTGGACCTTCTCGCTTGCAAGCGCAAGCGCTTCGAGGTCCTCTTTCGACGCTCCTTTGGGGGCAGTGAGCGTGTCTCGCAGCTTGCCCTTGTGCTGGATTGCAATGGTGACTTCATCTTCCACAAGCATGGCTGGATCATGCTCAGGCCAGGCGGCATCCGCGATGAGAGCATCCGCACCCTTCTTCGCGTAGGCCTCTTCCGCCAGATGCGGCATCATCGGTGCGATCAGATGCAGGATCGTGCGAATTGCGAAATTGCGGGCCTGGCTCGGCTCAGCCTTCTCCGCCGCTCCGGTCAATTCGTAGATGCGCGCAACTGCCTTGTTAAAGCTGAGCGCTTCAATGTCTTCCGCAACTGCGACAATCGCCTGATGCGCCTTGCGAGCCAAGTCCTTGTCCTCACCGGTCGCGCTGTCGTCGATCTGATCGAACAGGCGCCAAAGCCTTTGAACAAAGCGCCAACAGCCCTCTATTCCGGCTTCGGACCAAGGCAAATCGCGTTCGGGAGGGCTGTCGGACAGCATGAACCAGCGCACCGCGTCTGCGCCGTATTGGTCGATGATATTGTCAGGGTCGACGACGTTCTTCTTCGACTTCGACATCTTGACGACGCGGCCAGTGGTAACGGGTTTGCCACCTTCGACCGTCACCCAGTCTGCGCCGTCCTTGCGCACTTCATCGGGGCTGAGCCAACTGCCATCGCCGAGGCTGTAGGTCTCATGCGTGACCATGCCTTGCGTAAAGAGCGCCGCGAACGGTTCTTTCACATCGAACTTGCCGATGTGAGCAAGAGCCCGGGTCCAGAACCTTGCATAGAGCAAGTGCAGAATCGCGTGTTCGATCCCGCCAATGTAATGCTCAACCGGCATCCACTTGGCGATTTCGTCCGGATCGAACGGCTTGTCCGCAGGCTGCGATGCAAAACGCAGAAAGTACCAGGATGAATTGGTGAACGTGTCGAGCGTATCGGTCTCGCGCCGCGCCTGTGCGCCGCATTTTGGGCATTCCACATGCTTCCATGTCGGATGGCATTCAAGCGGGTTGCCCGGTGTTTCGAAATCGACGTCTTCGGGGAGCTCCACCGGAAGCTGGTCCTTGGGCACCGGAACGATGCCGCAATCGTCACAGTGGATGAAGGGGATCGGTGTACCCCAATAGCGCTGGCGCGAAATGCCCCAGTCGCGCAAACGCCAGACGGTCGTACCCTCACCCCAGCCACCATCCTCGGCACGCTTGATCACGTCCGCTTTTGCATCCTCGACCCTCATGCCGTCGAGGAAATCGGAGTTGACGATCACGCCGTCACCCGGCTCGGCTTCGTCACCCATCGGCGCATCGGCGCTATCACGGTCCTTGGCGACGACCCGCTGGATCGGCAGCTCGTATTTGGTCGCGAATTCGAAGTCGCGCTGGTCGTGACCCGGCACACCCATGACCGCGCCCGTGCCGTAATCCATCAGCACGAAATTCGCGATGAAAAGCGGCATGGGCTCGTCGGTGAAGGGGTGTCTGGCGGTCAGCTGCGTGCGGAAACCCAGTTTCTCAGCGGTTTCAAGCGCTGCGGCGGTGGTGCCGCCTTTCTTGCACTCATCAATGAACGTTTTGACTTCCGGATCGCCCGCCAGTGATTGCGCGACCGGATGGTCGGCTGCCACCGCGACGAAGCTTGCGCCGAAAATGGTGTCGGGCCGCGTGGTATAGACCGGCAGCTTTTCACCGTTCGACAGTTCGAACGCGAATTCGAGACCCTGCGACTTGCCGATCCAGTTTTCCTGCATCAGCCGGACCTTTTCAGGCCAGTCCTTGAGCTCGCCCAGCCCTTCGAGAAGGTCCTCAGCGAAGTCTGTGATCTTGAGGAACCACTGGTCGAGCTTGCGCTTTTCGACCTCTGCCCCCGAGCGCCAGCCCTTGCCGTCGATCACCTGCTCATTGGCAAGCACGGTCATGTCGACAGGATCCCAGTTCACTTCGGATGACCGGCGATAGACCAGTCCTGCCTCGTACATATCGAGGAACAGCGCCTGTTCGTGGCCGTAATATTCGGGATCGCAGGTAGCGAATTCGCGGGTCCAGTCGAGCGCGAAGCCGATGCGCTTCAGCTGCGCTTTCATTGCTTCGATGTTCGAGCGGGTCCAGCTGCCGGGATGGACCTTCTTTTCCATTGCGGCATTTTCTGCCGGCATCCCGAATGCATCCCAACCCATGGGGTGAAGCACTTCGTGACCGCGCATCTTCTTGTAGCGCGCAAGCACGTCGCCCATCGTGTAATTGCGCACATGGCCCATGTGGATGCGCCCCGAAGGATAGGGGAACATCTCAAGCACGTAGCTCTTGGGCTTGTCGCTGTCTGAGTCGGCAGTGAAAGTGCCCGCTTCATCCCACGCGCGCTGCCAGCGCCCGTCGGCGGAAGACGGATCGAATCGAGTGTCAGTCATGTGGGCTCGCTAACGCGGTTTGGCTCAGCCCGCTACAGCCTTGCGGCGCAGGTCGCGCGCCTTGGTGAGGATGATATCCTCAAGCTTCTGCACGGTAGCCGCCTGAACCGGGGCATCGACCCATCCGCCGCCCTGGTTGACCTGGCGACTTGCCGCGACGCGCAACGCGTCTGCGCGAAGGTCCTGATCAAGGATCGTCACGGTGACTTTGACCCGCTCATTGGGGTTGTTGGGATTGGCATACCAGTCGGTGATGATCACGCCGCCCGCGCTGTCTGCCGAAAGGAGCGGTGCAAAACTCAGCGTTTCAAGCGCGCCGCGCCACAGATAGGCGTTCACTCCGATCGTATTGACCTGCGCTGCGGCCAGCTCGGTGGTCGGGCGATCACTGCCCCCGCAGGCGGCCAGCAGGCCCAGCGCGGCGGCCACGCTCACGAGACGGGTCGGGTTCGAAATTGCAAATTTGGCGCGTGTCACTGCGTAAAAGTCCCTCTTGATGTCCGCTGTGCTCTATACCGGGCATAGCCCGTGCGGCAAGCGTGTTGAAACGGTTGGTCCCCCGCTTCGCTCACCGATTGGTTCGTAAGTCCCTAGCACCTGCCCGCCTGTATCGCGGCTTAATCAGACGCTTCTTGTCGCGAGTCCTGTGTGCCGCGTGCAACAGGTTCATAAGGAAGCATCGCGCAACATGCTTAATGCGTTGAACCGATTGCCGTCTCATTCGTATCAAGGATGTGGTATACTTAGCAGCCGAGTCGCGACTCAGCATAGGTTCAGATGAATTCTGCTTATGTTTGAGCCGACCAATGGGGAAAGTGGGCAGAATTAAAGCAATGACACGCGCGAACAACACAATGGCGACCAAGCAGCTCAAGCTGCCGCTGTTTGTTGCGGCTGCTGCGGTTGCGTTTGGCCTGCCTTCTGCCGGTCTTGCCGTTGTTGGCCTTGGATCGGATCGGGCTGACAACCAAGTCGCCTTTGATCTGTTCACTCCTGCTTCGGTTGATCCTGAACTCGCTGCCCGCGTCGAGGAAAAGGCTCGTGAGCGCGGCATCCGTTTCACACCCACGGGTACCAGCGCGATCCGCAGCGACCGCACAATCACAGTCGCGGTCCGGGTCGATGATGAAACCGCACAGGCCATCTCGGTTCGCTCGGTCGTTGAACCAGCGCCTGGCAAGGGTTCGGGCATTGCCGGGCTTCAGGCGAGCCGCTTCAACCTCGGCACCGCTCGCGGCTATCAGAGCTTTGCTCGTCCGCAGGCAGCCGCGCCGGCTCCTGGCCGCATCGAGCTGCCAGAGAATGTTCGCAACCTGAGCGTGCCTGACCTTGCCGAGTTCGAACCGGCACGTCCGACCCGCGAGGACAAGCCCAGCCGCCTCCAGCCTCGTATCGAACTTGAGGATGAGACCATTGCTGGGCGTTCGCCAAACACGCTCGACGCGCGGGCATCGCAGACTGTCGATCTGGGTGGTAGCTTCCGCCTCTCGCCCAACCTCGATGTGACCGCAGGCGTACGCTATTCGCAGG
>JAAUYH010063142.1_pt1 | contig 10666 bp, 5 predicted proteins | sample 7278061 | NCBI WGS metagenome assembly JAAUYH01 (sample SAMN14350203, study PRJNA611818) | marine sediment metagenome | isolation source: surface marine sediment (0.6m) | place: French Polynesia: Moorea | collected 2018-08 | reverse complement strand
CTTTCTTGTAACAATGAACCAATCGCTCCAAGTACATGACACCGAATAGTTTCCGATTTGTCAGCCAGACGTGCTGCAATTCGAGTCGCGTATCGCTCAACAATCGAAGTGAAGCGACGACAAAGCTCAGACAAGGCAATAATACAGTTGTTGCGAACTGCGAGGCTTGTTCCATCTTGTAGTTCGCGCACAAAGAGAGGAATACAGGTACGTGCAAAGTTCTCAAAAAAGCTCGGATTGACCATTGGTTTCTTCGTCTTGTCTTTCTCCTTCCCTTTACTGGGAAACGGAGCTCCTTCGGCAAGACAGACTCTGCAAAGCGCTAGAACTGCAGACGCACGTACTGTAGTGGAAGTTTGTGTAGTGCTCGCCATCGCTAACAGAAAGTTGAGAATTTGTTGAGACGGCTTCGCAACAAACTGTAGTTTTGTACAACAATCCCCGATAATTGCGATAAACGTGAGGTAATCCAGTTCTTTGTCCGCTTCATTGTAGCCGATTGTTTCAAGCTCGACTTCACATCGTTCTAGAATTTTAGTTCCAGCTCGAATATTAATCCCCGCGATGGTGGACATAATGGCGCGGACAGATTTCCGCCAAAAGGATGCCTTCCATTGCGATTTGTCGAATAACTTGTCGATGAGCGTGTCGATGGTATCGCTCTGTTCGTCATCACTGAATTCATCCGCGAAATAGGCTGCGACCGGTCCAGACCATAAGGAACATTCTCGTAAAGCACAATCGTAAATTTCCGCACTCTTGAGTTTAGCCCTCGCAGACTTCGGAATGGACGGGACCAGACATTCTGCAAATAAAGCCCATGTCCCGTCACCCAAAGACTCTGACTGATTGCTTGGCCGACTCTTCGTAGAGTACATATTGAGAATTCGCTTTTCGAATGCAAGTAGGACTGTCAAGGGTACCCCATCCTTCTTCGCAATTCGGCCTACCAGGGCACGAATACAGTTGGATAGAGAATTTGTCGCATCACCCGCAATCGATAGCACATGGTCAATGAACAACGTTCGACGACTCTCGTTTTCCCATTTAAAGGCATGATGTCCACTAGATCTTCCTTCTTCTGACAAGGACGAAATGAAAATTTCGTTAAATGAATCAATACACTTCTCCTGACATGCGACCTCATCGTCGGCAACTCGGCTCAAGATACCATGGCACCAGGAGTTGACAAGAACATCATGAGCCTGAATCGAATTGCTCAGGAACATATTACAGGCAGTTTTGTGCAACTCAACGATGGCAGCTTTTCGAACAGAACTCATGACATCAAGCGTTCGACTACGAACGATTCGCACCCACTCCAACACTGTATCAACTGTACACTGGGTAGCTCCATCCGAATTCTGAGGCCTCGGAGTTTGGGGTGCCTGGCTACGAAGCTGCATCACCAGGGCTCTCGTCATAGCACCCGCCATGTGTATGAAAGATTTCCGGACCGTGACCTTGTCGTCAAATTCCAGCGTTTTCAAGTAGCCTTTCTTAACACACAGCTTCACGATTAACTTGGTAGACAAATCACTTGTTGGGTTGTCGAGAATATTCGCAATTGTGGACAATGCTTTGACTCGCACAGCAGGCGTCTTATCGAAAATCCCAGCGCAGAGAATCGATACAACAATACCCGAACTTGTTTGATGTGCGACAGTTTCCAAGTCGTCACCTCCAGTGTGAGTGGACAGACTCGCTGCAAAGTCAGAAACGAATAATCGAACATTTGACCTTTTGTGCATGGCCAAATCTTTGAACTTGACCACGAACAACGTGTTCACTTCAGGCTTAAACGCAGCCATGCATCGTTGAATTAATTCCACGATGGGTTTGCGGTCATCGGCTTTCTCAGGCACTTTCGCTACACAGTACAGAAGAAACCCAACAATCCTCACTCTTTCGCCCATGCTCTTTCTACTGTTAGGCGTATCGATGGATTTGGCTCGACTGGAAGAACTTTCTCGTGGGTTCGGAGTGCAGTCAAGACTAGACGACCTCCTCCGTTTCGTAGCGGTCCCATCCTCACTACCAATGGAAGAGCGAGAGTCAGTCTTATTAGGCGTTGCAGTTAGATTCTCACCTTCTGCAACTGCATTCTGTTCTGTTTCAACGAGAGATACAACTAGATTGATAAAATCGGTTTTGACGGCCCCCTTCAACCCGGAAAGCGCAACTGGTAGCAGGGCTCGATACACCACACCGAAGTCATGAGTCAGGAGTTTGATTCCTGATATTGAGATGGCACGCTCATTTGAAGACGGTGCTGTAGCAAGAAGCTGCGCGAAGCCATTCGCAGTAGCATAGCTGATTGCGGCTGCGTTTTGTTTGAACGTCGCCGTCGGGATGAGCTTCAAAAGTAACTTCCAAAACTGCGGCGCAGTATAACCAACTCCCTGCTTTGTTTTCTTTTTTCTTGCTGACGGCACGTTAACCCGTTCGTCCGCATCGTCCGAGTCAGGAGCATGCCTGAGCGCATTAGTCATCAACGATACCACCGACCCAAACGCCGCCTCATCGAACGCAATCGGTACAAGCATTATAAGTGTGATAAAGAGCCGGCATGCCAACTCCCAATCTCGCATCGAGTACTCCGAACTCCGTTGTGTGATGTCGAAAATCGCATCTCGCAGAAGTCGGTACGGTACATTGGCAGACGAAACGGGCTTCTCAAGACCAACAAGATTAGAGAGGACCTGCTCCAACAGCACAGTAACAGACCAGTCCTCTACTTGTTCCGCCTCGGTGCTGTCATCCAATTGTTGCAGGCATTTCACCAGCACCTCCTGGAGCGAAGAACCAGACTCCTGCTCTTGGTCGGCTTCTTTGGGGACATCCTCAAGATCTGACATTGTGGATTGATCCAACCACTGCGTCGCAAGAGGACGTTGGGCGGTAGCAACGCGGGAGGTGCACTGAGGGGATTGTTGTTCTAGCGGAATAATAAATCCATTTTAAAAATTCAAATCATTCATTGATGTACCGCGATAAACGCTACACCTGTAGGTCAGTTTGAAGCCCCCTACAATAGTCCGTTCTCTAATTTTAGAAGTCAATCGTCTCCTTCGTTTATTCGTAATCCGCAGGATAAAAGCTAATAAAATCAGAAAATACCCTTCGAGTTCTTTCCCATACTTTCCAGTGTTGCACTCACGTTTGAACACCATGTTGCTAATCGCTCCGCCATCATTCCAATGCCTGCTCTGTCCATGACGCGTGGTTGCACTCTGGAAATCACAACAACCTCGTCGACGTTATCAATGACTCCAGTAATGAGACCAAGGCTCATGGCGCGCATGAGAAGGAACTCAACCTCCTCAGGTGGCATACGGCATGTTGCTTGAATTTCCTTGAACGAGAGGTTGCGCGAGTCGGAGCGAGCTGAAGCGAGTTGCATCAACGCAAGCAAGGTAATTTTTTGTCGAATGAACTCTTGATGGGCAACAAGTGCCGGTTGGTCATTCATTTGTGCTGAAGACGCCTCACAGACCTTGTCGAATTTTTGCAAGTCGCCCTCGTGGAATGCCTCCAGAAGACGAAGAAGCCAGTCGTGTTCGGACCCTTTGAGATTGGTCATGATTCCATGGGCAAGTACTTCACCAAAATTATACACATCGGTGCCAACTAGTGCTGCAATTCCGATATCAAACGCCCATTGGCTTTGTTCCGCAGCAGGCACATTTTCAGTCGCGGTATAGGCGAGGAATTGGAGGGCGTTCTTGAAGAAGTCGGCCGCAGTGCCAATTACTTTGTGATATTCGGCCGCAGATTTGTAGAACGCTGAGTGTACAACCGAGCTCATGTCGGCGCTAGAATCGACCAGTTCACGTGCAACGGTAATTCTCTTCTTGCACACGTCCGTTTCGTTGCTGCGTAGATGTAGAGTAGCCACTTCGCTCAGAAGTAGCACTTGTGCCTCGGAATCGCCAGAGACGACAGTCTTCTTTCCATCAGAATCCAGTAGCTCGGATACAAACGCAAGTGCCTTCGGCGGAGAGTCGGCAAGTTCACTTCGCGCCGCGCCGATCACGATTTGCGCAAGCGATACCGCATTGAGTTTCGATTCAAATTCTTTCACGAATTCGGTATACATACCGCACTTGTCGCTAATTTCCGGCATCATCATCGCCACTTTTACATCCTCGGTCAATTGATGCCACAGCTTCTTGCCATAGTAATCTTTGATGCGATTGATGATTGCGCTGGCTTCAGCATTCGACTCCTTTGAAGCCCGTGCAGTGATATACGCAGACGCATCCGGTTTAGTCATCTTGCGAAATGATTCCCAACTTGCGGTAATTCGCAAAGATGAAGTGATAGCCAGTACAATATCACGTGCAGGCTCCAGCACTCAAGAGAAACCAGCGGGCTTACAGTAATAGATACACGTGTAAGTTTAGGTTTGATTCGGTACAATGTTCAAAGACACAAAAAAGGTATAACCACAAATTTATTGCACTGCATTGTCGCCAAATGCCTGCTCACTGAACTGATTGATGCTCCTACTTCCGCTCTTACATTTCCTATTGCGCGAGTGTGGAAGATAAGGTGGCAATCGAAAGTACCTCTGCTTCAGGATGAGCGCGGTATCTTTTCTTCACCTGTTGAAGGATAGTCTTGGCTTGTTCTACTTTATGGCATGGTCTGCCACATTCTACCCCCAAGTTACACTGAATTTTCGCCGCAAATCAACAACTGGCTTATCCCATGATTTCATGTTCATGTCGTGGATTGGATTTGTTGCCTATACATCATTCACAGTTGGTGGATACTTTTCAACGGTAGTTCAAGCAGACTACATGCGAGTACGAGGAGTGGCGCCACCTATTGAAATTGCGGACGTGGCGTTCGCTACGCATGCACTTGCGTTGGCCACTATTATCTGTGTTCAGTGTGTGTTATATCCACCTGGGTTGCGACTTAGAAAAGAAGTCGCCCTAGGATGTATAGCTACAGTTGCCTGCGTTGTACTCTCGGTCGGAGGTGCATCTTTTGGCTACTTCTCGTGGGTTCGCGTTATGGAAGGGCTGGGCGGAATTAAAGTGGTAACGTCAATCATCAAGCATTTCCCGCAAGCGATTTCGAATTTCCGACGTCGATCATGTACAGGATTTAGCTTCACTATGATTGCGCTCGATGTCGCCGGTTCGCTGGGCAGTTTTACGCAGCAGGGGATTCGGTGTATTATCGATGCAAGTTGGGCGCCGTTCACTGCGAATCTCAGCAAATTGGCACTATCAGTAGAGTCGTTTTTGTTCGATCTCTTTTTCCTACTTCAGTTTGCCGTATATCGCGACAAAGCAGATGATACTACACGATTACCCTACGTTGCGCTTGATCGCAAATCGACTAGGCCTGGGCAGTGATCAATCTAATGATACATTGAACCGAGGTAGCCTGCACTACGAGATCATTTAGGGATAGTAACGATACAAAGTCGTACATCCCCAGGCAAATAATCATGCATATCGATTGTGAACGCGGAGGACTGCAAGGGCGCATGTTTCGAGTCCTGAGCAACGGGATACGTCTCATGTGGTTCTCTCCTGCATCTGAATTGGGGTCGATGAGTACAAAGATGATATCATCGCGGAATCATTAAAGTTGCTTGAGTAATGCGACGAGTTAGCAGCCTAATTGACTTGATAGATTTAGGAATGGATTGTAGCTTCTGACAGGTCGAGTTTCGGCCACGGTTGTTTGCCCGCACTCGGTAATAATGAAGTTCTTATTTGTTCTATGGCACGCGCAATGCGCGAACGCAAGAAATACGCATAGCGTGCGCATGCTTACGTCCAGTGCCAATGAGATGTGTGTGATCAGGGGATTTCGAGTTTTACCTCGATAACGCGATTCTGTGCAACAGAGTGATGGATGGAGAGCAGAACCGTCGTGGTGGGGAAGGGGGGTGTTTTAAGTCGGAAGAATCGCGTTATACAGGAAGGGAAAAATATTTATGAAACCAGAAGTCCTATACAGATCAAGTTCATGCCAATTGGGTTACATGAATTGTGCAATTAGGATGCTTTTTGACAACATGTGATTTTGAATGAAATTTTATTATTTGTTGTACAATGTATAATAATTTTACTTATTCAAGGGCATGACAACAACGATGCACAACTCTCTGTATACATCTAATTATAGTTAGTTCAATGAACCGATCCAAAAGCCTTACAAAATACAGGGTAAAAAAGGCCTATCACTGAAAATCTGATAAAATATTGTAGGAAAATCGAGCACGTATCCGTTTCTAAACGAAGAACCACAATTGTACAGCGAATACATTTTTAACTCCAGACCTAGACAGTTGTACCGAGGTCAGAGCGAACCCATACTCAAATAAACAACCATTACTCATTTATTGCACTACACCATTTTCGTTTGAGGACCAATTCCGCTGTGCTGGCTAACGCGACCAACCTCGTTGAACCGAACAGGTTCGACGGCATCTTTAGCGTTTAGCGAAAGCTTCCTGCAAGCTACCACTCGCTAATCGCAAGCACCGACGCGATGGACCAAGGAGGGCCGCCCGCAAGCGACTCTAACATGGCCGAGCTGCTGAATTTGTTAGGCGGACCGCAGAACAACAATACACCGAAGCCAACGCCGCAACCGCGACTGCAACAGCCTGCCGCTCAGCCTGCCCAGGTCGTAGTACCGAACAATGCTGCCCGTATGCAGCAGATTCGAGCAAAGGCGGCGATGCAGACCAGTGCTGCTGTTCAACAACAGCAACAACTGTCGCATCAACAGTTGCTCCAACGACAACAGCAGCAGCAACGACAAGCTGCGGTCGTACAGCAGCGTCAAGCTGCGGTCGCACAACAGCAACAACGCCAAGCTGCGGTCGCACAACAGCAACAACGTCAAGCTGTGGTTGCACAGCAGCAACAACGTCAAGCTGCGGTCGCACAGCAGCAGCAACGTCAAGCTGTGGTTGCACAGCAGCAGCAACGTCAAGCTGCGGTCGCACAGCAGCAGCAACGCCAGGCTGTGGTCGCACAACAGCAACGCCAAGCTGCGGCCGTACAACAGCGTCAAGCTGCGGTTGCTCAACAGCAGCAACGACAGGCCGCGGCTGCTCAACAGCAGAGACGTGTTGCAGCTGTACAACAGCAACAGCGACAAGCTGCTGTTGCTCAACAACAACATCAATCCGTTGTGCAGCAAACTAATGTTGCCGAACTCGAAGAATTACTTCGTACTGCACCAGCCACGCAGCAACGCCGTCCGATTTCTACACCTACCACCGCATCTATTGCAGCATCAAGAGCTTCGGTATTTCCTACGGCGGCGAACGCTAATGGAACGGAAAGCGGGCGAAGCGGCTCCAACGTACAGCAACCCCCGCAACCACCTGGCCGCTCTAACACGAGCCAACAACAACAGCAGCAACGCCGCTCGCAAGTCACCCAAGAGCAGGTCATCGTTGGTCACTTTTGCCGTCATGCATTAGCTTGTTTAACCAAACTGACGCGTGATTTGCCAAACCATCAACAATTGCAGTTGAGCCTAAAAACTGACATTAAGAGACTTTGGGCACAATGGGTTGATAATCGTATCACGAAGGCTGCGCTACTTGAAACTGTTGCTCGAATCGTGCGAAATAGCTGTCCCGCTGCTGCAAACATCAATGTAATTTCTGAGTTTCGTTCATGGTACCATCAACAACTTGACGTTCAGCGTCAAAATCGCAATCGGCAGAACCCACCAGCTCCCACCTTAGCAACAGCACGACAAGCGACTCCAGCTGCAGCACAACAGCACACTCAGGCTCAGCTTCCGAACTATAGGTACACCCAAGCCCAACAAAGAGTTGCCGCAGCTCCTGGAATACATCAGCAACAGCAAGCGCTTGCATTGCAGCAAAATAATGGTGTATCTCCAGCCGTTCATCGTGCTGCTATTGCACAAGGAATTGGCGCTATCGGTGCGCAACAAGCCAAGATCTCTGTTCGAGGTGTTCAACCTAAATCCGAACCGAAACAGTACGCCGCGAAAACTATCCCACAGAAAACAGTTGCATCTAAAACTGTTCCTCGCACAATCGCGAAACCCCATCCACAACTAAATGCACAAGTTTCCGTTCAGAACGCGGCTGCTTACGCTGCTGCGGCTGCCCAGCAAGCAAAAGCGAGACCTGCCATGACCCGACCAAAGGTAATGCCCAATACAGTCATCAAGAGTGAGGCTATGCTATCGGCGATGGCCAATACGCAGGGTCTTGCTGGGAAACGCTTGACGCAGCCCGTCAACCTACCCCAGTACAATCCAGCATTGCAGGCGCAGATGGTTGCTCAAAAGAAAGCAGTACCAAATGCTATGATGAAGAAGCCGTCACCTAAAGGTAAGAAGACACTTCCTGGTACTGTGCAGCAGATACCTACTGCTATGATGGGCAAGGTACATCCACATCAGCCTCGAGTCGCCCACCCTGCTATGCCTGGCGTCCTTGTACCAGGTACAGTTCCTGGCATGGCGCCGCCCCATCTAACACAAATGCGCCCAGGCGCTGTGGCCGTGGCGAGACCAGCTGTGGTTGTTCAAGGTCAGCAACAGCAACAAGCACCAGTTCCGGACCAAAAGAAAAAGAAGGTCATCGATATGGGGCTCAATGTTGTTGATAACATCGTTGATATTGATAATGAGCAGAACAACCTTGTTGGCGAGGTTGGGCAGCAAGATGTGCTGATGGGTGACGTTGAGGATTATTCGGATAGTACTCTAGAAAGCTCTGCACTGAGGGATCGAATGACGAGGATTATGCGGAAGCATGGGATTGATGGTGGGTTAGCAAAGGAAATATTAGAAATGATGTCTCTGGCGACACGAGAAAGAATTTCATATGTCATCGAGAACGTCAGGGAGATGGCTCACGCACGCGTCGATACTACGAAGTATGAGTTCGAGTCGAAAGAGAATGGACCGGACATTTACGCCGAACTCGAAAAAATGCGTGAAGATGAACAACGGAATCTTGTCGTTCAAAGCGAACTTCGCACATCGAAATGGCGTGAGGAGCAGGAGGAACTGTCTGCTCGAGAGGCGGCCGATAAGAAAACTGATGAGAAAAGTGCGAAGGAAGCAGCATCAGCGGCCGAACAAAAGAAGAAGGCGAAGGCTGCACTGGAAAAGAAACGTGCCGCGGATAGCAGCCAGCGCTTCGCTCTGACGGATGCTATATCGGGCATTAATAAGAAGCGAAAAAAGAAAACGACTGTTGCGCCGTTCATGTTGGGCGTAGGTATGTCGTCAAAGAACGGTTCGTCGAAGGTGTCTGGTGCATCGTCCGCACCAAAAGTTGGTACAGTTCCGCTTGGAGCTACGACCGGATCGTCTGTTGTCCCGCAAGTTCTCGCACAGAACGCGATGGCAAACGCGAAGCCAGCTGTGCAACGCCCGCCTATTAAACTGGAAGATTGTCTAGCGTTTAGCCAAGAGGATCCGAATATGAGGCAGAGTGCAATGGTGTACCAATGGTACGCTCGCCTACATGCACCGCGTCGCAGATTTGTGAAGGGGCATCTACCAAGACGCTAAAATGTTGAAGATTGTCTAGACTTGCCCGCTGGAACATCGCGAGGCGCTTGTTCGCTTTCTGTTTTAAATGCAATCACATGTAAAAGGTCTAACGCATAGGGGTGAAGTTGAGCCCTCAACGTTTTCAATAAAGACCCGAACTCGTTTACTCTTTTAAGCATTGCTTAGCCTCTTCTCTATCGTACTCGTATTAAGATATTGGGAATGAAATGCAGCGAGCGAATTATTTTAAACTTCTTTGCCGAGCGTCATAGGTGTGGAATCGCGCCGCGGTTTAAGTTGGATTTGACTTTCCGCCTGAATGCACCCGAGCGCCAATGTCCTGGTCCCCAATGTGGCGCGTTCTTTTGTCGGTTCTACTAGTGTGCCTCGTGTTGGGGACGGAGGTACCTGACGGACAGACCCAGACGACCGATGGGTATGGTGGACCAGGCAGTTCGATTCCGGCGATAGCTACGGAGGGAAAACCTGCTACTGTTATTGTACTGCATGGTCTGGGCGGTACGGGACAAGAATGGGCGACGTTGTTTTTGCCAGTTTCGTTACTGTCCTTGACATATGTGAAGTTTATTTTGCCTACTGCACCACTCAAGCCTGTGACGTACTTGGAGACCAGCATGCCTAGCTGGTTCGATATTGAGAGTTTGGGCCCCGAAGAAAAGATTTCTCGAGGTGACCTGTTCGCCAGCACAGACAGAGTGAACAATATTGTGGAGGGAGAAATCAAAGCGGGGACCCCGTCAAATCGCATTTTTATCATGGGTTTTAGTCAGGGTGGCGCAGTTGCGTTGACTACATTCTTAAGATCTCGATACACGCTTGGAGGATGTATGGCGGTGGCGACATGGTTACCACTTCGAGGGGATTATCCGACAAAATTGTCATCCAAGATAAAAGAACGCAAGACATTGATGATACACGTAAGTGACATGGGATTCAGTTTGATGCGCGCGTTAACGAAACTAACAGGTTTATTGAGTTTAGGGAGACAAGGATGATGTGTTGCCGTACGCATACTCACAAGCATCATTCAACTCACTTCAACAGTGGGGACAGCCTGGTCGATTCGTGACCATTAAGGATGGAGGACATAAGATTTTCACCGTGGAAGTGCTCG
>JAAUYH010148432.1_pt1 | contig 10667 bp, 8 predicted proteins | sample 7278061 | NCBI WGS metagenome assembly JAAUYH01 (sample SAMN14350203, study PRJNA611818) | marine sediment metagenome | isolation source: surface marine sediment (0.6m) | place: French Polynesia: Moorea | collected 2018-08 | reverse complement strand
GCCGGCAAGCACGGCAAGCAGCGTCGTACCGCCCGGCGACAGGCCGATCGACCAGCCCACCAATGCGCCTGTGACAGCAAGTGGCACAGGCACCAGCAAACCGAACGCCGCTACGTACAGGCCGGACTCGCGCAACACTTGCGCCTGCCTGGCCGCGATGAGCCCCATCTCGAGCAGGAACAGGGCCAGCACGCCTTTGAACAGGTCGAAGAACAGCGGGGCGATGCCCTGCACGCCGTTGGGACCGGCCAGCCAGCCGATCAGCAGTCCACCGAGCAGCAGCACAATGCTCTTGCCGAGGAATATCTCGTGCATCAGCTTGCCTACGCGGCCGCCGAGTTGCAGCCGTCGCGCGAGCAGGATACCGACGATGATTGCCGGGACCTCGAGGAGAACGACAAACAGCGGCAGCTGCGAGTCGAAGCTTACGTTGCGCTCGGCCAGGAACGATACGCCGACGGCGAAAGTGGCGACGCTCACCGAACCATAATGAGCCGCGAGCGATGCTGCATCGGCGCGACCGAAACGACCGGCGAGTTTTGCAATCGGAAACAGCAGCAGCGGAAACACGAAGCCCATCGCCAGTACCGCCACGATCTGTGGTGCGAGCCCGGCGAACGACGACTGCGCAAGCTCCACGCCGCCTTTGAGACCGATCGTCAGCAGTAGCAGCATGCTGAGCAATTCGTAGATGGCGGGTGGTATGCGCAGGTCGGACTTTGCCAAACCGGCAACGATGCCGAGGGCAAAGAACCAGATGACAGGATCGAGGTTCACTCCTGCCAAAGCATACCCGAGGCGTTCCGTCGGTCGAGTCGAAGTATCCGATCATAGACCTCAGTAAAACCGAACCCAGTCACCGGCCTGAGGTCTTACTCTTCTCAGCATACTTGTTTGGTCTATTTCATCGTGCAGCGTTATTCGAGACTCTGGCTGGCTACCATCCTCTGCTCATCGGCCGTGACCGGCGGCGGCTCGTTCGCCCTGCTTACCCTGCTGACGGAGCTGTCAACCGCGACCGTACTGACGATCAGCGCAGCGCTCGTTGTTGCCGGCGATATCGCACTGGCGATCTTCATGCAGGCGGTCTCACCGACTCGCGTCACGGTCGGACCAGGCGATCGCCGGCACAACACGGAACTACCGAAGGAGCTCGGCACGGTCTCAGCCAGCTTTGAAGACGGGCGTGGTCGCGTGTCGATACGCGGCGAGACCTGGCAGGCGCGGCAGGCGATCGAATGCGGCGAGCGGCTGGAGGCCGGAGCCGAAGTGCGCATCCTTGAGCGAGAGGGACTAACGCTGGTCGTTACGGCCAGGGACTAGCTTGTCAGCGCTTCCTGTACGGCGCGATAGCTCTGTTTGATCGCTGAATTTGTGTTGGATGCTGCTCCGGCATCGGAGTTGGCTATGCTGATGCGCCCTAATCTCTGTCGCCCGACAACCCAGGGTTTCTCTGTCTCCGACCCGTATTCGGGCTCCCACAGCAGGTCCGGATTGTAGGAATAACCATGTGCCCAGCGATTGACGGTGATCGCCGTGATGTCGCGGTCGGCATCGAAACCCGTGCTGGAAAGTGCCTGGTCGAGCTGATCGCGCACGTGGTGCTCGAAGGTTGAAAATGGAGTTTCGAGCAGCTTGCGCCGACCGGCGCGCCATTGCTCGGGGCCCTGAATGTCATCGAAGTAAGGCACGTAGCACATGTGCAGTGCCATCGGCTGGTCCGGGTTCGCACCGAACTCGTAGTCCCCAATGGATACCGGGTAGTCGAGTTCAACCTGTTTGTAGAAGTCGTTGGTGAAGTACACGAATCGAACCGCGAGGTCGGCGAATGCGCGCCAGTTCGGCACCATGACTTTCGTGTAAGTCAGCGGCACCTTGACGTTGTACGCGAGCCCGGCCGTCTGTTTCTCCGGCAGCTCGGGACAGATATAGGGGATAGCGCTGTTGTAGCAGGCCATGATGCATTTCTTCGCCCGCACCGTGTGCGTGTCGCCCGAATGCACGTAGGTCACCGTGACCGCTTTCGAATCAGCGGTGTGTGCGACGTTGACCGCCGTACTGTTCAAACGGATGCGCAGGGGTGCGTCATGCCGGTCGAGCACGCTGTAGTCGAGACGCGCCGTCACGCTGTCTTCCATCGTTTCGCCAGGCAGCGCCTCGGGAATGAGGCTCCTGACCAGTAGCCGCGCAACCGATGCATTGCCGTCGGGAAAATGGAAGATATACGGTTCGACGCCACGTTCACCGTCCTTTGCGAGCGTGCGACCGATACCGGGCAGGTCGCCGCCATCCGAGTAACCGAGAATGTCGATGGCGGGAACCTCGTCCATGCCGACGCACCAGTAGCTCATACCCCAGCGCTGGTACATCTCGAGCACTTGCTCGTCCACCTTGACGTAATCTTCGAGATAACTGCGGTAGCTGATCCGGCTGAGCTTCGCGATTTTTTCCTTGCGGTCCATGCCAGGCAGGTAATCGCGCTTGTCGGTAAACGCACGCACGAGGTCCGCCCGCGCCTTCTCACTCAGCGGCGTCTCTGCCGCAAACTCCTGCCACGGCTTGCTGCCGTATCCCGTCACGAGCTTTCGTTTGCCGTAGGTCTGTTCATCGAAAGCAATCGCGTAGGTCAGACCCATGGCGGCGTACAAATCCTGGTCGTAGTACTCGTAGAATTTCTGTACGTCGATGCCGATGTCTGCGAGCAGGGCTTTCGAGACATCGGAATAGCCGGAGGGTGTATCGATCGACTCCGTGCCGCCGTACGCAATGCGCGTCTGATCTTTGACCCGGAACTCGTTGCGCTTGGCGTGACCGCCGAAGTCATCGTGATTGTCCAGTATCAGGATGCGTGCCGAGGGGCGTTCGCGGCGGTAGAAATGCGCAGCGGACAGCCCGCTGATGCCACCGCCGACAATGACGAGGTCATAGTCCTCTTCTACGGATCCTGCGGGCCAGGCGGTGCCGGCAACGCGCGCATGCATGGTTTCCCAGGCACCGTCGTGGCTGCCGCGCAGGCCGGTCTTTGCGGGTGGGTAATAATCGTGCCCGAGGCCGAACTTGGCGACGGGCGTCCCGAACACGTCCGTCCACGGGCCGAGCAGCGAGGCGCCAATCGCAACCTGAGTGCCATTCAGAAAGTCCCGACGAGTAATTTTGCGTTTCATCTGGCGTTCCTCGTTGTCTCCGCGGATACTACTATGACGCACGAAGCCGCGTGGCGCCAACCAGTTGAGGAGCACATCTATGAAGCCTGCAGAGTCCGATGATCTTGTTGTTCACTTCGACGGAAAGAAATGCATCCATGCCCGCCGCTGTGTCTTGGGTCTTCCCGACGTGTTCGTGCCTGGCGCCGAGGGTGCATGGATATTCCCGGATAAGGCTTCGGCAGATGAGGTGACCCGGATCATCGACTCGTGTCCGTCGGGTGCCCTGACCTATGAGCGCAAGGACGGCGGGCCGGAGGAATACCTCCCGAAGGTCAACACGGCCAGGCTTTGGGAGAACGGCCCGGTCGAATACAGGGGCGATCTCCGGGTCGGTGAGGAGCCTGCCAGCAAGCGCGCCGTACTCTGCCGATGCGGTGCGTCGAAGAATAAGCCGTATTGCGACAACAGCCATCTCGCGGCGGGTTTTGCTGCGACCGGGGAGTGTGAGTCCGAAGACGATGCGCCTGTGCTCGAATCGCGTGATGGACCGTTGACCATCACGCCAGCCAAGGATGGACCGCTGGTGGTGAGTGGAAATCTCGAGCTGATCGCCGCGTCGGGGCGCCGGATCACGACGAAGCAGAAGGCCTTCATGTGTCGCTGCGGGGCCTCGAAGAACAAGCCCTACTGCGATGGCAGCCACAAGGATATCGGTTTCGAGGCAAGCTAGTGGGAGACCTCGCGATTCGTAAAGAAGACCAGGAAACGCGTGGCCGCTACGTGGTCATCGTCGACGGGCACGACGCTGAACTGACGTATTCGAAAATGGGGTCGACCGGAAATGTCATTGCCGATCACACCGGCGTACCCGATGAGCTGGGAGGCCGGGGTATAGGGTCGGCACTGGTGGAATTCATGGTCGAGGACGCCAGATCCAACGGATTTCGCATCGTACCGCTATGCCCGTTCGTAAAGGCACAATACCAACGGCACCCCGAATGGTCGGACGTGATGATGTAATTCATCTCTGTAACAACTCGTTTCAATCGGCTCGACTCCCTTGAGCGCCGCGGCGCCGGCGCTTACCGTGTGTTCATGCGTAACGCACAAACAATCGCTTCACCCGCATCGCTCCCACGGGCCCGACGACCGCGCCGCCTGGCCGCACTTCTCGAGCTGCGTGCGCCGTTCGACTGGGCAACGGTCCTGCTTCACGCCCCGAAATTGCTGCGCGCACCTCGCGGCGACGGCAGGCCGGTCATGCTGCTACCCGGCTACGGTACTGACGAGTCCGTCATGCGTCCGCTGGGGCGCTACCTCGAGTACCTCGGCTACGACATTTACGATTGGGGCCAGGGCCGCAATCGGGGCAACGTCGAGCGTTACATCCGGGCCGTCGGCGACCGTGTGAGCGAAATCCATGACGAGCTCGGCGGCGCACCGCTAACGCTCATCGGCTGGAGTCTCGGCGGGGTTGTCGCGCGAGAAACGGCGCGGCTCTGCGAGGACGTCGTGCGCGAAGTCATCACCCTGGGAACGCCGATCATCGGCGGCCCAAAGTACACGGCCGTCGCCGAACGGTTCGCAGACGCTGGCGACATCGATCTCGACGAGTTCGAGAAGGAAGTGCACGCACGTAACTCCATCGGGATCCAGCAGCCTGTCACGTCAATCTACAGCAAGCTCGACGGCGTCGTCAGTTGGCGCGCGAGCATCGACATCTACAACAAGCAGGCGCGCAATATAGAGGTCTACAGTTCACACCTCGGCATTGGCGCCAACGGGCGCGTCTGGCGCCTGATCGCCGATATTCTCGGTGCGTAGCTGAAATGCGCACCCCGGCCGGCTTCCTGAGCCCATCGTCGTCGCTGGAGCGAGCTGAGTTGTTGTAACCTTGATGCCGCAGGGCAGATTTGGTCTGCCCTCGAAGTCCGGGAGAACAACTATGAAAGAGCGATTGATCGCGGGACTGGCCCTCGCGATGTGTGCCGGGCTCGCCGGTGCACAGGAAACCAACCTCTACTGGGGCGACACGCACCTTCACACCAACTATTCGCCGGACGCCTACTCCTTGCTCACGACGACGGCCGACCCCGATACGTCGTACCGGTTCGCAAAAGGCCTGCCCGTAGTCGCCGACCTGAGCCGGTCCCGGGTGCAGATCGAGACGCCGCTCGATTTTCTCGTCGTTACCGACCATGCGGAATTCATGGGCGTGATACCCGAGATCGATGCCGGCAACCCACTGCTGCTGCAGACGGAGCTCGGTGCCCGGTACAAGGCGATGCTGGATGATGGAAGGGGCGGAGACGTGTTTTTCGAGATCGTTGGTCTGGCCAACAGCGATCCGTCGGCGCTGGCGCCGCTCAATTCCGAGGACGTTCGTCGCTCGGTTTGGGAGAGTATTGTCGATGCCGCCGAGCGGCACAACGAGCCCGGCAAGTTCACGGCGTTCGTAGGCTGGGAGTGGTCCTCACTGCCGGGCGGTCGCAATCTGCACCGCATCGTCTTCAGCCCGGACGGCAAGGACAAGGCGATGGCGTACCTGCCGTTCAGCCTGCTCGATTCGGAGAAGCCGCGGGACCTGTGGAACTGGCTCGCGGACACGTCGAAAAGAGTCGGCACGGACTTCGTGGCAGTCGGTCACAACATGAATCTTTCCCAAGGCACGATGTTTCCGTTACAGGACGAGTACGGGAATGACGTCAATGCGGAGTACGCGCGACTGCGCGCGCGTTGGGAACCGGTCGACGAGGTCACACAGTACAAAGGCGATTCAGAAACCCATCCCTTGCTGTCACCCGACGACGAGTTTGCCGACTTCGAGACTTACGAGCATCTGCTGGCCGTCGGCACCGGCGAGTCCGAAGCGGCGCCGGATGCGGGCAGCTATGCTCGCTCGGCGTTGATGCGGGGGCTGGAACTCGAGGCAAGAATCGGCGAGAACCCGTACAAGTTCGGCATGATCGGTGCCAGCGATTCTCACACTGCGTTCTCGTCCGTCGAGGAAGACAATTTCCTCGGCAAATACGCGCTGGACAGCATTCCCGAGAACAAGACCGAGACGACGGTTCCGGGTGCCATAGGCTGGGATGCTGCATCGCAGGGTCTTGCCGGAGTGTGGGCCAGCGAGAATACACGAGACGCCATTACTGCCGCCTTCAAGCGCAGGGAAGTCTATGCGACCACAGGCCCGCGGATTAAGTTGCGCGTCTTCGGTGGCTGGGATTTCGCAGCCGACGATGCGGAGCACGTGGATATCGCCGGAATCGGTTACTCGAAAGGCGTGCCGATGGGAGGCGACATCACGAATGCGCCCGATGGCAAAGCGCCAGGATTCCTCATCCACGCGGCACGGGATCCGAAGAGCGCCAATCTCGACCGGGTGCAGGTTATCAAGGGCTGGCTGGAAACCGACGGTAGTGCGAAAGAGCAAGTCTATGACGTTGTCTGGTCCGGCAAGCGCCAACCGGGCAGCGACGGCAGGGTCCCGGCAGTTGGTAGTACCGTCAATCTCGACACGGGCGTGTACGAGAACTCGATCGGCGCGGCGCAGTTGAGCGCGGTCTGGTCCGATCCGGATTTCGATCCGAGCCGGCCGGCGTTCTACTACGTGCGTGTCATCGAGATTCCGACACCGCGTCACTCGACCCTGGACGCCATCGCGCTGCAGCAGGACCCGCCGGCAGGCTACGCGGCGACGATTCAGGAGAGAGCGTACTCGTCGCCGATCTGGTATACGCCGTAGCCCCGATGACAAAATGATAAAGCTCCTCAAAGAGCCTCTGCTGCATTTCCTGGTGGCAGGCCTCGCGTTGTTCGTATTGTTCGAGCTGGTAGCGGACGATGCGCTGAAAACCGACAGCCGGGTCATCGTCGTCGACCGCGACGCGATGCTGACGTTCATCCAGTTTCGGACCCGGGCGTTCGAACCGGGCGTTGCGGCAGAGCGCCTCGACGCGATGTCACCCGACGATCTCGAACGGTTGATCGACGATTACGTGCGCGAAGAGGCACTGCATCGCGAGGCGCTGGCACTGGGCGTGGACAAGAACGACTACGTCATCAAGCGGCGCATGATCCAGTCGATCGAGTTCATCACCGACGGTTTCGTCGCCGCTGCCGTCGACGTCGACGACGAGGCAGTGCAGCAATACTTCGAAGCGAACCGCGACGGCTACGCCATCGACCCGTTCGTCACCTTCACGCACGTCTTCTTCAGCGCTGAAGAGCGCGATCGCGATAACGTTCTGGCGCGCGCACGGGCAAAACTGGATGAGTTGAACGCCGATGCGGTTCCGTTCAGCCATGCACCGAGACACGGCGACCGCTTTCCGTATTTCGTCAACTACGTGGAACGCAACCCTGAATTCGTTGCAAGCCACTTCGGACCGGCAATGGCGGAGCACGTATTCGGACTGGAGCCTGACGATTCGGCCTGGCACGGGCCGTACGAATCGCAATACGGTTTCCACCTCGTCATGTTGTCGCGCAAGACATCGGGACGTTACCCGGCGTTCGAGGAGATCGCTGACACCGTTCGACGCGACACCGAGCGTGAACTCTTGAGCAGGAAGCAAGACGAGGCGATCCAGGCGATCGTCGATACCTATGAAGTTCGCCGCTCACTGTAGCGTTTGGTTGCTCCTCGTCGCTGCGTCGGTCGCGAATGCGCACGACGCGCGGCCCAACTACGTCCAGATCACAGAAATCGCGCCGAACACGTTTAGCGTATCGTGGAAAGTACCTGCCAGCGTCCCGGCCGGCGGCCTGCCATACCCGGTGTTGCCGGGCGACTGTAACGCGGAACGGCAAGCGGCGTGGCAGCAGGCGGGGTCCGAGTACGTCGGGCAACAGCGATTCGTGTGCGAGGACGGGCTCCCCGGCCGCAATGTCGGCATCGCATTTCCAATCGTCAATCCGTCGTTGTCGACGCTCTACAAGATCCGGCTCGCAAACGGCGAGGATCACGTACGAATCCTCAAGCCGGGCGAGTCCGAATGGCGGGTTCCGAAGGCCGAGAGCCGTTTCGACGTTGCGCAGGAGTACACGCTCCTCGGCATCGAACATATCTGGATCGGCATCGACCACCTGTTGTTCGTTGCCTGCCTGCTGTTCATTGCGCGCACACCGCGGCGTTTGCTGATCACGATCACCGGTTTTACGGTCGCCCACTCGATCACGCTGGCACTGTCGGCACTGGATGTCGTGAGAATCCCAACGCCGCCGGTCGAGGCCGCAATCGCGATGAGTGTCGTCTTCATGGCGTGGGAAATCGTCAAAGGTGACGATTCGTCGCTTGCGTACCGTTATCCCGTTGCCGTGTCGTCGTCATTCGGCCTCCTGCACGGCTTTGGCTTCGCGGCCGTGCTTCGCGACATCGGCCTGCCGCAGACCGAGTTGCCGACGGCCCTGCTGTTCTTCAACGTCGGTGTCGAGATCGGGCAGGTCCTGTTCGTACTGGCGCTCGTGGCGGCCTGGTACTTGCTGCGGCCGCTGTTGCTGCGAGACCTGCGTGTCCCGGCGAGCTACATCATAGGCAGCATCGCCAGCTACTGGATGCTGGATCGCGTCGCCGGATTCTGGGTCTAGTTCAGCCGCAGACCCGGGCCGCGTATTGCCCGCTGCAAACGATTTCAACTGAAACGTCCGCCGGAATTTCGTGCCGCGCCCGTGAGAAGCGAAACGACGTAGCTATGTTCCCTGATTGACCGTCAGATCACACGCGCTTTAATCATTCCAAGGGGTTCGAATGATCGAGCCCAAGGGGAGGTACAAACAATGACAAGCGCTATCGACGCGCCAATGCTGGCTATGACCCTCGATGCCGTCCGCGAGTTCTCGGGCGACGCACTTCCTGAAAAACTACTGCGCGAGCTCGACCACGACGATCGGTTCCCGATCGACATCGTACGCGACCTGTGTGGCGAGGCCATCGGTATCCAGCTGTTGTTCATTCCCGAGGAATACGGCGGCATGGGCGGCGGCGCATTCGACGTCTACCGGGTCTGCGAAGCAATGGCACGCGTGGACCTCGGCGTCGCGACCGGCGTTCTCGCCACGTTCCTGGGCAGCGATCCGATCCGGGTCGGCGGCACGCCCGAACAACAGGCGCACTGGATGGGCAGGCTCGCCGAAGAAGGGCTGCTCATGGCCTACGGCGCCACCGAACCCGAAGCCGGCAGCGACCTCGGGGCACTTCAGACGACGGCCCAACCGGTGGGCGACAACGGCGACGTCAGGGGCTACAAGATCACGGGCGCCAAGCAGTGGATTTCGAATGGCGGTTTTGCCGACCTCTACACGGTGCTGGCCATGGCGCCCGGCGGGCCGAGCTGGTTCGTGGTCGAAGCCGGTACCGAGGGCCTGAGTCACGGCAACCCCGAAGACAAGCACGGCATCCGCGCCAGTAACACGGCAGCGGTACTCCTTAATAATGTGTACGTGCCGGCCGATCAGCTGCTCGGCGGCGTCGAGGGGCAGGGCCTTGCCCAGGCGCAGCAGGTATTCGGCTATACGCGCCTGATGGTGGCCGCTTTCGGCCTCGGCGCAGGATGGGAAGCCGTGGATCGCGCCATGGAGTACTCGCAGCAACGCATCCAGGCCGGCACCCCGCTCTCCGAGAAACAGGGCTATACGCACAAGCTGATCGTGCCGAACGTCGTTCGCCTCGAGGGAGGACGCGCCTATATCGAAGAGACGGCCGCCCGCATCGATGGCGGCGAGGGCGCACTGATCACCGAGGGGGCGATCGCCAAGTACTTCAGCTCCGAAGCCGGGAATGCCGCTGCGGAAGCGGCCATCCAGGCGTTCGGCGGTTATGGCTATACCAAGGAGTACATGGTCGAGAAAATCAAGCGCGACGTTCGAATTACCACGATCTACGAGGGCACCTCCGAGATCATGGAAATGACCATAGCGCGCGATCGCTGGCAGCAACACCTGAAAACCCGTGGCGACTACTTTCACGGACTCGCCCGGGACATGGAGGCGCTGCACTCGAGTCGGCCCGAGGTCGGTGCCGCAACGGCGGCTCTCGGACTGCATGCGCTGGCCGGCATCATGGAACACTGCCGTACGGCACGGTTGACTCGCAATCAACACGTGTTGCTGCGCCTCGGCGAGCTCATCGCCTGGGTCGAATGCGCGGGCAGCCTCAGCCGCCGGGCGGCGGCAGCCGTCGAGAACCGGCTCCCCGACAAAGCCGAGAAGCGCCACGAAATCGAGACCCAATGCGCGATGGCACGTGTGCTCGCACGCCAGGCCGCCAGCAAGGTCGCGAGCGAAGGACTGGCCCTCGTCATCGGCGCCGATGCAACGGAGCCCGTCGGTCTTGCCGACACGATCGGCGTGGCGGCGATCCAGAAAGCGCAAGTGGGGCTTCTTGCCGATATGAATGCAGTGGCGGCCGTACAAGCCGTCCGCCACTGCATTCATATCGGCAAGAAGCCCCACTTGCGCTTTCTGGATCGCCGCCACGCCGATCGTGTCGGCAAGACCGACGGGCTCCGTTGCATCGGC
>JAAUYH010036134.1_pt1 | contig 10670 bp, 13 predicted proteins | sample 7278061 | NCBI WGS metagenome assembly JAAUYH01 (sample SAMN14350203, study PRJNA611818) | marine sediment metagenome | isolation source: surface marine sediment (0.6m) | place: French Polynesia: Moorea | collected 2018-08 | reverse complement strand
CCGAGGGGATAAAGGCAGAAATGCCAGAGACGCTGTGTAAGACTCAGACCGGATTTAGTTCCGGATACCCCTTTTTTTGGGATACCCAACAAAGCAACGGCGAGCGAGACGCGAAGCCCAAGACGTAGCGTAAGCGGAGTCTGTGGGTACTTCACTCTGTGTCATTCGCGATCTATGCCACATTATTAGTTAAAAGGGAATATCATCATCATCTAGTTCTGGTTCTAGTTCTGGTACTGCTGGAGAAGGATTAGGCTGGAATCTTGGATTTTGGGGTTGAGGCTGGTTAAAGTCTTGTTGAGGTAATTCTGGGGGAACTACACCAAGGTTATTGGCTGCGGGTGTAGGTATACCAGATGGGGACTGATAACTAGGAATGGTTGTTTCTGGAGGAGGAGAAGCCGCTGGGATTGATGGGTTTGTGTCTACTGATGGTGAAGAATCAGTATTTACAGCAACTCCCAAGGGATGGATCTTTTGAACTGTTAGTTCCGCACGTTTTTCTTTGAAACCTTCTGGACGTTCAATTAGATTCATACCCAAGCGTCCTTCCAGAATCACGCGATCGCCTGTATGGTAATTGTGCTGAATTTCTTTGGCTAAGTTACCCCAACTGATTACTTTCAATGTCGCTGGGGGTTCTCCCTCTCGCAGGGATGGGAACTGCACCAGCATTTCGGTTACTTCTAGGTTATCTGCTGTATAGCGCAGTTGGGGTTCTTTAATTATTTCCGCCATTAAAATACAGCTGTTCATGGCAATTCTATCCTTTTCTATATGGTTAACTAACTGGAAGAAGAATTTTTTATCTTTCCTTACTGATAACGCAAGTTCAATGGTGCTACCACAAATTTTGATTTTAGTATTTAAAATTTATGACAAATTCCATATCTATAGCGAATTTCAATTGGGCAATGCAATACAAACAAAATTGGTAGAATTCGGACGGGCAAGGATGCCCCGCAGTCGCTACAACGGGGGGTAGACGACGGTTGGGAGGCTTCACTCTCAAAAGAAGCCGCACTCTCAAAAGAAGCCGAGTGACCCTCGTCTACCGCGTCTACGGAGAGTACCCCAACGCCAGTTCACTCAACGCGCTTAACCCGCGCACGTGACTGGCTCCGCAACGCGCTGCCTCGCTTTCTCTATGCTTACCCTCAAATGGTGCAAGATATGACAGAATCCTCACACCTTTAGGCTGAGGAGTGTCAAAAATCAATATTCCTAATAAACTCGGTTTCTCAATAAAAGTTTTTGTGCCTTGATCACAGAATATCTAATACCAAATCAAGAAATATTTGCAACAGATGCAATTGTAGGGACGCGGAAACCGCGTCCCTACCAACCATGTGTCCCATTCTTTTTTCAAATTGGTATAATGTTATTACTCATGAGCGAGCAAATTCATACAGCCATTGATTCAACAGTCATTGATTCAATTGCATTTACTAACTCTTCGCGGGTATAAGGCTTAGTTATATAAAAATCAGCACCTTGTTTTATTGCCCACAAACGATCTATGGGTTGATTTTTGGAACTACAAACAATAATTGGTACTTTTGTAGTGCCTGGATTTCTCTTGAGGTGACGACACAACTCAAATCCACTCATTTCTGGCATCACGATATCAGTAATTATGATATCTGGTTTTTCGGCTAAGGCAATTTCCAGAGCTTTTTTGGCATCAGAGGCTTTAATTATTTTATAACCACTATCTGTAAGATAATAGCCCATAAGCTCCAATTCGCTAGGAGAATCTTCCACAATGAGAATTTTGCCTACTAAAGTGATACCCATTTCTTTGTCTCCACTCCAGTCATTTACTATTATCGTCTAGTATTTTTGTCTTTACCTGTCTCATTTTACTCAAGATGTTGAAAGATTGTTTTCAGTAATTCTCCTTGAGTAAAAGGTTTAGTTAAATACCCAGATGCTCTAACCATCTTTGCCTTAGCTTTATCTATAAAACCATTTCTGCCTGTCACCATAATTACTGGAATGTTTTTGAGATATGAATGTTTGCGTAGTAAAGAGCATAATTCATATCCATCTAAATTTGGCATCCCAATATCTAATAAGACTATATCCGGTTTGATACGGATAATTTGCATTAAGGCTTTTAAGGGTTCCGTGATGGTAATAATAGTAAAAAAATCCTCATCTAAAAATTGTTTGATTACACTCAATACTGTTGGACTATCATCAATGCAAACAATTTTGTAAATTTTCTTTGTTGTAGGTAATTGGTAAATAGATTTCTGCGTATTTAAATCCCTTGAAGATGCTACTAATGATTGAGATGTTGCTGATTTATTGGTAATAGCTAATGATTCTCTTTTAGCTATTGCTTGAGACTCTTCTATCTGTTTATTTAAATCTCTAAATGATTTATCTGGTGTTATTTTAGATTGGATATTTTGGATATTTTGCTGGTTAGGAGAATGTTTCTGAGCTTTTAGAAGTAATAAACTTAAGTCTAAATGACAGAACTTAGGCATATCATCTAAAAAACTTTCCGTTGTAAATTCATAATAACCCTCTTCTAATTTCACCAAAGAACCTACAATTTCCAGGGCTAATTCCTCTATCAGTATTCCAGCTTGAATATGGCTAATAAACTTTTCGTTAACTAACCAGCAGATAGCTAAATAATCTAGATTGGGTATTTCTTGATTTTCGATAGCAGTTTCAAATCTTGCCAGTAACCGCTTATAAATTTCACCATATATGGAAGAAGTTTCACGGCTCAATTGCTGCAATTTCCGATAAAGCAGCTCAAACATATTAAGTGAATAACATGCATAAATCAGTTTCCCCTCCTCTAAGTATATTGACCAAGAAGTAGTATCACTAAAAACTTGTAGGCAGCCTGTATTTGGTTGTTTTAAAAATTGATTTAGTATGGATAATGATTGTATTTTATTGGAGAAACGGTATCTTCCAATAGGTTGCGTTTTCATCATAGTCATCGTAGTTGGGTAAAAATAATTTGTGGATTTGGGCTGCACCTCAAAATCAGTAGTGACCGTTAAATACAATACTATTACCAAATTAACTTATTAGGTTAAGGTTTTGTAATAAATCAATATTGTTATTGCAAAATTATTCCAGGTAGTGTTTAACATATTTCTTGATGCAGACAAAAATTAAAATATGTGTCTATAGAACCATCTTTGAAGATGCAATCACCGCAATAGCCATAAAATTATGGAATACCACAAAATGAATCATTCCCTGGGGGTATGGCATCAGTTAAGATGATTTTATATACCCACCAATTGTAGATACTACACTCCTACTTGTCCTTTGAACTTGAGTAAGAACCCTGAAGAATTACTGACTTCACAACAATCACATTAATACAATTAAATGCAACCACAGAGCAATAATGTATGAAAAATAAGTAAAAACTACTGCAAAAAAGTAAAGAAAATATAAAGAATGTTCACAATAATAGCAGTGCAATGTTCAAAAAAATTGTATAATCACGCTATATAGCGGTTTTCGGTTGAGTGAAGGAAATGAGCTTGCAAGTATCAACAACAGGGGAACGCTTAGATCGCTATCTTTCCCAGGAAATACCAGATTTATCCCGTTCTCGCATCCAACAATTAATCGAACAGGGTAATGTCTACCTGAATAGCAAAGTTTGCACTTGTAAAAAAACTACTGTCAAAGTGGGCGATCGCATTTGCTTAGAAATACCAGCAGCGGAACCCACCAAACTCCAAGCCGAAAATATTCCCCTAGATATTCTCTACGAAGACGATCAGTTACTAATTATCAACAAATCTGCTGGGTTAGTTGTCCATCCCGCACCCGGTCATCCAGATGGCACATTAGTGAATGCACTATTAGCCCATTGTCCCAATTTACCAGGGATTGGGGGAGTGCAACGTCCCGGCATAGTCCATCGACTAGATAAGGATACAACAGGAGCGATCGCCATTGCCAAAACAGAATTAGCCCATCAACACTTACAAGCACAACTCAAAGCCAAAACTGCACGCAGAGAGTACTTAGGTGTGGTTTACGGCGCACCAAAAACAGAAAACGGTACAATTAAGCTACCTATTGGTCGCCACCCCGTAGACCGCAAAAAAATGGCTGTTGTCTCAAAAGAAAAAGGGGGACGCACTGCGGTTACTCATTGGCAAGTTAAAGAACGCCTAGGGAATTATACATTAATGCACTTCCAACTAGAAACCGGACGTACCCATCAAATTCGGGTTCATAGTGCCCAAATCGGTCATCCCATAGTTGGCGATCCCGTATATGGTTCTGGTCGTTCAGTAGGGGTAAATTTGTCCGGTCAAGCACTCCACGCTTGGCGATTGATGTTACAACATCCCCTCACCCAGGAATTGATTCAAGTCACCGCTACCCCACCATCAGAATTTAGCAAACTGCTAGAAATATTACAAAGAAGACATAAAAGTTAGCGTGCATCAGCACTAGGAACGAGTCTGTTTCACAAGGTTGACCCAATGAAACTCCTGCATTACCCAGAACTTATGCACGCTCAACAATTACTTCTGCTGCTAGTTTAGCAACAACAGCAATGGCTTATTTAATTCCTGCAAGCTGACGGTAAGGCACACCTCTTTCAAAATCCACATTTAATGCGGATATATTTTGGGGAGGATTCACAGCAGGATTAATGCTTTGCGCCATACTTAAGAACAGTGATGGATCTCCAGCCTTGGGCTTTTTGTCTTGGGGGACATAGCTGCGAACGCTAGTCTGCCAAACGATTTGTGGGAAACCTAATTTGGCACGATAATATTCGTCATAGCGTGGAGACTTGATGTTAAAAGGTAACTCACCTTCGGCACGACCGGGAAGCACTCGACGACGTTGATAAGGAACAATGCTATCTCCGAAATTATCCAGATATTCGTCAGTGTTGAGCAACTCGTCAATAAAGCCTTGCATACCCTTGGTAGCTACTACAATTGACCAAGCAATTTTTTCCCGTTCGCTATAAACATCCCGTCCCAGCACCCGCTGCACGCACTGTTCTACAAAACGATAGTTACTGTTGAGGTTGTAAAAGCTCTTCTTATATGTATCAGAAAGCAACAACCCACGAATAAAGCCCCTAACCGTGATTTGTCCGTTGCGTAACTGCGATTCTAAAAACGGTTGGCGATCGCTTGCAAAGGCATGGAAGAAAATTTGACGATAAGCTGCTTCGATCAGATTATTCATATCTGACGTGGAAAGCAGGTTCTCTGTGGAAAAAATCTTGGGTTGTTCATCACTTCCTGCTTCATATCCAGCTACACGCTGGTTTTGGCTTGAAGGAGCGTATGTTAATAGGGGGATTGCCACGCTAGAGCCTCCAATTTTTTAATTAAAATTAACAACTTTAAAACACATCTTAAGGGAGTAGTTCTACCAGAATTTGATGTTTATCATAAAAATTTACGAAACTTAACTTTATCTGTAGTTAAGTTTCGTAGACTGAGGAGTTATCCAGCTGGATTTAGTCCATAGCCTATGAGTAAAGTAAGTGCTATCATTCCTGCGACTATAAGTATGACTGCGAATACAGTTTGCCAGTCAATTCCATTTAAGAATATTTCTAAATCAAATGGTGCAAACTGACTATCATAGGGGAAGAATAGCCGACCACGGGAGAGGGGCAGTTTAGCACGGTAATATTCATCATACCGAGCCATACGGGCAAAAGGTAAATCCCCTTGAGTGCGTTGGGGCAAAATTCGTCGCCGTTGGTAGGGAACTACATTATCACCAAAGTTACTTAAATACTCTTCAGTATCCAGTAAATCATCAATAAATCCTTTTAGTCCCTTAGTAGCAAGCACAATTGACCAAGCTAGTTTTTCGCGTTCATTATACACCTGGCGACCCAAAATTCTTTGTACGCACATCTGGACAAAGCGGTAATTATTGTTAGTGTCATAATTACGGGTACGAAATACATCCGAAGTGGCTAGTCCTTTGATAAAATCTCTGACAGTAATTTGACCAGAACGCAACTGAGATTCCAAAAATACTTGACGACTGCTTCGAGTCATCTGTTGTTCATTAAAAATTTGGCGATAGGCTGCCATAATCAAGTTATCCATATCCGATGCTGAAAGCAGATTCTCACTGCTGTATGTCATCGGTTGCTCGTCACCGGGAATCTCATATCCAATTACCCGCTGATTTTGAGATGAAGGGACGTAGCTTAATAGAGGAATAGACATGTCAAAGCTTCTCCAGCTGCTAAGTCTTTACCAAGGAGAATAATGATAAAGTGAATTGCGATCGCCTAACAGTTAATAGCTCACAACTTTGTCAACTTTCAGGGTAGGACTGTTTTCCGAAGCAGCAATAATCTGTAACAATCCAATAACGGGTAAACACACATCTTGCATCAGGGTCAGAAACCGGGTTTATTGCAAATATTGAGTTGCCAAAACCCTAATTTTTCGTTGATAAACCCGGTTTCTCCGTGCTTGTTGAAAATGGTGCAAGATATGACTAAAGGTTCCCAACTCCTTGAGGGCGTAAGCTTTGCGCCCCTACGCGCCTTCTAACTGCCCCTCACCCCGCCAAAATGCCAAAGGGTCTATAGTTGAGTTACAGTAGGGCCAGCTACGCAAATAAACTTCCATTCCTGGTTCCCACAAAGGGGGTTCTAATCCCAGTCCTAAACATAGATGTGAAAGGATATTGGCGAAGTATTGATTATGACCAGATTCCCCTAAGTGGGCATGGGCATATTCATGGGCAACTATTGCTAACCAATTTTCTGGTGAGACACGACCAACATCAACTAAAATTGTGGTTGGAGTCGTGAAAATATTGCATAGCCCATCAATTCCAAAGGGTTGAGCCAGAGGAACTGCAAAAATTTGCATATAGCGCCGTTCTTGGGGATAAAAGCACTCGTGACAGGCTTGCAGATAGTTATTTAATAGGGTATTAACACTGTCAATATTCTCACCAATCCAAGTGCAAATGGGGATGTGATCGTAGTGTTTATCGATTACATCCACCATTTCGGGTTCTAGGGCAAGATACTGTATCTTTTGCAGATACTCTAAACCCCGACTAAAAACTTTGCAACTAGAAGAATAAGAATAATTCACCAGCCCAAAAGGGAGTAATGCCGTTTTATTTCCAGAAGATTTTGTTCTGGCTTGGAGGTTATAGTTTCTTGATTGGGAACTGCTAAATCAGCATCTACCCGTACTTCTGCACAAAAAGATGCGGTGCTAAAACCGCCAAACCGTTTAACAGTACTGGTGCGCATCCGCATATTAGAAGTGGCAAACCAAAATCGCTCTGTAGAACTCATGGTTTCATATTCGGTTGTTAGCACCAGTCCATCTTCATCATCCATGTGGAAACGACCAACTACGGGCACAATTTCTGCATAACCTCTTTCTCGGAGTAATCTGCCTTTGCGGGGGTTATCAGTTTCAGGCACGATTGCAAATACAGTTTTGCCCTCATGGTTTTCTTCACCTTCTCTATCCCAAGCCATTGTACCCAGCCAACGTACCCGAGAACCACCGATTGACAAACTAGGGTCAATTTCATGCATCTGGCACAGGGTAATAATTTCTGGATCATCTGCAGCCAGAGTTTCTACGAAAATTTCAGATTCTCCTAATTCTGAGCGTTTAAATGCCAAATGATGGGTTGTGCGAGTAGATTGCCACCTCCCTGCACTTAGCTGGAAAAACTCCATCGCGTCCATTAAACTTCTGACTCCTGTTGTTCGTGTTTACTGGGTCTTCTTTATATATTTAACCTGTTTTTTGTTTTTAAGACTTAGCCAACTGGGATATTGATACTGTTTGTAGTCAGGATGTTAACCCTAATTTTGAGTACTAAAGTACTGATTACGAACCAAAAATTCACTTTCTAGTGTGACACTTACGTAATACCAAATCAAAAAATGTTTGCCACAGATCCAATTGTAGGAGCGGGGTAACCCCCTACCAACCAATCATGTGTCGCATTCTTTTTTCAAATTGGTATAAGTTCTGCTTTTGTATGAATTTTATCTGTTTTCTCTGTTTGTATGCACTTATAGTTCTCAAAGATACCAACCTCAATAAGTTCTTATTCCCCATTCCCCATTCCCTGTTCCCCATTCCCCATTCCCCATTCCCTATTCCCTATTCCCTATTCCCTATTCCCTATTCCCTATTCCCTATTCCCTATTCCCTATTCCCTGTTCCCTATTCCCTGTTCCCTGTTCCCTCTATTTCTTAGAAGATAAAGCCAAGTTATAATGTTAATTTTAATTACTTTTATTTTGTATAGCTTGACAAAGTAGACGAATCAGTATCCACATGATAAAATAGTTTAAAATAAAGAAAACGTTAATCGTTACTTCATATACATATAGATATGCAGTAAAAATCAAGCAAATATGCAGGAGTAGATAAATGGATTTACCTAATATGCAATTGAGTTTAGAGCAGCAATTCCGCTTGAAAACTCTGAAAGAGGAAGTTAAAACTTTGAGTCAGGAAGAGGCTCAGACATTCTTGATAGAGGTATTGCGACAGATGATGGTCAAGGATAATATCCTTAAGGATCTGCTCAAAAAAGCCTAAAAAGCAGATGAAACAATTGAATATGGGAACGCCAACAGCCTTCATCTCGCCTTGGGATGAAGGCAATTCTATTATTTGTCTAAATGGGGAGCATATCTATGTAGGTTGGTAATGGGTAATGGGTAATGGGTAATCACACATCTTGCACCTGGGTCAGAAACCGGGTTTACCCTCGAATATTGACCTGTCAAAACCTTAATTTTGGGTTTATAAACCCCGGCAGTCGCTTTAAGTCGGGGAACCCGACCAACGCGCTGCCTCGCTTTCTCTATGCTTGTTGCAAATGCTGCAAGATATGGGTAATGGGTATGACCAATGATCCTTAATCCAAGCATTATCAAGGTATGTGGGGAAATATTACAGATTATTGCTTTGTTTTTAATTATCGAGACTAAGGTAACAATCATCTTTTATGTTCGATATTGTCCGATGACCACCAGTTAGGTGGTAATCAAAAAGTCGAATGCCCTGTGTGCAAATATTTTGCATTCAGATGTTGGAATGGCACTCTAAACATTTTGGTTAGAGCTTTGCAGGCAACTGACTTCGCCTTTCAAAAGGATGCCATAGTTATTGATTCAAGTAGAAATGCTTGAATTGTTTAACTTAAATAATCTTGCACAAGCAATGTAGTCTGTTATTCATTAAGGAGAGCTCGATGCTTGACGCTTTTTCTAGAGCAGTAGTCTCAGCTGATGCTAGCACCTCATGCATTACTGGTGATAAAATCAACGAACTTCGCGGCTATCTAAATGCTGCGAACAGACGTCTTGATGCTGTAAACGCAATCGCTAGCAACGCCAGCTGTATGGTTTCCGATGCGATCGCTGGTATGATCTGCGAAAACCAAGGTTTGATTCAAGCTGGTGGTAACTGCTACCCCAACCGTCGTATGGCTGCTTGCTTGCGCGATGGTGAAATCATCCTCCGCTATGTAACCTATGCTTTATTGGCTGGTGACGCTTCTGTATTAGATGATCGCTGCCTCAACGGTTTGAAAGAAACCTACGCAGCTTTAGGTGTACCTTCTACCTCCACCGTGCGCGCAGTACAAATCATGAAGGCTCAAGCTGCTGCTCACATCAAAGATGAACCCAGCGAAAAGTTTGCCGGTGCTAAGCTACGCAAAATGGGTAGTCCTGTAGTTGAAGACCGTTGCGCTAGCTTGGTTGCTGAAGCTTCCAGCTACTTTGATCGCGTTATTTCCGCTCTGAGCTAATTACTAACAGCTTTAGTGCTATTAGCCATTTCCTTAAGGCTATAAGGCTAAAAGCGATTAGCTATTAGCCAAATCATCTGAAATCAACACTCGATCAAATCCAATCTGGAGATAAAAACATGAAATCAGTTGTTACCACGGTAATTGCCGCTGCTGATGCAGCAGGTCGTTTTCCTTCTACCTCTGACTTAGAATCCGTTCAAGGTTCCATCCAGCGTTCTGCTGCTCGTTTAGAAGCTGCTGAAAAGCTAGCTAATAATCTTGATGCAGTTGCTAAAGAAGCTTATGATGCTTGCATCAAGAAGTATCCTTACTTGAACAATGCTGGTGAAGCTAATTCCACCGATACCTTCAAGGAAAAGTGTCAGCGTGATGTCAAGCACTACATGCGTCTCATCCAGTACTGCTTAGTAGTTGGTGGTACTGGTCCTTTGGATGAGTGGGGTATTGCTGGTGCTCGTGAAGTATATCGTGCTTTAGGTTTACCTACTGCTCCTTATGTTGAAGCTTTAAGCTATGCTCGTAACCGTGGTTGCGCACCTCGTGATATGTCTGCTCAAGCTTTGACTGAGTACAATGCTCTGTTAGACTACGCTATCAACTCCCTTTCTTAGTAATTGATTTTGTAGTCCCTAATATCTAATTACAATTAGGTATTTTACACCTGGGGATTCTGAGGACAGTGCTTGGCTAATGGCTTAAGTATTGCTCTGAGAGTTCCCAGGTTTGCTGTGAATAGTAATTTGTAATTGCTAATTGGTAATTGATATAGCAATCCCAAATCATTTGTGAGAAATAAGATCCCCGACTTCTGGGAGAAGTCGGGGATCTGGGGGGAGCAATTCTCACAATTCAAATAGGAT